>Ga0256830_1000429_pt1 | contig 34406 bp, 27 predicted proteins | sample 128326metaG_FD_190537 | JGI IMG/M metagenome (GOLD analysis project Ga0256830, IMG submission 190537) | Hydrothermal vent microbial communities from Lau Basin, Pacific Ocean - 128-326 | ecosystem: Environmental > Aquatic > Marine > Hydrothermal vents | place: Pacific Ocean: Lau Basin | collected...
AAAACGGGTAGAGATGAGTGGGGAGCGAAGCTCCCTTTAATTTTCCGGGCCTATGGTGATTTCAAACTACCTTTATACATTTATCTAACTGCTGTTTCGGTTAGGCTTTTCGGCCTTAACCCACTAGCGGTTCGGTTGATTTCAATTCTTTCCGGCATTGGCATCACCATCATTGCTTATCTTTTAGGAAAAAGGTTGACTAAAAACGAGGCAGTTGGTTTAGTGGCCGCTCTTTTAACTGCTGTTTCCCCTTGGAGTCTATTTGTTTCCCGAATTGCTGTCGAAGCCAATTTAGCCGCTTTTCTCTTTGCTCTTGGCTTTTGGTTCCTTTTGACGGATAGACTCTTTTTTTCTCTAGTTTTTTGGGGCTTAAGTCTTCATAGTTATAACTCGGCTAGGGTGTTGGTACCAATAATGATCTTAATTATTCTTGGGCGATTGATTAAATCGAGACAATTTGGTCGGTTAGCAATGACACTGGTGATTTTTTCAATTTTTGTCCTGCCAATAGCGAAACAAGTTCTTGACCGCTCTGGGGGAGCAAGGTTTTTTTGGGTTACTCCTCTTGATCAGGGAGCAATTAATCGGATTATTGAGAAAAGACTTTCTTCTTCCTTGCCGCCGCTCCTGACTCGTCTGATTTATAATCGACCACTCTATTTCGTTGGCTATTCTCTTAAAAATTATCTGGCCCACTTTTCTCCCAGTTTTCTTTTCTTTAAAGGAGGGAGTCATTATCAGTTTTCTTTCCCAGAGCACGGAATTTTATATTTGATCACTGCCCCATTCTTAATTATTGGCCTGTTTCGGCTGGTCAAACAAAGAAATTGGTTGCCTCTAATTTGGTTTTTTGCCGCCTTTATTCCTTCGGCCATTACCCGTGATTCTCCTCATGTTTTGCGCAGTCTTTTGGTGTTGCCATTACCAATGGTATTTACTTCTCTTGGTCTTTGGTGGGCCCAAAGTTGGCTCAAAGAGAAATCTTGGTTCGGAGGAAATCTGCTTTTGGCCACTTTTGTTATTGGCGTTTTGATTCATTTTAGCCTTTGGTGGCGGGACTATTGGCGCATTTATCGTCCGGCCTATTCTTGGGCCTGGCAGTATGGTTACAGAGAGGCGGTTGATTATGTTAGAGAGCACTATAGCCAGTATGACAAGATCGTTTTCACTAAAAAATATGGTGAGCCCCATGAATTTATTCTTTTTTACTGGCCCTGGGAACCAAGTTATTATCAGCAAGATCCCAAGAAAATTTGGGACTATCATGCTCATTGGTATTGGGTTGATGCTTTTGATAAATTTGAGTTTTGGAATGATTGGGAAGTAAAATCCAAAATTCAAAATGCAAAAACCAAAATGACAGATCAAAATGCAAAAATTTTGTTAATTACTTCGCCGGGGAATTGGGTAAAAGGGGGAAAGTTGTTAGAAACGATAAACTTTTTGGACGGGACGCCGGCGTTTGAGATAATAGAATACTGAAAGGGAATCGGAATATCAGTTTATCAGGAAAAGAGACCAGCTAGTTAGGATATCAGAGAGAAGATAACTGGTACCCTGATCCCTGATATCCTTTTCCCGATACCCTGATTAACTGATAATCTATTTCAAATGAGAAAAGAAAGAATTATTTTGATAACTATTTTCCTCTTTGGTTTTCTAGTGAGAATTTGGCTGGTAGGAAGATATCCGCCCTTGCTTTGGGATGAGGCGGCTTTGGGTTATAATGCTTACTCGATTCTAAAGACCGGGCGGGATGAATATGGTCAGCTACTTCCCTTTATTTTTAAATCATTTGGTGATTATAAGCCTGGTCTTTATGTTTACTTAACCCTACCTTTTGTGGTCCTTTTGGGTCTTAATGAGCTGGCAATTCGTTTGCCATCAGTAATTCTTGGTTCTCTGACATCCGTTTTTCTCTATCTGTTGGTCAAAGAGATTTTTGAAGATACAAAAATTGCTTTTTGGTCAGCCTTAACTTTAACTTTTTTGCCCTGGTCGATCCATTTTTCTCGCGGCGCTTGGGAAGCAAATGTAATGACGGCCCTTTTAACTTTAGGAAGTTATTTGCTGGTTAGAAGTAGAAAGTTAAAGTTTAAGTTAGAGGAAGTTAAAGTAAAAAATTTGAGTAATAAGTTTTTGTTTTTAAGTCTTGGTTGTTTTTTCTTGGCATTATTAACCTACCAAGGGGCAAAGATGCTGGTGCCGTTGATCTTGATCGGGCTTTTCCTCTTTTTTAAACAATTTAATTTCCAATTTCTAATTTCAGCGAGCGCTAGCGAGCGAATTTCTATTATTTTGCTTGGAATTTTGATTGTTGCTTGGTATCTTTTTTCTTTTTCTGGTCCGGCAAAGAATCGGCTCAAAGTTATGAGCTTGCTTTCTTATCGTCGACCAGAGTCCGAAATAAAAACAATTCTTGATGAAGACAGATTGTCAGAGAAGAATTGGCATTTTTATCTGTTTCACCACGAGGGGCTTTATTTTCTCCGCGGTTTTTTAACTCGCTATTTTAACCATCTCTCTCCTCGATTTCTAGCTTTTGATGGCGATTGGAACAATCCTCGTCATAGTGCGCCATATTTTGGCATGGTTGGTCACGTTAATCTTATTTTGTTGTTAATCGGACTAGCCCGTTTTCTTTCTCAAAGGCACAAATTTTCAGAATATTTTTTCCTCTATTGGTTAGTCATTGCTCCATTACCAGCAGCGCTTTCCCGAGACATTGTTTCTGGAGTAAGAAGCTTGCCCATGGTAATTCCCTTAAGCTTTTTTATTGGTTATGGAATAGAGAGAATTTTGAAGTTAAAGTTAGAGTTTAAGTTTAAAGAAGTAAGAAGTAAAAAGTTTAAATTAAGATTATTGATATTAAAGTATGCCCAATTCATTGTTCGCTATTCAAAATACACAATACTAATATTCTTGATTCTCGATTTCATTTATTGGGCTGACCTTTATTTTGTTCATATGGTTAAACGAAAACCAAAAGATTGGCTTTATGGATACAAAGATGCCATAAAATTTGTTCAAGAATACAAAAGTAGAACAGATAAAGTTGTTTTCACTGATTTTTACGGCCAACCCTATATCTATTATCTTTTTTACTCCCAATATTCGCCTCAAGAATATCAAAGGCAGGCAAGATTAATCGAGAATCAATTTGGTGATGTTGGTCGGGTAGAGAAGATCAATAATATTTTCTTTGGACCGGTGGACCGAGCTAAAGCCGAAAGTTGCCGCCACTGTTTAGTGATTTTTTCTCAAGACGAAATTTTACGTTCTGGGATCGACAAAGATCCACAATTCTTTGCTCAATTAAAGCCGTTAGGAGAGATTAATAATAATCAAGTGATGTTTTATGGATTAAAGATTTTAGATTAGATAAGAATAGATAGGAAATAGATATGCGCTCACTTCGTTCGCTGATAAGAGTTGTTGACCACGATACTTATCAATCCCTATCAACTCCTATCGTGCGGAGCACACTTATCTTTATTCTACTTTTGGCCGCTTTTCTCCGTCTTTATCGGCTAGGTGGTTATCCGCCGCTGAATGTTGATGAGGCGGCTATTGGTTATAATGCCTGGTCGTTGATCCAGACCGGTAAAGATGAACACGGCAATTCTTGGCCTCTTCATTTTAAATCTTTCGGAGACTATAAGCCAGGTGGCTATTTTTATCTTGTTCTGCCCTTAGTTAAATTCTTGGATCTCAATGAGTGGGCAATTAGATTGCCATCGGCTTTAATGGGAGTGGCGACAGTTTATTTAGTCTATCTTTTAGCCAAAATGCTTTGGCAAGATGAGGTTCTCGGTCTGATTTGGGCTTTTATTTTGTCGGTCTCTCCCTGGCATATTCATTTTTCCCGAGGAGGATGGGAAAGCAATGCCGCTTTGTTTTTTACGCTTTTGGCAACTTACCACTTTTTTAGAGCAGAAAAAGAAGAGACTAGGGCGATCACTATTCACTATTCACTATTCACTATTCACTCTCTTTTGGCGATGTATACTTATCACAGTGCTCGATTAGTGGTTCCTGCCTTGGTATTAGGATTAGCAGCTTTTAACCGAAATTTTCTTTGGAAGAGAAGAAAAGAGTTAGTTGCTCCCGTCTTCATCAGCTTCTTGCTAGTAATTCCTTTAGCAATTTCGTTTTTGAAAGGTGGTGCCTCAGCCAGATTTTCTGGGGTCGGTCTTTTGGCTGATCCTGGACCGCTTTGGCGAGTAAACGAGTTAATTGGTCAGCACCAAAAACCAGCCTTAGCCCGATTAATTCATAATAAACCAATCATTTATAGTATTGCCTTCTTTCAAAAATACCTTTCCCATTTTAACGGCCGGTTTTTGTTTGTTGATGGTGATGAAGTCCCTCGAAGCAAAGTCCCAGAAATGGGAACAATGTATCTTTTTGAATTTTGGTTTCTGGCTTTAGGTTTCTGGTTTTGGTTGAAGAAGAAAATAGATCATAAATATTTGCCCATCCTATGGTTGTTGGTAGCACCGTTGGCTTCGGCAATGACTTTTCAGGCGCCCAGCGCCTTAAGAGCCCTGCCAATGGTTATTCCTCTGACTTTTTTTGTTGCTCAGGGAATTAAACAAATCTTGAAGTTTAAGTTTAAGTTAAAGTTAAAATTTAAAGAAGTAGAAAGTGAAAAGTTGAAGTTAAAATTATTGGCATTGAAATATACTCAATTCATTATTCAGTATTCAAAATACGGCATACTAGCTCTCTACCTATGGGGAATTGCCTACTGGTGGAACCAGTACTTTGTTCATTATTTGAAACGCTATCCTTCGGCTTGGCCTGATTTTAGACCAGTAGCCCAGTGGCTTAAAACAAATGGGGATCAATATCAAAAGATATGTATTCAGGGAAAATATGATCAACCCTATATTTTGACCCTTTTTTATTTAAGATATCCACCAGAAAAAATTCAAAGAGAGATCAAATTAACCTCGCCGGATAAATTCGGTTTTTCAACCGTAAAGCATTTTGGCAAGTATTGGTTTAGCGACTGCGAGCAAGATATGTTTGTATTGGGTATTGAGAATGATGAATGAACAAAATAGCTTATCGGATTATCGGGGTATCGGGGAAAGGGTGTCAGAGATAAGATTATCAGTTAATTTATTTCTTTAATGCAATCGGTACTTAGGCCTGGTTTTGAGAAACTGAGAATTTGGCAAAAAGCTTATGATTTGATGTTAAAAGTTCATAAACTTTGTAAGTCTTTGCCGCGGGAGGAAAAATTTAGAATAAGAGATCAGGTCGAACGGTCCTCGGCGGCAGTGGTAGACAACATCGCCGAGGGATATGGGGCTTTCTATTTTAAAAACAAAATTAAGTGTTTTTATACTTCAAGGAGGGAGGCGGTTGAAACCCAGAATCATTTGCGAAAAATGAATGGTAAGGGATATATTTCGAGATCTGTGGCAGACAGTTTGATTTTAGATTACGAAGGATTGATTAGGGGTATTAACGGAATGATTAATTATATTAAGGAAAAATCGAGCAGAAGGGGAAAGGGTTAAATTCTGATAATCTGATAAACTTATATAAAGTGAAGCAAAAGAAAACGAAGGCAGCTATCTCGGTCGCTATTGCTACTTGCAACGAAGAGGCCAATATCGCTCGGTGTTTGCAGTCAGTTAAAGACTGGGTTGATGAAATCGTAGTTGTTGATGGCTCTTCAACTGACAAAACGCGCGAAATTGCTAAAAAATTTGGAGCCAGAGTTTATAAAACAACTAATAAACCTATTTTTCATATTAATAAACAAATGGCAATTGACAAATGTCGAGGAGAGTGGATATTACAACTCGACGCCGACGAGGTTGTTTCCAAAGAGTTAAAAAAAGAAATTCTGGCAATTATTGATGAAGGACACACCGGGTGTGTCCGAAGGGACACACCCGGTGTGAAGAGGGCAGTTGCCTATTGGATCCCGAGAAAGAATTTCTTTTTGGGTCGGTGGTTGAGAAAGACTGGTCAGCATCCGGATCCAGTGATAAGGTTGTTTAAGAGGGGGAAAGCAAAACTTCCCTGTAGGTCTGTACACGAGCAAATGGAGGTGGATGGAAAAGTTGGCTGGCTTAATGGACATCTACTTCACTATCCATATCCTAGTTTTTCTGAGTATCTTAAAAAGTCAAATCGGTATACTACTTTGACAGCTCAGGAGATGATAGATAGGGGAGAAAAACCTGGATTAATTTCTTTCTTAAAAGCCTATTTTCGGTTTGAGAAAACCTTCTGGCTGCTTTTCTTAAGACATAAAGGATTCTTAGACGGTTTTCCGGGTTTTGTCTTCTCAGTCTATTCAGCTCTTCATCACATTACTGCCTATGTTAAATTTTGGGAATTGTATCATCGGAAAAGAAAGATAGATTTGAAGAAAGACTGGGAATAACCGTAATTTTTTGGCTATTTTTAGGTCATAAAGGGAATGAGAAAAAGAAGAATTAAAGATAAGGCTATAGATACCGTCTCTTCTTTTATTGGTGGAGAAGACATGAGGGGGAAGGAAGCGAAGGTGTTAGAGGATATTGCTGAGCGGACAGGATTTATTCCTGAAAATGTTATCTGGCGATCTGATTATTTCGGCTCTGGAAAGCTAGGGGCTGTTCATTATCGCGGATTTTACAAAGGCAAGAAGGTAGTATTGAAGATTCAGGGAGTTAAACCCAGCATCTCCGAGATATTTATGATTGAAAGCTTTGCGCGTCAGAACCAGTCCAAAATTATTAGGCCCCCGCGGCTTTTTTATACCATGCCATGGGATACTCAAAGGGGATACGAGGCCTTAATTATGGAATATGTTTCTGGACCTAAGATTGTTGAGAGTGGCCGGTTACAGACAGAAAAAGATGTAGTTAGTTTTTTCAGGCTTTATCTTGAGTATAGGGAAAATTGTCGAAGAAGGCCCTGGTTACCTCGTCCGAAATCGAAACTCTCTTCTAAAGAGGCCTTAGACAGGTTGTTGGCGGTGGCTCAAAAAGTTAAGCCCAAAAGTCCTTATAGGAGGCTGGAGGATGTAGATTTGGCAAAGGAAGGAGCGGTTATTTTGGATAGGATATGGTCTGGGATTGAGTGGGAGTTTGTTCATGGCCATTTTTCTGCGGAGGATTTAATTAGAGCCAATGGCGATGTGGTATTGTTTTCTAATCTTTTTTGGAAATGGAAGCATCCTTATTATGACGCTGTCTTTGCCTATCATTGGTTTATTTATTCTCTGGCTGGTGTAAGAGGCATTACCCCTGAACAGATAGAGAAACAACGTCGGTTGTGGTTGGAAGAGATTTTTCGTCTCCCCTCACTTAATCACCACTTGTTAAAAGCCGCTCTTTTGGAAAGAGCCATTGCCGGTCTTTTGGTTGACAGCATGGCGTACATCGATGAAGAAAATCCCGTGGCAGGTTATATGGTTGAGTCGACCAGGAAACAGGTAAGACTCTTAATTAGGGAATTGAAACAGGAATGAAAAAGATTTTAGTGGGCTTTGATGTTTCGCCGCTTTATTCTGGTCATAAGGTGAGGGGAATTGGGTTTTATACTGAGCGATTGCTAGAGGGATTAAAGGGGTTTAGAGATCTGGAGATAAGAGAGTTGAGGAGTAAAAAGGAGGTCGATGAGGCCAATTATGATTTACTTCATATTCCTTATTTTCACCCCTATTTTTTTACTTTGCCTTTTAGAAAAAAGGGGCCATTGGTTGTTACCATTCATGATTTAATCCCGGTCAAATATCCAGAACATTATCCTCCGGGAATAAAGGGGCGCTTACGCTGGGAGATTCAAAGGGGACTACTTCAAAGAGTAGATCTTGTTATTACCGACTCTTTTGCCTCAAAATCTGACATTGCTCGGTTAACTGGTTACCCTAAAGAGAGAATTCATGTTGTCTATTTGGCCGCTGATGATGTTTTTAGAGTAATTAAGAGTAAAAGAATATTGAGGGAAATAAAAGAGAAATATCGTCTGCCAGAAAAATTTGTCCTTTATGTTGGTGATGTTAATTGGAATAAGAACGTTCCGGGATTGGTGCGCGCCTGTCGAGCAATCGGAGCTCCGCTAGTGATCGTCGGTAAACAAGCAGTTAGGGACGATTTTGACCCCACGCATCCGGAAAATAAAGATTTAGCTTGGTTGAAGAAAATGAAAGAGAGGCACACTCCCTATATTCTAAATTCTAAATTCTATATTCTAACCTTGGGCTTTATTCCCACCGAGGATTTGGTCGCCATTTACAACCTGGCCACAGTTTATTGTCAACCGTCATTTGATGAAGGTTTTGGTTTGCCAGTAATTGAGGCAATGGCCTGTGGTTGTCCGGTAGTAGCTTCTAATCGGGGCAGCTTACCTGAAGTAGTTGGTAAAGCAGCCATTTTGACAAAGCCAGAAGTCAAGGACTTGGCTGAAGCGGTCAAATCACTTCTTCAGGACGAAAAAAAGAGGAGAGGGCTTGCTTCTCTAGGACTGAAAAAAGCTAACGAGTTTTCCTGGCAAAAAGCCGCTCAAGACACTTACTTTCTTTATAAATCGCTAATTGCTGGCCGACTGCGACACTAAATTTGGATACAAAAATGATGTCGCTGTCGGACGAGAATGAATAAGGTTAGTCAATTACTAGTCCGTCTATATTGGCTTGAAGAGCTCGAAGTCAAGGCTGAACTGACCAATAAGTTGGTGTTGGGTAAAAATCGGAAATCGAGTAGGTTGCTCTTAGAGAATCTTATTAACAATAATTTAATCAATTGTCGCAGAAATAAACTTTTTCTTTCGCCATTAGGAAGAAAATTAGTCGAAAAATCATTTCCCTTGTGGGCTAAAAGGGATGAGAAATGGTCTGGTTTTTGGTGGGCATTTGTTTTTGATCTTTCGGCGAAAGAAAGAAGTCTCCATCGTTCATTATTGAGATTCCTTAGAAGGCTGGGCTTTGGATTGCTTCAGCAGAGCACTTTTATTTCTCCTTATGATTGGAGTAAAGAGTTAAGATTGTGGTTTAGAATGAGGAATTTAGATCTGACAGGGGATTGGGGAGAAAAAATACTTTTAGTAAAAATGATAGATTTTGATTGTCCGGCAGCTAGTTGTTGGCCTCTTGACCTAACGAAATCAGCGTATTTAGAAGTCGAGAGAATTAAAAATATCCATGATCAGTTTAAAAAGTTAATTGAGGCAATGAGTATTGATCCTTGGTTGCCTGATAAGGTCAAAGTTTCAAGTGAGATCAATAAATTAAGAGAAGGGGTAATCTCTACTTTTCTTGGCCGACTGCGACACTAAATTTGGATACAAAAATGATGTCGCTGTCGGATGGGGCTTGACGGGATGGTTTTTCGGTGTTTAAATAGAACTGAGATAAATGAAAGGGAGAAGAATTTTTCTTTTGGCATCAATTTTTAGCTCTCTAGGGTTAGCTTTCTTTGTTTTTAGAACTAGACTTCTGATTAGAGCAGCCAATTATGAGGCAACCATTACTTCGTTCACTGTAGATAGTTCCAGTCTTGGGGCTACAGGAGTAACCTACACTCTTGAGTTCAAGTTTTCTCAAGATTTTGTTGGGGGGACAGGTAGTTCAGCTAATTTGATTTTGAAGCGAATTGTGACCCAACAAGGAGCTGATGTCACCTCCAATATGGCCTCAGCCACTGGTTCGATTTCTAGTTTTCAATATCAGGATAGCAATGGCGCCTGGCAAACTATCAGCTATGACAATAATAGTTTTTCGGCCCAAATATCTGACTCATTTTTGGTTTATCATTTTAGCGATATTACTACCAATATTCCCGCTAATCGTCCCATTCGATTAGTTATTGGAGGAGTCACCAATCCTTCGAAGGCGGGAAGTTATGCCTTCGATCTTAGTTTTGCTGATGCTAATGGAAATAATTTTTCGGTTGAACCCTACAATAATCCCGAGCGAACGGTTCGGGTTGATATTGGGGATTATTGTTTCAAAGTAAAAATTACTGCTCCTGATGGAACAACCGCGATGCCAGGTCTAGATGTTTTTGTTGATTCGGCTGATCACTCTTTTAACACTTTTCTTAAGACCGACTATTTAGGCTTTGTCTCTTTTTATAGTGACGGCTTTACTGGTCTGACTAACTGTCCTTCGGGGAGTAATCAAAAAGTTTATCTATTTATTAATATTGGTCCTGATAGTTCTAATCCCAATCACTACTTCCCGCCCGAACCCACAGTACTTACTTTACCCACTAATCAGGATACTTATGTTAGCAATCCGATTAAGCTAGTCCAAGCTAGTAAGACTATTTCGGGGACGATAACCTATTCTGATGGTAGTGGTGGAGTTAGTGGGGCGCGGATTAATGCTTTTCAGCCGGACACGGGTCAGTTTACCCAAACCACTAGTGGGAGTGATGGCAGTTTTACCCTTTATGTTGGTGGTGGTACTTGGGAAGTAATGCCTGAGGCGCAGTCAGACTCTAATTGGGCTTACGGGGCTCCGCCGGAGCGAGTTAGTTTTCAAGAAAATACCGAATCGGAATCAGCTACAGTCAATTTTAGTGTTGATAAGGCAACGGCTAGCGTTACTGGCCGACTTTTAAAGCCTGATGGCACGCCTGTTTCGCCTAGTGAGGGCTATGGAGTAGGGGTTTTTAGTATGGAAGGTAAGGGAGGTGGCGGGCCGGTGGGCAATAATGGCGTCTTTCAGATTAATGTGCCAGCGGGAAGATATCAGTTTGAAGTCTGGACTCCGCCCGATAGCACTTACGGTTCGCCTGGAGGGAGAACAGTCGAGGTGAAAGAGGGTGAAACCGTCGATTTGGGTGATATTACGCTAGTAACTAAGGATGCCACCATTCAGGGAACAGTAAAAGTAGCAGGCACTAATACGGGTGTGGCTAATGTAACGATCAATGCTTTTGTGCGTGATGGTGGGGGATTCGCGATGACTACTACCGATGCTGATGGTAATTTTAGTCTTTCGGTTACCTCAGGTACTTGGATGGTGATGCCGATGTTTGATCCTAGTGCCAACTATGCCCTGACTGATCCACCTCAAGAAGTTCGGGTTGCTTCGGGAGAAACGGCTACGGTAACAATTAGTGTTGAGTCAGCTACGGCCACCATCCGAGGCAGCTTGGTTGACAGTAATGGCAACTTGGTTTCGGTCTATGGTTATGCTTTTGCGGAAACGCCAGGAGGGGAAATGTTTGGTCCGGGGGGAATGGGAGGGCCAATTGAGCGCGGCACTTTTTCCTTTAAGGTTCCGGCAGGAAGTTATAATATTAGCGCTGTTTTGGCACCTGGATCAAACTATACTGTCGGCCAGTCTCAGTCAGTAACCGTAGCCGACGGCCAAACTGGAGCGGTAACGATCAGCTTGGTTCAGAATAACGCCACCATTACTGGCTCAATTTTAGACCAGGATGGTAATGCTGTTTCTCCTTCTGACTTTTTTGTTTTTGCCGTCTCAGAAACGGGTGGCCATAAAACTTTTCAAGAGGGGACAGTGAATGGCAGTTCTTATACTATTCAGGTAGCGGCTGGAGAGTGGAGTCTGGGTTATTTCGTTGATCCAAGTACGGGTTATATGTCGGCTCCTCCTGATCCATCGTTACGGTTTACTGTCAATTCAGGAGAAACAGTGGTTAGAAATATTACTCTTCATGCCGCCAATAGCACGATTACCGGTCGAGTGACGAAGCCTGATGGCTCAGCGGCCGTGGGGGTTTTTGTCTCCGCCGATAATCGAGAAACTGAGGGAGGGGAGTTTATGAATGGGGCGCCGACTAATAACGACGGTTATTATACTATTCGAATTGCCGCTGGCAGTTATAAACTGCGAGCTAATGTTGCCCCAGGATCAGGCTACCTTTCGCCGGCCGAGCAGACGGTAACCGTAGCTGATGGAGAAAGTAAAACAGTCAATTTTACTTTGCGAGAATCAAATGCTACGATCACGGGTCAAGTAACTTTGAGTGGCGCAGGCAAGCCCGCCTTTGTTTACGCCTGGTCCGAAGATGGTGGTTTTACCCAGACTCAAGCTAATGCCAGCGGTAATTATAGCCTCTCGGCCTCAACTGGCACTATCTGGCATGTAGGAGCGCGCTATGAATCGGGTACCAGTGCTTATGAAGCTAGTGAAACAAGGGTGGATTTGACTAGTGCCAATTCTGGTACTGCCAATTTGGCCCTCGCCAGTCTAGATTATAATTTGCCTGAACCCTATAGCGTCACTTTTGACGCTACCAAGCCCAAGATTATTACTCTTTCTGATGGCACAGAGATTAATATTCCAGCCAATGCTCTGGCCACCTCAGGTAATGTTACTTTGAGCATTGAACCAAAGGTTTCCCTGCCTGCTAAGAAGGGCGATCGGCCAGTTTGGTATGGCTATGAGTTTACCGCTATTAATAGCAGCGGTCAGACTATTACCCAATTCAATAGCAATATTACTATTACTTTTCCTTACACTGATGCTCAATTGAACAAGCTGGGAATTACTGCTGACGATCTGATTCCTTCTTATTGGGATGATACTTCGGGGACCTGGAAGAAGGTCGATAATGTTACCGTTGATACCACGGCGAAAACGGTAACGATTACCATTAACCACTTTACCAATTTTGCCCTGACAGCTAATTACACCAGGGGAACCACTAGTTCTACTAGTAGTGGAGCTACTTCGGGAACTAATGCTTCAGGTGGGGTTTCTAAGCCGATGGCACCCAAAGAAACTGGCTCCATTGTCGAAGGAGCAACTAATAAAGTGGTTTGGATGATTCCAGCGGGAGCCTTAGAATGGGATGCCGATTTTGAAATGACTCAATTAAGGGAGGGATTTGAGAAGCCTAAACCACCACTGTGGATTGCCTCGGGTCCTTATCAAGTGACGATGAAGGCTTGGTGGAATGGGGCGAAATTTAGCCATTTTCGGAAGCCGGTAACTTTAATTATCCGTTATGATCCGACTGCTCTGGGTAATATTCCGGAAGAATCACTGCGACTGAATTATTATGATCCAGCTAAAAAGCGTTGGCGCCCGCTTAATTCTTTGCTGATTACTGATCGCCACGAGGTAGCGGCGGTAGTGAGTCAAGTTCATGGCCTTTATGCCTTGATTGGTGGTTTTGGCTATCAGGGAGCGCCGCAATACTTAGAGGAAACGGTTACTGCCACCGCTCGATCAGAAGAAATTGGCTTGAAAGAAGATCTTTTGCCCAAGAGAGAGGTGAGAGAAGAATTATCCAAAAGTAGTGAGGACCAACCAGTAATTCGCTCCAGTCCCTCGCCAGAACCAGAACCATCGGTTGCGGCAGTTAAACCCAAAGAGAGTTGGTTTAAGCGGCTTTTAAAGAAAATATTTCCTTTTCTTCGCTGATCAGATATAATTGAGATCGGCAATGCTTAAATATATTTTGAAGCTCTTTTGTCTTCTTCAGTTGGTGGTAGTTTTCTCTTGGTTTTTGGGGGAAAGGTTTTTTCCTCTTAAAGAGACTTTCTTGGGCAGGGGTTTAGGTGAGTCAGTTGATCAACCTTTAATTTGGAGCCGAGCCAATTTTGATGGTTTTTATTATGCCAAGATTGCTCGTGATGGCTATCAATATCTTCAGCAGGCCTTTTTCCCTTTTTATCCTAAATTAATTAAGCTCTTTCAACCGTTATTTGGAAATTTTATTTTCTCAGGGATGGTTTTGGCTTCGATTTTCTTTTTGCTTGCCCTTTGGTTGTTGGCTCAACTTTTAAAAAGGGAGGGCGAAGAGGAAAGGATTATTAAGCGAGCCCTACTTTTTTTAGTTCTTTTTCCCACTAGTTTTTACTTTATTTCGGTTTATACTGAATCCCTATTTCTTTTTCTGGTCGTTTTAACCTTTTGGTGGTCAGGAAAGCGACGATGGTTTTTGGCCGGTTTGACGGCGGGCTTAGCTTCTTATACTCGGTTGGTAGGTATCTTTCTCTGGCCTGCCCTGATTTATGAATATTATCAGGCAGAGAGTCGACGTAAAATGAGGGAGCGACTCTCGGCAGCTAAAAAAGCTTTAGCTTATCGCCTAAGCCTTCGATATCTTGGTTATCTCATTCGATCTCGTTGGCATCATTTCAAAAACCTAGCTGCTCTTTCTCTTTCTGGTTGGGGTCTTTTAAGTTATATGATTTATCTCAAGAGAACTACTGGTGACTGGTTTTATTTTGCTCGAGTTCAGCCTGAGTTTGGGGCCCAGAGGAGTGTTGACCGCCTGATTTTGCTTTACCAGGTTTTCTGGCGCTATTTGAAAATGATTTTCAGAGTTAATCCTCAGAGTTATGTTTACTTTAATGTTTGGCTTGAATTCTTGGTTGCTCTGTTGTTTTTGATAATTCTGGCTTGGGCTTGGCTAACTCTAATCCATCGAGAAGAGAGAAAGCCTAATTGGCGGCCTGGATGGCTGATTTTTGCCACTTTAGCCTATCTCTTGACACTTTAACCGGCACTTTTTCTTCCATGCCCCGTTATGTTTTGGTTTGTTTTCCTTGTTTTTTGGTTTTGGCAAAATTAAAACTACCCAAGGCAGTTTATTTCCTTAGCGCCCTATTCCTTTTACTTTGCAGCTCCTTGTTTGTCCGTGGCTATTGGATTGCCTAAACTGATTTGACCATTTGATCATTTAGCATTTGCCATTTATCATTTTAGATAATCAATGTTAAATGTTTAAATGAATAAATGACTAAATCGAAAAAGATTTTCGTTTTTGCTCTTGATGGAGCGACTTGGAAATTGCTCGACCGCTGGATTGAGAAAGGTCATTTGCCCTTTTTGGCTAAATTAGTTAATCAGGGAATTAAGCGCGATCTAATTAGCACGATCCCTCCTCGAACTGCTCCTGCTTGGGCCTCTTTTATTAGTGGTCTAACACCAGCAGAACATGGTATTTATGACTTTCTGGTTACCAGAGATGTTTTTGGTAATAGAGAGGAAGAAATGGTTAATGGTGGTTGGCTGGGGAAGAATAAATTTTGGAAAAAATGGGAGCGAGAGGGAAAGAAAATAGGTTTAATCAACCTTCCTTTGGGTTATCCCGTAGAGAAAGTGAATGGGGTTTTAATTTCTTCGTTTTTAACGCCTGAAGGAGCCCAATTTGCTTATCCCTCCAAAATGATTGATCGCCTGGAAAGGTTGGGTTTAGGTCGAGACAAGATCGGCCTCTTGGATCAGTATATGGAGAAAAAAACCAATCGAGAGATTTTTGAATTGGTTAAAGCTCAGCTGGATCAACGATTTCGGGGAGCAAGACAATTAATAGAAGAAATGGATTTTGATTTTTTCTTTTTTTACTGTCGAGAAACCGATATTGTTCAGCACTTATTTTGGCGGGGGCGTCAAACTCTAGAACTATACCGTCGCCTTGACCGACTATTAGGTGATTTTTATGAATTTCTAGGCAAGAAATATGGCAAGAGAAATTTTTACTTTCTCTTAATGTCTGACCATGGCTTTCATCCCTCGCCCAAGATTCAGGTCAATCTTTATCCCTGGCTGCGAAAACAGGGGTTGTTAAAAACCTCGCTAAAAGCTTCGCTGGCTAGAGTTTTTCGAAAATTAGCCATTTGGGAACGGGATAAATCGAATAGTCGCTTTAATTGTTGGGGCGAATCACCTCTTTTGAGAGTGGGTATTTTTGGAATTTGGCTCAATAGAAAGTTATTAGGTCGACGCTACCAGCAATATCGGCATGAATTAATCGAAGCTCTGCGACAACTCAAATTTGGCAATCGTAGGGTTTTCCAATTGGTGGCCCCTAGGGAGGAAATCTATCCTCGAGGAAGAAAAAAGTGGCTTTGGGATATTATTTGGTTAACCCGGCCCTATTTTGTCATTGGCCCTTGTTCGATTGAGCGGAAAGTTTTCATTTCTGCCAGCAATCCGATTAGAGATAGATTGCTGGGCTGGCACGATTCGGATCGGCGAGGAATATTTTTAATCAAAGGTGTGGGGGCAAGAAGGCTTCTTAGGCCCTGGCAAAACAAAGAGATCTTTATCTGGGATTTGCCCCAAATCTTTGATCTAATCATGGGATACAGGAAAAGAAAGTCAATCAAATTGTCAAGAACTGCTAGGTCAAAGAGGTTGAAGTTGAGTGATAAAGAAAGAGGAATATTAGCGCAGCGATTGAAAAACCTTGGCTATCTTTAGATTAAATCTTCGTTACCTTTTAATCTTGACGGTCGAAAAGAGAGATTCCAATTTTCTCCTGGATTGCTTTGGCAATGAATTCCTTAAAAATAAGCTCTGTTTTCTTAGAACCGGAGAGACTCTCGCTCAAATAAGACCAATCGGTTGCCTCTTTGGTGTTGCTTTTGTCTTGGGCAAATAAATTAATTGTTACTTGATAACCTTTCTTTTTTAACCTGACCGCTTGAGAAAGGATGCCGTTGAGGATATCTAATCTAACAGCCGGATCGATTTCAATTTTATTTTCCGGATCGACAGTATATTTGGCCCCAAAAGTGCCTGTATTGAACCAGATTTTCTTTACTCCTAGGATTTCTGCTGCCTCGGTGATAATTGGTTCGCTCAAAAATTCTTGCGGATTAAAGACTCGACTTTGATCTTGAGCTGTTTTTGGCGGCGCCCAAGGGAAGCCTTGGACGCCGAAGCTGTCTACTAGTTGATGGTCAATATTAATTAAATAGGGGCGAAGACTAACATATTCACCGCTGGTCCAAGAAAAGTCATCGTTCTCATAAGTGGCAGAGTTGAGCAAAACACTTCCTCTGGCTTGGGGAAAATATTTTTTCATTAATCGGAGGTATTTATTAACGATAGCAGCATAATCAGCTGGAGTAGCATTGATATGATTCCAGAGGGGGAGGTTGGCTTCTGGAAAAGGAACCCAAGTTCCCATTTCTTTATCTTTGATGCCGCTCTGCTTAAGAGTTTTGAAATAAGTATTAATAAAGTGATCATAAAATCCGCTTCGGAATTCGCGAAAGTCAATCAAGCCCCAGGCGGTGACCGGTTCAACTATAACTAGGGGCCTAATTTGGAATTGGGCGAATAATTTGAGCCTTTGAGCCATTTTTTGAGCCGAATTTTTGGCAATTATGTCATCTTTAGGCATATCAGTGAAAATCATTAATTGGTTGCTTACTAATGAGCGACAGACCTGTTGGTATTTATCCAGTTGAATTAAATGGGGATCGTTGCTTTGTTTCAGGTCTTTAATCATTGGCTCGGAGCGACAATGGGAAAGACGAAGAATTTTCTGGGCCGAGTCGAGAACGGTTTTTGGCTTTGGTTTAGCTGGTTGTCTGATAATAGGTTGGCCCACTAAAGCCTGGAAAGTAATATTAATCGTAGTTAAAACGATAAAAATGATAAAAAGGGTGATTAGAGCGATATTTTTTTTGGTCATGTTGTTTTAGATGCTAGAATCGCTAACGCCCAATCTTTGCCAGTTTTGCCATTTAACATCTTCTCCTCGGACGATCATTTTTAAACTTTTGATAAGAGCAAGATATTCTACCCAAACGAGAAGATAGAATAATGCCCATGAATAAAAGAACATGATTAATAATTTTAATCTAAGTTTTTTGTCTCCGAAGATAGAGTTAACAAAGTAGATGATAAAGACAAAGAGATTGCTTAAGGTAAGGGAAAGATAGTCATTGGAAACAAAACTATAAACTACCAAGAGAGTGGCGCCAATTGGTTCGAAAAATAATTGGAGCTCGGAAAGTAAAGAGAGAGGAAGGACCATAAAAGTAAGAAATTTATTATGTTCTTTTTTAGTCGAGAAAAACATTTGTCGATATTTGATGAAGGTATCAAAGCGTCCCTTTTTCCAACGCAACCGTTGGTTAATTAACCCAGTTAGACTAGCAGCTCCTTCAGTGTAGCAAATGGCGTCTTCAGCGTAAGTGCATTTGATTCCGTAATATCGAAGTCGCATGGTCATCTCGATATCTTCAGTTTTATTTTCGGTGTCAAAGAGGCCATAACGAGCAAAGGTGTTCTTCTTTCTAAAGGCAGCGCAAGCGCCCCCGAAGATATATTCTGCCCCCAGAACCGCATGAGCCCGCTTATAATAGAAACCAAAGAGGTATTCAAGCTGCTGGAGAAAACCGACTAGAGTTCGATTGCTGGTGATCTTTACATTGCCTACAACAGCATCAATGCTAGGATCTTCGAAGTACTTGACTAAATTACTGATGGTTTGGGGAGCAAAAGCCGAGTCGGCGTCCATAGTGACAATAATTTCACCCTTTGATTTTTTAATTCCTAAATTTAGAGCGGTACCCTTACCCCCATTTTCTTTATAAAAATATCTTACTTTTTTAGCTTTTTCATGAGGTAATTGATGAAGATACTCGAGCAATTTTTCTTCGGTGCGGTCGGTTGATCCATCGTTGACAACAATGATTTCTAAATTAGGATAGTCATTTTCAAGCAAACTTTTGACTGATTTAACAATACCTACTTCTTCATTCCAAGCAGGAATTACTACCGAGACTAGGGGTTGGTAATTGGCAGGCAGTTCGCCCTTCTTCTTTTTTCGAGCGATTCTAATTCGGCGCCATTTTTCTTTAAGAGGATAAAAGGGGGCAATAAGGAGAAAAAGGAAATACTTAACCAACATTAAGCCGGCGAAGTAAATCGTTAGAGTTCGTAATAGTTCAAACCAGTTGATGATAATCATATCGATTAGATACTTTTGTTAATTATAGAGCGGTATTCTCCCCTAATGACGATAGCTTCCTGTCTGATTCGATCTTGGACGATGATGATTAGCTGAGGATATTTAACCCGAGGATAAATATATGATTCTCTCAGGGGGACAATTTTGATTTCGCCCACTTTAAAGAGGTAGGTCCAATTACGCTTAGTATCAATTAGAAGGTTGTCGCCTTTATGGAGTTTCTCAAGGTGGTTGAGGGTTCTCCAGGACCGGTCGGTATAAACAAAAAGTGCTTCGAGCTCTTTGCTTTGAGGGCGGTACTTAGACAAATAATGGGCATGATTGGTGAAAATAAGAAATTGACCGTTCTTTTTAAGTGCCGGTATTAGTGAGATTCGGCGATTAATAGCAGGAATTCTTAGATAAATTAGCTGACCATAGTTTCCTATGAGAGCGCCGGTAAGATTAGGCTCTTTCTCGGAAAGATCGATATCTTTTCGGGGAAGGAGATAGGAATAATCAAATCTTCTGATGGCGGAAACAAAATCAATGTCCTGAAGTGTGGTAAGCTCGAAGGTGTTAAGATACATATAGAGAGTGGCGCAGAAGACTAAGAAGTAAATAAGTTTTCGGCTAAGAGAAAAGAGGACGCTCTTTAAAACTTTAGTTAATCTTCTTGCCATAGATAAGCAAAAATAATTTTAACCTTGGGCCAAGGCCAGCGGCAGCTTACTCTCCTTAGTTTATCGCTCAAAGCTGGTCTTAATCTAGAATAATAATTTAATCCCTTGTTGGCAAGAGTTAATAGTCCCTCCAAAGTGAGAGCAACCAGATTGGTGGTGGTTACTGTTAGGAAAAATAGAGTATAAAATAGAAAAAGGATTTGATATTGCTCTGCCAACATTTTGCCTCCTTAAGGTTTAATAAGACGGCAAGGCCTATAATATCACAAAAAGGGGATCTTGGCAAGGAGTAGGAGAATGGTAAACTAAAGGGATGAATAAAAATTATCACGATTTGCTTATTAATTTGGTAAGACGAGAGATTGCCTCGAGATATAAACAGTCGATTTTGGGGTACTTCTGGGTTGTTCTTAATCCGCTTTTCCAGATGTTGGTGATGACAATTGTTTTTTCCAAAATTATGCGGATTTCAATTCCTGGAGTACCATACTTTCTTTTTCTTTATGTTGGCCTATTACCTTGGGCCTTTTTTACTAATGCTCTTAGTTCTTCAATGGGAAATTTGGTTGGAATGGGCTCCCTAATTAAGAAAGTCTATTTTCCTCGAGAAATAATTATTTTGGCTACGCTATTAGCCAAAGTAGTTGATCTCTTTTTAGCCTCATTAATTTTTGTTTTCTTTATGATTATCTTTAATCAGCCAACCAATATTTGGCTTGACCTATTAATGGTACCAACAATCTTTGCGATCCAGTTTATCTTTACTTTTGGTATCGCCCTTTTTATTTCTGCTTTTAATCTTTTTTATCGCGATGTTCAATATTTAATGAACTTGATTTTGACTCTTTGGTTCTATCTGACCCCAGTAATTTATCCAACGGAAATAGTGCCAGAAAAACTGCGCTTTCTTTTCTCCTTAAATCCGATGTCAGTTTTAATTAATGCCTATCGCCAAACTATTTTAGGCGGCCAATTACCCAATTTACCCCATTTAACCGTGGCTCTATTGGTCTCGTTAATAGTCTTAATAATTGGTTGGGGAATATTTAAAAAGTTAGAAGGAAGATTTGCGGATGTGGTCTGAAGTTAGAAACTAACCCCGACGATACGTCGGGGCGAAATTAGAAATTAGTTCCGACTTTTGTCGGAACGAAATTTAGTTTTGGGTAATGAACTACATCAAACTAGAAGACTTGGATGTTTACCGGTTATCTAGGGAAATCAGTGAAAAGGCTTGGAGTGTTTACAAGGATTTTGGTTGGCGGATAAAGAAAATAGTTGGCGATCAATTTATTCGCTCGATTGATTCGATTGGTGCTAACATTGCTGAGGGATATGGACGATATCATTATTTAGATAAGATTAAGTTTTACTATAATGCTCGAGGATCATTGTTAGAAGCAAAGCATTGGCTGGGACTGTTAGAGGAAAGGAAGTTGATAGAACCATCGGAAGCATCTTTTCTAAAAGAAGAACTGAGAAGTCTTGGCATAAAATTAAATAGATTTATTAATTCCACTTTTAAAGCTAAGAATGGCTCGGGGGTAAAATGAAATTATTAATTTCAGCCCCGAAACGTCGGGGCGAATTTCTAATTTCGCGCCAGCTAATTTCTGGTTTTAACAAATAATGAATAGACTAGCGATAAAAAATCCCCCGAAATCTCGGGGAAGGTTTATTCTGATACAATTATATCAGAGTTGTTGATTTTGTCAATAGCGAATATAACTCGCCAACCCGTTAACTCGTTAACTCGTTAATAATCAATAAACCAATAAAATAATGAATAGAGTGGCAATAAAATTCGATCGGGTTTCAAAATTGTATCATCTGCAGTCCCATCGGACCCTTAAAGAGTTTTTGCCGGCATTTTTAGGAAGAAAACAAACTAAAAAGGAGTTTTGGGCCCTAAAAGACGTCTCTTTTGAGGTTAGGAAAGGTGAAACATTAGGAATCATTGGTCCTAATGGAGCGGGGAAGTCAACCATTCTAAAATTGATTGCTGGAGTGACTGAGCCAACAAAAGGAAAAGTAATTGTTAATGGCAAAGTTTCGCCACTGATTGAACTTGGTGCCGGCTTTCATCCCGATTTAACTGGCCGAGAAAATATTTACCTCAACGGGGCAATTTTAGGATTAACTAAAAAAGAAGTCGACAAAAAATTCAAAGAAATCGTTGATTTTGCCGAACTCTGGGACTTCATTGATCAGCCAGTAAAACACTACTCTTCGGGGATGTATATGAGACTAGGTTTCTCCATTGCTATCCATACCGATCCAGAGATACTCCTAATAGACGAGATTCTCGCTGTCGGTGATACTGCTTTCCAAGAAAAATGTCTTGATAAAATGCGCGACTTTCAGGCTCAGGGAGTGACGATTATTTTTGTTTCTCATTCTTTGGAGACAGTGGAAACTTTTTGTAGAAAATCACTTTTGCTTATGAATGGACAAGTAGTTATTTTTGGAAAGACGGATAGGGTGATATCCAATTATCTGAAAAATTTAAGGTTTGGAGAGCTTTAGATTAATTAGTTGATTAGTTGTTCTAATGGTTTGATATAATGCCACTATGGCGGTGAAACTTAAATTTACGGGAGAAAGAATTGTTCCTGGAGCTACCGATGTAGAACCTGCTTTTCAAAGAAAAATGCTCCAAGAACACCTTGCGAGGTATTTGTTTGCTAGTCACTTTTCTTCAGGTAAAAGGGTAATTGACCTGGGTTGTGGTACAGGTTATGGAGTTGATTTTCTTTTGAAACACTCAGATCCTGACGAAATTATTGGTATTGATATTGCTAAAGAGGCAATTGATTTTGCTAGGACTAACTATAAAAATAAGAAGGCAAAATTTTTAGTTGCTGACGCTACGAATCTTCCTTTTGACAATCATTCGTTTGATTTGGTTTTAGCTTTCGAATTAATAGAGCACCTAGATAACCCCGAAATGCTGGTGAAAGAGGCAAAAAGGATATTGAAAAAACGGGGCTTTTTTATCGTTTCGACTCCAAAACGAAAGAGAGGCAAGAGGTCCATTTTTCATAAACACGAATTTTCTTTTTTGGAATTCTCTTCTCTGCTGAAAAATTATTTCCCTCAAGTTAAATTTTTAGTGGAAAATAATATTTTTGCCTCTCTAATTAATGAAGGAAAAACTCTTGGGAAGATAATTGATAACCAAGACGGATTTAAGATTCCTGGCCTAGAAGATGGCGATTATTTTATTGCTATTTGTGCTCTTGATAAGTTGCCGTCATTACCAGAAAACACATTGTTTGTTAACAATGATGACTATATTCTTCGTCTAGAGCATGATGTTCAGGTTTTGAGGGAGGCAGAGAATAGGCTGAAGGAAGAAAAAAGGAGCCTGATTCAACAACTGGAGGATTATCGGGTCAAAATAGATAATTTAGTGCGAGAAAACACTTATTTGTCGGAGATGAACGCCCTTAGCAAAGAAAAGACTTCCTTTTTGGAAAGGAGAAATAAGAGACTGGTGTCAAAAATTAATTCGTTCAAGGAGAAACTTGAGCGAACTCAAGAGCTTCAGTCGCGAGTTAATTATTTAGAGGGCGAGCTTAATAATTATCGGGTAATATTGGATAGGATTACGTCTTCTAAAGGATGGAAGCTATTGAGGCTTTATTACCTAATTAAAGAGCTATTTATAGGTAAACCAGAGGACCCTTACTACAACCTCTTCTTTAGGGGTAAAAGGATTTTATTGAAAGCAATCGAGATCTATCGGCAAAGAGGCTGGAAAGGAGTGATAAAAAGTGGAAAGAGGTTTCTTTTTAGAAAACTAAGACTTGACAAGATTGTAACCAGCCGAAGAGACGAGGAAAGTCTTTTTTCTAGTGTTCAGAGACGTTCTAAATTACCCTCGAGCAATTTTAGCGTTTGTATTATAAGCGGCTGTGAAGGAACAGGTGCAGAAATTCATAGAGTGTTTCATTTAGCAGAAGTCTTAGAATTAGCTAATATTCGTCACAAAATAATTCCTCACTCTAAACTTAATGAATATTTGTCCAGTAACGAAGGAGTGAAGACTATTTTTGATTATGATATCTTTTATATTCATCGAGCGGCATGGAATGAATCTCTGGAGAAATTGTTGAGGGGGGCTAAGAGATTTAATCGTTTAATCATCTACGATATTGATGATTTGGTGTTTGATCAAAAAATTATTCCATTTGTGAGAGTAATTGCCGATTGGCCAGAGGAGAAAAAATCACTTTATCGAGAATCGGTAATTAGATACTGGCGAGCGATGGATTGGGCCGATTATTTTGTCGCCCCGACTGACTTTTTAGCAAATTATATCAGGAAAATGTTTGATAGGCCGGCCTTTGTTTTAAGAAATCATCTTGATCTGAAAACCGCTCAAATAGGGAATAAACTTATTGGGCGACTAATCAAGAAGAAAGAAAGGGTGGTAATAGGCTACATGAGTGGTACAGCGACTCATGATAGAGATTTTCAAGAAGCAAGTGGGGCACTTATCAAGATTCTTGAAAAATTTCCCCAAGTAGAACTGAAAATTATTGGGCCACTGAATTTAGATAAAAAATTCCGCCGTTTTTCTTCTCGAATAAGAAAAGTAAAGTTGGTTCCCTTTTATGACCTTTTAAGAGAGATGGAGGACTTTGATATCAATTTGGCCCCATTAGAAGTTGGTAATCCCTATTGTGAGGCTAAGAGCGAATTGAAATACTTCTTCGCAGCCATTTTAGGGATTCCCACTGTAGCTTCAGCAACGGATTCCTATAAGTTCGCTATTACTCATGGCAAAAACGGGTTCTTGGCTACTAATGAAAACGATTGGTATCAGGCTCTTTCTAGATTGGTCCAAGATAGCTCTTTAAGAAGGCGAATAGGCGACCAGGCTAGAAAACAAGTGAAGTTTTACTTGCCCGATAATCAAAAAAATGAAGTAGTAAAGGTGATTAGGAAAATTGTCAATTCTTATAATAAGGACTTGACTAGTAAAAAAAAAGTTTCGCCCCAAAATAACGGCTCATTGATAATAAATTTCGTTTTGCCAGAACCGCTTAAAGCTTCTGGAGGTCATGCAGTAGTTTTTCGTCTGTCTGAGCAATTAACTTCTTGGGGACATAAGGTTAATATTTACTTTGTGAAAGTTGATGGCAACGACTTTATTAAAAACGAACAGGAATTGGAATTATTTGTTCGGGAAAATAATTTGAGGGGTAAGGCAAACTTTTATCTTGGTTTGGATAAAATAGAACATTCCGATGCACTAGTGGCTACCTATTGGAAGACTGCCTATATGATTAAAGAAATAAATAATACTAAGAGAAAGTTTTATTTAACAATGGATTTTGAACCTCTTTTTTATCCGGCAGGGTCGGCTTATTTGATGGCCGAGAATAGCTACAAGCTCGGATATTATCACATTGCTACGGGTTATTGGATTCCAAAACTCCTTAAGAAAAGATATGGAGTGCCAGCTGAAGGAATCGACATTGCTACCGACAAAAATATTTATTTTCCTAGAAATGTAGAAAGGGTTAGTCCGTCAGTTGCTTTCTTTGCCCGACCGAGGATGCCAAGAAGAGGCTTTGAGTTGGGTATTGAGGCATTGAGAATAGTTAAAGAAAAAAAGCCGGAAGTACAGATTTTTCTTTATGGAGATCGAAATTTTTCTGAGTTCAATATTCCATTTGAATATCATGATTGTAAAATCTTGCCAGAAGACAAATTGGCAGAGTTATTCTCTCGTGTTGATGTCTCTTTAAGTATCTCTCTAAGTAACCCAAGTGTAATTGCTCTTCAAGCGATGCATTGTGGGTGTGCTGCGGTAGAAATAGATTATCCTACTAATGATGGGACTTATATTAATAATCTCAATTGTCTTTTGGCTCCTCCGCATCCTCGAGGAATAGCTGAAACGGTATTAAAACTGCTGGATAATAAAAAATTGAGAAGAGAGATTGCCCAGAGAGGCCTTCAGTGGGCTAATGGAATTTCTTATGAAAAAACGACAAGACAGTTTTTAAGAATTATTAAAAGAGAATTGAAGAGGGCAGAAAAGGATGAAAAGAAAGAGTCTCAGAATAACTTATCTAGTACCATCTCTCTACCTGACGGGTGGTATTAAATTGGTCCTCGAATATAGTAACAAGCTAATCGAGAGAGGTCATAAGGTAAATATTGTTTTTCCGTGGAGGATTAATCCTGCCTTTGGGGTTAAATATGAGATGCTGAAATTTCTCTGGTATGGAAAACTCTTTTTTGAAAAGCTCGCGGGTAAAAACTACATTCCCTGGTTTAATTTTTTAGGTAAAATTATTAAAGTACCCAATTTTCTAGACAGATATTTGCCTCAAGGGGATATTATTGTGGCTACTTCTTGGGATACAGCTAAATGGGTGGCAAGAGCCTCTAGTTCTAAAGGAAAAAAATTCTACTTTATTCAGCAATATGAGGTGTGGGGAGGAAAGGATGAGGTAGATGAGAGTTTTAAGTTGCCACTTAGGAAAATTGTAATTGCTTCCTGGTTACAAAAACTATTGAAAGAAAAATTTCATGAAAATTCTTATTTATTAGTCAATGGTGTTGATACTAAACTATTTCATCCAGTTAAAGTTAAAAGGAACAAAGGTGAATTTAGGATTGGAATGCTATATCACCCGGCTCCTTGGAAGGGAACAAAATATGGTTTTGCTGCTTATAGAATAGCAAAGAAGGAGATACCTGAACTCAAACTAGTACTGATTAGCGCTTACCCGATGGGAGACAATTTCCCGCCAGACACAGAGTTTCACTTTATGATACCTCCAGCAAGACTGAAGTACATTTATTCTTCATGCGACCTTTGGATTAGTCCAAGTTTATCCGAAGGTTGTCAAGCACCACCAATGGAGGCAATGGCTTGTGGGGTTCCAGTAATTGCCACCAGGGTCGGAGGTATTCCCGATTACACTATTCCAGGAAAGACGGCTATAGTGGTAGAACCCAGAGATGTCAAAACAATGGCGGAGAGTATTAAATTGTTGTACAATGACAGCATATTAAGACATCAAGTTGCTAAAGCGGGCTATAATTATATAACTAAAAAGTTTACTATTGACGGAATAATAAGCAAGCTAGAGGATATCTTTCTTGAATCTTTAGATAACTGAAAAAATAGACACTCTTTGATTTTATAAACCTAAGCTTCAGTTAACAGTTGTGGAGCTTTGCCAAAAAGTTAGGGGTTGACAATATGTTTTTTAAACAATTAGAATCGTAAAGATGGTAGTGAAGGATATTATTTTCTTGATACTAATATGTTTGATTTTTCCGAAGACGATTTATGCTTATCTTGATCCAGGGACAGGGAGCTATATTGCTCAAATAATTGTTGCTAGCTTGTTGGGAGTATCTTATCTAGTCACAAACTCTAGAAAAAAAATTAAGACTTTCTTTGCCGGTCTCTTTTCAAAACTTCAAAGAGGCAAAAAGAACAATGACCGACAACATTAGAATAGTTTCGAGTTCTTTCCGGGATCCCAGCGGCTTTGTTTTTTTATACAAGAACAGACTTTACCGACAAGTAAATAAAACATACGCGGAGCATTATGATTTCTTAATTAAGTCTGGCCTTTATGAGACCCTTGTTAGACGCAAACTCTTAATTGCCCATAAAGAAGTTGATGTCAAATATAATCAGCTTGACAGTAAAGCATACAGGATTATAAAACCTGCGGTAATTCCTTTTATTTCCTATCCTTATGAATGGAGCTTTAGCCAACTAAAAGACGCTGCTTTAGTTACTTTGGAAATCCAGAAAATAGCATTGAGGCATGGAATGTCTCTTAAAGATGCAAGTGCCTATAATATTCAGTTTTACGAGGGAAGGCCAGTTTTGATTGATACTCTTTCCTTTGAGAAATATGAAAAAGGGGAACCGTGGGTTGCCTATCGGCAATTTTGTCAACATTTTGTTGCCCCATTAGCCTTAATGAGTTATAAAGATTTGCGCTTGAATCAATTGTTTAGGATCTTTATAGACGGAATTCCGTTGGATTTGGCAAGCAAACTATTATCCTGGCAGAGTAGACTAGCTCCTTCTTTATTATTTCATATTCATCTTCATGCAAAAGTGCAGAAATATTTTAGCAATAAAAACACAGGGGCAAAAAAAATAAGATTGGATAATAAATCTTTATGGAGAATCATTAAGAGCCTAGAGATGACAGTGAGTGGCTTTAAACTGCGCGAGAGAGAAACAGAGTGGAGTGATTATTATACTAAAACCAACTATTCTTCAATCGCTTTTGCCCACAAGAAAGAAGTCGTTTCGGGGTGGCTCAAAAAGATTAAGCCAAAGACGGTTTGGGATTTGGGTGCGAACGTGGGAGTTTTTAGTCGTCTTGCTTCCAAAATAGGATCCCAAGTAATATCATTTGATGCGGATCCACTAGCGGTAGAGCAGAATTATCTTCGGTGTAAAGAACAAAGAGAAAAGAAAATATTACCACTGTTGATTGACTTGACTAATCCTAGTCCAGGCATTGGATGGGAGAATAAAGAGAGGATGTCTCTATTTGGGCGAGGTCCTGCAGACGCGGTACTTGCTCTTGCTTTAGTTCACCATTTAGCTATTTCTAATAATGTACCATTTATTAAGATTGCTGATTTCTTTTCTAAAATTTGTAGTTCACTTATAATTGAATTTGTGCCCAAGAATGATTCGCAAGTTCAAAGACTCCTTGCGACTAGAAAGGATATCTTCTGTAATTATAAGCAAGAAGTTTTTGAGAGCGAGTTTCAAAAATATTTTACTATTCTGAAGCTTACAAAAATAAAAGATTCAGAAAGGGTTTTGTATTTAATGAAAAAACGATCGGGATAGATATGCGGAAGAACCTAGTAATTCATCCATTCCTTTTTGCAGTGTTTCCTATCTTGTTTCTCTTTTCTCGTAATGCGGACAAACTTCCGTTAAACGTGATTTTTATGCCGATAGCAGTCACTGCGCTTTTTGTCCTACTATTATTTTTTGTAATGACCTTTATTTTGAAGAGCAGAGAAAGAGCAGGGTTGTTGATCTCCGTTTTTCTATTATTCTTTTTTTCTTATGGTCATGTTTTGACCCTCGTTCCAAATTTTAAACCTGTTGTCATAAGAGGTGTTTCTATCGAGACGGACAAAATATTTTTTTCTGTTTGGTGCGTGCTTCTTGCCCTCGGACTATATTTGCTTGCGAAGACATGTAAAAACCTCAATCAGCTCACGAAGTTTTTAAATGTTGTTGCCGCTTTTTTGGTCATAATTTCTCTAAGCACTGCCCTACCCCGTCAACTTAAGGCAAAAGAATTTATTCATTTGGAGGGTGAAAAAAAGGAAGAAGGGAAAAACGACAAAGTAACACAAGAGACGCAAGCTTTGCCAGATATCTATTACATCATTTTAGATGGTTATGCAAGTTCAAACACACTTAAGGAGTTTTTTAATTATGATAATAGTGAATTTATTAATTATTTAAAAGAGAAAGGGTTTTATGTCGCGACTAAAAGCTTGAGCAATTATGCTCATACCCATTTATCACTAGCATCTTCACTAAACATGAAATATATAAATTATTTGACAGAAATAGTTGGTGAAGATTCAGATGATCAAACTATAACTCATCGGATGATAATAGATCACGAAGTGGGACGTTTCTTAAGATCGAAAGGATATAGTATTGTGCGCTTTGATGACGGTATGCGGCTATTTGGATTTTTGCCAATGTTAATTCGTACTACCATGTTAGGGCCCTTCATAGAGAGATATTTAACCCGTGCTGATATTAGAGAAAGGATGCTTTATGAGCTTGATAAGTTAGCAGAAATTCCTCGTATTAAAGAACCGACGTTTACCTTTGCCCATATAATTCCTCCTCATCCTCCTTATTTGTTTGGTCCAAACGGAGAAATGGTTAGTGAAGAATTACAGGGATGTCGTGATCTTGTGTGTGCTGATTGGAGTCTGAAAGAACAATATCTTGGTCAGCTGATTTTTATCACTAAGAAAATTAGGAGTTTAATAGATGTAATATTATCACAGTCCGAAACACCACCAATTATTATTTTGCAATCGGACCACGGACCAGCGTCTAGTGGATGGATGCAGCCTAACGAACAATTGTTTAGAGAACGAATGAGCATTCTCAATGCTTATTATCTTCCTGGAAATGGCAAAAGCCTCTTGTATGAGTCGATAACCCCTGTAAATACTTTTAGATTGATTTTTAACCATTATTTTAACGCTAATTATGAATTATTAGACGACAGAAGTTATTTCTCTGGCTTACAGAATTATAAGTTTATTGATGTGACTGATATAATTCGGGGAGAATCAAAAGAAGAAAATTATTAGGGAGATCTTGATTGAGCGAATTAATTCAAGGAGATAGTGCATTTTTCTTAGATTTTTCTTAAAACAAGTATAGCCGAACATTTGAGATTGTGAGGGTTCTATATAATTTAGTTGTAGACGCGATAAACAAGTAAGAGGGTATAATTTTTTCTAAGTCTCTTAAGTAGTAGGAATGGAGAAGCTTTTAAAATTTTTAAAAGGAAAAAACTTTCCTGTTTATATTTTATCAAATGGAAAGCTGGCTGCGTGGCATAAAATGGGACGTTCTCCTTATAGAGTAATAATCTGTTCGATGCCTAAAGCTGGAACTTACCTATACGCCAAGTTATTAGAATTGCTTGGCGTAGAATTTGTGAGATTACATCTTTGGTTAACCGGTTTTTCTGATTATAGATTCGCCTCAATTAAGGAGGGAAGAGAGAGATATAAAGAATTTAATATAGAAATGCCTCTAAGCAAGACCCTTGAATTGATTCATCCCGGGCAATTTGCTGTTAGTCACTTAGAATGTTCTTCTCTTACGAGAGAACTACTTAGAGACTTCAAGAAGATTTTTGTTTACCGCAATTTTAGGGACTCTCTTATTTCTCATATGCGCTTTATGGTTGATACAGGGCGGGATAAGGAAGGCACTGCTCCTTTTAGACACTTGCCCGATGGTCCAGACAAACTATTGAAGTATATAGAAGTATATTCGGGTCATTTTATCAAAGAATCAAAGGGAGTTCTTGGATGGATAGACCAAGATGATATTCTAAAGCTCTCTTTTGAGGATATCTATGGCGATAATGGTGAAGAGCGACAGTATAAGGTAATAAGAGATATTTGTAAATTTTTAGATCTACCTCCAGAAAAGAGAAATTATAGAGAGATTTTGATTCAATTGATTGGCGCTAAAACACTAACTTGGTCTGGAAAAAGGACGGATAGGAGTATTTTTTGGGACGAGAGGGTGGAGCGACGATTCGCCGAAATTGGCGGAAGAGAGATCAATAAAAAATTAAATTATGAATAAGAGAATATAGAGCAACCTTGAAGAATTCGACATGACCTGAAATACCAATGAAATTAACAGATTTTTTTAATTTTGTCCTACACGTCTTTTGATGTTCGTGATTTCCCCCGGGAATCTTTCTCTATTGCGGCAAAAAACATAGATAAGATTTTTTTTACATAGAGGGGGCTCGTTGGGGAAGAATTGATACTGTCCGGGTTAGCTAAGAACGTCTTACACCCTACAGCCTTACCGGCCATTATATCAGATTCGCTATCGCCAATTACAATTGAGTTTTTGAGATCAATATTAAACTCTTTGGCTGCCTGAAGGATCATTCCGGGCTTTGGTTTGCGACAATTGCAATGGTCTTTAATATCATGGGGACAATAGTAGATGGCATCAATAATTGCCCCCTTTTTCTTTAAACTGGCAACCATTTTTTCATGGATTTTCTCAACCACTTCCCGAGACACTAGTCCTCGGGCAATCCCTCTTTGGTTAGTGATTACAATGACTAGATAGCCCTCTTCTTTGGCAGCCTTAATGAGTTCTTCTATTCCAGGAATGAACTTAAACTCTTTCCAACTTTTGACGTAATCGTGTTCCTGGGGTTTTTGATTAATGATTCCGTCGCGGTCGAGGAATACCGCCTTTCTTTTTTTCTGTCTCATAAAAGTAATTGGTAATTAAATGATTGAAAATGAGATGGAAGTCTTCTATTGGGCCATATTCGTTTGAGGGAACTAAGACATAAGCGTCTACCATTTCTTTTACTTTACCGCCATCAAAACCCAGAAAAGCTGTGGTTTTCATTTTTAATTTTTGGGCTGTTTGAACCGCCTTAATGATATTTTGAGAATTACCGCTTCCGGTAATAACTAGAAGTAAGTCTCCTTTTTGTCCCAGATTTTTTAATGGTTCTGAGAAAATCGTCTCATATTTCCAGTCGTTACCAATGGCAGTCAATAGGGGAATATTATCAGATAAGGAGATTATTCTAAAACGTCTATTTTTTGTTGTTGGTTCTTTACCTAAGATCGTTTTTCCCAAGTCGCAAACCATGTGAGAAGCTGTAGCAGCACTACCACCATTGCCAGCAATGAATATAGTTCGACCTGTTCTAAGTTTTTTTTCTAGAATCTTTATTACATTGACGATTTGATTAATATCGATCTGCTCGCAGAGAGATTTGATTTTTTCAAGATAGGCTTTGGCAAATTTATTTTTATCGATTCTCATTTTTCTCCATAATAAATAATTTTACTCCCCTCTGGTTCAAAAGCAAATGGGGTGGGACGCAATTCTGGCAAAGCAGAGCAAATAGAAGAATGCTTCTCTTTTGGCGCATAGAGAAGGAGAAAGCCGCCGCCACCGGCTCCAAGAATTTTTCCACCGATAGCTCCATGTTTTCTAGCGATTTCGTACCACTCGTTGATTCTTTCATTGGTGATTCCACGAGCCAACTGTTTTTTTAGTTCCCAATTTTGGTGAAGAAGATCGCCAAATTGATCAAGTTTATTTTTTTCTAGAGCAGACTTAAGCTTATTGGCCAATTGTACCATCTGGGCAAGGATTTTTCTTTTTTGAGGGCTGGAGCTGGTCTTTTTATTTTGTTCTTCAAGGATAGAAGCCGAAGAACGAGTGAGGCCAGTATAAAGCATTAATAGATTTTCTTGGAGTTTTTCTTTGGTCTCTTTACGACAGATAATTGGATTAACGAAAACACTTCCATCGGGATTGAATTGAATATAATTTAGGTTTCCAAAAGCAGCAGCGTATTGGTCTTGTTTTCCAATTGGTTTTTTACAGCGGTCTATTTCTATATAGCAAGCCTCTTGAGCTAGTTTTTGAGCAGAGGCAAACTCTCCTTTATAAGCGTGAAGGGCATTGAGGAGTCCAACAGTATATGTACTTGAAGATCCTAGGCCGGTTCCCCGTGATGGAATATCAGAAATAGAGGTGATCTCTATCCCTCCATCTAGATCCAATAATAATAGAGCTTCTCGGATTAACTCGTGTTTTAATTCTTCGGGGCGACTAGCAAACTCAGTGATTGAATAGCTAGCTCTGATCAGGTTATCAAATTTTTTGTTTACGGTGATATAGATGTACTTATTGATGGTAGTACTAACAACAGCGCCTGGTTGGTATTTATAGAAAGAAGCTAAATCGCTTCCTCCGCCAACAAAGCTTATTCGTAATGGAGTTCTTGAAATGATCATTGATGATCTTTAAAAATTCAGGCTTGTTTTGGCCCTTCCTGTTGTTAATTATTACTAATTATTACTTATGATGATTTTAACAATGAGAGAATTTTAACACAAGGTGGTGGTGTTTATTGAGTTATTAACTTATTAATTATTAACGGGTTGGGGAGTGGTATTGAAAAGTTAAAAGTTAAAAATTAGCTCGTTATGCTAGCGATAAGAATAAAAAGAATAAAAAATGAGAAAGGATAGAAAAGAATAGAAACTGGAAACTGGAAATTGGGAGTTAAAGTAAGTTTGATTTATCGCTGGTGGCGAGGTCGTTGAGGATTTCTTTGAGGCGAGGGAGGGCGGATTTTTCGATAACCATTAAGACGTCTTTGGTGTTGACAACAACTAAGTTTTTAGAACCAAAACAGACAATCAATTTCTTTTTTTCTTTGTTGTAAATCAGGCTGTTGAAAACATCTTTGGTATAGGTTTTGCCGCAGAAATAATTGCCGTTTTCATCTTGAAAAGCCTCTTGGATTAATTCCCAAGTGCCGATATCGCTCCAGCCGAAATCTTCAACAACCATAACAACAGCCTTTTTAGGATCAATATTTTCTGGGATAGCGTTGTCAAAACTAATTGGTTCTATTTGAGAGTAGATTTGACTTAGAGCTTGAGCGCAATCTTCTTGGCCGCGATGATTGAGAATTTTTTCAACTTTACGATAGAGATCAGGAGTGTATCTTTTAAAGGCCTGATAAATAAATTTGGGAGTAGAGATAAAGTAGCCTAAATTCCAAGCATATTCACCAGACTGGAAATATTGTTCTGCTGTTTCTGGATCTGGTTTGTAGCGGAAACCACGAAATTGATGAAGAGCAAAGCTGGATTCCTTTTTAATCTGCTGACCGTAGTGAATATAGCCCAAATTGGTACTGGGAAAACGAGGGTCGATGCCAATAAAAAGGATTTTATTTTTTTCTTGATTAATATAATTGACGCCATTCTGAATAATCTCGCAGAAGAATTTCTCTTTTTTAATTAAATGATCGCTCCAGAGAATGACAAACGGTTCTTCCGGGTCTTGGAATCGATAAAAATAGCCAGCTACTAGAGCAATAGCGGGACCGACGTTTTTCTTTTCTGGCTCGAAAAAGAAATTGTTTTCTGGTAGCTGGGGAAGTTGTTTTTTAACAATTGTTTCATAAGCGATGTTGGTAGAAACATAAATATCTTGAGGATTGAACTCTGACAAAAGTCTTTTTACCGAGAGTTGAAGAGTTGATTGGTTATTAATTATTTTTTCGAATTGTTTAGGTGTTTTCTTGCGGGAAAGAGGCCAAAGTCTCGTACCAACACCACCGGCGAAGATAACGATTTTCATACCTTAATATACCATATAGCTCGCTGCGCTCGCGAAATTGTGTATCCGTCCACAACATTTTGGACTCTCTGGAGTCTTGGTTACCCTTCATTGTTTTCTCAAGGTGGTTAACTACTACCTTCATTGGTTCCTGAAGAGAAAGGCTGT
>Ga0256830_1000430_pt1 | contig 34311 bp, 34 predicted proteins | sample 128326metaG_FD_190537 | JGI IMG/M metagenome (GOLD analysis project Ga0256830, IMG submission 190537) | Hydrothermal vent microbial communities from Lau Basin, Pacific Ocean - 128-326 | ecosystem: Environmental > Aquatic > Marine > Hydrothermal vents | place: Pacific Ocean: Lau Basin | collected...
AGGAGATGTTTTCTCTGCTGCTGTAGTGGCATATGACCTTGCTACAAATGCAGAAGCTGAAGAAACTGCATTAAAAGCATCAATAGCAGCAATCAGGCATATAGGATACAAGGGAGAATTATCATCGGATTCTTTTGAATGCACAAAATACTCCATCCATTAGCCTTTTATTATTCTCTGCTAATAAGCAAATGCAAAAGCCAGGAGCCTCAAAACCCAATATTTAAAAACTGCCTCTTCTTTTTTAAAAAATAAAATGGCAGTAAAAGAAATACTTGTGTCAAATCCAAAAGCAAGCATCATAGTTGTATCTTTTCTTGTAACTTTGGTAATGACTTTAATTACAAAAAAGATTACTGACCAGGATAGAATGAAAGAGCTTAAAAAAATACAAAAAGCATGCCAGATAAAGCTCAAAGACCACAAAGGAAATCCTCAAAAAATGCAGGAAATCCAAAAAGAGATAATGGAGTGTTCAATGGAGCTGATGAAGCACTCTTTCAAGCCAATGATTATAACATTCATCCCTTTAATTGTTCTTTTTTGGTGGATTAGGGGAATTTATGCTCCGGTATTGCCGGCATGGCTGTGGTATTACATTGGAACAGGGATTATTTCAAATATAGTATTGAGGAAACTTCTGAATGTCGCGTAATAATTTCCAGGATTTATAGAAAATAAAGAAAAAACAGAAACATTTCTGAAATCAACTCAAAACCCTTAAAAACCCTCTTCTTTTAACTAATCTATGGAACAAGACCAGCAAGAAATTATTTTTAAGTTAAGCATGTTTGAACAGCAGATGCAACAGCTTCAGGAGCAGCTGCAGGCAGTCGAAGAAAGAATAATTGACCTAAATTCATTGAATATAGGGCTTGATGAGCTAAAGGAAAGTTGCGGAAAAGAGATTCTTGCTCCAGTAGGGAGAGGAATGTTTGTAAAGGCAAAGCTCATCTCAGAGGATTTGATTGTAAACATAGGTGGAAAAAATCTTGTAAAAAAGAACATTCCTGATGCTCAAAGGATGATTGAAGAGCAGATTCAAAAGCTTGAGGACATGAAAAAAGAGATGAATGAAATGCTGGAGAAAACCGGAGAAGAAATAACAAAAACAATTAGAGAGACTGGTGAAACAGGGAAAGAGAAACAATAAATTCTGTAAAACATATTTTAAAAAATAAAAAAATATAAATAAGGGTTAAGAATATTTTCGGCTTATGGAAAACAGAAGAGGAATTGAAGAAATAGCATGTCCTGAAGGATTAGTTACTTTAAAGCATATCCAAATAAATAAAATGGATTATGACTTACATATAAGGAATTTTGGTACTGATGCCGGAGGGAGCTTGTTGCTTGAGTTCATCAACAATAAGAATAAAAGAAGTGAATTCTATATACAAATCTCCCCTAAGGGAGAAATTTCTTTTTCAAGAGCAGTGTATAGTGCAAGGCAGGGCCATTGTGGATATGAAACCCTCCAGAAAATAACAGACCCTGAAAAAGCTTTGATGCCCAACCTTAATAAAGGAGAGCTCGTATGGGCACCACGACAGGCATGTAAAAAAAGGGGGATAGATTATTTTCGCATCCCTTTTGGGGCAGCAAAAGTAAATTACTAAAGGATTTTAGAATAATTTTTAACTCTTTTTAAAAAATCGTTGTAGCTTAAAATCCCAAGCTCAGAGATAATTGCCTTCAAGTATTTCTTTGGAACAAACTCAAAAGAAGGGTTTTTTATCCTTATCCTATTTGAAACCCTTTTCCATATTTCCCTAAAGCTTCTCTGCTCTAACTGAATTTTCTTAGCTGTATACTTCCATGAATCAGCAATAACATAAACAGGAATATTCTGGCTTTTTGCAATCTGGGCTATGGCTTCGCTCCCGACTTTATTGATAACTCCTTTTTCTAACAGAGCATCAGCACCTAAAAAAACCTTATTGGCCTTTCTCGTTCCTTGCTCTTTTGACAATGCAATCCCGAATGCAGAATCAACAAATAAGGTAACTTTAATTCCTGCTTTTTTTAAATCCTTAGCAGTCTTTCTTCCCTGGTATAACGGGCGGGTTTCGGTATTATAAACTTCAAAAGACCTTCCATGCTTTTTTGCATAAACTAATGCATTGACAACATTTGTTGAATGGCAGTGAGTAAATATAACATCATGTTCTTTTATAATCTTAAGAACGTTTTTGTTTATTTTCTCCTGACTTGAATCAAAGTGAGCAAGAATCTCCTTTTTAGTATATTTCCCTGAGCTGATCAAATCAAGAACTCTCTCCATCATAGGCTCAGTTGGCCTTGTAGAAAGAATCTTTTTCTTTGAGGTTTTGGTTGGAAATAAAGAATATGCTCTTAAGGCAGCTTTAGAGATGTTCCTTGCTCCCTGTATTTTAACATTTTTTATGTCTTTTAGTATTCTGTTAAACTCTCTTTTTTTATTCATGATAAAAATAGCGAAATAGGTTATAAAAAAGATTTGGTCTTAATCCCAAGGGATGCTATTTTGCTTCCCCAGGCACTTTATTACGTTCAAGAAGAGATGCTCTTTTTACTAGCCTTCAAATAGCTTTACGCAATAAATCTTTAGTTTTTAACGATTTATATTGTGAAAAGAAACAATTGTCTTAAACAAACAATTTAAAAATTCTTTTTATATGGTAATGCTATGCTGGAATCAATTATTAATCCCAAAAGCGCGGAAAAGAGGCCTTGGAAGATGTTTTTCATAGGCCTTGTTTACGCTTCCTTCTCTGTTCTTCTGGTGCATATGTTTTTCTCGGGCGACAGCATATTATCAAAATATTCAGGGATGATTATTGTAACTTTCAGTGTGATGTTTTCTCTTCCTTTCATGTATTACATGATAAAAAACGAAGAGAGAGAGGATGAGGAGATTGAGGGGTTTTTTAGCGTCTGGAAAACCCATAGTGACGCTATTTATGGCTTTATGTGGCTGTTTTTCGGGTTTATCATAGCGTTCTCTTTTGTTGGAATTGTTCTCCAGAGTTTCTTCAGCAGCCCTGAATTATTCAATGCTCAAATAGAGACATACTGCATGATAAACAGCCCGGGAAATATTGAAGGGTGTGTTTCAAGATACTCTTTCAACAACATGCAGGAGATTACTGGTGCTGTGACAAAAGAAATGAGATTCCTCTCAATTCTTGAGAATAATGTTTATGTAATGATATTTACTTTAATTTTCTCCCTGATTTTTGGTGCTGGAGCTATATTTGTGCTTGCATGGAATGCGAGTGTCATAGCAGCGGCAATAGGGATATTTACACAGTACAAGGTGAGCGAAATTCCGTTAGGTGTTTTAAGGTACATGATTCACGGATTTCCTGAAATTGCCGCGTATTTCATAACTGCGCTGGCAGGGGGAATTTTCGGGGTTGGCGTAATAAGAAACGGGATAAGGAGCGATAAATTCCTAAGAATACTTGAGAACTCAATGATTCTTCTTTTCATCTCAATTATTACTTTGATAGTTGCTGCAGCAATTGAAGTTTACTTTACTCCCCTGTTATTTAGATAAAGTTTAAATAAGACTCTTTTTTTCATAAAACGTATGGAAAAGTACAGGTGTAAAAACTGCAACTATCTTTTTGAATCAGTGGTTCCAGGGCAGAAAAAATATGCGCTTATTGTGAAAAAGAGAGGCAAAAAAAGAGATTAGTGCTGATGAAATAGTCAAAAATGGATGAAAGAGAATACTTAAAAGAGAGAAAGGAAAAAGCAATCAGCTTGCTGAAAAAAAAACAGCTGTGGGCTGCAGGGTTTTTAATCATTGCGCTTATTCTTGGAGTCTACATAAGAAGCCTTCCGATGACTGATCATGGAGGCAGGCCAGGGTTGTGGGATATAGCATCTAACTCATGGACGCTCGGTCCTGATCTGGATCCATTTTTATTTTTGAGATATGCAAAAACAATTGTTGAAAACGGGGCTATTCCAGAGATCGACTCTATGAGATACGTTCCTTTGGGGTTTGACACTTCGGGAGAAACAAAACTTCTTCCATACATGATTGCATTCACTCACTACATTATAAGCGCTTTCAAAAACACAAGCGTAGAATTTTCTGCAGCCCTTTTTCCAGTGATAATGTTCGCCCTTACAATAATATCTTTTTTCTTTTTTGTAAGGGAAATCTTTGCAAAGAATTCCAATGAGGCAAAAACAAAAGCCAATCTAATTGCACTAATATCAACTTTTTTCATGATTGTTATCCCTACTTTCTTGCCAAGAACTGTTGCAGGAATTCCTGAAAAAGAATCAGCCAGTTTCTTCTTTATGTTTCTCTCATTTTACCTTTTTTTAAAGGCATGGAAATCCGAAAAAACAAAGAATTATGTCTTATTTGCAATACTCGCCGGGATTTCTACTGCCCTTATGGGCTTGATATGGGGAGGGGTTGTATACATATTCACTACTATCGGAATTGCAAACTTCATTGCGTTTATTATCAATAAAACCAAGAAAAGAGGGTTTTTCATTTATTCTGGATGGATTGCCTCAACGCTTTTCTTCCTTCTTACGTTCTCAAACAAATACTCCTTATTGAGCCTTATAAAATCCACTGACTACATGATTGCTTTTGTGACTTTTTACATTCTGTTTGTTGATTTTGTCCTATGGAATACTCCTGTTTCAAACATGAATCTTTTGAAAAAAACAAAGCATCCAAAGAACATCGTGTCTGTTGTTATTGCAGTCTTTTCAGGAGCAGTGATTGCCTCGGCAATCTTCGGCCCTTCCTTTATCCCGTCGAAGTTCAGCAACCTGATTGATACATTCATAAACCCTACAACAGGCAGATGGGGAGTTACTGTTGCAGAAAACAGGCAGCCGTATTTCAGGGAATGGGCTTCCAGCTTCGGCCCTTTTTTGAAAGGCATTCCAATTTTATTCTGGCTTTTTTTCGCAGGATCGGTTGTCATGTTTAAACAGATGCTGAAAAACCTGAAAAAGAAAGATTCTCTAACACTGACTGCATTCTATGTGCTGTTCTTCTTTGGCCTTGTATTCTCAAGATATTCCAGCTCAAGCGCATTTAACGGGGAGAATCTCATAAGCAAAGCATTTTATTTTGGCTCTGCTATTTTGCTGCTCGGATTTTTGATTTATTATTATACTAAATACGAAAAAGAGGGCCACAGAGGATTTGAAAAAATAGAATACGAGATATTATTCTTATTCGCCCTCTTGATTCTGACTCTTTTTACTGTGAGAAGCGCTGTAAGGCTTGTGATGGTTCTTGCCCCTATCGCCCCAATATTTGCAGGATACCTTATTTATGAAACATCTTACAGGTTTGCAAAATCAAAAGAAGAGACTCAAAAAATCATTTTTGGAGTTCTTGCCATTTTAATCATTATTGCGAGCATGTTTGCATTTGTCAGTTTTTATAAAGCAGTCAAAGTGCAGTCATACGGGTTTGTCCCGTCTTCATACACTCATCAGTGGCAGAAGGCAATGAAATGGGTAAGGGATGAAACTCCAAAAGACTCTGTTTTTGGTCATTGGTGGGATTATGGATACTGGGTACAAAGCATTGGAGAAAGGGCAACAGTGCTTGATGGCGGGAATGCTATTGCCTACTGGAATTATCTTATGGGGAGAAATGTCTTGACAGGAGACAACCAAAAAGACGCATTGGATTTTTTATATAGCCACAACACCACTTACTTTCTCATAGATTCCACAGATATCGGAAAATATACTGCATTCTCAAGCATTGGGAGCAATGAGGATTATGACAGGTATTCCTGGATAGGAAGCTTCCTTCTTGATGAAAGGCAAATAAAAGAAACAAGAAACCAGACAATTTATGTTTATACCGGAGGAACAATGCTTGATGAAGATCTGATAATTGAAGAAAACGGCAAAGAAGTGCTTCTTCCAAAGCAGAGAGCAGGAGTCGGGGCAATAATAATTACTGCGAAAAGAGAAGGAAACGTAACAAGATTCTCCCAGCCATATGCAGTCATGATTTATCAGGGGGTCCAGTACAATGTGTATTTAAGATATCTGTCAATTGCCGGAGATTTTACTGATTTCGGCTCGGGAATAGAGGCTACAGCATATGTGTTTCCAAGGCTTGATCAGCAAGGACAGGGAATAAGGCAGAATCCCATTGGAGCTGCAATGTACCTTTCTCCAAGGCTCATGAGAGGGATGCTTTCCCAAGTATATATCTTAAATGACCCTTTTGGAAATTTTGGGGCATTTGAGCTGGTCCACACAGAGCCCAGCATAATAATTGACTCTTTAAGAAAACAAGGAATGAATCTTCCAGAATTTGTATACTTCAGAGGTCTTCAAGGCCCGATAAAAATATGGAAAATAAACTATACTGGAGATGAAGAAGTCAAGCAGGAATATCTTGATAAGGATTATTCAAAATACATAAGCTGGAGATTATAAATAAAGGAGAAAAGATGGAAACAGTATTTTTGCTTTCAATACTTGCGAGTTTTGTCCTTGCAATATTTCTCTTTCCAAGATGGATAAAAAAGTGCCGTCGCATAGGCTTTTTGTGGGAGGACATGAATAAATTCAGGCATCCGAAAAGAGTGGCCTCCTCTGGAGGAATAGTGACAGTGATGGCATTCATTATCGGGGTTCTAATTTATATTGCAGGAATAACCTTCACTATTGGCCCTGAAAGCAGAATAAGCCTTGAAATTTTTGCCCTCCTTACAACAATTCTTATTTTAGCAATTATAGGGTTTGTGGATGATTTGTTCGGATGGAGGCATGGGGGGCTGTCAATAAGATTCAGGCTCTTCCTCTCTTTTGTAGCATCAATCCCCCTCATAGTCATAAATGCTGGAACGCATGTTGTTGAAATGCCTTTTATAGGAGTTGTGGATATTGGGCTCATATATCCTCTGTTTTTAATCCCTATAGGAGTTATTGGAGCTACAACGACTTACAACTTCCTGGCAGGATTTAACGGCCTTGAAGCAGGCCAGGGAATAATCATAATAAGCTTCCTATCTTTTGTAGCATATGCAACAGGAAAGCCATGGCTTGCAGCTGTAGGACTATGCATAGTTGCATCCCTTATCGCCTTTTACATTTTCAACAGGCATCCTGCAAAGATTTTCCCTGGAGACAGCCTTACATATCCTATTGGAGGAATTATCGCCACCATGGCAATTCTCGGAAATTTTGAAAGAATTGCTGTTTTCGTATTTATTCCATATATAGCTGAAACTTTCTTAAAGCTAAGAGGAAGACTGAGAAAACAGTCATTTGCGCTTCCTCAAAGAGATGGAAGCCTTAAAATGCCTTATAAAAAAATATACGGGCTTACGCACCTTTCATTATTCATACTAAAAAGATTCAAGAAAAAAGTATATGAAAAAGACATAGTATATTTTATCTTTGCAATTCAGCTATTATTGGTAATGTTGGCACTCATAATTTTCAGAGAGGTATTGTTCAAATGAACTGGAGAAAGTATCTTCCAATAATAGGAATAGTGCTGTTTATATTCATCCTTGTAAAAATAAACATTTTAGAAGTTGTGAATGAGATAAGAAATGCGAACATATTCTTTATTGCTGCCTCGTTAATTGTTGTTTTGGGAATGTTTTTCATTCAGACCTTAAAATGGTTTGTTATCGCAAGAGAGCAGAGGATAAAAATCCCTTTCAAAGAGGCTTTTAAAATAAATGTCATCACTAACTTCTACGGATTTATTACTCCTTCTAAACTCGGAACTGTAATAAGGGCAGAGTATCTTAAAAAATACACAGGCAATATAGGAAAAGGCCTCTGCAATTTTACTTTAGATAAGATATTTGACCTCTCCTCAGTATTTTTTATGGCAATATTATTTTCATTCATGTTCAGGGAAAAAATCCCTTTTCTCCCGATTAAGTTTTTCATATTTATTTTTGCAGGGCTTGTTCTTGCAACAGTTATTTTTATAAGCAAATCAAGGAGCAAGGCAATTCTGAGAGTTTTTTTAAAAAGAATGTTCCCTGAAAAAATGAAGAAAAAGGCGAAAATGGCTTTTGATTCTTTCTATGACAATATCCCCCGAAAAAGATATTTTGCTGTTTTCTTTATGCTGAATGTTGTAAACTGGGTTACTAATTATTTTGCAGTATTTTTAATTGGAAAGTCATTGGGAATAAACCTTTCTTTCATTTATTTTCTGGCAATCCTTCCAATAGGGACTCTGATATCCCTAATCCCAATCAGCGTAAATGGTCTTGGAACGCGTGAAGCTGGGCTGATAAGCCTTTTCTCTCTTTTCGGGGTAAGCGCCTCAAAAGTATTTTCTATGTCCCTCCTGAGCATATTTATTGTAATGGTTGTTCCTTCGGCCATAGGAAGCTTTTTAATGTTTAAAAATCAGGGAAAAATAGATGGCAAATCTCAGAAAAATTTCGATAGTTATTCCTGCCCACAACGAAGAGGAAAGAATTGAAAAAACCCTGAAGAGATATTTTGATTACTTCAAAAGCCTCAAGAAAAAAGGCATTCTTGATTTTGAAATAGTTGTTGTGCTAAATGCCTGCACTGACAACACTCTCAAAGTTGTTAAAAAATATTCATGCAGAGAGTTAAGAATATTGGAGTTTGAGCAGGGAGGGAAGGGCTTTGCAATTATTAAAGGGTTTAAAGACTCTCTAAAAAGAGAGAGCGAATTAATTGGTTTTGTTGATGCTGATTGTTCAACCCCTCCTGAATCTTATTATGATTTGATTAAATCCCTTACAGAAGATATGAGTGCAGATGGCGCGATAGCAAATAGATGGGATAAAAAAAGCCATTTTGAATACTCTGGATTTAAAAAGCTCAGAAGCATCACATATAACTTCATTATCAGGTCTATGTTCTTGTTTCCATACAGGGATACTCAGTGCGGGGCAAAAGTGTTCAGGAGAGACGTTTTGGAGAAAATTATCCATAAAATGGTTTCAAGTGATTTTAATTTTGATGTTGCCCTTCTTTTTTGCCTGAAAAAAGAGCTTAATGCAAAAATAAAATCAGTTCCAACTCATTGGGTTGATGCCGACAAAACAAGGATAAGCCTCGTCAGAAGCCCTTTCAGAATGATTCTGTCTGCAATAAGGCTAAGGCTCGTGCATTCTCCATTCAGATTCATACCAAGAGCCTATGCAAAGCTTCCGTCAAAATTAAAAATCCACAAAATGCTCGGGTAAGCTATTTTCCAGAAAGCAAGGATTTCCCATCTATTCCTGAAGGGATTTTCCCTTTTAATCCAAGCATCTCAAGAAGAGTTGGAAACAAGTCTTCTGTTTTTGCCTTTGTTTTTGATTTTTTGTTCAGCATAAAAAAAGCCATCTCATTTTTATCAGAAATATCATACCCATGCATTCCTTTTGCAAACGAGGCATTGAAGAAATTCGGGAATATCAGAGTTCCGCTATCTGCAAGAAAAATCTCATCTCCGTAAAAATTGTCCTTGAAATCTATTCCAAGCCTCTTCTTTTCTTTTTCTGAGACAACTCTTCCGCCCTTTTGTTTTTTGAGAATTGAAAGCACCTTTCTCCTGATGCTGCTGTTAAAAAACCAGAATCTTGCCATAGTGGAATCCAGAAAATAAACATACCCTTTTCCGAAGGCGGGGAGTTTTGACTTTAAGTCAGCTTTTTTAGTAACTGCAACCATGCCATGATCTGACCATATCATGACATTATCTTTTTCAATGTCAAACTCAGAAAGAACTTTTTTGACAAGCAAGTCCTCTTTCCTTAGGGCCTCTTTCATTTCTGGAGAATCAGGGCCATAAGCATGCCCTATTGAATCAAGATCGACAAGATGAAGATAATAAAAGTCGTATTCCTTTTTTCTTATGAGTTTGAGAAACTTCTTAACCCTTGCTTCATCATCATTCTTCAAAGTCCAGTGAAGCTTTGGCTTTCCATTTTCAATTATTAATGGGAAGTCGTAAAACAAATACTTTGTTTTATTTTCCCTGAGGAAATCAAAAATAGTCTTAACAGGAACGGACTTTTTTTGATAAAAATGCCTTGTTTGCTTTCGCTGAAAAAATTTGAAGTAATTCAGGTCAATTGCCGGAAGAAAAAGGTCTTCTCCCCTAAAGAAATTAAATAAATTAATGGCATGAAATTTCAGTTTTCCTGGAAAGGGCTTTAAAAATAATTGATAGGGAAATCTCCTCAAGTTTCCGTTATACCCGTAATTTGCAAACTGCCCTATTTTTGAAGGATGGATGCCTGTAAAAAATCCAACAGCGTTTTTAAATCCGAACGGCTGTTTGAGCTCTCCTGCAAAAAATTTTTTAGAGAACTGATGCAAAAAAGGAGTGTCTCTTTCATTAAGATAGCTCTTTCTAAAAGCATCAATCATTATCACTATTGTTTTTGCCATTCTTCAACTAAGCTCCAACCAAGATATAAAAAACAAGAGGCGCTTGTTTTTAAAAATATTTATTATTTATTGGAAGCTGCTAAAAAGAAGATTATTTTTGCTATTTATTGGCATATTGCTTTTTCAAAAAAGTTTATAAGCAGAGTATTTTAGGTTAGGGTATGAAAGTTCTTTTAATTGCACCTCCTTTGAAAGTTGCAAAAGAGATGGAAGAATTTGTAAGAATTTCCTATCCTCTTGGAATTGCATATATTGCCTCAAGCCTTGAAAAGCAGGGATTTGAAGTTGCAATACTCGATGCCCTGGCAGAAGGATGGAACATCAAAAGGAATGAGGAAGAATATATAAGGATTGGACTTCCAAAAGAAAAGATTATTGAAAGGATAAGAAATGAAAATCCAGATGTGTGCGGAATATCTTCCCAATTCTCCTCTCAGAAAGACGTCCCTCATGAAATTGCAAAGATTGTGAAAGAAATTTCCCCGAAAATAAAAGTCGTATTTGGTGGACCCCATGCGAGCGGAAGCAAGGAAGAAGTGCTAAAGGACATGAATGTTGATTTTGTTGTGATAGGAGAAGGAGAGAGGACATTCGGAAAGCTCCTAAAAAATCTCAAAGCTCCCGGGAAAGTTGATGGAGTAGCATACAGAAAGAATGGAAAGATAGTTTCTTCAAAGCCGTCTGAATTTATTATGAATCTTGACGAGCTTCCGTTTCCAGCATACCATCTTTTAAAAATGGAGAAGTATTTTGAATGCGGAGCAGAAGGGTTTTCAGCGAGAAGATATGTTGGAGGATCTTTTAGGTGGGCTACGATAATCACAAGCAGAGGATGTCCTTTTGACTGTGTTTTTTGCTCAATACACAATACAATGGGATACAAATGGCGCCCAAGAAGTGTGAAGAATGTTGTTGAAGAGATAGAGTTTCTTTACAAAAAGTACAATATAAGGACATTTTTCTTTGAGGATGACAACTTCACTCTTGACAAAGAAAGGGCAAAAAAAATATTAAGGGAAATTATCAAAAAAGGTTTGAAGATAAACTGGCAGGCTCCAAACGGGATAAGGGCAGATGCGCTTGATGAAGAGCTGATTCTGTTGATGAAAAAAACCAATTGCACGAGAGTAAGAATTGCAATTGAGCATGGAGACCAGGAATTTTTGAACAAAGTTGTAGGAAAACGGCTCGATCTAAAAACACTGAAAGAAGCTGTAAAATTAGTGAGAAAGTACAGAATGGATATTGACGGATTCTTTGTTATGGGAATTCCTGGAGAAACAGACAAAACAATGAGGAAAAGCATTGATTTTGCAAAAGAGTTATCTGCTCTTGGATTGAACCCTATCTTCGGGATGGCAATACCTCTTCCAGGAACAAAGCTGTACAAAGTATGCGAGAATGGAGAATATTTTGTAAAGAAGAATCCTTCTTTAAAAGACTACCAGCTTGCATATTCAAAAGAAGCGCTTATAGATACCCCGTCAATGCCTTCTTCAAAACTGAAAAAATGGTATTTCAAAGCGCTTAGGGAAACCCTTCTTGTAAGAATAAAGAAAAATCCAAGAGTTCTCTTAAATTTAAACATTGTACAGGAATTCAGGAACCACCCAATACGCGCCTTAAAAATAGCCCTCTCTTATTCAAAAAGCGCGCTCTCAAAGTGAAGCTCCCAACCGCAGCAGAGCTGGGGGGTATATGGATTAAATAAATCAGAAGTTACAAATACCCTTTTTCCCTGAACCATTTTATTGTTTTTTCCATTCCTTGTTTGAGGTTTATCGGCATGTATTTCAGCTCTTTTTTTGCCTTAGCTATGCTGAACATCCTGTTTTGAGTTATATAATCTACAGCAGATTTCTTAATGGGGGCTCTAAATCCTGTAAAAGACTCAAAAATCTCAAAAACACCTGCAGTGGTTTTTATAAAAAATTTAGGAACATGAATTCCTGGGAAGCGTATATTCTGAATTTCGGCAATTGTGCTTACAAGCTCGTTTAGAGGATAAGATCTTTCATCGCTTAAAATATAAATTTCCCCTTTTTTTCCATTTTTCTCTGCCAGAATTGCACCCTTAACAATATTGCTTACATGGACTAAAGGCAAAAGATTTTTTCCATTACCTATTATCGGAAAAGCGTGTTTTTTCACCATCTTGCATATCTTGAATATAGCTACATTGACTTTCATAGCGCTGCTTAACTCACCTTCTCCATAAACCATTGTGGGTCTCAGAATCACTACAGGAAATTTCTCTTTCTTGAATTTGCCAATAAGATATTTCTCTGCATAATACTTGCTTATATCATAAGGAGATTTTGCATCTGAATCAGACTTTTCATCCAAAACCTTTCCCTGGACAATTCCAAGGGCATCAACACTGCTAAAAAATATGAACTTTTTCAGATGTTTAAGTTTAGAACACGCTTCTGCAAGATTTAAGGTTCCATAAAAATTAATTTCCTTAAATTCCCTATATGCCTCTTCCCCTTTTTTGTCTGAATTTGTTAAAGCAGCAAGATGAAACACAGTATCTATGTTCTCAGGAAGCTTTAAAGATTGTTTTTTTGTTATATCTCCTTTGATAACTTTAACTCCTTTTATCTTTACCGGCTTTCGTGAAAGGGCATAAATCATGTATTTTTGATCTTTTTTTAAAAGCTCTTCAACTAAGTGCTTTCCTATGAATCCTGTTGCTCCGGTAATAAGAATATTTTTCATCTTAAACTATTTTCAAAAAGCAAAACAGCACATAGGCCTGTGAAAATTTATTTGCAATTTCATTCCAAAGCTTATAGCTGTCATTAACACTGTAATCAGTTGGAAATACTTTATTCATCATTTTCCCAGCATCTTTAAGCATTCTTTTATTTATCTTTTTTTCCTTTGAAACAGAAAATAAAAGCCTTGGAAGAACAGCATACATTGTTAAGTCAGGAGAAGTCTTATTTTTAAGAATATTAAGGTGGCTTGTTTTTCTGAATTTCCTCAATCTTAAATAAAAAATCAGCTTCATATAGTTCTGAAGTAAAAATGAAGGAATAGTTTTTCCAAGATTTATTTTAAATCTCCTTCTTATATACCACTGAATATACGGTCCAAAATAGAGTTTCCAGGTATTATTATAGATTACATCTGAAAGATGCTCATAATCCTTTATCTTTCTTCCTGTAAATTTTCCAACAAAATACTTGGCAACCTCTCCAGAATAATGGCAGGCCTCATGCCATTCTTTAAATGCATTAATCTTTTTTGGAAATTTAGTGTTCAGCTTAAAGTCTGTTGCTTTCATTACTTTTTCAGGCAAATCAGGAATTTTTTTTGCCAGTTCTGGAAAATCCTTTTTAAAACATTTCTCCAAAATTTCAGCCCTTTTTTTATATCCCGGGACAAACTTTCTGTTCAGCATCAAAAGAGCCTCGCAGCATGCAATTAATGCCTTGCTGTATCCAAGATACAAAAGCCCTCTCTTTTCATTTTCACTGATTTTATGAAAGTAATCCATTGAAAAATATTCTGCAAGCAGAGCCATCCGATTCATCAAAAACCTGAATCCTTCTGTCAAAGGAAGGTCCTCAACAGTGTAAGAAGGCATCAGATTCCTGAGATCATCCCCATAAATTACACTGCTCGAGTTCTTCAGCTCATAATATCTTGCCATAGGAGGCAGATTTTTGAGTTTTCCAACAGGCAGGTTTTTCAGATCAACATAAAAAGTATTTGAGTATCTTTCCCTGTCAAACTCATAAAATTCAACCCCTGTATTTTTTATGTCCAGTCTTGATGTAGCTCTGTTTGCTATCCTGTTCAGGGATTCTTCGCTAACCTTATTTTCGCTTATAATGAAGATATCAAAATCGTTTATTGGAATTACTTTCCCTTTTCTAACTTCAACACTTCCCTCCCCTCTTCCAAACCCCCCTCCAAGAATAATGCTCTTTACAGAAGGAATCTCTTTGAGAATTTCTTCAACAATTATATCAACATACTCTTGTATTTTTTCATCCACTGACAAACCGAGCCGAGTGTATTTTATGTTAGTTGAACAGGATTTCATTTCATTTTTCTTACCTTGATAATGCTTGCTTCTTTTTTAAAGGGAATAAGCTGATAAGCCTTAAATATTATTTTTTTAATTGGATTAACTTTGTGTCCGAGAGCAGCCTGATCTCCGAGCCACGCTCCAATAGTGCTTGCTTCCCTGTATTCCTCGATTCTGAATCCATAAAACTCAAACATCTTTATTAGGTCTCTTTTTGTAAAATGAGCCATATGCGCTGAAATTCTGTTATCGCTGAAATTGCCGTAATTCCTCTCTAAAGAGCATCCTCCAGACATCATCTGATAGCCAAGAGCAAGAAGGATGATATTGATAAGACTGTCTGTTCTTGGGACTATAATTACTGCATAGCCATTGTCTTTCAAAACCCTCTTTATTTCCCTTACACAATGGTCTGTATTGTAAATGTGTTCCAGAGTGTCAAAGCAGGTTAAAACATCAAAAGCTTTGTCTTTATAAGGAAGTTTATTGTCCTCGTTTAAATCAAAAAAAACAGCCTTAACATTGTTCTTTCTTGCGTCTTCAATATTTGCTATATCTATTCCATGAATGTCTTTTGTCTGTATTTTTTCTGCAACCCATGTGGCAACCTTTCCATTGCTGCATCCAATATCAAGATATTTTGCATTCTTTTGAGGAGTTATTAGAGTAAGAGCAGTCTTTATCCTGTCATCAAAATAATCATGAGGATACTTTTCGCTAAGCTCCTTGTTTACAAGGCTCGGCTTGCTCATTTTTTCAGTTTTTTTCCCATTGGCCTTTCTTTTTTCTGATGATTTTCCTGCTTTTTTTGTCATTTTTTCTCTGCAAGAACATACTGATGATGCGCAAAAAAATACTTTATTGGAAGTCTGCTGTTCTCAATAAACATTGTATTGTTTACTTTGTCCAAAACCTGTTTTCCTGGAAGAGGCTTTATTTTTTCTTTCGGAGGGAGTTTCATTCCCAAGATATTCTCTTTTACCTCCCTTATTGAAAATGCAGTGTCAGGCCAAGGAGGCATGTCTATATATCCTGCTTCTAAAACTTTAAGATTGTTATTTTCTGCAAATTTCTTTAATCCTCCAAGCCTTCTCAAGCGTATGCTCCCTCTCTCTGCATGAGTGCATTTTTTTCTTGAAACAATATGATAAGCAACATGAAAAGGGGTTCCGTAATTCCAGATGTTTGGAGTGAAAAACAAAACATATTTTTTTGATTTTTTTATCATCTCTTTTATTGAATCAGGATCTGTCTGAAGCAGTGCGAAATTCCATACAAGGTCAAAACCTTCTCCTTTAAAGGGAATTTTTGCAAATTTTGGCTTTATTTTTGATGGCCATGACTTTTTTATTTTCTCTACCCGAGGATCTGCAACAGTGACATTGCACTTGTTTTTAATAAAAACCATATTGTCATACCCTTTTGAAAAAGGAACTCCATATTCCAAAACAGTCTTGATTTTCAGAGTTTTGCTTAATCTGTTAAGAAGCCTTCCAAGAGAGACCCTCTCATAAACAGAGCCGAATCCCTCGTCCTGAGTATTTGCGCAAATCCATTCCTCTATTTGTGCTAAGGAATCTTTTGTTTTCATTTAAAAATATCAGAAAAGGGGTTTATAAGTTTTTATATTAATCTTGATTTTAAAACATTAAACACAACTCTCATAGATTTTCTTAAGTCAAGAGAAAGATTTGTGTAGCTTGCACTTGCCAAAGGACAATAGCACTCCTTATTCGCAATGCTTTTTCTTTGTTTTTTTGCCTTTTCATTATACCAAAGGCTCATTAAATTATAATCTTCGTCCCTTAAATTTCCTATGCTTTCTGCCCTTATGCAGCAAAACCAAACTTCTCCAGTCGGGTCAATCTGGGCAGAGGCTATCCCTGCATAACAAGGAATTACTTGTTTTTTCTCTTTCAGAATCTGCTTGACCATCTTATAGTATTCAAGCCTAAATGCCTGTTTCAGGGAAAGTTTCTGGCTTTCAAGCTTTTTAATCAAAAAATCAATTGCTCTTGAATACTCCCCAGAAGAAGGAGTTATTTTATCCCCGAGATTAGAGAGTTCAACCCTGTTTTCTGCAACTTCAGTTATGTAGTTTTTAGGCCTTAGCTTTTCTGTGACATATCTATAAATCTCAGAAAAATCCATGTAATTGAATTTTGAGATTACTGTATGGATACTTACATCAAAATTATTGTATTTTTTTTCAAGGTCCTTTAATCCCTTATAAACCCTCATAGATTTTTCAAAATTTCCTTTAATCCCTCTTATTGAGTCATGCTTCTCATTAATATGGTCAATAGAGATATTCACAGTTATGTGCGATTTTCTGCATTTCTTAAGAATCTGCTCTGTTTTTTTCACAATATATTCTCCCAAAAGGGCATTTGTAGGAATCACTATGCTTTTTGGCTCACAGTATCTTTCAGCATACTGGCAGATTTCAGCAATGTTTCTATTCAAAAAAGTCTCTCCTCCAGTAAGTATCAGAAGGTAAAGATTCCCTTTTCCAATTTTTTTGAAAATCTTTTCAATCTCTTCAAGAGAAAGCTCTTTTTTGAAATCCTTTCTTTTCCAGATATTGCATGTCCTGCATTTGCTGTTGCACTTGTAAGTCAGGCCGAAAGTCAGATTCATCGGAAAGCTTTTTGGAAATCCAAAACTCCTGTAAAGCTTGTATAAAAGCAGTTTTTGCATCATCATCCTATTTAGAAAGAAATTTGTTTTTTAAAGTTAATTAAGCTCAAATCAACAAGCATAAATTACCTTACTTTTTTTGTTGATTCTGCAGTGTCCCATACATAAGGATTTTTTCCCTGATTGAGCTCTATCATTCCCAAAATCCTGGAGTATACTTCAATTAATGCCCCCCCAATAAGATAAAAAAACCCCTTTACTGATTTTTCCTTCAGAATATATTTTAAAGTCAAGAAAAAGATTCTTGAGAAATTGAAGCTTTCAACAACATAAGTTTTTTCTCTTTCAAGATGCCTGTGCCCTATGTAAACTCTTTTTCTCTGCTTTATCAGATCTTTAAGTTTTTCTGCTCCGTGGTTTCTCACTACTGCTTCAGAAATTTGTTTTTTCTCATAGCCTTTTGAGGAAATGAGGGCCTCAATGTATGCCTCATCAACTGCGGTTGTTTTTGAGATTTGCGGTGAAAGGTCTTTTCTGAATGCAATCATTTCTCCAAATCTCGGAAGCTCATTGTGAACCCACCACCAATAATGGATTACATAGCCCAAAAAACTGTCCTTGTTATTTGTCGGGATTGCCCTTGCCCCTGTTAATCCGAGCTTTTTGCTTTCCAAAAAAGGCCTGCAAAGATTTTCTATACAGTCTCTCTCTGGAATAGTATCTCCGCTTTCAACAACAACTATTGAGCATTTTGCATTCTTAAGGAAAAGGTTTATTGCAGAAGCCTTTCCCTGCCTTGTTTTTTGAATAAGAAGCTTTATTCTTCTGTTTTTTTCTGAAAAGCTTTTGACAATGCTATTTGTCTTGTCAGTAGAGCCAGAAGAAACAACAATTATCTCTGAAATCTCAATCCTGTTTAATTTCTGTTTTAAAAGAGCATCAAGTATATTTGAGATATTTTTCTCTTCATTGTATACAAAAACACCAACACTCACCTTAAGATTTGTTTTGTATTTCATTTCCGTAATTAAACTTATAAATAATAAGGGATGGCTGGTTATTGTTTCTGGCATAAACCTGGACAGGAGTAAGCATCTCCTGATGAGTCTGGGGATAGGAGTATGCCCATTCTGCATGTGGCTCAAAAACAGAGAGTACAAGGAAAGCAGGCCTCAATTCCATGACCTTTTGTTCAAATTCAGATTCATTTGTTTTTTTAGTCATATAATTGTAAATGCGCCTTTCTGCATAGTATTGGTGTTGTGGAACAGAAGCGCTGAAGATAATATCTTCCTCAAGAGAATTCTCCTTCAACCATAAGCCTGCCTGCTTAACCTCAAGATAGCTTAGAGATTTGGCCATTATAACCTTATTTGCCTGGTTAAGCTGGTAGTATGCTCCAAAAGCCAAAAACAAAACCACTACAAAAATCCCAAGATGCTTGTGATAAGGCCTTATCATCTTCTCAATACTCAGCAATCCCCTGGAGAGAATTATGAAAAAAGGAGGAAAAGCCATCATAAGATATCTCGGCTCCATATGCGAAGGAAGAAGCGCGTGATACAAAAACGGGACAGCGAACCAAAAAAGCAGGAAAAGATTCTGTTTTAAGTGGAGATCCGGCTTTTTCAGAATAATGTCTGCACTTATTGCAAGTTCAAAAAAGAATATCCCTATTCCCAGAATGAATGGAATAAGCAGCGCCCATCCGAGATATTCTGGCATAAACGCAGAATAAACAAGTATTCCTCTTAACCCCATTGAGTTTGGCTTTGAAAATCTCCCCTCGCTTACTCCAAGAAACCTGTCAACAGGATTTGAATTCTCTTTAATGTAGACATATCCTAAAAAGCTTGACATGACTAAAAGAAAAATAAATCCTGCTGCCCAGAGGTACTTGTTCTTAACAAACCTCCATTTGTCAACAGCAACAATAAACAACAGAAACGAAAAAACCATCATTAATGTTCCTGCTCTTGCCAAAACAGCCATCCCAAGAAAAAATCCAAACCAGAGAAGCATTTTATGCTTTTTATTCACATATCCTTCCCAGAAAAAATAAACTGAAAACAGGAAAAAAGCGAGAGAAGGAATTTCAGTCATTAGCCGGTAAGTGAAAAAGAGGTGCTGCCAGAAAATTGCCAGAAGAAAAGTTGAAATAAGAGCAATTTTTTTATTGAATATTTTTCCAGAGACAATATACATTCCAAAAATTGCTGCTATTGAAAACAAAAGCTCTGTTACCCTTAATGCAGCTTCATCTAACCCTATTTTAAAAAGCAGCCCCCAAAGAAGTGCAAGAAAAAAAGGCCTCCTTGGATTAAAGACATACCCTATATCAATGCCTTTTCCAAAAACCTTTGCCTGAGTCAAATAATCTGCAGCATCCCACCAGACTGGCTGCCCGAGTGTTTTAAAGAAAAAATAAATCCTTACTAAAACAGCAAAGATGATGATTCCAAGAAAAATCTTATTATGATTGTCTTTTGCCCACTCAGAAAACCTGTCTTTAAATGCCTGTTTTCTTTTTTCCAGCGAGCCTCTCTCTTTTGAATTGCTTCTCATTAAAAAGAATGCCAAAGAAAGTTTTTAAGGGTTTTTATTTGCAAGTTCATTCTTTTAGGTGTAAAGAGCATTCATTGCCTCCTCTTCAATTCCTTCAATATGCTCCATCCTTTCAAGCTCTTCGAGCGTAACCCATCTAATATCGTCAATCTCCTCTCCTTCCTTAACATTGAAATTCTTAACAGTTACAAGATATGATTCCCCAAAAGTTTTCTTTCCATCAGGCCTCTCATAAGAGTATTCAGCAACCTTCCTTATTATCCTGCAAAGCTCAAGCCCTGTTTCTTCCTCAAGTTCCCTTGAAAGCGCTTCTCCAGTTGTCTCATTTTTTTCAACAACCCCTCCTGGAAAGGCCCATTTTCCTTTATGCATTTCCTCGTTTTTTCTTTTTATGAGAAGGAATTTTTCCTCATCAGGATGCTTAACAATTGCATTAACAACCCTCGCAGGTTTGCTTTCTAAGGTAGTTTCCAGCGCCTCTAAAACATCATCAGCAGAAATGCTTTTAGTAAGCTCTTCATCATGCTTATCCATCTTTTCCGGAAAAAATTCCTTAAGTCGCGGAGAGATTAATTTTGTCAAAATCCCATAGTCTTCAATCTCATGAGGACTTGTGACAAAAAACAACCCAATTGTCGGCTTTTTCAGTGCAAGAGAAATATGGATAGCAAGGCTGTCTGAACAAACAACAGCATTGCAGAGACTAATCAGTGAAAAGAATTCTGAAAGAGAGTTAAAAGGGTTATTCGCATGAACCTTTATTCCTTTTTCATTTAAAGAATCAAGTATTTTTTTCTGTTTTTCGATATCATCAGGGCCTGAAAAAAGAATAACTTCGTATTCTTTGCCTTTTGCATTAGTTATAAAGTCAATTATGTTTTCAGTATTCCATGCTTTTGACGGCCATCTTGGAGAGGAGCCTATATGAATCCCAATAAGCTTTTTTGAATTGAGATTGTTTTTTTTAGTAAATTCCTCTGCATATTTCCTATGCTCTTCAGAAAAGACTATTTCATGATGCTGTTTTTTATAATTCAATTCAGCAACATCAAACATCATCTCTTGATATGTTTTCCTGTTTTCTCTTTTGAAAGAGTCATCAAAAATAGTATTAAGATAATATTCTGCGCCCTCATTAAATGCTGCAGGATAGCCTCCATCAGAGTAAAACCCCAGTTTCTTTGCAGCATCAAGCTTTGCAGCCAGCTCTGTTGCTTCATCATCAATATCAAAATTATACAAAATGTCAAATTTTCCTTTTGGCTCAAATGGCAATGGCTCTGCTTTATCTACATATGGGCTGTTTCTGACAATCTCTAAAGAGCCTTTTCTTGTAATCCAGCAAATTTCTGAATCAGAGAACTCTTCTTTTATGGCTTTTGCCAAAGGAAGGGTTCTTACAACATCTCCCAATGCCCCAAGCTTAATTATGAGTATTTTCATAGTTAAATTTAAAACTTTGATGCTTATTTAAGCATTATGAAAGAAAGATTAAAGGCATATATTGCAGGAAAAATTGGAACTGAGGATGAAAAAAAGAGGCTTGAAGAAATAGACTCTTTATGCAAAAAGATAGGAATTGAGACTTTTCTTCCGCACAGAGATGTTGGAATTTGTGAAAATATAAAAGATGCAAAAAGAGTCTTTAAAGGAGATATCCTTGAAGGGTTTAAAGGCTGCAGCCTGATTATTGCTTCTCTTGATGGCCTGCATGTCGGGGCAGGAACTTCGTGGGAATTGGGGTATGCTTATGCAAAAGGCATTCCTGCCATCGGGCTTAAGACAGACGAGCCAGTAGAAGATGCGATAGAATACCTAAGCGCGATTTTAATCGCATCTATGAAAATTGTTACATCATTTGATGAGCTAGAGAGAGAAATTAGAAAAATTAAAAGCTCCAAAACGATTAATCCAAAGGCTTGGTTGATTTAATCTCTGTCTCTCTCCATCCATCCCTATAAGAGTGCTTTTTTCTCAGCTCACTGAAAGCTTTAATATAAATGTAAAGTCTCGCAAAATACAATTCAAGCGTCCATAAAAGCTCCCTGATGTTTTTAGGAAAAGTAAAAAGAAAAAACCATCCTTCTTTTATTTCATTAAAAAAGGACTTAGTTCTGGGCATGTCAGGAGCAAGCCTGTTAAGATTTTCATGGGCTTTAATGTTTCTTACTTTCTGAATAATCCAGTCATTCCAATTATCGGGATTTTTGACATAAACTTCTGCTTTTTCTGCATAATTTATCAGGTATCCTTTTTTCCAGAACAAGTAAGGAATTATGCTGTCTTCTGATGTTTCAAGAGGAAATTCATAAATCACTCCATTTCGCATTGCAAACAAATATCCAGAACACTCAAAAAATTTCCCTTCTCTTGAAAGCTTTTTTCTGACCCTGTCAATTCCTGAGAATAAAAAATGGGACCAATAACCGTATTTTGTTTTTCTTGAATCAATGGAAACCGGCTTGCCTGTAACGCATCCAACTTTTTTTTCTTTAAATGATTTTAGTATTTCAGACACTGAATTCTGAGAAACATAGACATCTCCATCAGTAAGAATAAAAATGTCTCCTTTATTTTGAGAATAATTTTCCTGAAACAGAATGTTCAGAGCATAGCTCTTTCCCTCTCCGGGATCATGGAAAAACTCCACTTTTCCCTGCCTGAATTCCTTTTTCAGGTTTTTTTCCAAAAAGCTTTCAACTTCTGGAAAAGGATCAACAACAATTATCTTGAACTTCTGCCTTATTTTCTGGTCTAAAAAAGATTTTACTGCCTTAAGAGTTGCTTTTGGCTCGTTGTAAGAGGTAATTATTATATTAATCATCTTAAAAAATTAATCAATCTTTTCAATCGGATAGTCTTCTGGCCTTATTATAACAATCTTTTCTTTATTCTCAGACTCTGCAACAATCCTGCACTTTCTTTTTCCGTGCTTTCCTATATCAGACAATTCAATTTCTCTCACTGCATATGCTTTTCCTGCAATTTTTATCTTCTCGCCTTTTTTCAGCTCTTTTGCTGGCTTTTTCATACTTAGATTTCATAAGTCAGGCTTATAAAGTTTGCTAATCTTTTATACACATGAAAAAAAGACATGCAATAGTATTGTGCTCTGGAGGGATTGACAGCGTGACTACTGCACATTATGTTAAAAAAAAGCTCAGATATAAGAGCATGAGCATATTGTTTTTCAACTATAGGCAGAAGTCCATAGGTCAGGAAAAAATGGCTGCAAAAAAATGTGCCCGGAACCTGGACGCAGAATTCATAGAGGCTGACTTAAAATGGCTTGGAGAAATTTCAGATTCACTCATAAACAAAAAAGGAAGAGCAAAAAGGCTTTCAAGAAAAGACTTAAAGAACACTAAAAAAGAGTCTGAAAAATGGTATGTGCCTTGCAGGAATACTGTATTCCTAAGCTATGCTATTGCTTTTGCAGAGTCTTTTTTTATAAAAAAGAGAAAAATCTGCGACATTTTTGTTGGATTTAAAAACGAGGGTAAAGAGGCTTATCCAGATTCAACAAAGAAGTTCGTCAATGAAATAAACAGGCTGAAAGAAATCTCTTCTATAGCAAAAGGAAGGATTAAAGCTCCGCTAATAAACAAAGATAAAGAGGATATAATCAGAATGGGATTAAAGATGGGAGTTAATTTCAAAGATACTTTTAGCTGCTATACAGGAGTTTCTAATGGAAAGAGGCTAATCCACTGCGGATATTGTCTTGCCTGCATGCTTAGAAAAGAGGGGTTTTATTGGGCATCCCAAGATGACCCTGCTATATATTACAATGAAAAAAATTCCCGTAATAGTTCTTTATTATCTGAAAATTAATTCACAATACTTATTACAAACCACTGCAACAAATGCTACTACATAAGTTACAAAAACCAAAATCGTCTTAAAGCACTTTGGAAGATAACAATGAGCAGCAAACCACTTTTCCTGATTTTGAAAATAGAATGATATGAAAGAAATGGCATTTGGTCTCATAGGAGCCCTGGTGAGAAAACCATTGAACAAGCCGGTCAAGAAAGAGAAAAGGAAATACTTTTACCTAAAATGAAATTCAACAGAGGCGCATCATATTAATCCAACAGCGTAATTTAAAAAAACGAACAGTTTATAAAAAATAATTAAAAATACATAGTATGAAAACTATACAAATAAATGGAGGATCTCTTTCCCTGATACTAAAAAATTATGAATCAGATATCTTTGAAAACTGGTATGCTCAGGTTGCTTTTCATCTTAAAAAGCAATATCCAAAAATAGCAGTTGAGGCATGGACTCCGGAACGGCTTTACAATAATGAAAAAACAAAAAAAGTAAGAGGAGTTAAATTCCGAATTTTTCCAACAACAATTTCAATCAGGCATAGTATGGAAATTTCCTGGGAGATGATTAATGCCCTGAAAAAAGAGGCTAAAATATTTAGCAAAAAAAAGGAAAAACTGATAATCCACTTTCATGAATACCACTCCTGGCAGGTTTACCTTATCCTTTTGTTAATAAAAAAGAGCAAAAACATCAAAATTATAGCACAGCACCATGGAGGAAGAAGCCCTTTTGCAAATCTCAGGAAATACAAGAGACTTTTTTTAGCATTTCCTGTAATTGGTTTAATGCAATTGGCCGAGAGGTTTTTGTTCAGAAAGATAGATTTGTTTTATCCATTAAGCAATGAAGAAATAGATTATCTTAAAAAAGTGTCTCCTGGCTCAAAGATCAAATTCCAGACAATGGGAATCTCTGAAGAGTATTTCAAGAAAATTGGCAGGAAAAAGGCGAGAAAAAAATTAGGGCTTAATCTTAACAAAAAGTATGTCCTTTATCTTGGCAGAATAAAAACGACAAAAGGAATTAAAGAGCTTTTAGATGCTGCAAGAGAATTAAAAAAAGATGCAGAGCTGTTGCTGATTGGAGAGGGGGTAGATTTTGAAAAATACAAGGACTACGCAGTGAAAAATAGAATAAAAAACGCTAAATTTCTTGGACCATTATATGGTGAAAAAAAACTCCTTTATTTATCTGCAGCTGATTGCCTGATTCTTCCAAGCCATACAGAGGGGGCACCGGTTGTATTAATGGAGGCTCTTGCAAAAAATCTCCCAGTAATTGCAACAAATGTGGGGGGGATACCTAAGATGATTAAAAACAAGAAAGAAGGAATAATCATAAATCCAAATAAAAAAGGAGAGATTAAAAAAGCTATAAAAGAGATACTGCTGTGGAAGCCGAAGAACCTTGCCGCATCTGCTGAGAGATATTTATGGAAAAAAATAATAAAGAGGACTTTGAGGGATTATGAAAGAATCTAAAGCCTGAAAGGAATGCTGCTTTTTAAAAGAGCAAAATCTTCTTTAGTTATTCCCTTAATCAAAACCATGCATATGCCGTAAATAAAAACTCCCAAGATAACTTCTCCAATACCTATCAAAAGAGTCATATCTTCAACATAGGCGTTAATATTTAACAAAACACTGAACATAACAACTGCTGAAACAGACGGTTTTACCCAATAAGATGTTTTAAACCTAATTTTGAATTTTCTTGTTCCTATTATCCCTAATGAAAACATGTAGAAATATCTGCTGAATAAAGTGGCGATTGCTGCCCCAGCCATTGCCCAATGCATTGAGACCTTCAGAAAAAGAGTTATGAAAAAATAATTCAGGGCGATGTTTATCACTGCAGTTATTATGAGCATTCTCACAAAATATTGGGGCTTTTCCCTGGCAGAAAACAATGCAACAAGCACATTTGAAATGGAAATGCTGAAAATTAAGGGAGAGAGAAAGTAAAGGGGAAGTGTTGCAGGAAGATATGGTAAATCATAAACAAGCTTTATTACATACCTTCCTACTGCAAGGGTTCCAAAAATTAATGGAATATTCAGAATGCATACGAATCTAAAAACCTTTCCAAAAGCATCTTCAAGTTGAGAGGATTTTAGCTGAGTAAATATTGGCAACGCAATTATAGAAACAGAAAGCAAAACAGCAATGCTTGTTATTAAAGTAAATGCTGCAGAATAATATCCAATGTATTCTGATGGCAAAAAGATTCCAAGCATTATAGTATCAATATACCCGAAAAAAGTTGCTGAAAGCCCTCCTATTGCCACATATCCTAAAAACTTCCTTACTTTCTTTTTGTCAATTCTTGCAGAAGATCGGGAAAATATGGAAAAATTTTCTCTTCTTAAAAAGAAGATCATAGTGGCAAGAGTGGCAAGAGTGGCAAGAGCTGCTCCAAAAATTATTCCTTCCACATATACTTCCGGAACAAGTATTAAAAAGACTATTAAAGCAAAGAAAATTCTGAGTGGCTGAAAAATGATCTCTCTTACAGCAATGTATTTTGTTTTTTTAAGTGCATAAAATAAGTGTTCTAGAAAAGATTCAAAAGAAACGAGAATAATATAAAGAGTTACAATGATTAAAGGGTAGAACAACTGAGGTTTCTCAAATAAGTTATAAGAAAGAGGGTATGCTAAAACAAGAAGCAAGAAAGAGAGTAAAACAATAAGAAAGGTTTTTATCTTCAATAGATACTTTGCGTATGTTACAGCTTGTTTCTTATTTGCCCTTCCAAAAGCATAGGAAACATACCTCACTAAGGTTTGATTCACTCCAATATTTGCAAAAGCAATAAAGACCAATGAGATAGACATTGCAAGACTATAGATTCCGAATCCGTCTGGCTTTAAAAAACGAGCAATTATAATTACAAAGACAAGCGCTCCTGCTTTCCCAATTATTGATGATAAAAATTTCCATATCGATTCTTTAACAAATATCCCTGTAAGCCCTTTCCCCATTTGTTAAGAAAAATGAAAGTGTTTAAATAAATATTGATGAAGCGGCAGCAAATTTATAGGAGAACTGGGGGTGGAAGAGGAAACTTCTAAGTGAAGCTCCCTAAGGCAAGACCTTAGGGCATCTAGAAATTATCTAATCTTAACTGTTCGCCTTTTCTTCCTTGCTTTTTAATGTAGTTTCTTATGATATCTGCATTTATTCCCTCTCCTACTGTTCCCACATATCCTCCATCACTCCAAAATTCTCCTCCCCACAATTCTTTTTTCAAATCAGGATGTTCTTCAAAAAGCTTAATTGCGGTTATACTTTTAACAATTCTAAATATTTGTGAAGCTGAGTACTTCGGAACAGATTGGAGCATGAAGTGCACATGATCTTCATCAAAACCGATTGTTTCAAATTTCATAGAATATCTTTCTTCCAGTCCCTTACATATTCTCTTAAAAGTCTCTACATATTTATTATTCAAAAACAAATCCTTACGATATTTTATACAAAAGACAAAGTGATATTTTATCTTAAAGACTTTATGATATGATTTGCAAAGATTGTTACCCATCTAAAAGATAGGTTATACTAACTTATAGCTTTATCCCCAAGGCAAGACCTTGGGGTATTTGGGAGAATAAAAAAGTTATAAATCAAGTGTTTGTCCCATGATATTGATTGAAGATTCGTAAAGCCAAATAATGTTAAGAAAACCAGTTATGAAAGATGGAATAGCCCTCCAATGAACTGATTAATGATGAACTAACTTAATCCTATTTTTGATTTAATAGCAGAATGACCCTCTTTTGGTGATTGTTATAAGTTTTCTTAGAAAACTTGCTATTGTACCCAAAGGTATTCTTACATTGTCTTAGAGCCAGCTCAACAAAAGTTATAAACTCGCCATTAGTTATCATATTGGAGTCGCCTCCTTTGCGAGAAAGGTGAATCCTTTTTATATTAAAAGGATTTCACTAAAGCCCAAAAAGAATAAAATTTAAAAATACTTAAAAAAAGAAATATAAATGATAGTCTTTAAAAAAATTAAAACGCTGAAAAAAATATTCAAAATAATCAAAAATCGTCAGACTTACTTTTTAGATTACTTTGGCCTTATAAAAGGACAATTTGTAGAATATGAATTAAAAAACGGAGTACGATACAAGACAAGGTCAAAAACATTTGATAGATATATTATAAATGAAGTCTGGATTCATAATCTATACACTCAAGAATTTGGAATAAGGGAGAAAGATATTGTACTTGACATTGGAGCCCACATAGGAATATTCAGCATCTTTGCCTCAAAGATCGCCCGCAAAGGGAAAGTCTATGCATTTGAGCCATCTCCAGAATCATTTAAACTCTTGAAAGAAAACATCTCTCTAAACAACCTAAAAAATATAATTCCTGTAAACAAAGGATTTTCCTCAAAAAAGGGGGGAAGAAAGATGTATATCTCGAATGAAGATCATCGGGAAGACTCTTTTTATTCTCGCGGTAAAAAAGAAATAGAGATAAAAACAATCTCGCTTAATGATTTTTTCAAAGAGTACAATATAGATAAAATAGACTTTCTTAAAATGGATTGTGAAGGAGCAGAGTATGAGATCTTTAGGAATTCTTCAAAAAAATCTCTTAGAAAATTAAAGAAAATCGCCATGGAATACCATAATATCGGGGAAAAAAAGAATCTTAATTCCTTAAAAGCATTTTTTAAAAAGAATGGCTTTGTTGTCAAGGAAGGCCATAAAGGGGAAAACAACGGGATATTATATCTGATTAACACTAATTCTTGAAGATCCCTTCTGCCAAGTAACTGCCTTCAAATCTTTACTGTACACTTGACATCCCTCGGAAATTAATTAGAATTTAATTTCTAAGTGAATACTCATAAAAAGAGAAGGCACCAATCATGATAAAGGTGCTCTGATTATGAAAATCTCCTTTAAAGAAGCAAGAAAAAAGATAAATAAAAAGAATTTTCTGAATCACGACATTCTTGGAGGCTTGAAAGCCTCTGCTTCAAAAAAAGTTATCCAAAAAAAGTTAATTTCATGATTCCTGTCACTGTTTCCCGTATAAATGCCTGATTTCCCAACTGGAACAAATCCAAAAGATGCTACAAACTATAAAGTATAAAGTGGAGGAATTAACAGATTCAAAGGGTTTAAAAATAAAGAGTTTTTTAATCGCTTATGGGAAAAATAAAATTAAACCTTGGATCAAGAGATGATTATAAAAAAGGATGGATTAATCTTGACAAAAGCAAAGAGTTTAAGGCAGATATTTATTCAGATATACAAAAAAAAATACCTCTGAAAGATAATTCTGTTGATTTTGTCCTTGCAAAACATATTCTAGAGCATATAAATCCTGAAAAACTGGAATTTGTCATGGATGAAATAAGAAGAGTTGTCCGGCCAAAGGGATTGGTGCACATCTATGTGCCCCACTTTTCATGTGGCATAACTTACAGAAATCCATCCCACCTAATTCCAATGAGTTACTACACTTTCACAAGATTTAGTGGATTTGAAGTAAAGAAAAGAAAGTTTCTCTTTTTCAGAGAAAGCAATTCTTACAAGAGATACAAGTCTCTTAACCTATTTAGGAAAATTTTTAACCCAATTCTATCACTTCCCATGAACCTTTTTCCATTAGTTTATGAAAGATTTTTCTGTTGGATTTTTCCAGCTGAAGAGCTGGAAGTTGTCTTAGAAGTTAAAAAATGAAAATCAAAGAGCTAAGAAAAATATGTCACGGAGATCCCAAAAGAGACAGTATTGAAGCCAAAATATCTCAAAAACCATTTTCAATGTATCTGACATGGCTTTTTGTCAAGACAAATATTCGGGCTGAACAAGTATGTTTTCTATGGATTGTTTCCTCATTTATTGGAGGAGTATTATATTTTTTTGGAAATTATTGGCTATCTTTGTTAGGACTTGCATTTTTTCACCTGGGAATGATTTTAGATTGCTCTGACGGAGAAGTGGCAAGATATAGGAAAAAATGCACCATCCGTGGTCCATACCTTGATCTTGTCGGGCATACTATAGTTAATCCCACAATACTTCTTGGAGCAGGAATTTACTCTTACAAGAATCCCATGTTGGGGATTTCTCCGGTAATTTTCCTCATACTTGGATCAATTGCGGCAATCATTATTGTAAACGCAAATGTGGCTAGATTAAAGGTCTATGAGGTATTGCTAGACAATAAAAAAAGAATCACTTCTGAAAGAAAAAGGTTTAAATCACTCCCAAAAACAAATCTTAAAGGAGTAATGAATACTTTGATAAGAATTGGCCCGCTTAGCCTAATCTACTTTTTCACTATAGCCAACCTCCTTCCAATTTACCTTCTAATAATAACTCCCACATACATCGTATTTTACTTAGGCAGAATATTCCACGAATACAACCACATCAAAAAGAAATATGATTCATAAGAAAAATCAGCACAGGTCATTAGATCTGAAGAGCTGGCAAAAGCCACGTAAAAAAGACGGCTACATCCTTCCATAAACTGACAAAACTTCATACTCCTTTAGCTTCTTAAATCCTTCTAAATCCAGATTTTTATCAAGAGATATGGCGTATTTTATTGATTCATAGTCTGTTGGATCATTTAATGGCTTTCCAATGCCCCCCTTTATCCATATTTCTCTCCTGTCATTTATCCTTTTTGGCCCTGACCTGAATTCTCGTTCAATTAAATTTGACTCATTTTTCAAAAAGAGATTATAATCCTGTATGCTTACAAATTCTTTAACCTTATCTCCCCAGTAGACTTCGTGCAAAAGATAATAATCCTCTGAAAACCCTCCAACTATGAAGACTTCTTGAGGATAGTCCTCTGCTATCCTATTAATATCTTCTTCTATCACCTCTTTTTTGTTTATGCTTGATATAGTCAAGTCACGGTCAAATAGTTTTTCCAAAAATACTTTAATCTCATATCCGTTCGCATCCCTAACTGGAGAATCTTTGCTCTCTAACTGGTATTTAATCTGTATTTCATAAGGAACGAGAACTATTATAGAAATGATTGCTGAAAAAAGAAGCAATTTTCCGAACTGTCTTTTGCTGATATTTTTTACAACATTCAAAAGAATAATGGGAATTATTAAAAATAGATATCTGGGCTGAGGATTTTTTAAAATTATCAGCAGAGAAATTGACAAAAAAATCATTAGTTTATAATTTTTTCTGAAGTCTTTAATTTTATAAAATCTCCAGAAATAAAAAGGAATCATTAAGAATAAAACAAGAGCAGAGATAAGTCCCAATTTTGCTCCAATATTTGGGTTCATCCCAATGCCAAAAAAATTGGACAGCGTCCCAAAATTGCTTTTCAAAAGGGTGCGGAAAGGAAATCCGAACCAAAAATAATCAAAAACAAATAAGGGAATCAGCCCAACAAATATGGAACATAAGTAATAGATAAAATGAGAGAGTTGCTTATTGTAGAAAAATATCAAAATAAAGAATATTCCAAAGAAAAAAACTGCGTGCCAAAATGCAGCTGCCAATCCAAATAAAACTCCTGAGTAAAATAAATATCTTACTGAAGAATAATTATTTTCATCATATCTCTGCATAAAAAAGTAACTCCATAAGAAAAAAAGGCTTGCTACTTGGATAGAATTTACCCATGGCGCCATATACCACACAATTGGTGAGGCGAGCATAAGAAAAAAAGCCCTCTTATCTTTTCCAGACATATAATACACTGAATAAATAATTAAAAATATCATGAGAAAGCTCAAGATCTTAAATCCTATCAGGCTTCCAAACAGCTTTACTAAAGGGGCATTAACAAATCCCCACAAGTAAGACTGAGAGCTTCTTATTTTTGAAAAATCATACCCTGCAAAATACTTTGCAGCTGCAATATGCCCGTCTATATCTGTAGACCCTATGAATTTTGTAGAGAAGGATATTATAATCATTATAAGAAATGCAATTGCAATTGCTAATTTTTCCGTATTAGTAAAAACTTTCTTTTTATCTTTCATTTTTTGTTGCTGAACTTCCTTGTTGCTGAAAAAAAGCTCTTGTTTATTTTTTGTTTCTCTCCAATAGTCTCCAAATCAGAAACATCAAAATAATTTGAACTCGGAACATAAATATTTTCAATTTTATCTCCAATTAACAAAGAGTATGATGGAGACTTGATATTTACTTTGTCTTCTACTTCGATTTCATCATCAGCAATCCTTATTTTTCTTTCAAAAAAATGATTTTGTTTTTTGTTTTTTGTAATTAAAAAATCCCTTAGTTTCTCCTTTACATAAAGGCTTATTTTTTCGCTTCTCCCAAAAGTGTACTGGAAAACCCTTAAAAGAGCATACTTCAAAGGATTTGTCTTGTTATTTTTGTATTTTACGAAGTTCCCTCTGATAATTATTAGACTCTCCTGGATCTCTGATTTTGAATTTCCAAACCATGAGCTCTGAAGTTTTTTCCCCTTTAATTCTATAAAAATTCCTGAATCAACTAATTGTTTTTTTTGTTTTTTAAGAAACAGTCTAAAAACCCCTGCTTTTTTATAATTAATGATCATATAAAAATTATCATTACTTAAAATATAAATCCCTGCTTCTGAAAAAATCTTTGAAAATTTTTTTTTGAAGTGCCATTCACGAGATATTTTGTTTGAGAAATCAATGTAAGCTTGAATCCAAGTATAAAGTATCTGGCAAAGGTATCGGTCATCCAATGAATTTGGGAAAGTTACCTTTCTTGTCAAGGATTCTTTAATTGCAGAGGATATTAAAAGAGCATCTTTGTTTGTTCCTGAAAGAATTTCAAATCCATGAGGGATTAAGTATTCAGTATTTCTGCTTCCGTAAATTCCCCCAAACGTAAAATCAGGATGAATAAAATAAGACAAAAATCCACATGCTTTTTCAAGAGCATTAAGAATCTTTTTAATTTTTGTTTTTTTATAGAGTTTTGCAAGATAATCTATTGCAAGAGACAAATATCCTATGTCTACCCCTCCATATTCTACAAACCACCCTTCCTTATTCTGGTTTTTACAGATTAAGTCGATTTTAGATTCTGCTGCCTTCTTGAATCTTTTCTCTCCTGTAACTAAAAAAGAATTATACAATGCAAGTGCTGATCCTGTCTCCTGGTTCATGACCCTTTTTTCTTTTCTCGAAGAAATCCATTCTGCCGTCTTAAAAACTGATTGTTTTAATTTTAGATCGTCAATATTCAAAATAAGCATTGTTTCTGTTATAGCATAAAGAGAGAAGCTTGAGGCAACAAAACTACTTTCTTTAGGATACCACTCATTGAATGAGTTGTTTTTTTCCTGTATTTTTGACCAGTAATTTAGAGATGCTTTAATGAATTGTAAAATTTTTTCAGAGTTATAATAAGGGTTTTTTGAATGTTTCAGTTTATAAAGAAGGGCGAGAGATAAAACAGCCTCTTGTTTTCTTGCGCTTGGCATATCAGTAGTTGCATAATGCCAAAACTCCCTATCAAAACAACCATAAGTTGTTGAAAGGGGATTTTTATCCATCATACCAAGAAGCCTTGGAATTTCTCTCATAGCAGCATCAAGATATGCTTCTTTATTTAATGTCATTCTAATCAAATCTCCTTTCAAATTTTCTTGCTGTTGACTCAATATATCTTTTGAGTGTGGCTGGAAGGGAAAAATAAATTCTTCTCAATGTTTTCCTCACGCTTAGTTTTATTCTGTCTTTAAATGAAAATTTTTCGTCAAATTTGAAATAATCCTCTGAGAGTAGTTCATTGATTTCTTTAAGTCTTTTGGGAGGTTTTGGAATTTTATTTTTGTCAGGATATCCTAAAGCTACTAAGGCAATAACATCATAAAATCCAGGGATCTTGAAAATCTTTCTTATTTTTTTTTGCGGAGGAAGATTATCTATCCAACAAGATCCGAGACCTTTTGAATATGCAACAAGATGGAGATTTTGAATCATAGCAGAAGCAGACTGAATATGGTCTTGATATTCTTTGTTGTCTGTCCTGTTGTCATAAATTACAAGTATCAATACAGGCGCATCCTTTACAAAAAAAGCGGTTCCCTCTTTAATGAGCTTTTGCCTTACAAAAGGATTTTTTATTATAATGAATCTCCATCCTTGCTTATTGCATGCTGAAGGAGCCCAAACAGCCTCAGAAAGAATATCTTTAATTAGTTTTTCAGATACTTTCTTTTTATCATAAAACCGAATACTTCTCCTGCCTCTTATTGATTTTAGAAGTTCCATTTAATCTAAATTGTTTTTTTAATGACATAATTTTTTTCTTTTCTTGACATATTTGCAATCATTTCTCCTATCAATCCAAAGAATACAAACTGAAACCCAACAATAATCATCAATACAGAGAAAATCAGCAGAGGACGGTTTCCAATCATTTTTCCCATAAAGAGCTTCAGATAAGTCAGATATAATGCAGCTATAGTCCCAATGAAAAAAAGAATGCTTCCTACCCATCCAAAAAAGTGGAGGGGTCTTTTAAGATATGATGAGAGAAACTGAATTGTTATAAAGTCAAAAAACCCCTTAAAAAGCCTTGAAAATCCATACTTGCTTTTTCCAAACTTCCTCTTCCTATGATTCACTTTAACTTCTGCAACCTTAAATCCTTTAGAATTTGCAAGAACCGGGATGTGCCTGTAAAGCCCCTCGTAAAATTCAAGATACTGGAGGACATCTTTTTTCATACATCTGTAGCCATTGTCAAAGTCATGCAGTCTTAGACCTGTTGCTTTTCTCAAAACAGCATTAAACAATTTTGAGGGAAGGGTTTTAGAGATAGGATCCTTTCTCTCATATTTCCACCCAATAACAACATCATGTCCTTCATATAT
>Ga0256830_1000431_pt1 | contig 34306 bp, 20 predicted proteins | sample 128326metaG_FD_190537 | JGI IMG/M metagenome (GOLD analysis project Ga0256830, IMG submission 190537) | Hydrothermal vent microbial communities from Lau Basin, Pacific Ocean - 128-326 | ecosystem: Environmental > Aquatic > Marine > Hydrothermal vents | place: Pacific Ocean: Lau Basin | collected...
AAACGTACTTTTCGGTACACCGTGTACGTGGGCCCGGCAAGCTCCAAGGCAGCTTCTGCCGCAAGATAACGACTGCGATCAGTGGCCGGACCTTCCTTGTTTGCCTCGATAATTTTCCCTAACCAATAATTACGCGACAAAGCCTGTTTTTTATTGAGATACATTGTTGCCAACCGATGACGTGCTTCAATCGCCTCATCAAAAGGACGCGGAAACGTCGTCACATAACGTTTATAAGCGGCAATAGCCTCGTCCTGTCGTTTTGCCTTTTCATAAAATTCAGCAATCTGCCATAGCAACAAACGTTTTTTATTACTATCGGTTTCATTGCGATACAAAACCTCATACGAATCAGCCGCACGCTTCCAGTCACCACTTTTTTCATAGGCCAGCGCCAGTTTTTCATCCGCACCAGAGCGCAGCTTGTGGCGAGGGTAAGCGCGTACAAATGCCTTTAATACCGGGATGGCCATAGCCCAGTCCTGATTGGCGTACAATGATGCCGCCGCATCATAATCAGCACTGGCACGAATACTTGCTTTAGGTGCCAGTTTGCCGACACGTAAAAAATGACGGGCTGCGACACGATAATTACCGGCAGCTTTGGCCTGCTCACCTTGCTTATAAATCGCCGCAGCCAAACGTTCCATGTGGCCATTGCGATCCTTGTCATTTGCCGGTGAAAGCTGCAACCGCTTCAGGGTTGCCGTTTCAGCTGCTACATAATGACCCAGTTCAAATTCACCCTGAGCAATAATCGCCCAGTTGATGCGCGGTAGTTTTTCGGTGCCCGCAGCCCCATTAATCACCCGTTTGTGGCCCACCACATAATGCGCTGTACCCACCGCATTGCGATAATCTTTCAATGCCAATAGTTCTTCCGCTGCTTTAGACATCACGTTGACGGCACGTTTATCCTCGGGAAAATGCGTCACAAAACGCTTGCCACTGGCAATAGCAACTTTTTGCTTCACAACAGCTGCAGCACCCTTTAATGATTTTTCCTGCGCGCGATGCGCTAACAATGCAGCATAAGCCGCTTCAGCACTTTGTTTGTGTAACGGATAATGATATGCCGTATATTCAAACTCTGCGGCAGCAGCCTGCACATCGCCACTGTCCAACAGGCTTTCTGCCAGCAACATATTTTTTTCTGGCGTGCTTTTATCTTTCGGGAAAGAACGCACATAGGTGCGATACCACATTGCAGCAATGCGATAATCCGCCGGTTTTTTGCTGCTTTGCGCCTGCGCGTGATAATAGCCAGTCAAATCATTCAGATTGCTTTTCAAGTGAGGCAATAATTGTGTCAATAATTGTTGATCATGTCTTTCCCAGAATGCTGTACCCACACCATAGCCCATCAATAAATCAGCTTTAGCACGCAACAGGTCATCCTTTCGGCCAGCTTCTTTATAAATATCAATCACCCGCACCATAAACAAAGGTGCGCTACGGTGTAGAGGATAACGTTCCACAAAAGACATAAATGTGTCTGATGCATCTCCGGCACGTTTTTGTGTTAAATACAAATCTGCCAGACGTTCATAAATACGGAATTCGTAATCTCGCTTGCCGTAATCCTTAAAAAAGGCGGCAACACTTTCATGCCCGTTCAGGTAAGAAAAAGACAGGCTCACGATACGCAACGTGTCTTCCAGTAACTCCAGTTCGCTGCGGGAAAAATCAGCAAGTTTACGACCACCAGCGAAACTGCTGTCCAACACCGAAAAATAAGACTTCAATGAGCGCTCGGTATCACCTTGTTTAAATACCGACCAACCATGTTTAAACATGGCACGGTCATAGTAAGTACCCGCCGCACTCTGCGCAAGCACACTACTGTACGCCTTTTCAGCCTCCTCAAACTCCCGGAAAGTAAACAGAATTTCGCCGCGTCGAAATTGCAGTTCCGCAAAGTTTGCGTCATTGGGAAACTTTGTCACCAACTGGTTCAACACACCCAGTGTCTTCTCCAGGTCTCCATTAAGCTCATATGCACGAGCCAACTGATACATCACCCGGTCATTACCGGCATAATCGGGATACAGACTTAGCAAGCGTTCATATTGATGAATCGCACTGCCCATATTTTCCGATTCAAGCTGCTCAATGACTTCCGGATTTAATGCCGCTTCGCGCTCTGCCGCATCGGCTTCATTTTGTGCCGCACTGGCCACCACCTGGCTATCATCCGTTTTATCCGTTTTATCCGTTTCTGTGGATGTTGCCGTTAACTCATTTTCACCCGCTAATTCAGCCTGTTTATTTTCCAGCGACAAATCGGCCAGACGCTGCAAGGCAATCGCACGTAACGCACCATTGGTAGTGGTTCTTGCAAGTTCTGCATAAGTACGTTGTACATCCTTACGTGATAATGCCGGCAACACCTGTGGTTCAATTTTTGCAGCTCGCTCAGCCAATAACTCAATAGTAGGATCATCATCGATGGTTTTTTTACCGGCGCAGGCTGATAACAGTAATAATAAAATCACCAGCAGCAATACTGTCCAACAGGACTGTGGACGCTGCGCTATCATTTCAGCTCCTTGCCAGACTCAGCTGCATCGGCCGCCAAGTCTTGTAAATGTGCCAGGGAGAATCTTGCCTGATCCAGATAATCCACCAACCGCGCACGCAATATATCAAGTTCAAAATCCACCATTTCTTGCAACTGGCGCTGCTGTTCATCGAAGGCGGCTTTGATTTCTTTACGCAATAATGCAATCTGTTGACGTTTGTTACTGATAATTTTTTCGTAAGCAGCAAAATTTACCGGAGCACTGCCGCGTGCCCGTTGTAATGAGTTTTGTTGTTGTAACGTCTCTTCCAGTTCTGCATCCAGCGAATTCAGGCTTTTTTTCACTTGCTGAAAGCGAATGGCATAAGTGGTTTCAACCTCATAATCCAACAGCCCTTTGTACAAACGATAACGATCACGATAATTGTCCAGGCGTTTGAGATGCCGCCCCGGTTGATTCGACAATTGCCAAATGCGCTCTTCCACTTTGCTCAAACGCTCCATCAGCTTTTTTTCTTTGCCCGTCAACAACTCAAAGGCATCTTTTGTCTCACCAATACGCGTCAATTCATCCGCATAAATATCACGACTGATACGCACATCCTGTACATGCCCCAGCGTTTGCTCCGGTGTCAATTTATCAAGTTGCGCTTCATAGGTGGCACGTCGCAACGCTAACATATCTTCAAGCGCAGGCACCTCGCTCACCCAACGGCCCAGATTCCTGTCTAAAAACCAAAGATCACGCAGGTTTTTAATGGCTTCGTGAAAACCGTGCTCAGCCATCACCACCGGCAAATACCGCGCCTCGGGCGTATCCGGCAATAACTCCGCTTCCCAAAACCAACCCATTTCAGTGCGTGATACTTGCCCTAACAAATCTGCCCACAAACGCCCTTCCTTCACTGCCACCACTGTATTATTCAGTGCGTCCAGCTCCCGCTCAAAAATAGCAATCGCATTTTTATAAGACTGCATGGCCTGCGGAAATGCGCGCAAACGCTCTAGTGCGTTACCTTTGCCTAACAAAGCCTCAAAAACAGCAGGATCAGTTCTTTCTCGCGTTGCCAGCTCCTCCCATGGCACCAGCGCTGCCTCGTAACGCTGTAATTTCACTTCGGCCCAACCCAGGCCCAGCAAAGCCTTGTTTGAAAAGGGACCCTGCAAACGTACACGCTGTAAAAACTGCTTTGCCACCACCGGCATGGTATCAATCAATGAAAAACCCAGAACAAGATTGGCTTTGTCACGTAATGCTTTTTGATCACTGGCACTGGACTTCAGTTCAGCGACCTCACGCAACAGGTTCATACCCACTACTTCACGATCATCTTTTTTATGCTCGCCTTTTTCCTGGTCAGCATTTTTACGGCTGGCACGAATCAGCGCCACCCCCAGATTAAAGCGCGCATAATTAGCTTTTTGCTCACCCTCATTTGCTACCAACCCCTCTAACGCGGTTGCTGCCTCCGTATATTTTTCCTGCGCCATCAACAAATTGGCCTTCAGAATGCGAAACTCCTCCTGCAAGGATTCATCAAGCGCATCTCCCACCCGCGACAATGCAGTTTCAGCCTCCGTAAATAATTGTTTCTGATAGCGGATTTTCCCCAGATAAAACCAGGCTCTGTCGCGCACTTCAGGCATGACGGCATCATCAATTAATTTTGTGAAGATTTTTTCAGCATCCGAATGCAAGCCATAGGAAAGGTACAAACCTCCCAGCAACAACTCACTGTCTGCATCATGGTGTTTCAGCCGTTTTAGCTGCTGAGCCGTTAACAGGTTAACCGTAGCCGAAAAATAATTTTGCTGGTAAAACTCATATAGCACTGCGCCGTAATGCGGGTCTTTCACAGCAGCGGGAAGCGGCGCACCGGACAGAGTCAGCGGAAAAATCAGCATGCCCAGCCCGGCCATAAAAGATGACGCAAAAAAACGAAATGGTTTTGAAAAGAACACAATCAACCCCAACTAATTCATTCCCACTCTTTGACGACAAATTCTGGCTGTAATTTTTGTGTCACATCCATAATTTTAAGCTCCATAAATTTGGCAGCAGAGCCCTTTTTGAATTTAACCGTAGTACCACGGCGATACTCCCGGTTATTCGGCCCCGGCCCCCGGAAAGTGGCGATCAACTCATGCTCACCGGATTTAACGTTGCCAATATATAAACGCTGCACACCGCCTCGTTTCAACGCACCCAGTTCACGTTTTGTGTAAAGATGGTTCGCCACCACCTTGTCATCAATTTTAAGCTGCACCGAATCCAGTTTAAAAAATTCACCAACATCGATAGATAAAAAGATCGCGACTTGTGTACTGGAAGGGAAAAGCAATTCCTCTTCCAAAATAAAAAGATCACGATTCAGGCTCTTCACCTCTTTTTTCAACGCCTGCACCCGATCATCCAGCGTACGTTTATCACTAACTTCCGGGTTATTTTTCACCTGCGATGATGGCAATGTGACTGGTTCTGTTGCGACGGGCTCTGCAACTACAGGCTCTGTTACTGACTCAGACTGAGGCACATCAGAATTACCACCGATGGGTGCAGCATTCACTGCCAAAGCTGCTATAGGTAATATGCAGACAAGCAACAGGCACAGCCATTGATTCAGTTTGATATTTTTCATTTCTAGTCTCAGTTCAAGCGTCATCGCATTAATAATGAATTGACTCAAAGAATTCCTGATTACATTTAATACCATGCCGATACAAATATACGGAATACATCTGCCGACAGGCTGTAAAAGGGTTCCGTTCCTGGGGTAACACCTTCAACTCGTAAATCACGGAAATTTTCATAGTCAATCTGGATACGATTATAAAAAATGTTTGCGCTGCCCTTGTCAATAAAACCCCAGCTGCGCTTTTTGAATTCATAGCTGAGGCCCAGGCCAATGGTTTTTGTCGAATATGTACTTAACTCTTTATCCCGCGCACGATAAATGAACTCGGCTTCTCTATTAAACAAGTCATTGTAAAAATCCGCGTTATTCTGCGAATATATACGATAACTTATTTCATACGTCAGGCCTTGTTTTGTCGGATGAATATAACCAAGCTCCGCCATGCTGCCATTGACACCCCAGGTGTCCGTATAGCCACGCGCCTCACCCCGTATCGCAGCCCGATAAGGCAGATAATACAGCGCACGCATTGCAACAGCATGACTGGTACGTGTGTTTGGATATTTCTCAAACTCTTTACCGTAGCCGCCATTACCATCAAGGTAACGTACTTCGCGATACGGATTATTTAGAAACCCTTCATCGGTAATAGTCTCGAAGTTCAACCCTATTAACAGGTTTTTAGTAATCACCTGTGACAAGCCCAGTTTATATTTCTGACGATCAGCTTCTTCCCTCAACGAAGGCCGCCCTGTGGCAGTAATGACATCCCAACCTTTTGCGTAACCCAGCGTTACCGTCGTCAGGTCACCAAACATCAGTTGACTAATACCAAAATTTACAGCATTTGCATTAAAATCATTCTCTACACTATTGGTATACGACAAGCTCAGTGTTGTGTTGTCATATAAATAGTCTGCACCCAAGCTTTTTTCTGTACGCTCTTCCGTGTACTCACTGGCACTGGTCACCACATCAATGGTGGCCGAAGTAATGGTATCGACATAATAATTCCCCCAGACTGAGGTAGATTTACCGATCGATTTTCGCGCCAATACAGATGGCCCATTAACTTCCAGCCCACCACCAGAATAAGCATGGTACATAATATCAGCACGATTTTCCGGTAACACTGCCGCCATTAATGGCACACATATTCCCAGTACACCGGCAAAAACCAAACCCCAGCGAAAACGCCCTGTCTGTTGGCTTGTTTTTGTTAAAGAAGGTTTAGTTACAGCCACAACCGCCACCTGAACCACCTTCTGCACCACGCGCACCTTCGCGAGCCTCAAAAACATGATTGATATACGCACTAGACACCGGGTCACGGCCAAAATTCATAATAGGATCGGCAAGATTTGCACGTTCGTAGGGCTCTATCCACGGCTTGATGCTGCACCCCGTCAATACAAACATCATCACCAGTATTGATAATAGGAATTTCATATCCTGCATTATTCCCTGATCAACTCTTTTACCTGCTTGATATATTCTTCTTCATAACCCGGCAGATATCCACGATGCAGATAACGCATCGTGCCATCACGATCCACTATTACTGTGGTAGGCATAGCTACCACCTTGTAAAGTTTGGTCACTTCATTGGTATTGTCGTAAAGAATGGGAAAGCTCACCGGTATTTCGCGCAGCAACTCCGCAGCCTTGGAAGAATCTTCTTCCACATTCACGCCCAGCAACACAAAACCAAGTTCACTGTATTTTTTGTGAATGTCTTCCAACAAGGGCATTTCCTGCCGACAAGGCGCACACCATGAAGCCCAGAAGTTGATCATCACTACCTCACCACGCAACTCGCTCAGCTTTACATTTTCACCACTGCGGGATTTCAACGTAAAATCAGGTGCGGGGCTTCCGATAACTTCAGCCTGTGTATTGGCAGAAAACAGCATGCCTGCCGCCAGTAATACAGCCATGTTTTTCACGATACTATTGAACATACCCATCATAATTACCCCGCTGCTATTTCCAAAACATTGCACTTTTCACCGCCTTGCGACAGACACTCAAACCCGACAAACCTTAGAAAAAAATGCTAAAACCACCCGTAAATTCAAGATTGTTCGTTGTTTTCTCACCAAACAAATCCGTATCAAAAATATGGTTCCGCACATCGAGATGAATCGCTAACCAATCTGTGGCCAAAAACCGATAACCCGCGCCAAAATTGACCGTAAACCGGTCATCGTTGGCAAAACTGGTATTACCTACACCGCCGATGACATACAAAGCGGTATTAAACGCCCAACCTTTACCTATGAAGGCTTCACCAGGCAGCAGGTTAAAACCAACAGACGCATTGTAATAAGTCAATTCACGATCACTGTCCGACAACAATGGCGCGCCACCGCTTAAGGTTTCATAGCTTGTTTCACTAGTATCCGTTTTGGCATACGCCGCTTCGAAAAAGATACTTTCAGTAACGTGATAGGCCACGCGTGCGCCAATTACCATATTTGTGCCAAAATCTTCTGCACTGTACAGACCTGAAAAAATAGCAATTTCAAAATCTTCTGTATCAATAGTGTCGACATCAATGGTGCGCCGCTCAATTTGTGGCTGAATCACCTGTTGTTGAGACTCGTCATCATCACTATTGGTTTCAGCACCCACAGACCATGCCGTACTGCTAACCAACAGCATGCACATGCCCGACAAAATATTCGTTAGAAAAAGAACGCGAAGCCTGCCTTCCATTCCTCAAATTCCTTGTTGTCATCGTTGCTGGTAAAGCCAACATAGTTTTTATATTCGGCGCGAAAAATAAATCGCCGGGTAAGATACATTTTTATTCCAATTCCCATGTGTGCAATCAAGTCCTGGCTGTCTTCCACTTGGATCAAAGTAACGCTTGGGCTCGTCGTAATCTGGCCAAGACCCAAAGTAAAAAAGGGAGAATAACGCCATTTTGAAAACGGTTGTGAAAGTAAATTAAAATTCACTAAATCGCTGCTGGAAAAATCACCGGTGACTTGTGATGCGGATATTTCTGCTGACAAATTAGCGCCCAATGCATAGGCACCATAAACTGTCATCACTGGCGCGCCGTTAAACGTGCCACCCACCAAGCCCATTTCCCAACGTCGTTTGCTAAAATCCCCAAGCCCTGCATCTACAAATTCTGCTACCTCACCATTTGGCGTTAGGGTTTTTTCCATTTGCATCCGGCTCACCCAGCCTATTTTACCTTTGGCCGTGCGAACTTTAAACCAATCCGTTTTGCGTTTGATCACTTCAACAAAATCACCACGGTCCACCACATGAACAATTGGATAGCCTTTACCTGGACCAGTATGCAGTTCAATGTATGGGTCTGCCACTTTTACTTCGGGATAAACATCCTCGTCAGCATTCACCAACGTCACCACCAACAGTAACAGCGCACACAATCCCGCACGCATTGCCTTATGTCCCATTCGCTGACACACAGGAAATACAATCATTTGGTCGGTCATTTATTTTCACACGGGTTTTCACTATCAAATCAACGGCTAAGCGCTCAGTTTCTTTATTGTTATTGACTATTCACGCCGCGCTGATTAATCAGCTTGTGATGCCTCTCACAGGCATGGCAGTTATGCGGATAAACACAGTACTTTGTTATGGTACTCAGGGAGCTAGCCCCGTGCAGATTACTGCCCGGTAACACTACAAAAAAACGCAAACCAACAGGCTCCCTTAGCCAGTCAGTTCACGAGCAACAGTTTACCGATTCACAGGCAATGCAGCCAGCATATCGACAAAACCTTTTTATATTTTATGGTGGTGGCGCATCAAAAGTATTATTGAAATATTGTGCGCCAATATCTAACCATTCGTACAACAAACGCAATTCAGCGGGTGTTAACAAACCCATGTGTTCAACAGTGCCTACCCCTGTTGTCGTAAAACGATTAAAGAATCTTGAGCTGGCAGCTGCGCCTCTTACCCGCATAGACGGAGCTTCTTCAGCAGGTACATTTCGCGTGACCATAATAGGAATTGGCAGCATCGTAACCGGATCAATGACCTGTACGATTTCCCCAGTCACCGGGTCAACCATTGTTTCAAATAACAACTCATTGGTTACCGGGTCGCGCGCTTGCACTTCTTCAGTAACGGGCATCAATGCACCTCCCACTAACTGCCATTGCACTCGATCTTGTACCAATAACTCCTGATAGGACTTAAAACGCTCCGGATCATTATCATTACCCCGCAGCCCATCACTAAGATCTAATTGGGCCATAGGCACCATAGGTGCATTTGCATTGGCGACATCCTGATTACTGTGACAAGAAGTACAGGTGCGATCCAGCATTCCTGTCGCAAAATCAGTCCGAGGTAAACTCCACAGCGGATGAATACTGTCTTCGTAATTAATGATAGTACGACAAGTAAAGTCCCATTTTGCACCAGCCACAGCACCAGGCGTACATTGTGCGGACGCTGGAATACCTGCCGCCATCAACACATCTAAATTGGAATAACGCAGATCGAGCACAGAGGATATCTCACTCCCCGGCTGCGCCCACTGATCAAAAAATACCGGGTCAGGACTCGGACTAAGCTCAGGACAACCCGCTTCTGTTTTAAGAAAAACACTGCTGGCATTGGTACAACTGGAACGAATGCGTGCCTGCGCCATGGTCTCAGCCATCTGCGCAACAACTCCTCCGTCAGCTTCAAGTTTGGTTCCGGGAAAAATATACGGGCTTGTTGGTGCTCCGGCATTGAGTGCCGAGGGTGCATCACTATAACCGTGCGGCACTGGCAATGCGGGTGCTGTGACACTGTGCGTATGACAACCGTTACATTCCAGAGTTTCGCCTGCGCGTACCTGTATCCAGTTCAGATGCCGCCCGCCAATGCGACGGCCGTCCTTATCGACTACCTGAATTGACAAGGGTACATTGGCGGGCACTTTGGTCATCACCGAGCCATCCGGTTCGATAGTGGCATAACCAATAATTTCACGCATGCCGCCGCGCCGACCACCGGCACCAAAGGCCACGCCAGCATCAAACTCCGTAGCAGCATCCCGGCGGTCCGGTATTGCCGTTGCTTTGACGATACGCAAATAGCGCGCTGGACGTTCATCAGCATCCGTTATGGTGGGATCAGCCATTTCAGCCAGCGTGTTCGCAGCACTGCCCAAAGCATTAAAATTACCATCAAAGTCGTAGACGCTACGAATATGCAGAATACCGACAAACTCATCTTCCGCCAGCGCCTGATCCAGCTCCAAGCCCACAACTTTATCAACCAACACCGTTGGACGCGGCCGTGGTGCCAGTACGACAGGCTCATCGATGATAATGTTTTCTTCGGGAATGAGCACTGGCAGCTGAGTGTCCTGCGTAAAGTCATACACGTAAATGCCGTATAACGGGAAAGCCTCTACAGTATCTGCTGGAATAGTACTCGGACAAGGTACAGGAGCAGCATCAGGAATACGCAAACCTTCTGAATCTGTAGGATGCAGGCGGCATTGCGACCAGCTTACCAACGCACGGTTGCTGCCATCTGCAAGTGGGTACACTGAACGATACCGGCCAGCCGGTGAAATACTGTCATCGGTACGCACGTCCTGATTAATCGCCAGCATTTGTCCCGGACCTGTCAACATACCCAGGTTGGGTACCGTTGGTTGATTAATATCTGTGTAGTCCGCCACATTGATAGCCACTGGCGCGCCACCACCCGCCGAGCCATTGAACGGTTTCAGCATGGCCAATACCCGCCCATCATTCAGCTCACGCGGGTCCAGAAACTGCACCGTGCTGCCATCGGTGCCCACATCGGCATCATGCAAACCATAAAGCGCTTTCAGTTCGGTGCCATCGGGATGTATCGTGTACAGCCTGATGGCACTGCGTCCTCTCGCACCATCCCAGCGTGAGAAAACGATTTCACCGCTGCTTAATACACTGGCATCCAGGTCGTGGCTTTGATTAAACGAGATCTGTTTGATATTGGTGCCATCGGCATTCATCACATGCAACACCACTGCGGGTTCACGCAAATCTTCATCAAAAGGCGAAAACTGACTTTTGCCCTCATTGAGTAAGGATTCCCGCGTGGTTACTGCAGCATTGGAGCTAAACACGATGCGCCCATCAGGCAGGTAGTGTGGGGCAACATCATCACCCTTGGCAGCTGCAAAATCATCGGTGATAACCCGGGTCGGACAACCACCGACTTCGGTGTCATATTCGTAGAGATTCCACTTGGGCACATCATTGCCATTGGTGAGGTCTTCCAGGCGCAAGGAAAAAATCAGTTTGGTGCCATCGTAAGAGGTTTCCAAATCCCGCACATCACCTGTGCCGACACCATCGCCATCAATATCCGTAATACACAAAGTAATGTTTCGTTCGGCAGCAGACACCGCAGCACGCTCCCGCAGATAAACATCGCCACCTTCGTTAAAATCCGTGGCCTCACGTACGTCAGGATCCACGGGTATCGTTTCGTTGGTATCCTGATCCACTTCTGTAGGCACAGGGCGCTTAACATAGGCAATGGAAAAATCAGGTACGGCTTGATCCTGGTTCTCGGCACCGCAACCCGCTAACAACAGCACGACCACCGCAAAACACAGCGTCCGTACACGCAACAGCTTTCTATATTTCAATGAATTACCGCCGAAAAACATACTGCCACCTTCGCTTGTAAGTCAGGGATAAGCACCCGCGCGGGCTAACGCCAACACAAGCTCCTTCAATACCATTAATAATACTATTTCGGCTTTTTTGCCGAGAGATCAGTCACAAACCTGCTGCAGCTCTTCGCTATTTTCACAATATCGGGCACAATCCACGCACACTTTATACAAATTTTCCTGCGCCGCGTGTGTAGTCCTTTGCCCACATGCCACAATTAACGTCAGAAAACTGGCATTTGTTCCACATGCAGCCATAAATACCGGCCGATCTATCGTTGATTTGCCGTGGTTTTAGACGCTCACTGCACGTATAATCCGCGACTCAATGGAACATCACTGCGGGAGAGTGTGGCTCTCTGGTCATTATTTATCAGGGTAAAAAACCACCGCCGAAGGCGCAACCGCCCGGAATCGCTCAGGCAACCGGACCGCAGACCGACAATCGTTGACTCTGGAGAGAGACTGAAACCACAGGTATCAGTCCGCCGAAGGGGCTAAAGCTCTCAGGCACCACGGACAGAGGGGTGATAAAACAGCTCGACTGCTGTTTGAAAACCGTGTCCACAAAACCAGAGGTCAACACACATGTCACCATCACCTTCCCTAGCACAACGCACCCCACTTTACGCACAACACCTTGCCGCCGAAGCAAAAATGGTGGATTTTGCAGGCTGGGAAATGCCCATCCACTACGGCTCGCAGCTCGAAGAACACCATCAGGTGCGTAACGACGCAGGCATGTTTGATGTTTCCCACATGGTGGTGCTGGATATTACTGGCAGCGACGCTACTGATTTTTTGCGTTACCTGCTGGCGAATGACGTGGCACGCATCCAGACCCCTGGCAAGGCACTGTATTCCTGTCTGCTCAACGAGCGCGGTGGCGTTATTGATGATCTCATCGTCTATTTTATGGCTGAGGACAAGTACCGCATGGTGGTTAACGCCGCCACCCGCGACAAAGACCTGACCTGGATTCGGCAGCAAGTCTTAAGCCCCCATAAAAAGGGGCGCAACGTGAAAATCCGCGAGCGCGATGATTTGGCAATGATCGCCGTGCAAGGCCCCAACGCACGCGACAAAACCCACGCTGCACTGGGTGCAAACATCAATGCTGCCCGCGAACTCAAACCGTTTTTCGCCGCTGACTGTAATGACAGCAAGAGCGACCTGTTTGTCGCCCGCACTGGTTATACCGGCGAAGATGGCTACGAAATCATCCTGCCCGCCGAACAGGCAAGTGCAACCTGGGAGGCACTGCTGGCCGCCGGAGTCAAACCCATCGGCCTCGGTGCGCGTGACACCTTGCGATTGGAAGCGGGTATGAACCTGTACGGCCAGGATATGGATGAAGACGTCAGCCCGCTGGAAGCCGGGCTCAACTGGACAGTGGCCTTCACACCGGAAGACCGTGACTTCATCGGTCGCGCCGCTCTGACCCAACAAAAAACCGATGGTCCGGCAAACAAACTCGTTGGCCTGATCCTCGAAGATCGCGGCGTATTACGCGCCCACCAAAAAGTCATCACCGAACACGGCGAGGGCGAAATCACCAGCGGTAGTTTTTCCCCCACTTTGGGTAAATCCATTGCCCTGGCCCGCGTACCTACTGCTGCAACTGAGCACTGCCAAGTAGAAATACGTGGTAAACAATTGGCCGCACGCATCGTAAAATACCCCTTTGCCCGCAATGGCAAAAGCCTGTTTGATTAATCGCCCATAACAAACTATTTAAAGAAACAATCAGTAAGGAGACAGCCATGAGCAATGTACCAACCGAATTAAAATACACCAAGAGTCACGAATGGGTTCGTACCGAGACCGACGGCAGCATCACCGTAGGCATTACCGATCATGCGCAGGAATTGCTGGGTGACATGGTCTTTATCGAATTGCCAGAAACCGAGGCCAATTACACCGCCGGAGATGAATGCGCTGTCGTGGAATCTGTAAAAGCGGCTTCTGATGTATACAGCCCAATCACCGGTGAAGTGATTGCCATCAATGAAGAATTGGCCGACGCACCCGAAACCGTCAATGAGGATGCCTTTGATACCGGCTGGATGTTCAAAATGCAGCCCGAAGATGCCGGTGAAATTGACGAGCTGATGAGTGCCGAAGCCTACGCCGAATTGATTGCCGAAGAAGAGCATTAAGCCTAAACCCTGCACGTGCTCGTGCTTGCAAGGCCAGGTTAAATTTTGTTTTTATCAAAACCAACATTAAGTAGATATCGCAATGCCTTTTATTCCCCATACTGAAAATGATACTCGCACCATGCTCGACACCATCGGTGCCGATTCCATCGAAGACCTGTTTGATGAAATACCCGCTGAATTACGCGCCCAACCCTTGAGCGAAGTCCCCGCAGGCCGAAACGAAATGGCCGTCTCCCGACTGGTACAGGCACGCGCAGCACAAGACACACAAGCGTTGTCATTTTTGGGGGCGGGTGCTTACGAACATCATATTCCTGCGGCAGTGTGGGAACTGACCACCCGTGGCGAATTCTACACCGCTTACACGCCCTATCAGGCCGAAGCCAGTCAGGGTACTTTACAGTTGTTGTATGAATTCCAGACCATGATGACCGAACTCACCGCCATGGATGTCTCCAACGCTTCCTTGTACGACGGTGCCTCAGCTCTGGCTGAAGCAGTATTGATGGCAGTACGTGCCAACCGAAAATCCAAAAGCAAACGTATTTTGATCCCTGCCACGGTAAACCCTACTTATCGCAGCGTAGTCAACACTATCGTGCGTCATCAGGGCATCCAACTGGAATTAGTAGATTATGATACACAGAGCGGATACATCGACCCTGCCAGTCTGCCAACCGATCCCGGTGACATCACTGCACTGGTGATCCCACAACCCAACTTCTTTGGCACACTGGAAGATGTCGATGCCCTCACCGACTGGGCACAGGCCCATGGCGCACTGGTGATCGGCGTGGTGAATCCCACCGCCATGGCATTAATTACACCGCCCGGCGAATGGGGTAACGGTACAGGTGCCGATATTGTTTGTGGTGAAGGCCAGCCGCTAGGCGCACCGTTGTCTTCCGGCGGCCCCTATTTTGGTTTTATGTGCTGTGCGCAAAAACATGTGCGACAAATGCCTGGGCGTATCATTGGCCGTACCGACGATATCGAGGGAAAAACCGGTTATGTATTGACACTGCAAGCCCGCGAGCAGCATATCCGCCGCTCCAAGGCCACTTCCAATATTTGCACTAACCAGGGACTACTGACCACAGCAGCCACTATCTATTTGTCCTTAATGGGCCCGGAAGGATTACGCCAAACTGCGGAGCACAGCCACGCCAACACACAAAAACTGGCAGAAAAACTGTGCGCAATTAACGGTGTCGAAAAAATATTTAACCGCCCCTGTTTTCACGAAACCGTATTGCGCCTGCCTAAACCAGCCAATGAAATATTGAGCGCGCTGGATACACAAGGAATACTGGGTGGCTTTGATCTGTCTCAGGCTTATCCTGAGCTGGGTAATGCCATTCTGGTCTGCGCAACGGAAACCAAAACCGACGATGATCTTGAGCAATATGCCACGGCGCTGCGCAATGTTCTTGCATAACTCTCGCACAATCAGCAGCGCAAATTAAACACGTCCTCAGCATATGCCATCCTACGAAAAAACCCACATTATTCACCCGGCAGAAAAAGCACCAAGCCGCAGCGAATTATTGCGTTGGGCTGGCTGGTTTTTTCTTGCCAACAGTTTTATTGCACTGTTGATTGCACTGCGATACCTGACGGCGGTGCAATTTCCGGACGGTGATTACACCGTAACGTTCAGCATACTGGCCTTCATTGGTCACTTTGCCTCGATGGGGTTCATCGGAGCAATATTATTATTCCTGCCCATTCTGCTTTTCCCGCGCCGGTCATTTATTTTTGGCTTAGGCATCGTTATTGCACTCATTTTTATCCTGGGAATCACCCTGGACACTTTTATTTTCAGTCAATACCGTTTTCACTTCAACGGCATGGTAATGAACCTGTTGCTCGGCGGTGCTGCTGAAGAAATTTTCACCTTTTCCGCTTTTTTATGGACGCTGCTGGGTCTGTTTGTGTTAGCCCTGATTGGCTTTCAATTCTGGTTAAGCCGACGCATATGGTCTTTTGTGCTGGCCACACCTCATCGCCCCTTCGGTTACATTGTTGGTTTTTTACTATTCACAATATTTTTTGCACAAAACGTTTTATATGCCTGGGCCGATGCTAATACCTATACGCCCATCACCAAACAAATCCGTTTTTTACCGGCTTATAAACCTCTCACTGCTGATCGATGGTTTATTGCTCGCGGCTGGGCAGACCCCAAAAACGGTGCCAAACTGGCACATATCGATACTAGCAGCTCACTTGACTACCCAACGCAGCCGCTAACCTGTACAGCGAAAAACACGCCGTTTAACATCGTTTATATTGTGGTGGACTCCTGGCGTTTTGATACTCTCACAGCCCGGGCTACGCCCAATATTTACCGTTTTGCAAAAGATGCCCTGGTGTTCAACAACCACTACAGTAGTGCCAATTCCACTCGCACCGGAATCTTCACACTGTTTTATGGCCTACCCGGTACCTATTGGCATGCCATGCTGGCAGAACAACGTGGCGCAGAATTTATCAATCAACTCATTGTTCAAGATTACCAATTGGGCATTTTTGCCAGTGCCAAACTCTACAGTCCGGAGTTTGATCGTACCGTATTTGCCAACGTTAAAAATCTGCGCCTGCAATCCAAGGGAAATTCACCTCGCCAACGCGACCAGAATATCCGCGATGAGTTTCTTGCCTTTCTCGATAAACAAATGGAGAAAAAAAACAAGCAATCTCCCTTTTTTGGTTTTCTGTTTTTTGACTCCCCGCACGGCTACGATTTCCCCAGCGACTATCCTTTGACCTTTAAACCCAGCCTGAAAACTGTCAACTACATCGCACTTAACAATGACTATGATCGCACACCACTTTTTAACCGCTACAAAAACTCCGTGCATTTTGTCGATAGTCTTATCGCACCGATTCTCGACAAATTAAAGACTGAAAAACTATTGGACAATACAATAGTCGTCATCACCAGCGACCATGGCCAGGAGCTCAATGACAACAAGCTGAATTACTGGGGGCACAACAGTAATTTTTCACCTTGGCAAACACAGGTACCAATGGTCATTCACTGGCCTGGAAAAGACGCACAGCATATCAACAAACAAACCAGCCATTTTGATATTTCACCGACACTGATGAAGGATGTACTGGGTTGCAGCAATGACCTGCACGACTACAGCAGTGGCAACCACTTACTCACCGAAGAGCCCGGGCCTTACCTTTTACTCAGCAACTACAACCAGTTTGCAGTTATGGAAAAAGACCGCCTTACCGTGGTGGATGAATTTGGTAATGTCGATATTCTGGACAAACATTATCGCAACATTCCCGATGCCGAACTATCCAACACGCTCATGCTCTCGGTGATGGATGAAATGAGCCGCTTTTATAAAAAATAAATTTGATGCACTTTTACAAAAACACACTTGATACACAACAGGCAAAACACATGCACGATACACACACGCCCTTGATTTTTGAACATTCCCGACCAGGCCGGATAAATAATACACATACCCAACGCAGCGCCGCTCAAACGGGAACTATTCCTGACGCCATGCTGCGCAAAACACCGCCACGCTTGCCGGAAGTGTCAGAAATGGATGCCGTGCGTCACTATACCCGCCTGTCGCAAAAAAACTTTTCCATCGACACCCATTTTTACCCGCTGGGTTCCTGCACGATGAAACACAACCCGCGCGCCTGTAATACGCTAGCCATGCTACCCGGCTTTCTCAGCCGCCACCCACTGTCTCCAGAGCAGCACGGCCAAGGTTATTTGAGTTGCATGTGGGACTTGCAGGAAATCCTCAAAGACGTTACCGGCATGACTGCCGTCTCCCTCACCCCCATGGCTGGAGCTCAGGGTGAGTTTGCCGGTGTCGCCATGATACGTGCCTATCACGACGCCAATAATGACACCACACGCAGTGAAATTCTGGTGCCCGATGCAGCCCACGGCACTAATCCTGCCACCGCCACTATGTGTGGTTATGCCACTAAAGAAATCCCCACCGATGCCAATGGCGACGTGGATGTCGATGCACTTAAAGCCGTCGTGGGTCCGCAAACGGCAGGCATCATGCTCACCAACCCCTCTACGCTGGGTGTGTTTGATCGACGCATTAAAGAAATTGCCGAGATCGTACACAAGGCAGGAGGATTGCTCTATTACGACGGAGCCAATCTCAATGCCATACTCGGCAAGGTCAAACCCGGTGATATGGATTTTGATGTGATTCACATGAACTTGCACAAAACATTTTCTACCCCACATGGCGGTGGTGGACCGGGAGCCGGACCCGTGGGTGTCAGCGAACGCCTCAAACCCTTTATGCCAATTCCCGTTGTGGGAAAAAATGACAATGGCTATTACTGGCTGACGGAAAAAGATCTTCCACAAAGCATTGGCCGTCTTTCCGCCTTCATGGGCAATGCCGGAGTATTATTACGCGCCTATATTTATGCCTTGCTACTGGGGCGTGAAGGCATGACACGGGTTGCGGATTACGCCACACTCAATGCCAATTACCTAATGGCAAAACTCAGTCAGGCCGGTTTTGACATGGCCTTGCCTGAGCGGCGCGCCACTCACGAATTTATTCTTACCCTGAAACGGCAGGCTAAAGAGCAAGGCGTTACCGCCATGGACTTTGCCAAACGATTACTGGATTATGGCTTCCATGCACCCACCACTTATTTTCCATTGATCGTGCCGGAGTGTCTGCTCATTGAGCCAACAGAATCGGAATCCAAAGAAACACTGGACGCCTTTGTGGAGGCCATGGCAGCAATACAAAAAGAAGCAGAATCTGATGCACAAACCTTAAAGGGTGCCCCATATACCATGCCTATGCGCCGCCTGGATGATGTTAAAGCGGCACGCGAACTTGATCTGCGCTACAAACCGTCATGAGCAAACCCGGTAACACAGGACTGAAGCGCGTCATCAAGGCTGCGGGTTATTCCTGGGCCGGGCTCAAAGCCGCCTTCAAACACGAAGCCGCCTTTCGACAGGAACTGGCGCTATGTCTTGTGCTGATTCCAACTGGATTGTGGCTGGGAGAAAGCGGTATTGAACGCGCCCTGCTCATCGGTAGCCTGTTGCTGGTATTAATCATCGAATTATTAAACTCAGCCATCGAAGCTGTGGTGGATCGTTTTGGTGGAGAGCAACATGAACTGTCTGGGCGTGCCAAAGATATTGGTTCGGCTGCTGTGTTTATTGCCTTGTTAAATACCGTGGTGATTTGGGTTTTGTTATTGATCCCATAGGATATACCCGTAGCGATTGAGGTTTAGGAATGGAACACAATAACTTATATAAGTGGCGCTCTGATTTAGTTCGTATTCGTTCGTTCTGATTGAACAAAAGTGCAGGAATAGTCGTTCTATTCCGAGCTTTTGTGATTGAAGAACGGGCGAAGACGGGCTGAAGCAGAGGTGCCAATTGTATGAGTTATTGTGTTCCATTCCTTAGATATCAAAACCCTAACATCACGCTTAAACTTAACCTTGAGTCAGATGCAAATGATTTTAGTGCTGGATCATTATCGACATGGGAAAATTTATACAGGTTTGCTTCAACAAACCATTGATGCTTGATACGTGTTTTGGCTCGAAGATCCCAAAAAGTTGAATCATAATCCAGGTCACGGGTTAACCGAAGCTCATATTCGGTGCTGTTTAAGTCATTTACGGCAAGGCGAAGACCAAGAAAAATATCATTTTGAAAAGGTGTTATAGGTGAGCTACTGCCAGATTTTCGTCCGTCATAATAATACTCACCATACAATGTCAGCGCATTTTTGCTGGAACCAATACGGGGAAATTCACGCTCCAGACCAATCCCCAGACCTGTAAAATTTTCATTATCTGTAGAGCGATAAACTGACTCCAGTTTCGCGAGTAACTGTCCTTTGATCCATAACAGCTCAAACCCTGCCTGCTCTATCCGGGCATAATTAGGCTGCAATGTGATGACACCAACCTCTTCCAGGTTAGGTGTAAAATAAGGTGAGCGGGCATGGCCTTTGTAATAAGAGAAAGCAAACTCCACGGATGCCAGCATTTGTGAAATACGAACCGCAGAAGAAAGTGTATTTTGTCCTTTTTCAAACTCAGCATCAGAATATGCAAATGCTGAGTTCCTGAACCGGTCTTTCCCTTCAGACAAACGCTCTTCCCGGCTATAAGGCAATAACCATACATCAGCCCTGCCATTATCCAGTAACCAGGAAATCCTCCCTCCTGGAATACCTTGCTTTATATCTCCCTGGAAATCCTCAACGCGATCTCTCGGGTTCAGTATGTCCACCGGGCTGAATGCTTCCAGCACACCCCAGCGCTCCATTAGCATACCGCCAGACATTTCAAGCTGTGAAGCGTAGTAACTCAATGCAAGTTCACGCACATCACCCCGCCCGGATTTATTCGCCGCAGGATGATAACGACCGAAAACAGACACATTGATGTCGGTATTGCGGTTTATCTGGCCGTTATAATCCAGAGTTGTGGCAAGTGCATACTGGCTTTGACGATCAGACTGTTCACTGAACAACGGGGCTTCAGCATAATACTCATACCGGCCTTCCACCTCTCCTTTAAACGTTGCCCCATTGGCTGTCGAATATAGAGTTAACATCAAAAAAACCAATAATACAGAAGCGTGGCCTTTCTTCATTATTATTTGGACCATCTTCTCAACGCGGTGGGATTAAGATCGCTTTCCTTGAAGTCTGCACCAAACTCATAATCAGACCAAACAATCGTCGAGACAGCACCGGTCCTCAGGTTGGTCATCACCATTTTCATCGGCCGCCAGTATTTGCCTGCAAATTTTTTATAATCGTAAAAACGCATTTCTTTCAACGGCCTTCCGTTACTATCATGATATAGCAGCCGCAAAGGATGGTAGATCTCCTGGTCCACCCATTCTTTTATCATTTTGTAACTGGAATAAGGATAAGCAGGTGTATTTTCAACGACAAATGTTGGCTTGCCATCCAGCAGCTCGTCTTTGATGTATTTGTAGGTATATTTTTTGACTTCCCAGGTGCCAATATCTTCAAATGACAATTCACTGCCTGCAAAGCTTCCACTTTTATCTCTGGCGGCAAGGCGTTTAGTACGACGAAGTGCGGGCATATAAATCCACTGGTCATCCGGCTCCAGGCCATGCGAATAGGTTAAAGAGACCATTCCGGCCAGATCTCTGGGCTCCAGAAAATTGACCAGCCGCTTGTCGCCATCGTCAGGAACTTCAATCGTATACATTTTGAATTTTCGTTCACTGGTAAACCCTCCCGGCCCTTCCAGGGTCATTATTCCCGATACCGCATAGTTACCAAAGCCGGAATCACGACGCTGTGTTTCTTCCGCAATTTCCAGACCCCGGTCAATATCGGCAAAAACCGAAAATGTTGCCAGCAGACTTGCTCCAAATAGCATTGCTCGTTTTTTCATTATAATTTCCTTGTCTTATAAACAACGGATGGCAGAAACAGGAAGTCGAATATCAGGGCCAGAAAAATAACAATCGCCGTCATCAATCCCATCCATGCGTTGATTTGAAATCCTGAAATCGCCAGGCAGGAAAAACCGGCGACCAACACAATGGTTGTAATGAGAATCCCCGGCCCTGAATTTTTCATCGCATTCAGGATTGCTTGACTGTGATCAACGTCCTTGACTTTTCGTTCCCTGCGTAACGCTTCAATCAAGTGTATGGTGTCGTCCACGACAATACCCAGGGTAACGGCAACAATGGCAGCAACCGCCATACCGACTTCACCAACGATCAGCGCCCAGCCACCCAGTGCGGCAACCGGAGGAATAAAATTGGCCAGGGTGGCAAACACGCCCAGTACAAAAGATTTAAACAGGAAAAAAAGAAGAACAGAGACTGCTAGCAGCGCAAGCAGCGTTCCTTTCAGCATTTGGTCAATATTACGTTGGCCGATATAGGAAAAAAGAATACTCGTCCCTGTTGCTTTAGCCGTTTTGCTCAATAGTGGAGTATGCTCGCCCATCCATTGCTCAGCGCGCTGAACAAGATCAAGCATTTCAGATGTTGAGGCATCATACAGTGATACTGTCAGCCTGCTTTCACTTTTATCCACGGTCACCTGATCCCTGAGCCCAAGCCCCATGGGCAGGGACATTTCGTATAACCATAAATATTGAGCGGCCACATATTTATCGCTGGGCAAAACATAGTTTTCTTCATCACCACCATTCATGGCTCGATTGATGGTTTTCATGATGTCGGCCAAAGAGTGGACGTGAGAAACTTCTGGCTGTTCTCTCAGCCAGTCTGAAAACCGGTTTAATTGATTTAAGTACTCAGGCTCTGTGATGCCATCCGGGTCGGTTGCCGGTGAGTAATCAATGGTATAAAAACCACCGATATGCTGATTCATATAATCCGTATCATTTCTAAAATCGAAGCGCTCATCAAAATACTGGACATAACGATCATCCAGTTTATTGGTCAATGCCAGGCTGGCCAGACCAAGCCCCAGCACAAGAGAGGTCACAATCACTTTGTTTGTGTGGCGGGTCACCAGTCCATGTAAAAAAATCCACAACGACTCAGGTACCAATGGACGTTGTTGAGACACACGCCAGGGCAACATCCGAAGCAAAACCGGTAACAGAGTAAGGCTGAAGCCCCAGGCAAACAAGGTACCAAAACCGGCAATCATTCCCAGATGGGCAAAGGGAGGTGATTCACTGAACATCAGGGAAAAGAAACCCACTGCGGTGGCCAGACTGGTCATGGTGATGGGGCGAATTGTTTCTTTCAGACCCTGTTGTATTGCCCAGGATTTATCCTTATCAGGGTTTTCCCGGCGAAACCGGGAAACCGCCGAAACAAGGTGTATGCAATCCGCGGTTGCAAGCGTCAGAATGATAAAGGGTGCGGTGACACTGGGAGATGAGAGGGGTATACCCAACATTCCGGCAACCCCCATTCCACAGGCAATAGCCGCCAGCATAATGACCGTTATTGCCGACACCACCCATACTGATCTGAAAATCAACCAGAGCAGAAAAAGCATCAGCGTAATCATAATCGGGGTTAATAATGCCCCATCATTGGCACCGGCTTCACCGAATGCGTTGTCCAATGCCAATGAACCGGACAGCCGTAAATCAAGCTCATCCTGTGTTAATTCAAAATCGGCAATAATTTTCCTTGCCTGTTCCGTTAAATCAAATGCAGGGTCTCCCTGTAGGGTGTCATCCAGACGAAACTCCACAGCCACCAATCCTACCTTTGCATCACGGCTCAACAGTTGCCCAAGTAACATGGGCTCCTGTATGGCGGCTTGTTTTAAAGCCTGTGCATCCGGGAGAGAAATCTCATCCTCTTTCCGATAAAGATGGTCGATGACAATATCGTCTCCCCGTGCAACAACACGCTGGAAGTTTGTCACTGAGTCCACACGTTTAGTGTGTGACATCGCCCAGGCTTTATCCGTTAGTGTGGTTAACGCTTTTAGTTTTGAAGGGGTAAACAAGTCGCCCTCTCGGGCAGAAACGATAAATACCAGCGTATTTTCACGACCATATTTTTTTTCAAAGCGCTCCAGTTCCAGAAGTTCCGGGTTTTCATCCGAGAAAAACACCCGGGCATCACTTCTGAACTCCAACCCGGCAATGCCTGCTGAAATGATAAAAATCAACAACAATGATATCGAAAAGACAAACCAGGGGCGCGCCAGTATCCATTTGGCGTAACAATCCATATTATTTTTACACTCCTGCGTAAGCTGTGGTATTCGCCAGTATTCGCTTTAAGGAATCCAGCGTATAAAGGAAATCTTCCTGTGTATGTTCTGAGGTAATAAAAAAACGAAGACGCGCTTCATTTTCAGGAACCACTGGATACATAACAGCATGAGCAATAATGCCAACCTGTTGTAAATCGGACATCAGATGGACAGCTAACATACTGTCTCCCAGCATCACAGGCACGACGGCTGAGGCACCACTCCCTCCGGTATCAAACCCCCGTTCTCTTGCCAGTTGGGAAAACTGTCTGACATTATTTTGCAGGCTTTCCACTCGCCATGATTCTTCCAGCATTACCTTTATTGCCCTGTTCGCGGCAGCAGCGGATGCGGGTGGGAGTCCGGTACTGTACAGAAGCACACCGGGTGCAAAGAAACGCAGCAGTCTTATCATTTCTTCAGAACCACCCAGAAAACCACCGCAGCTGGCAAAACTCTTGCTCAGCGTCCCCATAATAATATCAACCTGACTAGCATCAATGTTCCAGTGTTCGCATAAACCCCGCCCGCTTTTTCCTACCACACCCAATGAATGAGCCTCATCCACCATCAACCAACAGTTGTGTTTCTTTTTAAGTTCAACAAGGCGGGGAAGATCTGCCAGATCACCATCCATGCTGTAAGCGCCTTCGACAATAATGATTGCTTTTTCATAATTTTCCCGATTCTCATCCAGCAAAGTCGCCAGAGCATCGAAATCATTATGGGGGAAAACAATCCGGCGGCTATCGGCCATAACAGCGCCCATAACACCACTGTTATGCATATATTCATCCATAATGATCAGGTCGCGTTTACCCATGAGGTAGCCGATAGTCGCAACGTTTGTCATATAACCACCCACCGTGGTCACGCAACTTTCAAAACCAAACGCATCACACAGGGTGTGTTCCAGCTCGGCATGTATCTCTACCTCTCCTCCCACCATGCGTGCAGCTCCCGCATGTGTTCCATATTGATCAAGAGAGTGTTTGGCGGCATTAATAACACGCTCATCATTGGCCAGGCCAAGATAGTTGTAACCCGAGTAACAAATAAATTCTTTTTCCCTGCTGGTGACCTTGTTGGACAAATGACCGGAGCGCGGCATAAAGTAGGGATTATTCATCCCTTCCGGTCCATAGACATCATCAATTTTTTCAATGATTTTATAATCTGCGGTCTTTGTAACATCCATGGCATGGATACGGGTGTTGTCACTACCAGCATCTGCGTTGATCTTCTTTTTTCCCAAAAATTCGGACTTAAATGATTCTAATAAATCTGCATTCACACTCATCAACCATCTCCATATTTTGTTATGCCGCAATATCTTCCTGATTATCAATCTGTAATTGATCGAGGCATTTATGCGCCAAAACAGATATCGAGCTGCTGCCAATCAACTCCAGCGCTGAAATGGATACTCCCAGAGTCGCATCCAGACTCACGCGGATCTCTGTTGCCATCAGGGAATCAACACCCAGTGATTCCAAGGGCCGGGAGGGGTCAATCTGTTCTACGGGCATTTTTAATGCAGTGGCAAAAACTTCTGACACCAATGAAGTCAGCACTTGTGTCTGCACTTCCTGATCCAGCACCGCAAGTTTTGCTGACAAACGTGATTTGACAGAATCATCATGTTCTTCCCTTGCTTCCTCAAGCACTGTGCGATAACGCGATGAATGAACCGCATTCATCTCATACCCACTCCATTTTCCCCATTCGGGCTGGGAAGAAATGCTAATATTGACCTGGCCCGTTGATATTGCGCGCTCCATACCATTCAATCCCAGATTAAATGAAAGCGGTGAAAGCCCGATTTGAGTCAGGTGATCTCCGATCTTGCTGTCCTGACTCAACATGCCCACAGAACCAATTGCCCCCCAGTTGATACTCATGCCTGCCTGGTTATGCAGCTGGCGATACCTCGCCAAGGCATCAAGAAAACCATTTGCCGCACAATAATTAGCCTGACGGCTATTACCCAGTAAGACAGAAATGGAGGAGTACAAAACAAAATGATCCAGTTTATGCGCCTGTGTGGTGGCGTGAAGATTCCAGGCACCTGATGCTTTGGGAAGCATGACCTTGTGCATGTCCTCTTTTGTCATCTTTTCAACGGGTTTGTCTTCCAGTAAACCTGCGGTATGGAAAATCCCTTTAAAGGGCATCCCCATTCCTTCGATCATCTTGATCATATTCTGAACGGAAGCCGTCTTTGAAAGATCACAGGGTTGTGCCGTGACATGCGACCCCATGGCACCCAGCATCTCCATAAATACCTGATCATCATGGCTTTCTCCGGCCCTTCTGCTACACAACACAATATGTCCCGCCCCGTGCCTGGCCAGCCATTTTGCCGTCTCTTTTCCCAGACCGCCAAACCCTCCTGTGACAAGATAAACAGCATCGGGAAAAATATTAACAGTATCCATTGCCTGTGCAGGCAACTCTGAATCATCATCAAAATCCAGCACTAAATTATCATCTGTCATTGATGAACCATTATGAACAAACTGTTTTAATTTCGTGCTTTGTCCTTTGAATTCTTCTGTGTTTCCTGTCATCACCTCATGCAGGCATTGAACAACTTGTGCTTTGTTATTTTTCAGGTCACTGGCCAGACTGTAACGAATCATCGAACCTATGTTGTGCCGACACATAAAGGCACTTTCATTATTCGCAAGGTCAACAACAATGCCTCCCTGTACCAGCATATTAAAGCCAAAGGATTTGTCCCATTCTTCAACAGGTACGGCAAGTAGCGAAACGTTTTTATCACCAACAATATCGTCTATTGAAATCTTGTCCCAATCGTGTTGGTTCGCCGACACCGTGATAACGTCGATTTGTTTTTTCTTAAGCAGGGATGAGAGCGCCTGACCCAGCGCATTCTCACATACCAGCGCGGTTGATCCCGCAGACAGTGAAACAGCATCCATGATCCGTCGGGCAGAAACCCTGCATATTGCCTCGCTGGCAACAAAAGAAGCTGGCACAGCATTATCAATGTTCACCAACAATCCTGCATCCAGGGATACCAGAGCATGTGAAGAAAGTGCGAAAGGAATAATTCCCGCAACACGATCACCTGCATTATAATTGCTTACATTCATGCCAACGCGAGTTATACGGGCACACACTCCTGTCAATCCGGGTTCACTGACATTGCCCTGAGAGCCGGTTATATTTTGGGGCAGATTAATCGCCTCAATTTTTAATTCAACCTCATCGGCAGCAACTTTAGGTGTTCCCACTTCGATCAACCCAAAAGCATTTCCATTTTCTGCTGGTATCAACTCAAATCTATCATCCGATCCAGCAGACAGTGTCGTTTCATGAGCTTCCGAAAACAGCCCTGAAGGTAACAATTCCGAGAAATAACGCCCTGAACTTCGCAGTGCAACTTCATCTTTATTACGATTGGAAAGCAGCTCTTTCAACAATGCCGCAATATTCTCATCATCAACCATTTTTGGCAGATCAACAATAGTGGCGTTGAGATTCTCTATTTCATTGAACGCCACCCGGCTCAACCCCACCAATGCACCCTGGGCCGGAATAGTGCTTGTATCAAAAGCATCAATAATAAAAGCACTCCGCGTCACTATATAAAGCCGGGGGGTGGATGGGGCTTTTGCCAGCATTTGTATTAATTCGAGCAGGCGTGTACTGGCCTGTATCCCGACAGGGTCCAGAGTATTGTCATAACCTGAATCAGCCATATACAAAACGGCATCAAATTTTGTTGTATCTATGCTTCCCGATACCACTTCATCCATAGAGGTGACGGTACAGTCAGTGCTGGTCTGCTGTGTAATATTAGTGCATATCGTGTCGAAAATTGAGACATCACCCTCTTCAATAGCCAACCATTTTTTGTTGGCTATCGTAAAATCGCCAAGCTCTTCAGCTTTCCACTCAAATCGGAGATCACCCTCTGGATATTCTTTACGCTTGTCCTTGTTCAGTAATGCCGAACAGACCAGACCATTGATACTGGCGACTATATTGCCATCTTCATCACACACCCATAAATCACATTCGACTTTTCGTGCAGTGCGTTTCTTCATGCGACCATGGCAATAAATTCGCGCAGGAAACGCGCCGTAAATTTTCATCTCATTAATTGCTGTCGGCAAAAATGCCCCTTTTTCAGGGTCCAACAAACATAATACGGTTTGCAGGCAACCATCCAGCAGACTTGGGTGAACTTGATAGTGATGACTGTCCTGGGCAAGATCATCCGGTAAAACCAACTGGCTGATGACTTCACTACCATTATCTTTCAAATAACAACAGGCTATTGGTTGAAACAACGGCTTGTATTGCATAGAAAATTTTGTGAAATTCTGATAGACCTTATCGGCCTGTAGTGGCTTCTCGAACTTCGCCAACAGGTCTTGAATATCGACTCTGGAACTCCCAGGGAATCGCAACGGATAAATAAATGCACTCGCATGTTGACTGACTTGATCAGGGCTTTGTTCATCAAAACTTTTCACGGTGAATGTATCTCCCGCTTCATTCACGGTCACTTCCATATTGAGTGCTTTGCCTGAATCCAGCACCAGCGCTTTCTCAATAGAAATATCCGTCAGTCGCCACCCCTTGCCCGAATCCATCGACGTGCCCTGGGCACACTCAATCATAGCTTCGATATAGCCTGCGGCAGGCATAATGGGCAGCCCGTCAACAACATGGTCTTGCAGATAATTCAAACGATAGTCAGCAAGGTCGCTACGCCACACATTGGCTGCGGGGATTTTCATTCCCAACAATGGGTGTTCAATATCATCCAGGCGATCACGTCGCTGGGACTCAGGCTCACGCCACAAAACTTCACGTTGCCAGGGATAAACAGGCAGCTTTATAAAGTGGCCTTCCGGGTGGCGAAGCTGCCATTGCAGATCGGCTCCTTCTGCATAAGCGGTAGCGATGGACTGATAAAAAGCTTCAAGCTCCCGTTGTTTTCTGTTTAAGGTTTGGCACAGATTTACCTCTGTCCCAACATCTGTACAAATTTCCTTAATGGCATTACGCAATACGGGATGAGGGCCAACTTCGATAAATACACGGTAATCATCATCAATCAATGTGCGTATTGCTTTTTCAAAATAAACGGGATTACGCACATTTTCACACCAATAGGCAGCGTCATAACGTATGTCTGTTATACGTTCTCCAGTGACGGTTGAATAAAGCGGTATAGTGGGTTCAACAGGTGTCAGTGATGACAGTTTCTCCATTAGTTCCGGCTTAAGTGGCTCCATCATGGGGCTGTGATAGGGCACTTCAACAGCCAATGCCCGGGCAAACACATCACGCGCTTCCAGTTGCTCCCGTAATTCATCCAGACAGTCGGAATCACCCGCCAGTGTCACCCCGGTGGGGCTGTTGATTGCGGCAATGCTGACCTTTCCCTGGTAAATCGTGATTGCTTCCAGTGCCTCGTCGTGTGTTAAACCAACCGCCAGCATACCGCCCTGGTGTGCTGCTTTTTTCTGAATCTGACTACGATAAAAAGCAACATGTAACGCATCTCGCAGGCTCAACATACCGGCAGCCCAGGCAGAGCTTATCTCACCCACCGAATGACCCACCACTGCCGCAGGCTCCAGGCCTTCAGACCGCATTGTCTCGGTCAACGCATATTGAATAACAAAATTTGCCGGTTGTGCGTATTGGGTTTCTGTAATGCGGGAATCTTCTTCAGACTTCATCATTTCCGCTTTAATGGAAAAACCGGCAATCTCCTGAAATATTTCATCAGCGTGCTCTACGGCTTCCCTGAACACGGCATTGCCCTGATAAAGCCCCTGACCCATCCCCCACCATTGCGGCCCCATTCCCGTATAGATAAAAACAGGCTTTACCTGGCCGGTAAAAGGTTTGCGGCCTTCCGCTGCCTGGGGTGAATATCCCTTCTCAACATACTCATCCAATACACTGAGCATTTCCTTATCATTTTTACCCCACAATGCGAGACGATGCTCCAGATGCCCCCGTCGCCGCGAGGCCGAGTAAATAACATCATCAAGCTTGCTGCCGGAATGCAACAATTGCAGGTATTCCTTCGCCAGGATCTTTACGGCTTCCTGACTGCGTGCAGAAACAGGCAACAATCTGCAAGACTGTTTACCAACCGTTCTTTTACGCTCTCCCATTACCTCATTGTTTATTTCTGGCGGCAGACTCAATATGGCATGAGCGTTGGTACCACCATAACCAAAAGAGTTAATTGCAATACGCCGGGTTTCACCTTCCGCTGCCAGCGGACTCAACTCTGTGGCCAGCATCAAGCCATTTTCACCAAAGGGAATATTCGGATTGGGTTCTTTTAATGTCGCCAGAGGCGGTACTTTATTGTGTTTTAACATCATGCAGACTTTGATGATGCTGGCAACACCCGCTGCCGCTTCCAGGTGTCCGATATTACTTTTCAGAGAGCCGATCTTGCATAAATCAGCACGCTGTTGACCATAAACTGAAGCGATAGCTGATGCCTCTATGGGATCGCCTACAGGCGTGCCTGTTCCATGCGCCTCTACATATTGAATGCTTTGCGCGGTCAACGAGGCACGAGCAACCACTTTCTCCATCAAAACCTGTTGAGACTCCGCACTGGGAACCGTAATGCTGCTGGTACGGCCATCCTGATTGACGCCCACTGCATCGACAACCGCCAGAATATGATCACTGTCCGCCAGCGCCTGCTGAAGTGATTTCAGAATGACAACGCCAGCCCCTTCACCACGACCATAACCATCTGCCCGTGAATCAAAACTTTTTGACAGACCATCACGCGCCAAAAACTGTCCCTTTGACATGGCAATGGGGTATTCCGGGCGTAACATAAAGTTTACCCCTCCGACAACAGCCATTTCACACACACCACTGCCAATGTCATTCACTGCATATGAAAATGCGACCAGTGAAGATGAACAAGCTGTATCAACAGAAATACTGGGACCGCGCAGATCATAAGCATATGAGAGACGATTGGAGAGCATGGTCAATGTTGCACCGGAGGCACTGTGTGTACCGATTTCACTTCGCGCACTACTGCCCAGTTGATTGAGCATATGATCCAGGGTAAATCCACCCACATAAACACCGACATCCCGCCCTGCCAATGTCGTCGGATCTATTCCCGCATCTTCCAATGCTTCCCATGACACCTCCAGCAACAGGCGTTGCTGGGGGTCATAAAACTCTACCTCCCGGGGGGCAAAATTAAAAAACCCTGCATCAAATTCTTTATAATTCCAGTCAACAAAATGCCCTTTACGCACATATGATTTTCCGGATGCCGTGCCTTCCGTATTATAAAACCGTTTCGCTTCCCAGCGACTTTGAGGAATATCACTTATTGCATTTTTACAATCGGCAATATTTTTCCAGAATGCGCCTGCTGTATTCGCACTTCCGGGGAAACGGCACCCCAACCCGACAATCGCGACCTTTGATTCCCTATCAACATTCATAATCCATTATCCTCACGGTAAACATACAGACATCATCCAGATTTTCTTATTTACATCTTCGTCAATCATCATAAAAATACCAGCGACCCATTAACTGCGGATCAACTTAATATATTTTTGTATTGACGACGAGCAATTTTATCACAGAAAAATATGTAATATTTACATTCCTACAATAATCTCCTTTTTCGTCCACTAAATATTGTTATAAATTTATAGGCCGATGGAAATATAAAAATGGCTATATATTTACAACCGCTATTATTTTTTATATCTATTATCTATCAAGCTTTCGTTGTAAATTTTTTGTATACAACATACGCCTGATCACTTTGCACTCAAAAACCAAGGAACTCTCTCAACTAAGCCTGCCGAATTATGAAAACCAAAAAACTTGCTACAACCAGATAATTTTTCTTCGTCCATTCACAGCACATTAATTACATCCCGACAAAAATATTTCATTTACTGATTCCGGTTCTTTTTTTGAAAGAGAGAGCAAGGAAGAAACATCCGACCAAATTCTCCCAACACTGTTCAGAAAGTATTTTCAATACACCTGGTTATTATTAAGCGCCTTGCCTTTATTCAAATCTATCCTTTTTCCTGAATACGCTTCAATTGATAACACTCCTCAACTCAACAGGTAACATTACCCGGGAAGTTATACCTATAGCGTTTGAGATTCAGGTCTGATTGAACGCCCTGTTTCCCCCATGGAGGTATTGAAACTCCCTGCAATGAAATAACGATATACGTGCCATTTGTCTTACCATGGAGAAAATATGGCGCACACGTAAACCTGAACCCCAAGCGCCACGGGCATATGCCAAAAATCTATTTATTTTTGCTTAACCGGACAGTAGTGATAAAATGCGGGGATTTCCCCTACAAAAACATACAAAGGAAGATTCATGTCTGCGCTCATCTGTGGTTCCTATGCCTACGACACCATTATGGTGTTTCCGGACAAATTCAAACATCACATCCTGCCGGACAAGGTGCATATGCTGAATGTGTCGTTTCTGGTGCCTGAGATGCGCCGGGAATATGGTGGTTGTGCAGGCAACATCGCCTACAACCTCAAACTGCTGGGTGATGACCCGTTACCCATGGCAACCGTCGGCAAAGACTTTGACCTCTATGCCAACTGGATGGACCGATGTGACATCACACGCAACCACATCAAGGTTTATGACAGCACTTTTACGGGTCAGGCCTTTATCACCACAGACCAGGACGACAATCAGATTACCGCCTTCCATCCGGGTGCCATGAATCTCTCCCACGAGAATCAGGTCTCTGACGCTGAAGGCGTCACTATCGGCATTGTTTCTCCCGATGGTCGTGACGGCATGATTCAACATGCACAGCAATTTGCCGAAGCCAACATTCCGTTTATTTTTGATCCCGGCCAGGGCATGCCCATGTTTGACGGTACAGATCTGCTGCGCTTTGCTGAACAAGCCACCTGGATCACCCTCAATGATTATGAAGCCCAGTTATTCGAGGAGCGCACCGGTAAATCACCCCATGAAATTGCTGAAATGGTCGATGCCCTGATCATTACCCGGGGCGGCGAAGGTTCACATATCTATACCCGTGAACATCGCACTGAAATCCCTGCTGTTCCGGCCAAGCAACTGCTCGACCCCACCGGCTGTGGTGACGCCTACCGCGCTGGCCTGCTCCATGGCCTGATGCAGGACATGGACTGGGAAACCACCGGGCGCATTGCCTCGCTAATGGGTGCCATAAAAATTGAACAGCACGGCACACAAAACCACAGTTTTACTCGTGATGCCTTTGATACGCTCTTTCAGGAGGCTTTTGGGCGTTCTATTTAACCCAGGCTAAACATTCGTTCCATATTAAAAGCATTACAGCCATCATCCCGATACGGATCGGGATGATGCTCCCGCCAAAAACAGGCACTTGTGGATAGAGACACACCCGTGAAGGGCCGGACAATCACTCACAAACTCATTCAAAAGCTCGCCCCTCTCGGCCCTCTCGCTCCGGCCATCGCCTTTGCCTGCTTCTTTTTATTGTTTTTCAGTATCAGCCGTCTATTGCTCGCACTGGTTTATTTTTCAGAAATCAATGCCGTAACTGGCGTACTGTGGTTGTTTCCGGTGGGCGTGCGTATGGACGTGATGATTATTTCCGCCCTGCTGCTCATCCCCACCCTTCTACTATTGCTCATGCCACCTTTCGCCCAGCGCTGGTGGTATTTTTTTATTGCCAGCCTGCTTGCCTTGTTCAGCATTGTGCTCATTTATTTTGAAATCACCACATACACCTTTCTGTCCGTTTACAATGCGCGGCCCAATCATTTGTTCGTAGAATATATGGCAAGCCCTGGCACGGTGCTGGATATTGTGCTGACCAATTACAAGTTGCCGTTGTTTTTCGGCCTGTTGTTAATGGCCGCCATCGGCGGGTGGATGGCACGTTTCACTTACCGACTCATGTGCAATGTGCCACAGTGGCCTTGGTGGAAGCGTCTGCTGATTACACCGGTTGTTGTATTATTGCTGGTGCTGGGCATACGCTCATCCTTAAGTGACAGCCCGGCCAACCTGGGCAGTGCCGCTTTTTCAGAAGACAGTCTGGTTAACGAACTGGCCCTTAATTCCAGTTATGCCGTAGCCTACGCCACGTATAACTTTTTTAATCAGCAGCAAAACCTCGCAGAAAAATATGGTCACATGGCAGAAGATGAAATCATTCATCGTGTACAACAACAAACCGGCCTGCCCGCAGCAGCCTTTGATGATCCAGCCATTCCACTGGCCCATGTGCAAACAGCCAATACACCGCTTGTCCAGCCACGCAATCTGGTCATCATTTTGTCTGAAAGTCTCAGTGCAGAATTTATCGGCAGCCTGGGTGGTCTGCCCCTGTCTCCGCAATTTGATGTACTGAGTCAGCAGGGTATTTTCTTCGACAATCTGTATGCCACCGGTAAACGTACCAATCGTGGCCTGGAATCTGTGGTCACCGGTGCATTACCTATTCCACTCACCAGTGCCATTAAACTGCGTCTGGCGCAGTCTGATTTTTTTACCCTGCCAGCAT
>Ga0256830_1000432_pt1 | contig 34252 bp, 22 predicted proteins | sample 128326metaG_FD_190537 | JGI IMG/M metagenome (GOLD analysis project Ga0256830, IMG submission 190537) | Hydrothermal vent microbial communities from Lau Basin, Pacific Ocean - 128-326 | ecosystem: Environmental > Aquatic > Marine > Hydrothermal vents | place: Pacific Ocean: Lau Basin | collected...
TCGCCGATGAGTACGTGGATATGGTGGAAGCGGGGATCATTGACCCGGCGAAGGTGACGAAGGGGGCTTTGGAGAACGCGGCCAGCATCGCGGCGATGATCCTCACCACCGAGGCCCTCATCACCGAGGTGCCGGAGAAGGAGAAGGCCCCCACGCCGGAGATGCCAGAGTACTAAGCCCCGTTCCCCCGACGCAACCGAACAAGCGGCCCCTGAATGGCCTGGTCCCATCCAGGGGCCGCTTTCGTTCACCGTTCACCCTGCCCAACCTGTCCGACGATGGCATCTTCTCTTTTCAACCTACAAGAGGTCCAAACGAGCCTGCGCACTCTGGCCCGAGTGGTACGGGAGACCCGCGAAGTGCTGGCCGAAGAGCTAGAACACCGGAGTCGCCCCCCTTCCCCGGCCGTTCAGAACCGTCTGCAGGAGACACTGGATCACCTAGGGCAGGTGCGCGAGGGGTTCATCCTCACCCTACGGATGGGACCGGCTACCTTCCCGGCCATTGGCGTGATGGACCCCACCGAACTGTGGGCCCTGGTGAGCCACGTCCTGATGGACTGGGGATGGCTGGAGCAGATAGGGCTCTCTTGGCAGACCGCTGGCGCCTTGGAGCGGGTGGAAGATCAGGTGGTCAGCTATGCCCACGCTCGCATCGCCCTGGGCCTGCTTCCCCGGCTGCCGGCTGAGGCCATCACCTACCCTCAGCCCCGCCCCACCTATGCCGACATCCCCGTGCCCCGCACGGCCGGCGAGCTCCTGGCCCGCATCGAGGAGCTGGAGCAGGTGATCTGGCAAGCCGGTGTGATGCCCCTGGAAGCGATGGAGCCGGCTCCCCTGCGCCGCACTTACGGCTTCTTCGAGGCCAGCGTCTGGCTGGTGGAGCGCTACTTGCTGGACCTGCTGGACCGACTGCGCTGATCGGCCAACAAAAAGCCTCCCGGAGCGGAACCGTGGCCCCGGGAGGCGTGCTCTTCAAGGGTCCCCGATCTACTCTTCTTCCTCCTCCTCGGACTCGGGGGGGATGACCAAGCCATCCAGCAGCCCCCAGACGTTGTGCTGGGGCATCAGCTTCTGCACATCCGAGGGGATGTGGGCGCCGGCCACCACGGCGCAAACCCGATAGCCGGCCTTGCCCAGAATGGCAGCCCGACGCGCCGCCCGGACTACATCATCCTCACTGAGGCTCCAAGAGACTTCCACCACCAGATAGGTCAGCGCACCGTCCCCGTGATTCCACCGCCATCGCCCCCGCACCACGACATCGGCCAAGGAGGCATCTATGGCCTCCTCTTCGGTGATGTGCCCTTCCTCGGTCGCTTGCTCCAGGATTTCCATATAGGCATCGGGGGAGAGAATGCGGGCCTTTCGCAGCAAGCGGCTGTAGTAGGCAGGCCGCTGATTGTACAAGTACTCCTGGTGGAAGCCCTTGAGCTTTCCGACTTCAACGATCAACTCGCTCACCCTCTCCTCAAGCCGGTCCTGACGCCGCTCCATTCGCTGCATCCGCTCGGCCAGCCGATCCACCCGTGCCGTCAACTGAGCCAGGTGCTCTTCTGTGCGCCGCTGGGCCTCGGCCAACTGCTCCAGCCGCTCCTCCATGCGCCGCTGGGCCTCGATCAGTTGGGCGACCGCCTCCTCTAACCGGTCTACCCGCTCCTCCGTGCGCCGCTGGGCCTCGGCCAACTGCTCCAGCCGCTCCTCCGTGCGCCGCTGGGCCTCGACCAACTGCTCCAGCCGCTCCTCCGTGCGCCGCTGAGCCTCGGCCAGTTGGTCGACAGCCTCCTCCAACCGGCCTACCCGCTCCTCCGTGCGCCGCTGGGCCTCGGCCAACTGCTCTACCCGCTCCTCCGTGCGCCGCTGGGCCTCGGTCAGTTGGGCGACGGCTTCCCGTAGAGCACGGATCTCCGCCGGCAGTTGCAGAAACTCCTCGGTCAGCAGAGCCTGCAGAAGTGGCTCTCGCCACTCCGGGTGCTGCCGCAGAAACGCGACCAATTCCTCAACCGTCCGGGCTGTGATTGCCATCGTTCTCCATCCGCTTCAGGAGTCGGGTGATCAGGTGACCACGTGGTCAGGTAGTCCGATGCTCCGATGATGGAGAAGTCCGCTGGCGGAACTCCCTGTACCACCTCCGGCGGAAGTATAACACGATTTCCACAAACCTGCAACGGCTAGGCCGGCTGCAAGATCGCCCGCCCCTCCCAGAAGGCCTCTCGGTTCGCCTCCACGTACTTGGGCGGAACCCGCCGGGCGATGACCGTCAGCCAGACCGATGGGTCAATCCCCAGCCGGGTGGAGAGGGCTCCCAGGACAACGGTGTTGGCCAACTGGGCCTTGCCCAGCCGCTCGGCGACGGCCAGCCCCTCCACCAGGGTGATCTCCTCGGTGCGGGTCCGCAGGTAGTCCAGGATTTCCTCCTCCTCCGGGTAGCGGGCATCCCCCACGCTGACGGACATCGGCACGATCTGCTGCCGGTTGACGATCAGCCACCCGCTCGGCTTCAACCACTCGATCCAGCGGGCCGCCTCCAGCATCTCGAAAGCAACCAAAATGTCCACCGTCCCCTTCTCGGCCACGGGAGCGGCCACCTCCCGCCCCCAACGGACGTGGCTCTCCACGACGCCGCCGCGCTGGGCGAAGCCGTGGACCTCCGACTTCTTCACGTCGTAACCCACGGCCAGGCCGACCTCCGCCACGATGTCCGACGCGGTCAGGATCCCCTGGCCGCCCACCCCCCCGAAGAGCATGTCCAGCTTGTCGTAGCGCATCGCTCACTCCCTCCCGATGGTCGAACGCCCCGGCGCCGGCCGCTAGGCCACCGCAGGGACCGGCTCCGGGCGGTAGATGGCATCACGCGGGCAGACCTGAAGGCAGACGTCGCAGCCGGTGCAGAGAAGCGGATCAATCTCCGCCTTGGACCGGCCCGTCTTCGCGTCCCGTTCCTCGCTCTTCAGGATGGCCGGACAGCCCACCCGGAAGCAGAGGGCGCAGCCGTTGCAGGTCTCCAGGTCCACCGTCACCTGGGGCTTCCGGCGGAACTCCGGCAGGAAGACGCAGGCCCCCCGCACGATGACGACCGAGGGATGGTCTTGGGTCGCCACCGCCTCTTTGATCGCCCGGTCCACCGCCTTCGCGTCCAGCGCGTCCACCGTCTTGACGTCCTCAACGCCCATCGCCCGGACGACCGCCTCGATTTCGATGGAAGGGGCCGCCTCGCCCTGAAGCGTCTCGGGCGTCCCCGGATGGCTCTGACCGCCCGTCATCCCCGTCGTCCGGTTGTCCAGCACGACGGTGGCCGCCACCCCCTTGTTGTGGACGATGTTGGCCAGGGCGGGCAGGCCGGCGTGGAAGAAGGTGCTGTCACCGATGACGGCGACGACCTTCTCCTGAAGGCCCGCCTGCGTCATCCCGTGGGCCACCCCCACGCTGGCCCCCATGCTGATGATCGTATCCATCGCGTTGAAGGGGGGCAGCACCCCGATGGAGTAGCAGCCGATGTCGCCTGCCACCACCACCTTCCGCTTGGAGAGGGCGTAGAAAGCGGCCCGGTGGGGGCATCCGGGGCAGAGGGCCGGCGGTCGGGGCGGAAGCTCCACCGTCCGCGAGGGCAAAGCCGGTGACTCCTCCCGCGGTCGAGGCTCGATCAGCCCCGCCTGCTCCGCCCGCTCCCGCACCAGGGCCACGGTGAACTCACCGGTGAGGGGGAAGACCTCCTTGCCGGTGACCGGGATGCCCATCGCCCGGATCTGCTCCTCGAAGAAGGGGTCCAACTCCTCGACGACGATGAGGCGGTCCACCTGGGCCGCGAAGTCGGCGATCAGGCGGCGGGGGAGCGGGTAGCTCATCCCCAGCTTCAGAAAGGAGTAGCCGGCGAAGACCTCCCGCGCCACTTGGTAGGCGATCCCCGTGGCGACGATGCCCAGCCGTCGGTCCCCCCAGATGACCCGGTTGAGGGGCGAGGTCTCGGCGTACTCGGCCAGCCGCCGGAGCCGTTCCTCCACCACCGGATGCCGCTTGCGAGCGTGGGCGGGGATGATGACATACTTGTCCGGGTGGCGCTCGAAGGGGGGCAGGGGGCCGGGCTCCGGTCGGGCGGTGGGCGGGGCGACCTCCACCGGCGACTTGGAGTGGGAGAGCCGGGTGGTGGAGCGGACCAACACCGGTGTGTCGAACTCCTCGCTTAGCTCGAAAGCCAGCGCCGTGAAGCGCCGAGCCTCCTCGCTGTCGGCCGGTTCCAAGCAGGGCACCTTGGCGAAGCGGGCGTACTGCCGGTTGTCCTGCTCGTTCTGGGAACTGAACATCCCCGGATCGTCGGCCGAGACGACGACCAGCCCGGCCCGAACCCCCGTGTAGGAGGCCGACATAAAGCTGTCGGCCGCCACGTTGAGGCCGACGTGCTTCATCGCCGCCAGGGAGCGGGCGCCGGCGAAGCTGGCCCCGATGGCCGCGTCCAGGGCCACCTTCTCGTTGCTGGCCCACTCGGCCCGCACGCCCTGGTAGCCGGCCAAATTCTCCAGAATCTCCGTCGAGGGGGTGCCCGGGTAGGCGCTGGCGAAGCGGACGCCTCCTTCCCAGGCCCCCAGCGCAATGGCTTCGTTCCCTGAGAGCAAACGCTTCATCGTACTGCTCCTCTGTCACGTTTCTCGGAGAAGCATTTGGTTGACGACGGTAGACTCCCGGAGTCTGCCAGACTTTGGGAGTCTTGACCCAGGAGTTATCGCGTCAACAAACCCCTAGGGAACACCCCCAAGGGTACAGAACAGGGCGTTCACCCTGATGACCAGCATAGCAGGAAGGGCTCAGAAGGGGCAGTAGCAAAAGTCAGGTTTTTCCCCTGACAGAGGTCAGATGGGGCTGAGAGACGAGGAAGGGAAGGGGCGTGAGCCAACGCTGCCCGCTCACGCCCCGAGTTCGAGGGCAAAAGCCTGCCGGTAGGACACACCGTCCACCCCCTTCCACCGGCCCAGGGCATTCTGAGCCCCCAGCAGGCGGTGGGTGGGACAGGTGCAACGGGGGTTCCTGGGGTCTGGACAGCGCTCAATCATCTCCCACAATCGGTTCCACAGGGCAGGGGCTACCGGATAGCCAACGTGGTCGAAGGAGTCCTCATCCAGCGCCCCTCGCCGGGACTCTTCGTAAACGGCGACGCCGATGAAATCGCAGCGGGAACACTCGATGAGCTGAAGCGTGATCTCGTCGGACCGGCTGTCGGGCGGCAGTTCCAGGCTCGACACGATCTGCAGGGACCGAGGTCCCTGGCACGCAGGACACCGAAAAGCCATTGGACCACCCCCTCCCTTACTCCAGACTCCCCACTCCAACGCTCAGGCGGAGGGGTCGGCGGGGAGCTCGTGGCCTGGACGCATCTGCAGCCGTCCATACATCCCCTTCAGCAACCCCAGGATCTCCTGAGCGCTGAAGGGACGCGATTGCTGGACCTGGAGGCTCAGGATGTGGTCCTGCACCTCCAGGCCAGGAAGCCGCCTGCCGGGACCGATCTCGTAGAGGCCGGGGTTGACGACGAGCCGGGCCTTGAGCTGGTGGCGGCGGGCAGCCACGTATCCCTTCTTCACCTTGATCCGCTCGATGAGGGTGAGCCGCAGCAGGTTGCCGTCGGCCAGCTTGATCTTGACTTGGAACCAGGGATCGCGGTAGTAGTACTTCGCCCTGCCCGAGCGAGTGCGTCCTGTGCGGGCCAGCTTGCTGTGCTGCCGGGGGCCGGTCAGATCCAACCAGCCCGTCACCCGGCCCCGGCGCGAGACATCGTCCCGCAGGGTGAAGAGCACCTCTCGGGCCACGTCAAGCTGTTCCTTGGGCAAGGAGACCCGCCGGGTGAAGAGCCAGATCAGCAGGCCGACCCCGCCGACCCAGAAGAGGAACCCCATCCAGGTGAACCCACCTCCCGAGTACGGGGTTGCCTGGTCAATCATAATGAAAAGGAGTCCGACGATCCCCAGCACGGGGAGCAAGAGGAAAAGCCCCGACCACTGGCGACGGGCCCGGCGCACGTCGGCCGCCATCTGGTCCATCACCTGCACGATGGCCCGGGGTCGGGCGTTGAGGGAGAGGTACGCTTTGGCAGCCATGATCCTTCCTTCCTACCGTTCGATGGTGAAGACCATCCCGGCCCCCCGCCCGAAGACCTCCGGGAAGTACATCTCGTAGGCGGTGGGCGGGATCACCCGATACTCACCGGCCAGCCCCAACTGGATCTGGTAGGTGTACTGGTAAGTCCCCTTGGGCAGCCGCGTGGCGAAGAGAACGACCTTCTCGTCCCGCAGTTCGGTCTGGCTGAACCACCACCAGCCCCACCCGCCGTAGCCGGCGAAGGGATCGCGCGGATCCACTCGCCGCAGCTCTGGGGCCTGGCCCACGACGCTGCTCGTCTTCAGGCTGGTGTCCACCGCCTCGGCCCCTGCCGGCAGTGGGTCCTCCACAACGACGTAGTAGAGGTCGCGAGGAGCGATGAGGGTCAACTGGACCTGCAGAAGGTCACCCACGCGGGCCGTCGTCACCAGCTCGCACTTCCCCGTCTCCTGCCGACCGGGCTCCGGCGGACGGCAATACTGCCGCCGGACGATGATCCCTCGGTCCAGGGGCTGGACCTCCTCCACGGGCAGGAAGGCCCGCAGGTGAGCGGTGTAGTAGAGCCGCCCCGGTCCCGGCCCCTTCTCGATCACCAGCCGGTTGGCCTCATCCCGGAAGAGGTCGGCGACGGCCACCTGGAGCACCTTCTCGTCCAGCACCGTCTCCCGGTCGAAGGTGCCCGTCTCCAGGACCCGCCCGTTGAGTTGGACCCCCCAGGCGTAGTCCGCTTGCAGTTCCCCCGTCGCCGCCATCCAGTCGGTCAGGGCGATAAGCGCCCAGGCCGTCTCCTGGGTTGTCTCCCAGTGCCCATCCTGCCGGGCGACCATCAGCCAGCGGACGACGTTGGGAGCCAGGCCGTTCTCCGGGTCCAACCGGGCCAGGGCATCCAGGATGATGGCCGTGGAACGGGTATCGGTGTTCCAGTTCCACCAGTCCCGATCGGCCTCCTCCCAGTGGGCTCCGGTGGCCTCCACGATGGCCGCGTTGTTCAGGTCGGCCAGCAGGGTCTGAACCCGCTCCGCCTGCCCCTCGGGGTCCTGCAGGTGCAAGGCCAGGGCCAGGAGGGCCTTGCCGTAGTGGTCCAGCCGGTCCCTGACCTCGTAGAGGGCCACCGTCCGACCCAGATCACCGGCCGGCTCCCCCTGCACCCGGCCCACCTCGGCCAGAACGTAGAGGAGGAAGGCCTGCCGGTTGAGCTGGTACTCCTTCGTCAGCGCCTTGGGCGGCTGCAACTGCTCTCGGAGGAACCGGACGGCGCGGAAGATGGCGAAGGTGTCCACCGAGAAGCCTGCATCCCGCGCCTTCGCCATCCCCAGGAGCGCGTAGGCGGTGGTGACGGGATCGCTTTGGTCCCGGCTCCACCAGCCCCAGCCCCCGTCGGCGTGCTGCTGGCTGTAGAGCCGCTGCAGTCCGACGCGGACCAGCGTCTGCAGCTTCGCCTCCAGGTCTGGGCGCACCAGCCCCAACTCCTTCAGCGCCTGGTAGGTGAGAACGTTGGGCAAGAAGCGGGAGACGGTCTGCTCGGTGCATTCGTAGGGGTAGTGCTCCAGGTAGCGGAGCCCTTCCGTCATCCCGGCGGCCAGCGAGGGGTCCAACCGCAGGGTCAGCTCGCCCTGGGTGACCTCAATGCGGCGGGGGAGGGCGATCAGCTCCAGCCGGGCCTCGGCCTCCTCGATGGTGCCGGCCGTCCCCACCGTCTCCGGCGCGGTGTACTTGTAGATGGGGAGCACCTGGTCAGGCGGGATGCCCAAGGTCGGCTTGCTGGCGTCGGAGAGGCCGCCACCCCGAGCCGAGAAGGTGAGGTCGGCGAACTGTTCCTCGCCGGGCCGGCTGGGGACGGTGACGGTCCAGTCCACCCGCGCCTTGCCGTGGGCGGGCACCTCCACCGTCTGGGTGGCCGGGCTTTCCAGGTCCACCCCCGTCGCCGTCAGGGCCACGTCCACCGTCAGGTCCCGGTCGGTATTGTTGTGGACGATGGCCCCCACCTGGGCCCGGTCGCCGACGACGAAGAAGCGGGGCGTGATGGGCCGAATGAGTAGTTCTTTGGTGGTGACGATCTCTACCTGGGCCTCCCCCACCAGCGTCTCGGCCGTCACCCCCTTAGCCAGGAGCCGCCAGGTGGTCAGGCTGTCAGGCAGGTCCACCTGGACCTGGGCCCGGCCCTCGTCATCGGTGAGGACGGCGGGGGCCCAGTAGGCCGTGTCGGGGAAGCGCCGCCGGATGAAGCCGGCCCCGGCCTGTCCACCACCACCGCCCCCTTTGACCTCGGTGATCACCTGCTCCGTCACCCGATCGCCGGAGAGGGTCAGGCCCGTTGCCGTGCGCACCCCCAGCCCTCGCTCACCGTAGAAGTGGTCGGTGATGGGCGGGGCGTTGGGGTCGGCCAGCGTCAGGACGGAGAGGTCCACCAGGGCCAGCGAGATCTCGGCCGTCACCGCTTGGCCCCGGTAGTCGGTCGCTTGGATGGTGAAGGTGGCCCGTTCCCGAGGGCCATAGACCTCCCTGTCCGGCGTCAGCGTGATGGTCAGTTCCTGCTGCTCCGGCGAGACGGTGAAGGTGGCGTAGCCCACTTTGAAAGAAGGCACCGGGTTTGTCTCGTCTACCCCCTTGACCAGGACGACGGAGACGTAGACGTTGGGGGCATGCTCGGGCCGGATGGGGAGCCGCAGCACCTGGCTGTTGCTCTCCAGCGTCAGCACCTGATACTCCAGGATGTGGCCCCGCTCGACGGTGAAGAGGGCTTGAACCGCCCCCTGGTAGGGGGAGGGGATCAGGATCTCCGCCGTCTCCCCGGGCCGGTAGCTGGTCTTATCCGTCACCAGCTCGATCCGGTCGTTGTTCTCCTGCCGCCAGGCGATGTAGGTGCTGCTGCTGACCCAGAGGAAGGTGGAACTGCGGACGGTGTTGCCCGCCTCGTCCTGCCCCACCGCCCGGACGATGTAGCTGCCACCTTTCGGCGGGACGAAGGAGACGGTCCCCCGCCCCTCCCGGTCCGTCGTCAGCGTGGCCGTGGAGACGGCGGTGTCGGAGAAGGTCCAGGTCCAGTAGAGGCGACCGTGGGGGTCCTCCTCCTGAACGCTGAACCACTCCCGATGGTAGAAGGTGACGGTGAGGTCGGCCCCCGGATAGGGCTCTCCTTCCCAGTCCACGGTGCGCACATCCACCGTCTGGGGCTCGTTGACCTTCCCCACGTACCGCTCCGGGCGCAGGCCGATGTAGAAGCGGCCTTTGTGGACGATGACGGTGGCCTGGTTGGAGACGGTGCGATCGTTGACGTCGGTCACCGTGGCCTCCAGGGTGAAGCGCTGGCTGGTAGCCTGGTCGGCGATGTCGGCCGGCACCTCGAAGATGAAGCGCCCCTCCTCGTCGGTCACGCCCTCCCCGCTGGCGATCACCTCGCCGAAGCCCTCGAAGCCGCCCCACCACCAGGGACGGTACTCGTCGCTATCGGTCCAGTCGTAGCGCCCCGGCCCGCTCCAGCGGAAGAAGTAGTTGTCGCTGGTCAGCGTCCACTGGACGGGGGCATTGGCGACGGGGCCACCGAAGAAGTAGCGGGCCTGGACGACGACCTGGATCGTCTCGCCGTGCAGGTAGGCGTCCTTGTCGGGGGTGACGGAGACCTGGAACTCCGGCCGGCGGTACTCGGCCACCCGGAAACCGACGCCCCGCTCGAAGGGCCGCTTCAGGCCGGCCACTCCCTCGGGGACGCGGGCGTAGAGGTAGTAGTAGCCCAAGGTCGCCTCCTCGTCCAGGACGAACTCCCCGTGGAAGGTGCCCATTGCACTGAGGGAGAGGGTATCGGAGTAAACCACCTTCCCCTCATCGTCGCGGATGGTGACGGGCAGTTCTCGGAGCGGCGGCAGGCTGTAGCGGGCGTCGTCGTCCTGACGGACGATCCCTTTGAAGTAGACGGTCTGGCCGGGCCGGTAGATGGGCCGATCGGTGTAGAGGTAGAGGCTGAAGGGGGCCGGGTCGAACTCGCTGCGCATGTTGAAATCCCAAGGTGCGATGCCGTCCGACCACTGGCTGAAGGCCACGGCCAGGTGCCCCTCCGGCTTGGCGACGGCGTAGTAGGCCCCCCAGAGGTTCAGCGCCTCGTCGAAGCGGGCCCGGAAGACGCCCTCGGCGTCGGTCTGCCCCTGAGCCAGGGACCTCATGCCGGCGTCGTAGAAGGTGATGGGCAGGCCGGCGATAGGCTGCCCGGTCTGCAGGTCGGTGGCCCAGACGAGGACCTCCCGCCGGCTCATCTTGAGGGTGAGTTGGGCGTCGGCGACGACGATGAGGTGACGCCGCTGACCGTAGTAGCTCCTGCTGCGGCGGGTCTCCGGCGTGCTGAGCTCCAGGAAGTAGAAACCGGGGGGGAGAGGTCCTCCCTCGGGACCGGCCAGGCGGGCCCGGTGGAAAGCGGTCTCGTTGAGGGCGGCCTCCGGCTCCACCGACCACTGCCGCACCAATTCCGCGCTCTCCTCCGGGCGGAACTTCTCCCAGGCGTCCCAGGAGCGAGGGCCCGTCAACCGCTGGAACTGGGCCAAGGTGAGCCGATAGAGGGAGAAATCCAGACGGGAGACGTTGCGGTAAACGGCGAAGAGGTCGGTGCTCTCGGCGTAAGCGCTGTAGACACCCACCTGACCGGGAACGCGCAGGTAGGCCTGAGACGACAGCGCCCGAGTACGGTAGCGGATGACCAGCTCCTGCTCGGTGGTGTTGCCGTAGGGGTCGGCGATCCCCGGCGCGATCCGCACCTCGTAGTCGGTGGAGGGCAGGGCGTCGAAGCCGATGTAGAAGCTGGTGTCGTAGCGGTTCCAGTAGGTGTAGACCTCGGTGGGCGCCGGCAGGATGGTGACGTGCCGCATCACCGTCTCCGGGCGGATGGGCGCGTCGAAGTAGATGGTGAACCCTTGCCCCGGCCCCACGTTCTGGTCCCCGTCTTCGGGATCGGTTCCGATGATGCGGGGAGGTGGCACGGTCATAAAGCCCCAGGTGTAGGGCTCGGCGAGCGTCGCCCCGGCGCCCGCCGCCCTCGCCTCCTGGCCCACCTCGGCGCTCAGGAACTCCCCCAGAGGCAACAGCGAGGAGGGCACAAAACCCATCTCCGTCCCATCCTCGTTCCAGCGGAAGCTGCCGGGGATGGGGATGCCATCGGTGGCGAAGAGCCGAAAGGCCGCCTCGGTGCTGGCCCGGTCCATCGGCTGATTGAAGGTGACGCTGATCACCGTCGTGAGGGAAACGTTGTAAGCCCCATCGGCGGGATAGGTGCCGAGAACGCGGGGCTGCTCGGTGGTGAAGGTCCAGGTGTAGTCGTCGGCCAGCTCCCCGCCCGTGGTGTCCTCCAGGCCGGCCGGGACGCGGACCTGGTAGGTCTGGCCGGGGGCCAGCCGGTCGGGGTAGAAGGTGTAGATAGACGTGTTGATCCACTCGCCGTGACCGCTGACGGGCGGGTCAATCTCCAGCGGCTGAGGGAGGTTCGCCTGCTCCTCGACACCGACCAGGGGGACGACAGGCCGGTTGAAGAAGACGGTGATGACGCTGTCCGTCGCCACGTCCTGGGTGCCGGGAGCGGGGATCACCTGGCTGACCTCCAGGTAGCCGACGGTCTGGAAGGTGAACTGGACGGGGCGGGCCAAGGGGAGCCCCGCCTTGCTCCGGGCTTCCTGCCCCACGCTCACCCGATAGCGCTGGGCTCGCTTGAGCCGGCTTGTGGGCTTGAACTGGACGGTCCGGTCGTCCAGCCAGACCAGCTTGCCCTCCACGGCCGGCTGGATGCGGATCGCTTTCTCCACGGAAACCCGATCCATCGGCTGGTCGAAGTAGAGGGTGATGGGGCCATCCAGCCGGCCCTCCTCACCCCGGTCAGGGGTATACTCGACGACGATGGGGTTGGTGGGAGGGAGCGGGGTGGGGGTGGGGCCGGGCGATGTGGGCGTTGGCGTCGGCAAGAAGACCCGAGGGGTCGCCTTCTCCGGCGAGGGCGTGGCGGAAGGGATCCGGCGTCCCAGGTTGCAGGCCAGCGTCGCGCCAACCAGCAGGAGCGCGGCGACGATCGGGAAAGACCAGCGAGTCCATCCGGCGTCATCCGATGGCGACTTCATGGGCGACCTCCGACCGGGCATCACGGGCACGCTTTCTACGGCCTAGGTAACTGCTCACCCTCCCGCAGGTTAGGCGCATTTCCGACGCGAAACCATGCTTCCAATAGCCCATCGGGGCTGAAAGCACCCTCGATCGGTAACCTGCGGGAGGGTAGGCTGATAGATACCAGCCTAGATAGATTATAGACCAAAAGGGGCGGGAACGCAATGGGTGAGGAGGCAACGAAAAGCCGACGGGTCCCTGCCGCTGCCCCCCAGGGGTTGCGCAATCGGCCAATTTGTGGGACAATATAAGCCGATGCCGGTCCTCTCAAGATCGTCTGGCAACGGCGCGGTAAGCTTACTGTTCACCCTCCCGCAGGTTAGGCACGTTTCCGACGCGAAACCGTGCTTCAAATAGCCCATCGGGGCTGAAAACACCCTCGACCGGTGACCTGCGGGAGGGTAGGCTGAACAGATACGCTCAAGGGGGGAAAATCATGAGCGAGTCCTTGATGGACCCCGGCAAAGCCCGCTGGCTGTTGGAGGGGGGCAGCGCTCAACTCTCCGATGGGGAACGGGCGCTGCTGCTGGCCCTGGCCCGCTTGGAGGAAGAGATGGGCCGCCCGGTGACCCCGGAGGAGCGGGCAGCACTGGAGAAGCTGGCCGCCGAGGCCCACGCCTTCGACCCCACCGAGATCGCCAAGGCGGTGGACCAAATGGTCTCGGCCCAGCCCCAGAAAGAGCGCCAGTTGGATTGGTCCGAACTGCGCAAACGGTGGAAACGATAGTCCACCGGGCCTTGGCCTCACGCTCGTTCCAGCACCATCTCCCATTCCATATCAATCACGACCACCAGGGCCACCAGCAATAGGGGGGCTTGCTGGAGGACCGGTGCCTCGGTCTCGATCCAGTAGTGGTAGCCGCTGGTGGGGCGAAGGATCTCCCCCACCACGGCCCCATCCTGAAGCCGGTGGATGCTGTAGAAGTGCTGACCATAGCGGCTGCCGTGGGCCAGGTAGATGCGGGGTCCTAGCTCAACGTAGTAGTGGGGAAGCCGGAGCAACGCCTCGTCTACGAAGGGCCACTCGCGGCGGATGACGTAGTCGGGTCCCGTCGTCCCTGCCATCCGCAGCAGATAGGTGCGCTCAAAGATCCAGGGGTTTTCCTCAAGGGCCGAGAGTTGGGCGATGGCGCTCCCCGCCGGGTCCAGAAAGCGCACACGGTAGGTGGGGAGAGGCAGGCGGGCATCCAACCGCTCTGCCTGATAGCGAAGGCGCCCCGTTCCGTTGTAAATCTGGTAGCGATAAGCTTCCTCAGCGCTGAAGGTCAACTTGTGGATTCCGTATCCCATAAGCCGCCACCTCCCTAGAGCCCGGCTGTGGGGCTTGGGCCAGACCGGCAACACCCGGCGCCGGTCGTCGAACGACGGTCGTGGGAACCCGCACAGCCCGAAACCAACTCCCTGCTTGCCAGGTTGCTCGGAACACGTCGGGTGAATCCTGCCCCATCCTACCGGATTTCCACCGCCATCGCTATGATGAATCTCTCACTGTGGGGAACAGCTATGTACCCGGAGAGCGAAATCCTCTTCCCGGCTCGTTGCATTCCCGGCCTGCGGGACCTGCGCGGTCCCGCCTGGACCGAGTTGGTGGACCGGATCACCGGCTTGCCCGAGGACCACGAAGAGACGCTGGCCTTCTCGCTGATGATGATCCACCTGGCCGGCTGCCTCACCTGCAACCTGGACAGCTACCGGGCCTCGCTGGGCTGCGCCACCTGTTCTCGGCGCACCATCCTCGGCTTCAAAGGGGATGACGAGGCCCTCCTGGAGCAGTTTGAGAAGGCCCGACAGGAGGTGTCGGCCTACCTGGCCACCTCAGGCCGCACCGAGGTCTCCGCCTCCCGTCGGGCGTGATGGGTAGGCTGGCGACTATGCGCCGTCGTCTCTGGGCACTGATCCTGGGGCTCCTGCTCCTGCTCGGCGGGCTGTGGGGAGCAAGCCGACCGTCCGCCCCCCTCTCCCTCCGCTCCCTGCCCGACCGGGTGGACCAGACCCTCTTCCGCTGGACGGGGGAGGAGGCGTGGCTGCCCCAGCTTCGGGGGCTCTTCCAGTTGGCCGCCAACGTCACCCGCCCCCAGCCCCACACGGCCGATTTCGCCCCGGTCGCCCACGCCGGCGTCAACCCCTTCGGCATCAACACCTTCCTGGAGCAGGAGGTCGAGCCCTGGAAGCGGGAGCGCGTGGTCCAGATGATCGCCCAGGCCGGCTTCCACTGGATCCGCCAGGAGTTCCCCTGGGAAGACATCGAGATCCACGGCAAGGGGGACTTCGAGGACCGGCGGCACGAGCCCTACCGCTCCGCCTGGGAGAAGTACGACCAGATCGTGGACCTGGCGGAGCGCTACGGCCTGGAGATCATCGCCCGGCTGAGCAACCCACCGGCCTGGAGCCGCGCCCAGGGGGATGCCCTGGGACCTTACGCTCCTCCCGACGACATCGCCGACTACGGCGACTTCGTCTACGCCGTCGTCTCCCGTTACCGGGGCCGCATCCGCTACTACCAGCTCTGGAACGAGCCCAACATCTACCCCGAGTGGGGCAACCAGCCTGTGGACCCGGTGGGCTACACCCGTCTCCTCTGCGAGGGCTACCGCCGGGCCAAGGAGGCCGACCCCCAGGTGGTGATCCTCAGCGGGGCGCTGGCCCCCACGGCCGAGATGGGAGCGATGAACCCCTGGGGCGGCAACAACCTGAACGACCTGCTGTTCTTAGAGCAGATGTACCGGGCCGGTGCCGGCGACTGCTTCGACATCCTGGCCGTCAACGACTACATCCTCTGGTCGGGGCCGACGGACCACCGGATGCGCCCTGTCGTCCTCAACTTCAGCCGGCCCCGCTACCTGCGGGAGATCATGGTCCGCTACGGCGACGCCCACAAGCCCATCTGGATCAGCGAGATGAACAGCAACGCCCTCCCCCCGGACCACCCCGCCTACCCGGCTTATGGGCGGGTGACGCTGGAGCAGCAGGCCCGCTATGCCCCCCTCGCCTACCAGCGGATCCAGGAGGAGTGGCCCTGGGTGGGCGTCGTCAACTTCTGGTTCTTCAAACGCCCCTCCGACGCCGAGCGGGACCAGGCCTGGTACTACTTCCGCATGGTCGAGCCCGACTTCACTCCTATGCCCGTCTACGAGGCTATGAAGAGCTATGCCACCCGCCCGCCTCTCGTCTACCCCGGCTACCACCAGGAAGACCACTGGGCCATCGCCTGGAGCGAGGGCTGGCGGGAGGCGACGGACCCCCAGGCCGTCTTGGGCGGCTACCGAGTGACGGAGGCTGTCGGCGAGACGGCCCGCTTCACCTTCCGGGGGACAGGGCTCGACCTGGTGGTGGGGACCGGCCCCCAGGGAGGCTCGTTGGCGGTGACGGTGGAGCCGGCGGAGTCCGACGGGCGGGTGTGGCAGCGTGCCATCGCCCTGGTGAGCGCCGAACCCCGCTTCGGCGTCCTCGTCCCGATCGTCAGCCGTCTCCCGCCCGGGCGCTACCGGGTTCGGATCACCGCCAACCCCCAGAGCCCAGGCCAAGCCATCGTGGACGGCCTCATCGTCCGCCGGGCACCGGGCCAGACGCTGCTTCCCTTGGCGGCCCTGCTCCTGGGATTGGGCTGGATGGCACGCATCGGCCTGACGCGCTGGTACCAAGAAGGAGCGACCGATGACGATGAAGCAGAGCATCCTCCAAGGGCCGGGGCCTGAGAGCGCTGCCAAGCGCATCCAGTCCCAACTCGTCGCCCTCTTCGCCCGGCGCTACGGGACCTCGCCCAGCTTCCTCGTGCGAGCGCCGGGCCGGGTCAACCTGATCGGCGGACACACCGACTACCACGAGGGCTTTGTCCTGCCGGCCGCCCTGGACCGGGCCGTCTGGCTGGCCGCCCGCCCTCGGCCCGACCGCCAGGTCCACTTCTACGCCGCCGACCTGGACCGGACGCTGGTCTTCGACCTGCGACAGATCGAGCGCGAGGCGATCCCGCCGGCCCTGCGCTACCTCCCCGGCGTCGCCTGGGCGCTCCAGGAGCGGGGGCTGGTGCTGGACGGGATGGAGGCGGTGGCGATGGGGAACCTGCCAATGGCGGCCGGCCTCTCCTCCTCGGCAGCCATCGAGGTGGCCGCCGCCTACGCCTTCCAGCGGATCAGCGGCTTCCACCTTGACCCCCGGGAGATGGCCCTCACCTGCCAGCGGGCGGAGAGGGAGTTCGTCGGCATGCCCTGCGGCGTGATGGACCAGATGGTCGCCATCCTGGGGAAGGCCGACCACGCCCTCTTCATTGACTGCCGTGACCTGACGACGAGGCCGGTCCCGCTGCCCGCCGGCCTGCGCCTGGTCATCGTGGACAGCGGGGTGCAGCGAGAGTTAGTCAACTCCGCCTACGCCACCCGCCAGGCTGAGGGATTCCAGGCCGCCCGCCACCTGGGGGCCCGCGTCCTGCGGGACGTGACGCCGGAGCAGTTGGAGGCAGCCCGCGACGAACTGCCCCCCCACATCTACCGCCGGGCCCGTCACGTCATCACCGAGAACCGGCGGGTGCTGGCCATGGTGGAAGCGCTGGAGCGGGGCGACCTGGAGGCGGTGAGGCAGTTGATGACCGCCTCTCACGCCAGCCTGCGGGACGACTACGAGGTGAGCTGCCCGGAGTTGGAAGCGTTGATGGAAATCGCGCGGGCGCAGCCGGGGGTAGTCGCCGCCCGGCTCACGGGGGCCGGTTGGGGGGGCTGCACCGTGAACCTGGTCTGGGAAGAGGCCGTTCCTGCCTTCGTGCCCGCCGTCGTGAGCGCCTACCAGGAGCGGACGGGCCGGGTTGCCCGCGCCCACATCTGCCGCGCCGCCGACGGCGTGACCCTCTACGCCGCCAGCCGCTAACCACCACGCCGCTACGCCGCTACATCGCCGATCGCTAGCCGCCATGCCGCCACGCCGCTGTGTTAAGGAGGTCCAATGTCCTTGCATCCCACGTCCTTCCACGAACTGGTGGAGTCCCGGCGCTCGGTGCGCCGCTACCGGCCCGACCCCATCCCGCCCGAGACCCTAGACGCGATGCTCAGGGCAGCCCAGCGGGCCCCCACCGGCGCCGCGCTCCAACTCTACAGCTTCGTGCGCATCACCGACCCCGACCTGCGGGACCGGATCGCCACGCTGGCGGGGGATCAGCGACACGTCCGGGAGGCTCCCGAGTTCTTCGTCATCTGCGCCGACACCCACCGGATCGAGCGGCTGCTCGCCCACCGGGGCAGTGAGTCCGGCATCGGTCCGACGATGGCCCTCTTCTACGGGCTCATTGACGCGACGCTGGCCGCCGCCTACCTCGCCCTGGCCGCCGAGGCGATGGGCTACGGCACCTGCTTCATCGGGGGCATCCAGAACCACCTGGACGAGGTGGCCCGGCTGCTGAGGTTGCCCCGCCGCGTCATCCCCCTGGTGGGGCTCTGCATCGGCCGGCCGGCCGAGGAACCGCCGAGGAAGCCCCGCCTCCCCCTGGCGACCATCCTCCACGAGAACGGCTACCAGGAGCCGACGCCGGCGCTGCTGGAGGAGAGCTACCGGGTGATGGCCGCCGCCACCCGTTCCGGCGACTGGCACAACGTGCTGCGCAAGTACGGCGCGTCTGGCGGCGTGATGGAGCGCCGGGAGGCCGTCCTCCATCGCGCCCTGATCCAACAGGGGTTCCGATGAGCGAGCAATCTCCCTTCCGCCAACTGCCCAGCGTAGATCGGCTGCTGCAGGCTCCCGCCGTCCGGCCTCTCCTCGTCGAACACGGGCGGGTGCGCATCGTCGAGGCGATCCGACAGGTGCTGGACCAGGCCCGCGAGGCGATCCGAGCCGGGCAGCCACCCCCCTCCCAGGAGGCCCTCCTGGCCACCCTGGAGGAGCGACTGAGCCGAGAATCGCTGCGCTGGCTCCAACCCGTCATCAACGCCACCGGCGTCATCATCCACACCAACCTGGGTCGGGCTCCCCTGAGCCCGGCGGCCCGCCAGGCCATCGCCGCCGTCGCCCAGGGCTACAGCAACCTGGAGTACGACCTGGTGGCCGGCCGGCGCGGGGGCCGGGGCTACGGCGTCGAGCGGCTGCTGACCCAGATCACCGGGGCCGAGGCCGCCCTCGCCGTCAACAACAACGCCTCGGCCGTCCTCCTGGCGTTGACCGTCCTGGCCGCCGGCCGGGCCGTCGTCATCTCCCGAGGGCAACTGGTCGAGATCGGCGGGCGCTTCCGCATCCCCGACGTGATGGCCCAGAGCGGAGCCCGGCTGGTCGAGGTGGGCACGACCAACCGGACCCATCTGGACGACTACCGGCGGGCGCTGGAGGTCCATGAGGACGTGGCCCTGCTCCTGCGGGCTCACCGCTCCAACTTCCGCATCATCGGCTTCACCACCGAGCCCCCCCTGGAGGCGCTGGCCCGGCTGGCTCACGAGCGGGGGCTCTGGCTGATGGACGACCTGGGGAGCGGGGCGCTGCTGGAGACGGAGCGGTTTGGCCTGGCCCACGAGCCGACGGTCCAGGAGAGCATCGCCGCCGGCGCCGACATCGTCTGCTTCAGCGGTGACAAGCTGCTGGGCGGCCCCCAGGCCGGCCTCATCGTGGGGCGCAAGCCGCTCCTCGACCGCATCCGCCGCCACCCGCTGGCCCGGGCGGTGCGGATGGACAAGATCGCCCTGGCCGGCCTCCAGGCGACGCTGGAGCACTACCTGCGGGGGGAGGCGGTGGAGCAGGTCCCCGTCTGGCGGATGATCGCCACCCCGGCCGATGAGGTCCGACGGCGGGCCCAGCGGTGGGTGCGGCGGCTCCGTCGGGCCGGCCTCCCCGTGCAGGTCATCGCCGGCTGCTCTACCGTGGGGGGAGGGAGCTTGCCGGGGGAGACGCTGCCCACCTGGCTGGTTGCCCTGGCCCTTCCCTCGCCCGATGCCGTGGCCGCACGGCTGCGCCGCCACCATCCCCCCATCATCGCCCGCATCGAAGAGGAACGGCTGGTCCTCGACCCCCGCACCGTCCTGCCGGAGCAAGAGCGGACCCTGCTGGAGGGGATGGTCGAGGCAGCTACGGGTGAGAGGATGAGGGGTTAGGACAACGACCGCCCTACGTTGAGCAGTCCCTATCCCCTCCGGGGTCCCTTGCTGTATCCCTTGCAAGGCTTGAGATACGAGCCTTCCCTATCCTCACGCCCGAAGAAGGCCAGCACCCTATGGGAGACCACCCGACGAACCACGCAACACACAACACGCAACGCGCAGCACACCCCGCGTCCCTCCTCGCTCACATCCGCCGCACCATCGAGCGCTACGACCTGCTGCGCCCCGGCGACCGGGTCGTCGTCGGCGTCTCCGGGGGGCCGGATTCCCTCTGCCTGCTCCACCTGCTGGTGCAGTTGCGGGAGCCCTACCGCCTCGCCCTCCACGTCGCCCACCTGAACCACCGGCTGCGCGGGGCGGAGGCCAAAGCCGATGCTGCCTTCGTGGCCCGCCTGGCCGCCGACTGGGGGCTGCCCTGCACCGTGGAGGCGGTGGATGTGGCTGCCCACGCCCAGGCCCGCCGCCTCTCCGTCGAGGAGGCTGCCCGTCAGGCCCGCTACACCTTCCTGGCCCGGGTGGCCCATCGGATCGGGGCCACGACCATCGCCGTGGGCCACAACGCCGACGATCAGACGGAGACGGTGCTGATGCACTTCCTGCGCGGCTCCGGGCTGGCCGGTCTGCGGGGGATGCTCCCCAAGACCCCTCTGGGCGAGATGCGGCTGGGCGCGCCCCTCCCCGCGCCGGACCTGGTGCTCATCCGCCCCCTGCTGGAGGTGCCCCGCGCCGCCATCGAAGCCTACTGCGCCGCCCACGGGCTGGAGCCCCGCTTCGACCGCTCCAACCTGGACACCACCTACTTCCGCAACCGGCTGCGCCACGAACTCCTCCCGCTGCTGGAGCAGTACAACCCCCGCATCCGAGAGGTGCTGCGCCGCACCGCCTCGGTGATCGCCGCCGACTACCAGGTGCTGGAGGCAGTGCGAGAGGCGGCCTGGCGACGGGTCGTGCGTCAGGAGACGGACGAGGCGGTGCAGTTCGACCGGGCCGGCTGGCAGGCGCTTCCCCTCGCCCTCCAGCGGGCCACCCTCCGCCAGGCGATCCACTGGCTGCGCCGGGCGCTGCGCAACATTGACTTCGTCCACATCGAGAACGCCATCGCCGTGGCCCTCCAAGGGGAGGTGGGTGCCCAGGCCACCCTCCCCCAGGGGCTGATGCTCACGGTAGAGCCGGAGACGCTGCTGGTGGCCGACGCCGACTACCGCCCACCGCCCCCCGACTGGCCGCTGCTCTGGCGGGAGGAGCCACTGCCCGTCGCCCTCCCCGGCGAGACGCCGCTGCCGGAGAGCGACTGGCTCCTGGAGGCGACCTGGCTGGAGGCGTGGGATGAGGCCGTCTTCCACAACCCGGACCGCTGGACCGCCTACGTGGCCGGCGAGGCGATCACCGGCTCTCTCTTCCTGCGGCGCCGGCGGCCCGGCGACCGCTTCTGTCCCCTGGGGATGGGGGGGCACCGGGTCGCCCTCGCCGACTTCCTCACCAACGCGAAGGTCCCGCGCCGCTGGCGGGACCTCCTGCCGCTGCTGGTGGTGGGAGAGCAGATCCTATGGGTGGCCGGCTGGCGGCTGGACGAGCGAGCCCGCGTCACGCCGACCACGCGCCGGGTGCTCCGCCTCCGCTTTCGCAAGCGCAGCCGGTAGCTTGCCGGGGCGATCCAGCCGCTCCGGCAGCCCTCCGATGGGGGCTTCGACGGAGATAAAGAGGACCAAGGACTGAGGACCGAGGATCGAGGACCGAGGACCACTTGACCACTCGATCACCCGACCAAGCGACCACCCGACCACCCTACCAACTATGGAGCAAAGCCGATGACCCAACGACCTTCCCCTTCGTCCAAACCCCGGCAGGTCAAGATCGAGGTGCCCCCCGACCTGGAGGGCACCTACGCCAACTTCGTGATGATCGCCCACTCTCCCTCGGAGATCGTCCTAGACTTCGCCCGGGTGATGCCCGGCCTCCCCAAGGCGCGGGTGCACACCCGCATCATTATGACGCCGCTGAACGCCAAGCTCCTGCTGCGGGCCCTGAACGAGAACCTGGCCCGCTACGAGGCCCAGTTCGGCGAGATCTACATCCCCGAGGCCGGAGCTGCCCTCGCCGACCAGCTCTTCAACTTCCCCCCCACGCCGCCGGAGGGTTCGTGAGGGCGGGGTCCCCTAGGCCGGGCTATCTCATCACCAGGGGTAGGTAGACCGGAGCGGCGGGAAAACCTTCGGAGGAGAAGGTAGCGTTGCCCTGGAGGGTGCCGTGGTGACCGCCCACGGCGTCCTGGGCGTCGCCGTCGAAGTGCCAGACGGCCACCAGGCCGGGCTGCGTCCCGCTGATGGCCCGGTACATATCCGCCCGGATCTCCGCCTGGGTGCGCACCACGTTCCAGATGCGCACCTCGTCAATCAACCCCTGGAAGCCACACAGCGTCGCGTCCGTGCAGCCACCGTGCCGGTCGCCCCCGATGCCCAACACCGCTCCTCCGGGAGCCCCCGTGATCGGTCCGTTGTTCGCCGTCGTCTCCAGGTCCAGTTGACCGTTGACGTAGTAGCGGCGGGTGGTGCCATCGTAGGTCACCGCGATGTGGGTCCACTGGCCGGGGAGGATGTTGGTGCTGCCGTCCACCCGCTGGTAGCCCGTGTGGTAGAAGCGGATGGGGCCGTTGCAGAACCCCAGCCAGTAGGACTCCCGCCAGCCGTTGCCCACGACGGTCTCACAGCGGGAGGCCGTCCGCTTCACCCAAGCTTCGATGGTGATGGCGGAGAGGGTATTCAGGTCGCTGGCGTAGGGGACCTCCACGTAGTCCCCATCGCCGTCCAAGAGCAGAGAGCGCTTCGCCGCGCCCACGCCGGCAGGGGCATCCGCCCCCGCCGGCGCGGAGGAATAGACCCCATAGGCCAGGGGGAAGAGCAACACCAGGACGAGTACCAACCCCAAGCGGCGCAGCGGATGCTTCCTTGACCTCACCTCACCGTATGACGATCGGTAGGTAGACATCTCGTATGACCTCTAATGGCGTGTAGGTCACCGTGTAGCTTGCGTCTGCCCCCTCGACGACCAGTACGTAGAGGCCGGCGTCGAGTTGGGGGATGCTCAGGCTCTTCGTCTTCGTGCTCTGCCGGAGGCCGGTGCCGGCGAAGCCGGGCGGGAAGTCCCCCCCTATCCCTTTGGCCGTTCCCGGCACCACCCCCGCCGTCCCGATGAGGGTCTGATCCCTACTGTAGAGCTTGTAGGAGAGGTCAACGTCCGACCGGAACGAGAGGTTGAGATCGCCGCCCGGCCAGTCGAACAGGAACGGTTCGGGACAGCCGGGTCCGTCGGCCAGGCAGCGCGGCTTTGAAGGATCCAGCGGATGGGTCGCTTCGATCTCGACAGGGTTGCCCGACCTTTGGGGGCAGAAGGGGAAGTCGGCCGGCCTCCCGAAGGGGCCGGGGAGAGGGAGCGGCCCGGTACACGGCAGGCGAGGCGGGCGTCCGGTGCCCGGTTCCCCCACCCACGTGGGGAGATCACGGTTGATCTCAACGCGGTATTCGATCTTGAGCCGATAGCGTCCCATCTCCAGCGCCCCTCGGGGGTCGGACCCGGCACGCTCCCCAAAGGAGAAGATCAAGTCGCTGATCCCGTGCCGGGAGCGGGGGCAGTCAATCACGACCCGGAAGGGCCCTTCTCGACGGATGATGCTTTCGTCGCGCTCTGGATGGCCGTCCCCATCCAGGTCACGGTAGACATACAGGCGTTCGGAAGTTGAGATAGACGTCCGGTCGCCACGGAGTCGGTCGAGGGGCTGGACTTCGATGATGAGCGCCCCGCCCATGCTCACATCAATGGTGTTCGAGGTGCCGCCCAGACCCAGTTCCTCCCGCTGGGTGAGGCCGCACTCCTGAAGGGGTTCTGGGTCCGGTGGCCTGTGGGGAGGGGTGCTGGGCCGGATGTCGTCGTGACCACCGTCGGCCGGGTCGCTCGGATCGGGGAGCGGTGGAATCTGGAAGAAGTCCCGGTCTGAGGGGGAGTGAAGGCTGAGGTTCGGGACGACGAGGCTCCACCGTTCCACAGCGCTGCGCACGCGGGCATCCGAGCCGTTCTCGAAGACCGTGCTGCAATCGCCGGTGCCGAAGATTCGACGCAACTCCGGCGTGCATTCCCCGAAGTGATGGTGCTCCCATGGACCGGAGATCCTGTAGGGGGCGCTCACGGAAGTACCGCCGCCGGCTTCTGTAACGTCTCGGTCAGGCGGACGAACGAGTTTGACGACCAGCGTTGTCCCGTTGTAGCAGGTGTCGTTGAGGCCTCCGGGGGTGTCGGCTGTGATGGAGAGGTAGTAGTTGCGGTTGGAATCCACGGCCGTCTCGGCAAACCACCCGTGGACGTCGGGATCCACGATCGGGGTGAGGGGGATGGTCAGAGGGATGGATGCCGTGACGGTGGTGTAGAGGGTGGCCGTCAGGTTGTCGGTGGCGAAGGGGACGGTCAACTCCACCCGTGCCCATCCCGAACCGGAAACACGGAATTTGAACCAGTCCACGTCCGTGGGGGAACTGCTGCCGTTCAGCGCGTGGATAGCGCCGTCCTGGGTCACGGTCACCCTGACAAGGTTGCTGTCCCCTGTCGGCAGGGGCAAGGTCCCCAAGTCTGTGGCCGATGCTTGGGTGTCATTGCTGCCGATCGCCGCTTCCTCCCATCCCGTGCAGACAACGGAAGGGAGGTTGGCCGCTTCCTGCACGGCGGCCAGCACGTCCACAAAGCCCACACAACCGCTTCCGTCGGGTTTGTTGACACAGCTGCCAGAGGCAGGGCTGGTCAGCGGCCGGCTGGTGTTTTTGAGGATTTCCTCCACCGCGCTGCGCTGTAGCGAGGCGTTTGCGCTTTTCATCATCGCCACCACCCCCGTGACGAAGGGGGCTGCTGCACTGGTGCCTCCGAACGAGGTGACGCCACCCGATCCCGGTACGGGCATCGTCTTCAGCCGCGTGCCCGGCGCCCAGATGTCAATGCCCGAGCCGACGGGGTTGATACTCATCGGTGCCTTGGTGTCGGAGAGAGCGCCGACGCAGAGAACGCCGTCGTAAGCGCACGGGTAGAACTCATCGTCCAACGCATCGAACGGCCCCACTTCCCCAATGACCGGGAGCACGACGTTTTCAGGGCCGGAAGCGATCACCTGTCGGTTGGGATCGGCAAGCGCTCTGTTCACGGCCGCGTGGAGGGCGTCCTCGTCGGCCACGCCGGAGAGCGCGAAGAAGACTGCCAGGGCGTCGCACGACACTTGGGAGAGCAGGGGGGTGATGAAGGATGGAAGCAGGATGCTCAGAACGGCCGCGCCTACCTCACAGGCAGCGAGAACCGCGATGCGGGTCTCCGCCTTGCAGATGTCAATGTCGAGGAAGGGCTCGCAGGCGAAGCCATTGCTCACGTTGATGAGGGTGGCGCCGTCGTCGGTGGCCTTGTTGATAGCTCGCGCGGCGTTGGTCATGTAGGGCAGGCCGATCTTGTAGAACATCGGGTTGATGAGGCCGCTGGTCCCGTCCTGCCCGGTGGTCGGGTTCCTGGCGTGTCCGGCGACTCCGATAGCACCTGCTCCGTTGTTGGCCACAGCCCCTGCCACGCTGAAGGCCAGGGTGCCGTGCCAGTCGCAGGCGAGCCCCCCGCCACCGGCACAGAACCCTCCGATGGGAAACGAACCGCCGGCGGAGCCGCTGCAGCTCGAGTTGGTACAATCGCCCTGGGGGATGCCGGCGAAATCGCTCACGCCGAAGTCCGGGTGAGGCGTGGGAGAGCCAAAGTCCGCAGGGCTGGCAAAGCCGCCGTCCACGAAGGCGACGTTCACAACCCGCTCCGGGTTACGGTCAATCAGGTCCAGATACGTGATTGCCCGTCCTAAGCCCACATCGGCATCTTGGAACCAGAATTCCGACAAGCCGTCGTCGCCGCCGGAGCCATCGCCATTCAGATCGCCTTCGGCGGTGCGCGGCGGTCCCAGCGCCCACACGACGGGGTTGTGCATCACGAACCGGCCGGCGACCTGCTCTTCGAGCATAATGCCCATCAGCCGGGCTGCGTTCTCGGACGAGAAGATGTACTTCCCCTGCGCACCGAACAACTCGGCCAGGTAGGCGAAGTCGTTCAAATCGCCCTGGGCCGGATTGATCCGCACCAAGGCGTAGTACTTGGTCTGGCTGCCACTTTGAGTCTTCTCCGTAACGGTCACTTCCTCGACCAGAGTCCCGCCCCGTTCCTGCAAGAAGGCATCCCGTTCCTGGGGATCCGTGTAGTGGTAGAGCAGTTGATCCTCCCCGAAGAAGACGGGCACCTTGTCGGGGTTCACCACCACGGCCAGGGGGCGGTTGGGTTCGTTCTGAGAACTGCCCGGCGTGCTGGTCATGTTCTGCGGAAGAATGTCGGGATTGATCTCGATCTGGAATTTGCCCTTGGGCTGCCCGCCCGAGATGAGCGCCAGGTCCAGGCTGATGTCGAACGTGTCCAGGAATTCCTGGGACGTCTGGGCGGTTTGAGGGTTGTCGGGGTCCTGGTAGGTGGCCGCGATGATGTCACCGGGGTTTACCTGGAGCGTTCCATCACCTTTGTTGGCGCTTCCCCCTGCGAGAGGGACGCACGTCGAGGTGAACACCCCTGTGCTGTATCCGGTTTCGGTCAGGACGATCTCCTCCTGGTCGCCCGTTGCCGCTCCCGCCGGGTAGGCGTCCAGCACGTCAACGCGGATGGTGTCCGGTTTCTGCGGGTCCACATCCTGATCCGCATCGGTGACGGTCACGACGAAGCAGTCGTTCGTCGGCATGTACTTCGCCCGGTCGAGCCGAAGCTGGGAGTCGGTGGCCGTGCCGGAGGTAGACGCTCGAGGGATTGCCGGCTCGATGGAGAGGGCCAAGTTCTCCGATGGCGATATCGGGAACAGAGGAACCAGGAGGATAACCGAGAGGAGCACCACGGATAGCCTTCCCTTAACAGTACGCATCGCAACCTCCCTCTGAGTTCAGACAGTACTTCGCGTGAACCGGCTCTTGGACACAACTCAGGGTAGGGGGGGTACTGTCTCGCCCTCACCGGGCGAGGGCGATTTGCCACGTCCACCCCCCCCCACCATCCATTGTACCCGGCGACCGTTTCCAAAACGTTGCCATCCCCACCGCGGTGATTACCCACAAGGGAGCGAGAGAGTGGTCCGTAGCAGGCCGTCCACGAATTCCTCACCAATGCACGAATGAGGCGGTCCTTAATTCGTGTATTCGTGCCCCATTCGTGGACGGCTCGTCTCCCTATCTCCATAGACATGGGTAATCACCGGATCCCCACCCCCTTGAGATTTACCCCCAAAGCGGTATAATTTCCGACAAGGGAAGGGCAAGCGGCCCTCTGCGCGTTGTCACCACGCCGGCCGGCCGTCGGACGCCGGCCCCTCCGAGGGGAGATCGCCTGCAAGCGTCACCGCACTCCAGAGGGCGGAGGTTGTCAACGGTGAAGTCGCTCACTCTGTACCTGTTGGGCCCTTTCCACGTCGTCCGAGATGGAGCTCCTGTCACCGAGTTCCGCTCCGACAAGGTACGTGCCCTGTTGGCCTACCTAGCCTTGGAGGCCGACCGCCCCCACCGGCGCGACACCCTGGCCGGGCTGCTGTGGCCGGAGGTGCCCGACGAGGTGGCCCGCCGGAACCTGCGCCTCTCCCTGCACCGCCTGCGCGAGGCCCTGGACGACCGGGAGAGGGAGTCCGCCTACTTCCAGATCAGCCGGGAGACGTTGCAGTGCCGACCGGAGGCTGTGTGGGTGGACGCGGTCGCCTTCGAGGCGCTGCTGACCGCCAGCCAATGCCACGACCACCGGCATCTGGCGGGCTGCGCTGCCTGTATGCAGCGCTTCGCGGAGGCCGCGGCCCTCTACCGAGGAGACTTCCTGGAAGGCTTCTTCCTGGAGGACAGCCCGGCCTTCTCGGAATGGGTGGGGATGAAGCGGGAGCACTTCCACCGCCAGGTCCTCACGGTGCTCTACCGCCTGGCCGCCTACCACCGTCGGCGGGGCGAGCTGGAGCAGGCCCAGAAGTACGCCCGACGCCAACTGGAACTGGAGCCCTGGCGGGAGGAAGCCCACCGGCAGTTGATGGACATCCTGGCCTGCGCCGGCGAGATCAGCGCGGCGCTGGCCCAGTACGAGACCTGTCGCCGCGTCCTGGCCGAGGAACTGAAGGTCGAACCGGACGAGGAGACCCGGCGGCTGTACCGACGCATTCGGATGATGCGCACCGGGCGACGCCACAACCTGCCCCCCCAGGCCACCCCCTTCGTGGGCCGGAAGGCGGAGCTGGCCCAGATCGCCTCACTGCTGGCCGACCCCGACTGTCGGCTCCTGGTCCTGGTCGGCCCCCCGGGCATCGGCAAGACGCGCCTGGCCCTGGAAGCCGCCGCCACCCAGGTCAACGCCTTCCTCCACGGCGTCCGCTTCGTCCCGCTGGACACCCTGAACGCGCCCAACATGCTGGTCCCCGCCATTGCCGAATCCCTGGGCCTCCCCCTCCACGGCGGTGAGGACCCCAAAGCGCAGCTCCTCGGCCACCTGCGCGAGCGGGAGCTGCTCCTGGTTATGGACAACTTCGAGCACCTGCTGGCCCCCTCTCCCCCATCGTCTCCGTCGGAGGCCGGGGCCGGAAGAGGAGAGGAAGCTACCACGCTGCTGGTGGAGGTCCTGGAGAACGCCCCTGACGTGAAGCTCCTGGTCACCTCCCGGGAGCGGCTGAACCTGCGTTGGGAGTGGGTCTTCCCGGTCGAGGGGTTGGAGTATCCCAATGGAAAGGCCCGGGCTTCGGCGGGTGAACCTCCCTCCTCCCCTTCGTCATCCGAGGAGACGGGGTATGTGACGCGCTCGATGCCCTATGCGGCCGTGCAGTTGTTCCTGCAGACCGCCCGCCGAGTGGACGCCCACTTCTCGCTGGCAGCAGAGGCCCCCGCCGTGGTACGCATCTGCCAGTTGGTAGAGGGGATGCCCCTGGGCATCGAACTGGCCGCGGCCTGGGTGCGGGCCTTCTCCTGCCGGGAGATCGCCGCCCGGATCCAGCACAACCTGGACTTCCTGGTCACCTCGCTGCGGGATGTGCCGGAGCGGCACCGGAGCCTGCGGGCGGCCTTCGAGTCCTCCTGGTACCTCTTATCGGAGGCGGAGAGACGGGCGTTCCGCAGGCTGTCCGTCTTTCGGGGTGGATTCCTGGCCGAGGCCGCCGGCCAGGTCGCCGGCGCTTCCCGCTTCCTCCTCGCCGCCCTGGTGGACAAATCCCTGCTGCGCCGGACCCCCAAGGGACGGTACGGGATGCACGAGCTGCTGCGGGAGTACGCGGAGGCCAAGCTCCGGGAATCCCCCGAGGAGGCGGAGAGGACGCGGGCCCGGCATTGCAGCTACTATGCTTCATTCCTCCATCAGAAGGTGGAAGACCTGAAGGGGGAGAGGCAGAAGGAAGCGCTGGACGAGATCCGCGCGGAGATGGGCAACCTGCGGGCGGCCTGGCGCTGGGCGGTGACCCACGGGAGGTGGCAGGAGATCGGCCGGGCGCTGGAGGGCCTCTACCACTTCTACGAGATGCAGGGCTGGTTCCGCGAGGGGGAGGAAGCCTTCCGGCAAGCGGTGGAGGGGTTGGCAGAGCACGGATTTTGGAGCCCCGGTCAGAGCGAACGGGGAGAGGCAGCCCCGTCCGTCCACGACCCCCAGGCCGCCGTCGTGGTGGGAAAGCTCCTGGCCCGGTGGGGATGGTTCTCCTGGCGCCTCGGCCTCTACGGGCAGGGTCGAGAGCTCGTGCAACGGGGCCTCGCCGTCTGCCGAAATCGGGGCGAACGAGGCGAGGTGGCCTTCTGCCTTGCCTCCCTGGGCTTCATCGCCCACAACGTGGGGGAGTACGAGGAAGCGGGGCGGCTCTACCGGGAGAGTCTGGCCCTCTACCGGGAGATCGGAGACCGGTGGGCGATCCTGCGGGCTCTCAGCCGCTTGGGGCTGCTGTCTTACACGACAGGAGTTTACCGGAAGGCGCAGCAGTTGTTCCAAGAGGCACTCGCCATCGCCGAGGAGATCGGTGAACGGCGGGGCATGGCCTTCTCCCTGGCCTACCTGGGGCTGGTGGCCTGTGAACTGGGGGAGTGCGCGGTGGCCCAACAGCGGTGCCAAGAGGGGCTTGCCCTCCTCCAGGAGATGGGCGACCAATACGGCATCGCCCTTTGCCTGGCCTACCTGGGCATCGTCCTTTGCCACCTGGGGGAACTCGAGCAGGCCGGGCAGCACCTCCACGAGAGCCTGGCGCTCTTCCGGGAGATCGGCGACCGCCACGCGATCGCCTACGTCCTGAACCATCTGGGCGACGTCTACCGAGGGATGGGCCGGTACCCGACGGCCGACCGCTTCTACCGAGAGAGTCTCGCCACCTACGGGGAGGTCGGAAGCCACGGCGGGATGGCCGAGGCCCTCGCCCGTCTGGGCCGCTTGGCCTTCCTGCGAGGGGAGTACGAGGAGGCGGAGGAGTTCCTGCGGGAGAGCCTCCGGCTGGTACAGCGGGGGCCCGGCGACGTCCCATCTGATAGGCCACGGACGACACGGATGCGACGGATGAACGCGGATTGCCCGGAAAAGATCCGAAAGCATCCGCCCTGATCCGTCCCACCCGTGTTCCTCCGTGTCCCATCCGATAAGCCACAGGTGACACAGACGCGACGGATGGGCACAGATTGCCCGGAAGAGGTCCGAAAGCATCCGCCCTGATCCGTCCCATCCGTGTTCCTCCGTGTCCCATCCGATAAGCCACAGGTGACACAGACGCGACGGATGAACGCGGATTGCCCGGAAAAGATCCGAAAGCATCCGCCCTGATCCGTCCCATCCGTGTTCCTCCGTGTCCCATCCGATAAGCCACAGGTGACACAGACGCGACGGATGGGCACAGATTGCCCGGAAAAGATCCGAAAGCATCCGCCCTGATCCGTCCCACCCGTGTTCCTCCGTGTCCCATCCGATAAGCCACAGGTGACACAGACGCGACGGATGAACGCGGATTGCCCGGAAAAGATCCGAAAGCATCCGCCCTGATCCGTCCCATCCGTGTTCCTCCGTGTCCCATCCGATAAGCCACAGGTGACACAGACGCGACGGATGGGCACAGATTGCCCGGAAAAGATCCGAAAGCATCCGCCCTGATCCGTCCCACCCGTGTTCCTCCGTGTCCCATCCGATAAGCCACAGGTGACACAGACGCGACGGATGAACGCGGATTGCCCGGAAAAGATCCGAAAGCATCCGCCCTGATCCGTCCCACCCGTGTTCCTCCGTGTCCCATCCGATAAGCCACAGGTGACACAGACGCGACGGATGAACGCGGATTGCCCGGAAGAGGTCCGAAAGCATCCGCCCTGATCCGTCTCATCCGTGTTCCTCCGTGTCCCACCCGATAAGCCACAGGTGACACAGACGCGACGGATGAACGCGGATTGCCCGGAAGAGGTCCGAAAGCATCCGCCCTGATCCGTCCCACCCGTGTTCCTCCGTGTCCCATCCACCGAGCTAGAAAACAACTGACAAGTATCACGTTAAAGAGGTGATTTTGTGCACTATGGCACTTGCCCGTTGAGTTGTATCCTATAGTCGCTAACGTCGCCTGGCTATCGGCACGTTAAAGGGCTGCGACCCCAGATCACACCTCTCCTCCTTTCCTTGGCTGTGGTTCCCACCAGGCCCCCCCCTGGTGGGAACCTTTTTTAACGCACCCCGATCCCGATCATCCGGGGGCTTCCCTCCTCGTAGGGCCCCCAGCCATAGTCGCCGTAGAGCCCCTCCAAGGTCAGGCCGGCCCGCTCCACCAGCAGCCGCAGTTCCGCCGGAAAGGTGTAGCGCAGCGTCATCGAGACCGCCGCCTGTCGCACCGCCCCGTTGGGGAGGATTTCCTCGTAGACGGCCAGGACCTCCTGCTGCTGCCGGGCCCAGTTCAGCCGGCTGGCCGTCCGCTTGAGCACTTGGTGGCTGGTGGCCGGATCGGTCCGCTGCCACTGGTGCATCCAGACGCCGCTGCCGTCCTGGTGGGCCATCTCGTCGGCCGGGGGGAGGTCTATGACCAGCCGTCCCCCGGGTTGCAGGTGCCGGCGGACAGCAGTGAGGACGGCCATCTGGGCTTCCGTCGTCAGGAGGTGCATCCAGGTGTTGTAGGCGAGGATGACCAGGCCGAAGGGGCGGGCCAGGGCGAAGGCCCGCATATCGGCCTGGATGAGGGAGACTCGGTGGGCCAGCCCGGCCTGGTGCAGCTTCTGCCGGGCCAAGGCGAGCATCGCTCGGTTGCGGTCCAGCCCCACCAGAGTGTGACCATCCCGGGCCAGCGGGAGGAGGAGCCGGCCCGTGCCGCAGCCCAACTCCAAGATCGGGCCGCCGGCCTGAGCCGCCAGGGTCCGGTAGAAAGGGATGTCGGCCCGCAGGGGGGCGTGTTCCAAATCGTAGAAACGCGCCAGCAACGTATATGGATCAGTTCCCATCAATGTAAAGAGCCCTTCAGAGACGGCCGTTCAGATAGGCCCGGATAGCGTCTCTGTCTTGCTCGTAGTCCTCCACCGTATAATCTACAACGGGGACACCGTTGGTCACCAGCCAACTTCTGAAGTCAGCATAACTCATTCCCGCAAGGCGGGCTGCTTTGCCGAAGGAGAGCACGCCATCTCGATAGAGCCACAATGCCAGCAGATGACGTGCTTCTTCACGAAGACGCTTTCGATCTATGCCAGCCGAGCGCAAGGTCACATAAACGTCAGCTGGCAGGAACAGGTTAACGTGGACGGTTTGCATAAGGTCCTCCTCACTCCCGAATGGAGCGGCTTCTCGCAGCGTTCTCTACAAGTTCAGGACAAGTATATCACGGGGGAAGCCGCCGGTCAACAGTGGGTTGACTTCCCGCGCCGCCGATGTACAATGAGGCCCGAAAGGAGGCATTCTATGCAAGCGGAGATCCTGACCATTGGCACCGAGCTCCTTTTGGGCGAGATCGTGGACACCAACGCGGCCTTCATCGCCCGCCGGCTGGCCGAGATCGGCGTGGACCTCTACCGCAAGACGACGGTGGGGGACAACGAGGAGCGGATCGTGGCGGCCCTGCGCCAAGCACTGGAACGGGCCGACGTGGTGATCACGACGGGCGGCCTAGGGCCGACGGTGGACGACGTGACCCGGGAGGCGGTGGCCCGGGCCACGGGGCGGGAGCTGGTCCTGGACGAGGCGCTGCTGGCCTCCATCGAGGCGCTCTTCGCCCGCTGGGGCCGCCCGATGCGGGCCAACAACCGCCGCCAGGCTTACATCCCCGCCGGGGCTATCCCCATTGAGAATCCCGTGGGCACGGCACCGGCTTTCATCGTCGAGGCCTCCCAGGGGACCGTCATCTCCCTGCCCGGCGTCCCTCGGGAGATGCGCTACCTGCTGGAGCAGGCGGTGCTTCCCTACTTACAGCGGCGGATGGATGGGCAGGCCACGGTCATCCACAGCAAGCGGCTGCACGTGGTCGGACTGGGGGAGAGCGAGATTGACCGCCGGCTGGATGACCTGATGCACTGGGAGAATCCGACGGTGGGCCTGGCCGCCAAGGAGGGCCAGGTGGACATCCGCATCGCGGCCAAGGCGACCGACGAGGAGGGGGCGGAACGGCTCATCGCCGACGCGGAAGCACGGATCCGAGAACGGCTAGGAAAGCACGTCTACGGCGAAGAAGAGGAAACACTGGAAGGCGTAGTCGCCGCGCTGTTGGCCGGGCGGGGGATGCGGTTGGCCGTCCTCGAGAGCAACACGCTGGGGGCGGTGGCCGGACGGCTGGCAGCCACCCCCCAGGGCCCCCAAGTCCTCCAGTCCGGCCATCTGGTCCTCGCCCCCGATGAGGCGGGGCGGTTGCTGGGGCTCTCCTCCCCCCCGGAGCGCTGGGAGGCCCTGGTCTGCCGAGAGGTAGCGGAACGGGGAGCCCTGCACCTCCGCCGCGCGGCAGGAGCGGAAGCCGCCCTGGTGGTCATCGGCCACCTGGTGGCCGGCGCGACGCTCCAGGAACAGGGGAAGGGGGAGAGCTGGGTGGCTATGGCCTGGACGGAAAAAGGGGGAGAGGAGCTAGCGGAGGTGCGCAGCGTCCGGGTGCCGATGGGAGGCATCCAGGACCCGGCCCGGAGCCGGATCACCACCAGGGCTCTGGACCTGGTACGCCGGGTGCTCGGCTAGCCCATCTCGGCAACAAGAAAGTGGGGCGTCTCCCATCCGCTCAATCTGTTCTCAAAAGCGGACGGCTGTCAACGGATTGGGGGAGCGGATTGAACGGAAAGGAGCGCTCCCAGACGCTGGAAGCGGGGAGGCGCGGAGGGCCTCCGCCCAATCCGTTCTCAAATCCGCTGACAGCGGACCACGGACTGTGGACTGTGGACCGGGATCAGTCCAGGGGAAGCCAGAAGCCGATGGTGGTTCCCCGGCCTTCAGCGCTCTCGGCCCACACCTGGCCGCCGTGGGCCTCGACGATCCCTTTGACGATGGCCAGCCCCAGACCGGTGCCCCCGCTGCGCCGGGCCCGGTCCCGCTCGGCCCGGTAGAAGCGCTCGAAGATGTGGGGCAGCGCCTCCGGTGGAATGCCGGGGCCGGTGTCGGTGACGGCGACCCGGACCCGGCGGTGGGGTTCCCGGTCGTCTCGCCCCAGGGAGAGGGTGACGTGGCCTCCGGCAGGTGTGTGGCGCACGGCGTTGTCCAACAGGTTGCCCAGCACCTGCTCCAGCCGCCCGGCATCCACGGGAACGGGCGGTAGCTCCGCCGCCGCGACCTCGATGGCGACCCCCTTCTCCGCGGCCGAGGCCCGGAAGCCGGCCGCGACCCGCCGGGCCAGAGCGACCAGGTCGGTCGGCCGCCGGTGCAGGGGGAGTTCCCCCGCCTCGGCCAGGGAGAGGGTGCGCAGGTCCTCGACCAGCCGGATGAGGAGGCGCACTTTGTCCAGGACCGGCCCCAGGTGCTCGG
>Ga0256830_1000433_pt1 | contig 34228 bp, 34 predicted proteins | sample 128326metaG_FD_190537 | JGI IMG/M metagenome (GOLD analysis project Ga0256830, IMG submission 190537) | Hydrothermal vent microbial communities from Lau Basin, Pacific Ocean - 128-326 | ecosystem: Environmental > Aquatic > Marine > Hydrothermal vents | place: Pacific Ocean: Lau Basin | collected...
TCACAGGACCCACCTCATATCCATGCCCCTTCGGGGATGGGCCGGCCGAAGTCGAAGCACCGGGACCCGGCCGGGAGGACCTTCTCGGGGTTGAACCGTCCTTCCGGGTCGAAGGCCTCTTTGATGCGGGCCTGGGCGTCGAGGTCCACCGGAGTGAACATGAGGTGCATGAGGTCGCGCTTTTCCTTGCCGATCCCATGCTCGCCGGACAGGACCCCTCCGTTGCGGACGCACAGTTCGACCAGTTCGTCGGCGGCGGCGTGGACCCGTTCGAGCGCCCCCGGTTCCGACGCGTCGAACATCATCAGGGGGTGGAGGTTCCCGTCCCCGGCGTGGAACACGTTCATCATCGTCAGCCCGTACCGTTCACCGATCTCGTACACCTCCCGCATCGTCTCCACCAGCTTGGTGCGGGGCACCACCGTGTCGTGCAGGTAGTAGTCGGGAGCCGCCTGGGCGACGGCGCCGAACGCCGACTTGCGGCCTTTCCACAACAGCGCCCGCTCGGCTTCGTCCCGGGCGAGGCGGATCTCCCGGGCCCGGTGCTCGGTCGCCACCGCCCGGATCACGTCGGCTTCCGCCTCGACCGCCGGAGTGTCGCCGGTGACCTCGGCGAGGAGGATGGCGGCGGCGTCGGTGGGGAGCCCCGCCCCCAGCCAGTTCTCGACGGCCTGGGTCATCCGCTGATCCATCATCTCCAGGGCGGCGGGGACGAGTCCGGCGGCGATGACGCCGGAGACGGTGGCGGCGGCGTCCTCCACCGAGTCGAAGGTGATCAACAGGGTGCGGACGTCCGGCGGGTTGGGGGTGAGGCGGACCAGCGCTTTGGTGACGATCCCCAGGGTGCCTTCGGAACCGACGAGGATCCCCCGAAGGTCGAGGCCGATCGGGTCGGGCGCCTTGCCGCCGACGACGAGGACGTCGCCGTCGGCGAGGACCACCTCCAGCCCGAGGATGTGGTTCACCGTCGAGCCCTCCGCCAGGCAGTGGGGTCCCCCGGAGTTGTTGGCGACGTTGCCGCCGATGGTGCAGGCCGACTGCGACGACGGGTCGGGGGCGAAATGCAGACCGTACGGCTCGGCAGCGCGTGACAGGTCGAGGTTGATCACTCCGGGACCCACCCAGGCGCAGCGGTTGGCGGCGTCGATCTCGAAGATCTGGTTCATCCTGGTGGTGGCGACGACGACGCCGCCACCCAGGGGGACCGCCCCGCCGGCGAGCCCGGTTCCCGCCCCCCGGGGGACGACGGGGACCCCGTGACGGGCGGCGATACGGACGATCTCGGCGACCTCCTCGGTCGTCTCGGGGAGGGCGACGACCGTGACCTCCCCCCGGTACACACCGGCGTCTTTGCCGTAGAGGTAGCGATCCAGTCCCGAGGCGAGCACCCGATCCGTTCCGAGCAGCCCGATGAGGTCGGTCTGGAGGCTCATGCCCGGCAGCCTACCGCGACGCCCCACAGGGCACCCTCCGGCGGCGACGTCGACGAGCTCCGGGGGACGGCCGCCGACCACGGTCGGATCCGGACCGTCTCCTCCGGGGCCGAACGGGAGGGACACGGCCACAGTCATGTGACACCGTTATATGACGGTGTTATCTTTCGGTGGTGATGCCCCCCACAGACCGGCCCCTCTGGTGGGACGACCTGCCCGAACGAACCCGGCGGCCCGGTCTCCGATCGGACCTCGACGTCGACGTCGCCGTCGTCGGAGCCGGATACACGGGCCTGTGGACCGCCCACTACCTCCACGAAACCGACCCGGCGCTCCGCATCGCCGTGATCGAAGCACACCACGTCGGATACGGGGCGTCGGGGCGAAACGGCGGATGGTGCTACGACGGGTTCGCCGCCTCCCTGCACCGCATCGAACGGGCCTCGGACCTGGAGACGGCCCGACGGTTCGCGGCGGCGTTGAGGGACTCGGTCGCAGAAGTCGGGGAGACGGCCCGACGTCTCGGCATCGACATCCACTACCACCGAGGCGGCAGCATCGAGTTCCTGCGGAACGGAGGGCAGCTGGCGAGGGCCGAAGCCGACGTGGCCGCCGCCCGGCGCTACGGCTGGACCGACCGGGACCTCCGCGTCGTCGGACGGGACGAAGCCCTCGGCCACGGACGAGCCGCCGGCGTCCTCGGCGGACTCGTCTCCGCCCACGCCGCCGCCATCCAACCGGCCCTCCTCGTCCACGGCCTCGCCGACCACCTGGAGCAGCGGGGCGTGTCGATCTTCGAGGACACCGCCGCCATGGAGGTGGCCCCCCGACGGGTGACGACCTCCGGGGGGACCGTTCGGGCCGCCGTCGTCGTACGCGCCACCGAGGGGTACACGGCGTCGCTCCCCCGGATGCGGCGGCAGATGCTGCCCCTCTACTCCCTCATGATCGCCACCGAGCCCCTGCCCCGGTCACTGTGGGACGAACTCGGACTCCCCGAACGGGCGCTGTTCTCCGACTACCGGCATCTCGTGATCTACGGCCAACGCACCGTCGACGGCCGGATCGCCTTCGGCGGACGAGGCGCCCCCTACGACTACGGGTCCCGGATCCGCACCGGCGAGAAGTTCCCGGCCTCGGCGTTCGCATCGGTCCGGGACGCCCTCGTGGACCTGTTTCCCCAGCTCGCCGACGTCTCCGTCACCCACCGCTGGAGCGGCGTCCTCGGGGTCACCAGAGACTGGCATCCCTTCGTCGAGTTCCAGGACGGGTTGGCGTCCGCCGGCGGGTACGTCGGATCCGGCGTCGCCGTCTCCAACCTGGCCGGGCGGACCCTGGCCCACCTCATCACCGGGACGTCCAGCGAACTGACCCGGTTCCCCTGGGTGGGTCGCCGGGTCCGCCGATGGGAGCCCGAGCCGTTGCGCTGGGCGGCCATCAACGCCGCCCTCTGGGTGATGAAGAGCGCCGACCGGGTGGAGGCGAGCCGGGGCCGACCGGCGAAGCGGGCCGACCGCCTCTGGAGCATCGTCGACTGAACGAGGAGAGCCCACATGGGACTGCAAGGACCGAAAACCGCCCAATGGTTCGCACGTGCCAGAGCCGCCCTCGTCAACGGGGTGTCCAGCGGATGGCGGAACTGGGGAGACGACGACACCCTGGTCATCGCCCGAGGCGAAGGTGCCTACCTGTACGACGCCGACGGGAAACGGTACATCGACTTCCACAACGGCTTCGGACCCGTCATCCTCGGCCATGGGCACGAAGCGGTGGTCGAAGCCGTCGCCGAGGCGATGCGGGACGGGACCACCTTCGCCTTCACCCAGCAGCGGGAGGTGGAGGCCGCCGAGACGGTGAAACAGGCGGTGCCCTGGGTGGAACAGCTCCGGTTCACCAACACCGGGACCGAAGCGACCATGCACGCCATCCGCCTCGCCCGGGGATTCACCGGGCGGGACGTGGTGGTCAAGTTCGAAGGCAACTACCACGGGGCCCACGACTACGTCCTCTACTCCACACCGAGCTCGCCGGTGGAAGCCCTCGGGTCACGGTTCCGGCCCGTCCCCGCCCCCACCACGTCGGGGATCCCCGACGGAGTCGTGACGGTGATCCGCACCCTCCCCTTCAACGACCTCGACGCCGCCCGACGGCTGTTCCACGACGAAGGGCGCCGCATCGCCGCGGTGCTGGTCGAACCCATGCTCGGCAACGCCATGGGCATCGAGCCGGTCCCCGGCTTCCTCGAAGGGATACGAACGCTCTGCGACGAGCACGGCGCGATCCTCGTGTTCGACGAAGTGAAGACCGGGTTCCGCATCGCCGTCGGCGGAGCCGCCGAGGTCTACGGAGTGGTCCCCGACCTGGCCTGCTTCGCCAAGGCCCTCGGCAACGGCGTGCCGGTGGCGGCGATCGCCGGACGGGGACCCGTCCTCGAGGGATGGCGACATGGAGGGATCGCCCAGATGGGCACCTACTGCGGCAACGGGGTCGCCGTCGCCGCCGCCCACGCGACCGTCACCGAGCTGCTCCGTGGCGAAGCCTTGGCCCGCCTCGAACGTCTCGGCACCGACCTGATGGAGGGGACCAAAGCCATCCTCGACGCCCGCGGCGTGGCGGCGTCGGTGCTGGGACGACCGGCGATGTTCGGCTTCTACTTCGGTGAAGGCACCCCCCGGGACTACCGGGACACCGCAGACCATTCGGAAGACCTCTACGAACGGTTGACGATGGCGATGATCCGGCGGGGAGTGCTGCCCAACCCCGACGCCCTCGAACCGTGGTTCCCGAACGCCGCCCTCACCTCCGAGGACGTCGCGACGACGCTGATGGTCTTCGAAGAAGCCCTCGACGAGGCGTTGGCGGGCTGACATGCCGATCCAGGTCGACGTCGTCCAACGGCGGAGGGCGATCGCCGAGGCCACCTTCGCGGTGGCTGCCACCCGAGGCATCCAGGCGGTGACCCTCCGCTCCGTCGCCGCCGAGATGGGGGCGTCCACGACCGCCATCACCAACTATCTGCCCACCCGAGCCGACCTGTTGGTGAACGCCGTCGACGAGATGGGCCGGGAGTGGCTGGAGGAGCTCGAGACCATCCGCAGGGCGGCGCGGGGCCCCGAAGCCCTGCGCCGTCTGATGAGGGCCGCCGTCGCCTGGGACGCCGACGAGTACCTCCGGTGCGCGTTCTGGGTGACGTTGCTCGCCGAGAAAGGCCGGGACGAGCGGATCGACGCGCACCTGGCGGCGGCGTCTGCCCAGGTGAAGGGGGTGATCGAGGAGGTGCTCGCAGAGTGCGGCCACCCCGACGCCGGCACCGCCGCCGACCTGCTGTTCCTCTTCGCCCAAGGCGTGTTCGTGTCGATCGTCGAAGCACCCCGGGCGTGGACGCCGGCACGGGCGGCGGCCGCCGCCGACCTGGCCGTGGAGGCCGTCCTCGGTTCGACCTGATCCGTGTGCAGGAGCTCGCGGAAAGCACCAGCTCGTGCACACGGCCCCACCGGGCTTCACGCACCGTGTGCACGAAAACGCGCAAACCGCCGGCCCGTGCACACGGAACGGGGTCAGTCCGGACGGCCCCAACCGCCACCACCGGGGGTGCGCACCAAGAGCCGATCCCCGGGACGCACCTCCAGGGTCACCTTGCCGGGGAGACGCTCCGGCGGGCGGCCGGGCCGGATCAGCCAATCCTCGCCGCAGGCGCCCGGCTCACCCCCGTGGAGACCCCACGGGGCGTGGCGGCGACGCTCCCCGAGCAGCGACACCACCGCCGGCTCCCCGAATTCGATCTCACGCTCGATCCCGTCGCCGCCCCGGAACCTCCCCGCGCCGCCCGAGCCACGGCGGATCGTGTAGCGGGTCACCCGGAACGGATAGTGGACCTCCAGGGACTCGATCGGTGTGTTCTTCGTGTTGGTCATCCCCGTGTGGATGCCGGACTGCCCCGGTTTCATCGGCCGCCCTCCCTGACCGCCTCCGACGGTCTCGTAGTAGGCGAACCGGTCGTTGCCGACCAGCACGTTGTTCATCGTCCCCTGCGACGCCGCCGGGACGCGGTCCGGAGCCGCCTGGGCGAGGGCCCCCAACAGGACGTCGGCGATCCGCTGACTCGTCTCCACGTTCCCTGCGGCGACGGCCGCCGGAGGGCGGGCGTTCACGATGGTCCCTTCGGGAGCGATCAGGCGCACCCGTCGGTAGCACCCGCCGTTGGTGGGGATCGTCGGGTCGGTGGCGACCCGGACCGCGTAGTAGAGACACGACCGGGTCACCGCCTCGACGGCGTTGAAGTTCGCCGGGATCTGGGGGTCGCTGCCGGTGAAGTCGGCGGTGAGGGTGTCACCGTCGATCGTCACCGCCACCCGGATGCGAACGTCCCGATCCCCCCACTCCATGACGTCCTCGAACGTGAACGTCCCGTCGACCAGTTCGGTGAGGGCCGCCGCCATCCGCCGCTCGCCGTACGAAAGCAGCGCCGACGTGAGCCGATGGAACCCCTCCACGCCCTCCCGTCGAGCCATCTCGGCGAGGCGTCGAGCGCCCACCTCGTTCGCTCCGAGCTGCGCCGAGAGGTCCCCGAGACGTTCCGCCGGTGTCCGGGTCGCCTCCAGGAACGGCTCGAGGAACTCGGGCAGCCAGGCACCGTCACGCACCGCCGGCATGGGGGACACCCGAATCCCCTCCTGGTCGACGGTCGTCGCATGCACCGGCATCGAACCGGGTGCCTCACCCCCGACGTCGGCATGGTGGGCCCGGTTGGCCGCCCACCCGACGAGCTGCGACCCGAGGAACACCGGGCGGACCAACGTCAGGTCGTTCAGGTGGGTGCCGCCGGCATAGGGGTCGTTCACGGCGTACTGGACACCCGGCTCGGCCCCGAACCGTTCCAGCACCGCCGCCACCGACGCCGGCATCGACCCCAGGTGGACGGGGATGTGCTCGGCCTGGGCGAGCATCTCGCCGTCGGCCACGAACACCGCCGCCGAGCAGTCCATTCGCTCTTTGATGTTGGGCGAATAGGCGGTCCGACGCAGGACCGCACCCATCTCGTCGGCGATCCCGGCCAGGCGGTTCCGGGCCACCTCCAAGGCGATCGGGTCGATCACCAGGTCACCTCCAAGGCCCCGGACGGGTGCAGCAGTCCCCGCTCCCCGGGAGCCAGGTAGATCGTGGCTTCCCCTTCGGTGACGACACACGGCCCGACCACTTCGTCACCGGGCCTCATCCCCGGACGCCACCACACCTGGGCGGTCGCCGGCCCCTCGGAGGTGACCACCGTCCGATCGGAGAGCCGGGCGTCACCCTCCGGCCGATGTTCGGGAAGACGGTCCCAGGACAGGGCCGCCTGCCCGACGGCGGCCGCCCGCACCGTCACCGCCTCGATGGGGTCGTCGGGACGGGAGAAGCCGTTGCGAGCGGCGTGGGCCCGGTGGAACCGTTCCGCCAGCACCTCCCAGCCTTCCCCGACCCGGTACGGGACGGTGGTCTCGTGGGACTGGCCCAGATACCGGACATCCACCGACGTCTCCACCCGCACCGGTGGGCTCCCCGACCGCTCCGTCAACCGTCCGACGACCTCTGCGGCGACCTCGGCGACCCCACGGTCCAGGAGGTCGGCCTGGGCGGAGGTGAGGAGCACACTGCGGGCGGCGTCGTGACGGGGTGGGCTCAGCAGCAACCCGAGGGCCGAGAACACCCCCGCGTACGGTGGCACCACCACCCCCGCCATCTCGAGACGACGGGCCAAGGCGGAGGCGTGGAGTCCGCCGGCCCCGCCGAACGCCACCAGCACGGCGGAGCGTGGATCGGCACCCTCCTCCACCGATACCGCCCGGATGGCCCGTTCCATGTGGGCTTCGACGACCTCCACCATCCCGAGGGCCGTCTCCACCGGCTCGAGACCCAAGCGCCCACCCAGCCGGGCCAGGGCGGCGACGGCGGCGTCGGGGTGGACCCGCAGCGACCCGGCGAGGCTCTCGGTGATCCTCCCCAGCGCCAGGTTGGCGTCGGTGACGGTCGGCTCGACCCCACCTCGCCCGTAGCAGGCCGGACCGGGGTCGGCCCCGGCGGATCGGGGACCCACCCGGAGGGCGTTCCCCGGGTCGGCCCAGCCGATGCTTCCCCCTCCGGCACCGACCGTGTGGATCGCCACCGACGGGAGCCGGACCACCTGACCTTCCACCGTCCGTTCGTACACGATCTCGGGCCGACCGTGTTCGACCCGGCAGACATCCGTCGACGTGCCCCCCATGTCGAAGGAGACGATCCGGTGGTACCCGAGGGCCTGGCCCAGGGCGGCGGCGGCCACCACGCCCCCCGCCGGGCCCGACAGCAGGATCGCCGCCGCCAGCTCGGCGGCGTCGTCGGGGGTCATGAGACCGCCGCTCGAGCGCATGACGAGCAGACGTTCCGCCGGGTCGGGGACGACCCGGCGGCTCAGATGACGGAGGTAGGCCTCCACCTTGGGACGGAGGTAGGCGTTCACCACGGTGGTGGAGGTCCGCTCGTACTCCCGGAATTCGGGTACGACCAGATGGGACGGGGCCACCGGCACCTCTCCCAGGGCCGACCGTACCCATTCGACGACCTGTGCCTCCCGGTCGGTGTCCCGGAACCCGTACAGCAGCGACACCGCCACCGCCTCGGGTCCCCGTCGCCGGATCTCGTCGGTGAGGTCGTCTTCCCGGGCCGGATCCCATCCCAGCCGGGAGCGGCGGTCGACCAGCGGCGCCGGACGGTCGGCCAGCGGGTCGTACAGGGAGGGTCGGGCCTGGCGTCCGATCTCGATCAGGTCTTCGAATCCGGCGTCGACGATCAGGACCGTGTCGGCGCCGTCCCGTTCCAACAGGGCGTTGGTCGCCACGGTGGTGCCGTGCACCAGCAGCGGCACCCGGGCGTCGCCGACCAGCAGCCGAGCTCCGGACTCGACCCCTACGCTCTGGTCGGCGGTGGTGGAGGTCTTGGCGGCATGCAGCCTCGAACCGTCCCACCATGCCAGGTCGGTGAAGGTGCCGCCGACGTCCACCCCGAGGGTCATCGGCGGCGGCTACCCTCGACGTGGAGGTGCACCATGCCCGTACGAGTCGACGTCACCCCCAACCCCAACGCCCTCAAGTTCACGGTAGGCACCCCCGTCGGGGGCCCCAAGACCTTCGTGGCGGGCCAAGAGACCGACGACCCTCTCGCCGCCGAGCTCCTCGCCATCGATGGTGTGACCAGCATCTTCATGACCGCCGACTTCGTCACGCTCTCCAAGGCCCCCGAGGCCGGCTGGGACACCATCACCCCGAAAGCCACCGAGATCCTAGAGAGGCACTTCGCCGGGTGACCGTCACGGCCCCCGGGGCGGCGGGTCGACCTCGTTGCCGTCGGCGTCGAGCCACACCACCAGCGGCCAGGTGACCCCGCCCGGGTCGACGACGCCGCCCACCACCCGCCAGCGTCCACCCACGGCGAACGTCTCGATGGTCCCGACCTGTCCGAAACGGGCGAAGACCTCCGTCGCCGCGGCGACGACGTCGTCGGGGGCCTGGGCCGGTTCGCCGACACCGGCCGGGACCGACGGCGGAGTGAACGCAGACGGGGCAGGCAGGTCGAGGAGGGTGGGCGGATCGGTGGAGAGGTCGAACAGGAGGCGGAACGCCTGCGGGGGGATTCGACGGTATTCCTCGCCGGGGGCCGCCACCAGGCGGCCGACCACCGCCTGCACCGAGTACCGTCCGGCGCCGACGTCGCGTACCGACGAGACCGACACCCATTCGACGAAGGAACGGGTCCCCGGCTCGGGACCGGGCAGGTCGGGGTCGGCCAACACCGAAGAGCGGTCACCGCCACCGTCCGCCGTGAAGAGCTCCCGAAGCACCCATTCGGCGGCACCGGCGGCGGCCCGTTCGAGATCCTTCGACTCCACGGCCCGCAGGTCGGCTTCGGCCCACACCGGCGGGGGTGCGGTCGTCACCGTCGGCGGCGTCTCCGGCGCCACCGTCGTCACCGTCGTCACCGTCGCAGCCGGAGCCTCCTTCGCCGGACCGCTCGGCGGCGACGGTCGTCCCGGCCAGGCGACGGCGGCGACCACCGCAAGCACCCCGACGATCCCCGCCCCCCAACGCAGGGTCGTCCGGCGCCGGGACTCCACCTCCGCCATCAGCTCGTCCCAGGGAATGTGCTCGAAGTATTCGTCGGGAGGGGGCTGTCGGTCGGTCACGGTTCGAACCTACGGAACCGGTGGCCGGGCGACAAGGGGGTCGAAGGTGCGGGAACCATCCGGGCTACGACTAACGTTCCCCTGCCGATGGCGATGAACCCAGACCCCCGACCCGGACGCTGGATCCTCCCCCTGGTGATCTTGGGGATGATCGCGTTCACCTACTTCTTCGTCCGGTCCCTGCCCGGCGACGACACGCCACCCGAGGCGATCGCCGCCGACAGCTCGGTCGCCACCACCACCTCGTCGACCCTCGCCACCACCTCCACCACGTCGACCACGCTCCCCCTCGACCCCGAAGTGAAGGCCTACCTGGACACCCTCGACACCCTGGTCGAACAGCTCACCGGGTTCCAGACGGAGATGGCCGCGGTCAACTCCGGGTTCGATGCCAAACCGCGCACGATCCCCTACCGGGAGGCGGAAGACCGCCTCTCCGCCCTCGCCGACAACCTCGAGACGTGGCGTGACGCCGTCGCCGCCCTCACCGCACCGCCGGCTCTGGAAGCCAACCAGGCCGTGATCCTCTCCGCCGCCGAAGAAGCCAACACCCAGGCCCACGAGGCTCTTCGCGGCCTGCGTCTGCCCCCACCCGACACCGGCGACATCCGCCGTGCCGCCGTCGCGGCCTTCGACGACGCAGTCGCAGAGTTCGAGCGGGCCGTCGGCCAGGCGAAGGTCGCCGCCGGGGCCGAAGCCTGACGTGGACGTCGACGTTCGACGACCCGATCCCGACGAGCTCCGCACCTTCCGCCACCTCCTCGGACTCGCCTTCGGGTTCGATCCCGACCCCGACGAAGAGGAACGGTTCCTCGAGCTGATCGAAGTCGAACGAACCCGGTGCGCCTTCGACGGCGACGAGATGGTCGGCACCGCCACCGCCTTCAGTCTCGACCTGACGGTCCCCGGCGGGACGGTGCCCTGCGCCGGCACGACGATGGTGACGACGAAACCCACCCATCGACGCCGCGGCATCCTCCGGGCGTTGATGGCCGCCCACTTCGACGAGGTCGCCGAGCGGGGAGAACCGGTCGCCGCGCTGTGGGCGTCCGATTCCGCCATCTACGGACGGTTCGGGTTCGGCCAGGCCAGCGAAGGCGTGGAGGTCACCATCCCACGGTCCGAGGATCCGCTGCACCGCCTCGCCCCCGAACCCTCCCCCGTCGAGCTGGTGGACGTCGACACGGCCCGGAAGGTGTTCCCCGAGGTGTTCGAACAGGTGCGGATCGGCCGGCCCGGCTGTTACGCCCGCAGTGCCGTCTGGTGGGAGCACCGCCACTTCCACGACCCACGACAGCGCCGCGACGGCGGGACGTCGCAGCGTCTCTGCGTCACCCGCTCGAACGACGGCGAACCCACCGGGTACGTCCGCTACCGGGTCGAGGCGAAATGGGAGGATCATCACGGTGCCGGTGTGCTCACGGTGCTCGAGCTCCAGGCAACCACCCCCGAGGCCACGGCCGGGCTGTGGCGGTTCCTCCTCACCCACGACCTGATCGCCAAGGTCGTCGCCTACGACCGTCCGGTGGACGACCCGCTGTTCGAGCTCCTCGCCGCCCCTCGCCGCGCCCGGAGGGTGACGACCGACGCCCTCTGGCTGCGGATCCTCGACGTGCCCGCCGCTCTGGAGGCTCGCCGCTACCGAGGACCCGCATCATTCGTGTTCGACGTCTCCGACCCGACCGGACGCAGCGGAGGGACGTTCCGGCTGGAGGTCGACGAGGCGGGCCACGCCCGCTGCCGCCCCTCCCGGGGGCCGGTCGACCTCCGCCTCGACATCGAGGACCTCGGCTCCGCCTATCTGGGAGCGCCCCGCTTCGCCCGCTCCCTCCGTGCGGGTCGTCTCGACGGTGACCCGGCGACCGCCGTCCGGGCCGACATCGCCTTCACCTGGGATCCTCCGCCGTGGTGCCCGGAGGTGTTCTGATCCAACGAGCCTGGCGGGCCACTAGCGTTTCGGGCACAGTCTCGCCGAGCCGACCATGACGAAACAGTCCGAATACGTCCTCCGTACCGTCCGGGACCGGGGCATCCGGTTCGTCCGTCTCTGGTTCACCGACGTCCAGGGGTTCCTCAAGTCGGTGTCGATCAGCCCCCAGGAGCTGGAGACCGCCCTGGAAGAAGGCATGACCTTCGACGGGTCGGCCATCGACGGCTACGCCCGGGTGCAGGAAGCGGACATGCTCGCCATCCCCGACCCGTCCACCTTCCAGATCCTCCCGTGGCGCACCGAAGAGCCGGTGGGGCGGATGTTCTGTGACATCGTCACCCCGGACGGTCGGCCCTTCGAAGGCGACCCCCGCACCGTGCTGAAACGCAACCTGGAACGAGCCGCCGCCGCCGGATACACCTTCTACGTGGCCCCCGAGCTCGAATACTTCTACTTCGCCGACTCCGGACCCGAACCCAAGGTCCTCGACCACGGCGGCTACTTCGACCTCACCCCCCTCGACGTCGCCCACGAATACCGGCGCAAGACCATCAACGCCCTCGAGGAGATCGGGATCCCCGTGGAGCACTCCCACCACGAGGTGGCCCCCAGCCAGCACGAGATCATCGTCCGCTACACCGACGCCCTCACCATGGCGGACAACATCATGACGTTCCGCCTGGCGGTGAAGGAGGTGGCGTTGGAGCACGGGGTGTACGCCACCTTCATGCCGAAACCGTTGGAGCAACACGACGGTTCCGGGATGCACCTCCACATGTCCCTGTTCCGGGGCGAACGGAACGTGTTCGCCGGAGACGAAGCGGGAGAGCTGTCCGAGACGGCCCGCCGGTTCATCGCCGGGCTCCTCCGCCACGCCCGGGAGATGACCGCCGTCACCAACCAGTGGGTGAACTCCTACAAGCGCCTCGTCCCCGGCTTCGAAGCCCCCATCTACGTCTCCTGGGCCCGCAACAACCAGTCCGCCCTCGTCCGGGTCCCGACGGTGAAAGCCGGCAAGGCCGAGAGCGTCCGGGTCGAATACCGCTCCCCCGACGCAGCCTGCAACCCCTATCTGGTCCTCGCCGTGCTCCTCACCGCCGGGTTGGAAGGCATCGAACAGGGATACGAGCTGCCGCCGGAAGTGACCCTGAACCTGCACGAACTCGACCGGGAAGATCGGGAGAAGATGGGTATCGAACGACTCCCTGAGACCCTGGCGGAGGCGCTCGACACGATGGAACGCTCCGACCTGGTCCGCAAGGCCCTCGGCGACCACGTCGTCGACTGGTTCGTCCGTAACCGCCGCAAAGAATGGGACCGCTACCAGCAGCACGTCTCCCGATACGAACTCGAGACCTACCTGCCGATCCTGTGACCCTTCGATGGACGTCGCCCTCTACCCCGCCGACTGCTCCGACACCCTCGCTTCGGCGTTGACCGTCGCCGGGTTCGAGCCGAAGCCGGTGGAGGACCTCGGCGACATCGACCCGACCCTCGCCGAACATTGGGGGGTCCTCGTCGTCGAGTTGGGTGACGAACCCCTCCGCCGCCTCCGCCAGATCGCCCATCTCGCCGAAGAGTCGGGGGTCCCGATCCTGGTCGCCGTCGAACGGGACCAGCTCGCCCTCGTCGAGAACACCGACCAGATCGACGACCTCATCGTCGGGGTCCCCGATCCGGCCGAGCTGGGGGTCCGGATCCGCCGCCTCCTCCGACACGCCGCCGACGACGAAGTCCTGACGTACGAGGACCTCGTGCTCGACACCAGGACCTACCAGGCGACCCTCGCCGGGCACGCGATCGACCTCACCTACATGGAGTACGAGCTGTTGCGGTTCTTCGTCGCCAACCGGGGAAGGGTCTGGACCCGTGAACAGCTCCTGTCGAAGGTCTGGGGGTACGACTACTTCGGAGGTTCCCGCACCGTCGACGTCCACGTTCGCCGACTGCGGGCGAAACTCGGGGAGGAACGGGCGTGGATCACCACGGTGCGGTCGGTCGGGTACCGCTTCGGCTGACCCGGAAGCGACGCCCGGCCGCGGCGACCAACAGGCGGTAGATCCCCCGACCGACCCGGCCGTTCACGGGCGGCCCCAACGTCAGTTCGAACAGCCACCGCGCCACCGGCCCCGACCCGACCACGGCCGGGGCGGCACGGTGGAGCCAGGGCCGGCGGAGGGCCGACACGAAGATCCGCCCCACCCGGTAGTGGTCCCCGAACCGTTCCTCGAGCAGGGACGGGTACCGCCGGAGAAGCGAAGGGTCTCCGTGGCGGAGGGCGGCGTCGATCGTCTCCGCCGCCAACCGGCCCGACCCGAGGGCGGCGGCGATCCCCTCCCCGGTGAAGGGGTTGACGGTCCCTCCGGCGTCGCCCACCGCCAGCCAGTTGGGTCCGGCCTCGGGGGTGATGCCCAACGCCGCCGGGAGGATGCCGCCCCGGGGACGTTCCCGGGGTTCGGGGCGCAGGCCCCAGTCGTCTGCGACCGAGAGGACGAAACGACGGTAGAGAGGCATCGTCTTCACACCCCGCCACCGGCCGGCCGTCGTCAGGGCGATCACGCCCACGTTGGCGGTCCCGTCCCCGACGGGGAACACCCATCCGTATCCGGGGACGGGTCGGCCGTCGTCGTCTGTCAGCCCGAGCCGGCACTCCAGGAACCGGTCGCCGGAACGGGAGCTCACGTGGTAGGCACGGACGGCCACGCCGAGGGGGAAACGGCGGTCCCGGACGGTGCCCGCCGCCCGCCCGAAGGGGGAGGAAGCTCCGTCGGCGATCACCACGTACCGGGGTGTCCGTAGCTCACCCCCCACGTCCACGGCCAGGCGCCCGTCCCGCCACACCGGACGGGCAGCCACCCCTTCCACCACTTCGACACCGCGTCTGCGGGCCTCGGCGACGAGGCCTGCGTCGAGACGGAACCGGGGGACGACGACGCCGCGTCGGGGGACGCCGGGCCGGTGCGGCCACCGCATCTCCTGGCTGCGCCCCCGGTGGACGAGACGGAGACCGTCCACCGGGTGGCCGTCCGACGTCGTCTCCTCCGCCCCGATCCGCTCCAGCTCCGCCAGGGCGGCCGGGGTGAGGCCGTCGCCGCAGGCTTTGTCGCGGGGGAACCGGGACCGGTCGACGATGGTGACGTCGTATCCGGCGTCGGCGAGGACGATCCCGGCGGCCGAACCGGCCGGTCCGGCACCTACGACGAGCACCGTGCTCATCGACCTGCCCGCCGTCGGGTGCCGTCAGGGACGTCGTGCACGGACCAGCGTGTCGATCGCCTCGCGGACCCCTTCGTCGGTCTCCACAGCCCGGACCACCCTCTCCGCCTTGACGATCGTCAACGGCTCCAACTCGAAAGCGATCTCGTCCGGTGTGTAGTGGACCTCGGGGTCGGGCGGGCCTCCCCATCCCCGCTCCAGGTTCTCGAGGTCGTGGCCGATGACCAGCATCGTTCCGCCGGGCGCCACCGCCTCCCGGGCCCGGGCGATCACGTCTCGACGCTGCTCCGGGGGGAGATGCAGGTAGAGGATGACGACGAGGTCGTAGGCGTCCGGCTCGGGCCGGTATCGGGTGACGTCGGCCACCGTGAAGTTCACGTCGACGCCTCGCTGCCGTGCCAGCTCCTGTGCCCGCTCGATCGCCACCTGCGAGAAGTCCACGGCGTCGACCTGCCATCCCCGTTCGGCGAGCCACACCGCGTTGCGGCCTTCCCCGCAGGCGACGTCGAGGGCCCGGCCGGGTGTCATCTCCCCGACCTCGGAGACGAGGAACACGTTCGGCTCGACACGCCACAGCCAGGGTTTCTCTTCGTATCTGCGATCCCATTCTTCGGCGCGCATCGTTGCCTCCTCGTCTCGCACCCTACCGCCTCGGCGGAGGTCGCCCCGCCGCGTGCAGGCTCCCCCCACCGAGGCGGGGGGAGCAGGCGCACACCCGGAGGATCAGATGAAGATGATCTGGGCGCCGTCGGTCAGCTCGATGAACTCGGTGGCGGACAGGATGCCTTCGACCCCGTCGAACAGGTCGTCCTCACCGAGGCCCATCATGTCGGCCGACATCTTGCACGCCCACAGATGGCCGCCGGCGTCGACGATCATCTGGAGGAACTCGGGCACTTCGGGCACGCCGAGCTCGGCGATCTGCTTCTTCATCATGTGGGTGGCCATCGCCGTCATCCCCGGGAGGCCGCCGAGCCCCTGGGGCATGTGGGTGGCCGGATTGCCCAGCGGCGTGAACTTGAGGTCGTGCATCGTCTTCTTGTTGATCATGTCGAGACCCCAGAACGTGAAGAAGATGTGGGCCTCGATGCCTTCACCGAGGGCGGCGTTGGCCATGATCAGCGCCGGGTAGGCCATGTCGAGGGTGCCCTTCGAGGCGATGAACGCCATCTTGCGGTCGGTGTCCTCACCGAAGTCGGGGATCAGCCTCGGTTCCTGCTCGGTCGTCGTCATCTCCATGCTCCTTTCGGTCAGACGCATCCCTTGGGTTTCGGCAGTCCGGCGATGTACGCCATCTTCTTGGCGGGTTTCTTCGGGAAGAGCTGGAACAGCTCCTTGGTGGGGAACCCGCCGACCGCCGAGACCCGCCGCAGGGTCGGGGTCTCCCCGTTCTCCCGGTAGTCGGCACGCAGGAAGCGGATGACCTCCCAGTGACGGTCGGTGAGGTCGATCCCGATGTTCTGGGCGAGCTGTTTCGCCAGCTCTTCGTCCCATTCGTCGTATTCCGTGAGGAACCCTTCGGCGTCGACGTGGATCTCACGTCCGGCGATGGTGGCGGTCGTCATGTCGGCATCTCCTCTCGGTGCTCGTCGGTGGTGTGCTCGGGGTCGGTCGGCGGTGCCGCCGACCGCAGCATGTCGAGGACCCGGGCCAGGCCGCGCCGCACCTGCGGGTCACGCATCTCTCGGAGGAGGGATAGGAGCGACGGTGGCGGTGCGGACGCGGCCTGGTCCTCCCGTACGGTGTGGACGGTGCGGCGCAGCATCGTCATGACCTCGGGTTGGGTCATCTCTTTGATCGTCTCGAGGATGAGGACGACGTTGTCGCCCAAGGCCCGCACGTCGTCCTCCGAGAAGCTGGTGACCACCCGGTCGACCACCCCCACCCCCGCCTTGGCGAACCCGAAATACCCTTTGTCGTCGAGCTCGCCGAGGCGACGGATGAGGCTCTCCGTCATCGGTCCGGCCAGGTCCGTCACCTCTTCGGCCAGTTCGGCGAGGGCCTGGAGACGGCCGATCCCGGCCCGGAGGGTGGGAAGGGCCCGTGCCAGCTCCTCGAGGAACGCCACGGCGTCGGCGACGTTCACGTCGTCGCCGAGCCGGTCGAGTTCGCGGCTCACCGCCTCCAGCGCGGCGGCACCGACCGGCACGAGATCCTGCGACAGCTCCCTCCACCGTTCCCGTTCTTCCCGTTGGCGACGGAGCTCGTCGGCGATCTCGGCGACCTGGTCGGCCAGCCGTTCGAGACGGTCGTCGATGTCGGGGCGCCGGTCGACGGTGGTCATCCGCCGACCTCCTCGGTCTTCTTGCCCAGAAGCGACATCGCCGACGGCAGCGGCACGTCCTTTCCGGGCAGCAGCACGTTCCAGTAGAACCAGCGGAACAGCAGCTTCCCCCAGTGGTTCATCTCCGTCTCCTCGAGCAGGCTGAACGGCCCGATCCCGGGGAGTGGGTACTTGCCGGGAAGGGGTTCGACCTCGTAGTTGAAGTCGATGAGCAGGGCCTTGCCGTTGCCCGTTTCGATGAAGCAGTTGGCGTGGCCGTCGAACCTCTCCACCATCTCGAGACCTTCGACGTGCCGGATGAAGTTCTCGACGAACACCTCCCCTTGGAAGTGGGCGACGGATCCCGCCTTGGAGGTCGGCAGGTCGGCGGCGTCACCGAGGACGAAGATGTCGTCGTCGTGGGTCGACACGAGGGTGTGGTGGTCGACGGGGATGTAGTTCAGTTCGTTCCCCAGCCCCGACCGGGCGACGAAGTCGGCGCCCATGTTGAGGGGGACGGTGACCAACAGGTCGAAGGGGATCTCCCGTTCGTCGTAGCTGATGAGGGTCTTCGTCTCCGGATCGACCTGCTCGACGTAGAAGTCGGTCTCGACGCCGATCTTGCGTTCTTCGAGCAGCCCGCCGAGGTGGCGGGAGGCGACGGGTTTGGTGAACGCCCCGTCGAGCGGAGTCACGTAGACGAGTTCCACCCGGTCTCGCATGCCTCGCCGCGTGAAGTAGGCGTCGGCGAGGAAGGCGAACTCGAGGGGCGCCACCGGGCACTTGAAGGGGTAGTCGACGATGTGGACGACGAGCCGCCCACCGTCGAACCGCTCCAAGGCCCGACGGAGGGCGATGGCGCCTTCCAGCGTGTAGAAGGTGTGGATGCTCCTGCCCCATTCGTCGGAGTCGAACCCGGGTGTCTCCTCTGGCCGTGGGGACGTCCCGGTGGCGACCACCAGCTTGTCGTAGCCGAGTTCGGCGCCGTCGGTGAGGACCACCCGGTGCCGTTCGGGCTCGACCCGGTCGATCTCGCCGAGGACCAGGTCCACGCCGTCGGTGATGAACCGCCTGCGTGGTCTGGTCGTCTCGTCGGGGCGGTACTCACCGAAGGGGACGAACAGGTATCCCGGCTGGTAGTGATGGACGTCGTCCCGGTCGACGATGGTGATCGTCCATTCGTCCTCCGCCAGGCGGGGACGCAGCTTGTTGACGACCATCGTCCCGGCGGTACCCGCTCCGAGCACCAGCAGTTTCTTCATCGTTCGCTCCTCAGATGCAGACGGGACCCACCGTGGGTCCCGTCTGTGGTCGGGGTCGTCCAGAGCCGTCCTGGGTAGTGCTGCGATGTGACGGTCTGGTCCATGGTGTCCCGTCTCGGTTTCCGTACGCCCCGAACATATGCAGTTTCTCGAATGTCTGACAGGGGGAGGAATGCCCTACCTGCAGGGACCTTGTGCACTACTTCACATGCCCTGGGTGCAGGGCGCCGCCCGAGGACCGGGGCGGAACAGGCCGGACGCGAGCGGAAGAGGCGACCCCTCCGCCGCAGAACGACGCAGACCCCTCAGCCGAACTCGATCCCCTGGGCCAGCGGCAGGTCGTCCCCCCAGTTGATCGTGGTGGTCTGACGGCGCATGTAGGCCTTCCACGCGTCCGATCCGGCCTCCCGGCCGCCGCCCGTCTCCTTCTCGCCCCCGAACGCCCCGCCGATCTCCGCACCGGAGGTGCCGATGTTGACGTTGGCGATCCCGCAGTCTGAACCCTCGTGGGACAGGAAGCGTTCCGCATGCTTGAGGGATTCGGTGAAGATCGCCGACGACAGCCCCTGGCGAACCCCGTTCTGGATGGCGATCGCCTCGTCGAGGGTGTCGAATTCGACCAGGTAGAGGATCGGGGCGAAGGTCTCCTCCTGGAGGATCGGAGCCGAAGCCGGGATGCGGATGATCGTCGGCTCCACGAAGGTGGGGCCGAGGTCGTCACGCCGGTTCCCGCCGGTGAGCAGCTCGCCTCCTTGGGAGAGGGCCGCCTCGATGGCCGCCATCATCGTGTGGACCGCCGCCTCGTCGACCAAGGGGCCCATCAAGACGCCGGGCTGGAGAGGGTCCCCGATCGTCACCTGCTCGTAGGCCGCCACCATCCGCTTCGCCATCTCGTCGGCGACGCCACGCTGGACGAGCAGCCGCCGCAGCGTGGTGCATCGCTGGCCGGCCGTGCCGACCGCGGCGAACAGGGCGGCCCGGACAGCCAGGTCGAGGTTGGCGTCGTCCATCACGATCACGGCGTTGTTGCCGCCCAGCTCCAGGATCGAACGGCCCATCCGCCTCGCCACTTCGGTCCCGACCTTGTAACCCATGTCGCAGGAGCCGGTCGCCGAGATGAGGGGGATCCGCCGGTCCTTCACGAGGGCGTCGCCGATGTCGGCGCCGCCGCCGACGACGAGGTTGAACACCCCTTCGAACCCGGAGCCCTCCATGACCTCGGCGGCGATGTTGGTGACCGCCACCGCCGTGAGCGGAGTGATGCTCGACGGTTTCCAGATGTTCGTGTCCCCACACACCGCGGCGACGAGGGCGTTCCACGACCACACGGCGGTGGGGAAGTTGAACGACGTGATGATCCCCACCGGTCCCAGGGGATGCCACTGCTCGTACATCCGGTGCCGTGGCCGCTCCGACATCATCGTCAAGCCGTAGAGCTGGCGGGACAACCCCACGGCGAAGTCGGCGATGTCGATCATCTCCTGGACCTCGCCCAGGCCCTCGGGGAGGATCTTGCCCATCTCGATGGTGACGAGGGCACCGAGGGCCTCTTTGTGCTCGCGGAGCGCGTCGCCGATCTGGCGGACGTATCGACCCCGCTCGGGGGCGGGGAGCATCCGCCATCGGGTGAAGGTCTCGACCGAGTTCTCCACCACCGCCTCGTAGTCCTCGAGGGACGCCCTGCGGACGGTGGCGATCACCTCACCGGTGGCCGGGTTGACGCTCTCGAGGTCGGCGCCGTGGGCTTCGAGCCATCCGCCGGCGTAGACCCCCGAGTTGTGTTCTCCGAGCCCGAGCTCTGCCAGCACCCCTGCGGTGTCCATCCTCCGACCTCCCGTCACCGGGCAGCCACGACTTCGATCTCCACCAGGAACCCTCCCGGGAGGGCTCCCGCCTGCACCGTCGACCGGGCCGGCGGCTCATCCTCGAAGAACGAGCCGTACACCTCGTTGACCGTCGGGAAGTCGGCGATGTCGGCCAGGAAGATCGTCGTCTTGACGATGTCGCCGTAGCCGAGCCCGACATCGGTGAGGATCGCCCCGATGTTGCGCATCACCTGTTCGGCTTGGGCGCGCACGTCGTCGGGTGCCCGCTCGCCGGAGGCAGGGTCGATCGCCACCTGGCCGGATACGAACACGAGGTCTCCGGCTTCGACGGCCACCGAATAGGGGCCGAGGGCGCCGGGGGCACTGGGCGTGGACAGGACCTTCTTCGTCACCGGTTCGCTCCTGGGTCGGTCCGTCCCAGAGTACCGGCGACCGGCCGCGCCCGGGCGCCACGGATGGAAGGTGCTCAGGCGAAGCTGTTGCCGCAGCCGCAGGTGCGGGTGACGTTCGGGTTGTCGATGGCGAACCCCGCACCCATGAGGCCGTCGCGGTAGTCGAGGGTGCTCCCCTGGATCTTCTCGGCGCTCTGCGGGTCGACCACGACCTTGACGCCTCCGAACTCGACCACCCGGTCGTCCTCTTCGATCTCCGAATCGAAGAACATCTCGTAGGAGAACCCCGAACATCCGCCCGGACGCACCGCCATCCGCAGCGCCAACGTCGGGTCCCCTTCCGCCTCGAGCAGCTCCCGGAGCTTGTCGACGGCGGCGTCGGTGACGGTGACCACCGGTCGGGCCTTGGAGGGTTTGATCGAGACGATCTGGGACATGTTCGCTCTTGGCTTTCGCTCTCGGTCCGCTTTGTCCGTACTTGTCCGGACGTCCGCATGATACCCGCCGCACCGCCGAAGACAATTGACACTATGGGAATAGTGGAAATTAGAGTCGTGGCATGGCCACCCGTGACGACGTCCTCGCCGCCCTCCGCGGCGTCCGCGACCCCGAACTCGGCGCCGACGTCGTCGAACTGGGCATGGTGAAACACGTCGAGGTCGCGCCCGACGGCCACGTCGAGATCGGACTCGCCCTCACCATCGCCGAATGCCCCCTCCGGGGCCAGATCACCGACGACGTGAAGCGACGGGTCCGCGCCCTGCCCGGGGTGACCGACGTGGCGATCACCACCTCGGCCATGAGCGCCGACGAACGAGCCAACCTCATGTCGGTCGCCCGACGACGGGCACGCGAACACGCCCGCCCGACCCAGGTCTCGCCCACCACCAGGGTGGCGGCGATCGCCTCCGGCAAAGGCGGCGTCGGCAAGTCGTCGATCAGCGCCAACCTGGCGGTCGCCCTCGCCCGACGGAGCTTCCGGGTCGGGCTCCTCGACGCCGACATCTGGGGGTTCTCCCTCCCCAGGATCCTGGGGGTGTCCGACCGGTTGCACGCCGACGACGAGACCCGGCTCATCGTGCCCGCACAGGTCCACGACCTGAAACTCGTCTCCACCGGACTCATCGCCGAGAGCGAAGACACCGCGCTGATGTGGCGGGGGCTCATGCTCTCCAAAGCCCTCGAGCAGTTCCTCACCCAGGTGGACTGGGGCGACCTCGACTATCTCGTGATCGACATGCCGCCGGGCACCGGCGACGTCCAGATGGCGCTTTCTCGGATGCTCCCCCAGGCGGAGATGGTGGTCGTCACCACCCCCCAGGTAGCCGCCCAGAAGGTGGCGATGCGGGTCGCCGACATGGCCCGGCGTTCCCACATGCCGGTGGTCGGGGTGATCGAGAACATGAGCTGGTTCGAATGCAGCCACGGCGAACGGTTCGCCCTCTTCGGTGAAGGGGGCGGAGAAGCGCTGGCGGAGGAGCTGGCGGTGCCCCTCATCGGACGGATCCCCATCGACCCCGCCGTCGTCGCCTCGGGAGATCACGGCCGCCCCGTCGTCCTCGGCGCAGGACCCGCCGCCGAAGCCCTCACCGCCGCCGCCGAACGCCTCGTCGAGCTCCTGCCTCCCGCCGCCGAAGAGACCTGCACGGGGAGGCTCGCCCGCCTCTTCGACCACCTGGAGCAGACGAGCGCCGGGTGACTAGTCACTTGGGGGGAAAAGAAATCAGCCCATGCCTTCTGGGCCCGATGGGCCGATGATAGAAGGGAACGTGCCTCGTCGAAGTGGCTGGGAGGCTATCTTTCGAAGGGCTTCGGGGTGCCGGAATCCCCCTTGACGGACCCCGATTCGCACGAGGGCCTGAATCCCCCGCAGGCCCTCGTGCTTCGTCTCAGGGCACCATCGGAGAGACGGCGGCGTCCCAGTCTCCGTCCCCACCGCCACCGAAGCGCACCCGGCCGTCGGCCGCCAACTTCCGGAGATGGGCGCAGACCGAACGGGCGGCCAGGGGCCACAACGCCCGGTCGACGTCGGCGTAGACGACCTCGACCACCTGGCCCACCGTCCGGGCCCCCGCCTCCACCGCCGCCAGGATCTCCTGCTCACGCTGACGCCGATGTGCCAGATACCACGAGATCACCTCCCGGGGACGGTCGATCTCCGGACCGTGGCCCGGATACAGGCGGCGCAACTCCATGCCCCGAAGCCGCTCCAGAGAACGGAGGTAGGCGGCGACGTCGTCCACCATCACCGACGAGCCCCCCATGATGTGGTCGCCGGTGAACAGGACGTCCCCGAGACGAAGACACAGGTGGTCATCGGAGTGGCCCGGCGTGTGGACGGCCTCCAACTCCCCGGCCCCGACCCGAACCGTCGAACCGTCGGCCAACACGACGTCGGGGTCGAACTCCGGCCCGGGTGCGTACCCGAAGGCGGGACAGCCGAGCTCCCGGGCGAGGGGATTGGCGAGGGGCGCATGGTCGGGATGGGTGTGGGTGACCACCACCGCCGCCGCCCGACGGTCACCCAACGCGTCGACGATGGCCCGGCGATGGCTCGCATCGACCGGCCCCGGGTCGATCACCGCCACCTCGCCGTCGACCTCCAACAGGTAGGTGTTGGTGCCGGGCCCCGTGAACGGCCCCGGGTTGGGGGCGAGGATCCGCTCGACCCTCACTCCGCCTCCTCGTAGTCGGGATCCCCGGGGAGGACCGCCCGCACCTCCGATCCGGACCGCACCAGCCGGGGGATGGTCTGGTCGCGACTGGCGGCGGCGATCATGCCCCGGACCGCATCGCCCGCGTCGTCGAAGGCGGCGAGACGCTCCAGATGCACCCGTGTCGGCAGCACGATCCCCCAATGCGAAGCCTGTGCCCGGGCCAGCGCATCCCCCGGGCGGATCCAGACCGGGTCGGCCAGCTCACCGGTCAAGGCCTTCGGGGGAGGGAGGTCGTCGCCCCGGGCGACGAAGAAGCGGGTGTCGAACCTCCGAGGCGCCCCCTCCGGGGTGAGCCAGTTCGAGACGAAGGAGAGCCGATCCAGGTCGAAGGCAGCTCCGGCATCGGCGAGCGCCTCGAACAGCTCCCGTCCGGTCGTGCCCACCGCCGCGCCCGGCACCTCGCCGACGGCCAGGAACAACCCCACCTCCTCGGCGGTCTCCCGCACCGCGGCGAGCTGGAAGGGACGGTCGAGCTCGGAGCCACCCACCGCCGGAACGTCGGGCCGACGGTCGAGGTCCTCCACCAACCCGCCGGGGAAGACATGGACGCCCCCGAACGCCGCCCGGTTGGACCGGCGCCCCAGCAGCACCTCGGGGCCTCGACGTCCGTCCCGCACCAGGATGAGGGTGGCCGCCGGTACCGGAGCCGTCACCAGACCACCACCCGGAACACCCCACCCAGGCGGAGGCGGATCAGCTCCCTGACCACCGGCACCATCAACAGCAGGCCCACCAGGTCGGTGAGGATCCCCGGGGTGATCAGCAGCACGCCGCCGACGAGGATGAGCACCCCGTGGGCGATCTCGGCGGAGGGCACCTTCCCTTCGGCGAGGGAGACCTGAATGGCCCTCCAGGCCCGCGCGCCCTGGCGCCGCACCGCCGACGCCCCGACGATCCCCGTGCCGACCACCATCAGCAGCGTCGGGCCGAGACCCAGGCGGTCTTCCACCTCGGCCAGGAGGTAGAGCTCGACCAGCGGGATCCCCACGAACAACAACAGTCGAATCACGCCCCCACGTTAGGGGAGAACATCCCGGTCGAGGCCGCCGGGCGTCGATCCACGGCCTCGGTAGGCTGACACCGATGCGTCTCCGCGACCTGCCGTCCGTGGACCGGCTCGCCCGCTCGGTGTCCGACCGCGGGCTGCCCCGAGGCCTCGTCGTCGACATCTGCCGGAACGCCGTCGACGAAGCCCGGGCCGCGCTGGCGGAGAGCGGGGAAGCACCCGACGCTCACCACCTCGCCCAAGAAGCCATCGACCGTCTCGCCCGATCCCGACCGATCTCGGTGATCAACGCCACCGGCGTCCTCCTCCACACCAACCTGGGCCGCGCCCCCCTGGCCGCCGACGCCGCCGACGCCGCCACCGCCGTCGCCGTCCACTACACCAACCTGGAGCTCGACCTGACCGCCGGACGGAGAGGCGGTCGGGGCTCCTACCTCCAGGAGCTCCTCGTCCATCTGACGGGAGCCGAAGCCGCCCTGGCCGTCAACAACAACGCCGCCGGGCTGCTCCTCACCTTGGCGGCCCTGGCCTCGGGGCGCCCGGTCCCCGTCTCCCGCGGCGAACTCATCGAGATCGGTGGCTCCTACCGGCTCCCCGAGCTGATGCAGGCCTCGGGGGCGCGGATGGTGGAGGTGGGCACCACCAACCGGACCCGGATCGCCGACTACGAGGCGGTCGCCCCCGACGCCGCCTTCCTCCTGAAGGTGCACCCCTCCAACTATCGGGTCGTCGGCTTCACCGAGGAGGCGGACCTCGCCGACCTCGCCGTCGTCGCCGCCGGAGCGGGCATCCCCCTCGTGTTCGACGCCGGGAGCGGTCTCCTCGACGCCGACGTCCCGTGGATCCCGGGCCCGGCACCGTCGTGGCTCTCCGGCGAACCGGGTGTCGTCCAATCCCTCCGCCGAGGCGCCGACCTCGTCCTTTTCTCCGGTGACAAGCTCCTCGGCGGACCCCAGGCGGGGATCGTCGTCGGCCGGGCGGAGCTGGTCGAGCGTCTCCGCCGCCATCCCCTCGCCCGGGCGCTGCGGATGGACGGACCGACCCTCGCCGCGTTGGAGTCCACCCTGGAGGCGTACGCCGACGGCCGCGCCCTGTGCCTCCCCTTCTGGCAGATGGCGACCGCCGAAGGAGACGAGCTCACCCGCCGGGCCGAGCGGATCGTCGCCGCAGCGGGCATCGACGCCCGGGTGGTCCCGTCCGCCGCCACCGCCGGGGCGGGTTCGGTACCCGGCTCGGCGATCCCCGGTCCGGCGATCGAACCCTCCGGCGTCGACGCCGACCACCTGTACCGCGCCCTGCTCGACCACGACCCTCCGGTCGTCACCCGCCGGCTGCGGGGACGGCTCCTGGTGGAGGTCCGGTCGGTGCTCCCCTCCCAGGACGAGACCCTCGCCGCCGCCCTCGCCGCCGCATGCCGGTCATAGGTACCGCCGGACACGTCGACCACGGCAAGTCCACCCTGGTCCTGGCCCTCACCGGCAGGGACCCGGACCGCTGGCGGGAGGAGAAGGAACGGGGCCTCACCATCGACCTGGGATTCGCATGGACGACCCTGCCCGACGGCACCGAAGTCTCCTTCGTGGACGTGCCCGGCCACGAACGGTTCATGAAGAACATGTTGGCCGGGGTGGAGGCAGTGGACGTCGCCCTCCTCGTCGTCGCCGCCGACGAAGGCTGGATGCCCCAGTCGGAGGAGCATGCCGCCGTCCTCGACCTCCTCGACGTGGAACGGGGCGTGGTCGCCCTCACCAAGGTGGACCGGGTCGACGCCGAGCTGGCCGAGCTCGCCGCCTTGGAGGTCGAAGAGCGCCTCGAAGGGCTGTCCCTCGCCGGGTCACCCATCGTCCCGGTCGCGGCCCCGACCGGTGCGGGCATCGAACGCCTCACCGAGGCCCTGGCCGCCCAGGTCGCCTCCCTGCCCCCGTCACCGGAGGGGCGCCCCCGTCTGTGGATCGACCGTGCCTTCTCCGTCGCCGGGGCCGGCACCGTCGTCACCGGCACGCTGCTCGACGGATCTCTCCGCGTCGGCGACCAGGTGACGTTGTGGCCGGGTGGCCATCCCGCCCGGATCCGAGGGCTGCACACCCACGAGCGTCCGGTCGAGGTCGCCGAACCTCGCCGACGGGTGGCGGTGAACCTCACCGGGATCGGCCGGGCCGACGTGGAACGGGGGTCGATGCTCGGCCTCGCCGACCAGTGGGAGGTCACGGACCGGATCCTCGTCTCGTTGCGGACCGCCCGGTACGTCACCGAACTTACCGCCCGGGGCGCCTACCACCTCCACGTCGGCAGCGGCGCCCACCCGGTCCGGCTGCGTCTCCTCGACGAACCGACCCCTCCGTTTCCCGCCCTCGTCGAGCTCCCCACGCCGTTGCCGCTTCGCACCGGGGATCGTTTCGTGCTCCGCGAAGTGGGACGACGAACGGTGGTGGCCGGGGGTCGGATCCTGGACCCCTCCCCACCCCGTCGAGGCCGTGACGCCCGGAGGGGAGTCCGCCCTCTCCTCGACGCCCTCGACCGACCAGACCGGGTGGCGGAGGTCCTCCTCGACCTGCGTGGGATCGACCGGCTGGAGCGACTCGAACGCCACTCGGGAGGGGGTCGACCTCCGGCGGGTACGGTGCTGGGTGCCGCCGCCGTCGCTCCGGCCCGACGGCGGGAGGTCTCGGCCGCCCTGGTGGAACGTGTTCGGCGACACCACGAAGAGCACCCGCTCCGGCCCGGCATCTCGACCGCCGAGCTGGCCGGGACGGTGGGACTCGACCCCGACCTCGTCGCCGAGCTCGTCGCCCGCTGCGAGGAACTCGTCGTCGACGGCGGGCTCGTATCCGCGGCCGACTTCGCCGGCGGGATGTCGGACGAGGACGAGGCCCGCTGGGAGGAGGCGGCGTCCCGTCTCCGTGAGGCGGGACGGACCCCCCCTCGCCTCTCCGAGCTGGGCCTCGACACGGAGCTGGTCCACGCCTTGGAGCGACGGGGATCCTTGGTCAGGGTGGCACCCGACCTCGCCTACCTCCCCGAGGTCCTCGACGAACTCGTCGACGTGATCCGCCGTCTGGACGGCCCGTTCACCGTCTCCGAGTTCCGCGAGGCCGCCGCGGTCTCCCGGAAGTACGCGGTGCCGCTCCTCGAATGGGCGGACCGCCACGGGATCACCGTGCGGATGGGGGACCGACGGCGGGTCCGCTGAACCGGTCGGGTTTCGGAGTCTCGGACGTGGCGTTCAGCTGGCCGCACCGGCGGCGAACCGTTCACGTCGGTCCGCTTCGGTCAGCCCGCCCCAGATGCCGTAGGGCTCGCGGATGGCGAGGGCGTATTCGGAGCACTCCTTCACCACCGGGCACACGTTGCAGATCGCCTTGGCCCGAGCCTCGCGCCGTTCTCGCTCGTCTTTGCGCTCGAAGGTGCTCGGTGGGAAGAAGAGGTGGGCGTGGTTGCCACGGCAGAGGGCACGTACCTGCCAGTCGTCCGAGAGCCTCACAGAACCTCCCTTCGCATCCATGTGGGGTCCCTGCGACCCTACTCACGAACTCCCAGAATCCGCCAGGGAAAAACTGGAAGGTTCGAGGTCATTTTTCGCGATCTCGCCGATTCGTGGGTTCCGGCCGACCCCGCCCCGGCGCCCTCAGGCGTCCTCCGCCCGGTCGACCTCCAGCACCCAACCGTCGATCCCCGTCACCACCACCGGATCGCCGGGGCCGATGCCGGCCTCGCGATGCGCCGACGCCTGCCATCGGGCACCGTCCACCTCCACCACCCCGTCGGGGTCGAGACGGTCGACGGCCACACCGGACCTGCCGATCAGGTCCTCCCGTCCGATCGTCGGTGTCGACAACCTCGACCGGGCGACCGTCGGCATCGCCAACAGGAAGAAGAACCCGGCGGCGACCACCGTCAGCAGCACCCCCGCCGCGCCGGGGACGAGCTGCGGGGCGCCGTCGGTGAAGAAGAACCCGGCGACCGTCAACACCCCCAACGCCGACCAGGTCGACACCGCCGACCCTCCCCGCTGATAGGCGAAGATCAACAACGCCATCGCCCCCAACACCAACGCCACCACCCCCCAACGGACCGGCAGCACCGCCATGCCGTAGCCGGCCAGACCCAGCGACACCGCGGCCGTCGCCGCCGCCACGCCCGGACCGATCGCGTAGAACTCGAAGGCCGCCACCGCCAGTCCGGCGACGAGGAGGAACAGCGTCACCTCGGGGCGCAACGGCAGACGGAGCAGCTTGTCCAACGGATCCGGCTCACGGATCACCGTCGGCAGCACCGTCACCCCCTCCCGGCCGTCCGGCCCCACGAACGGGCGGACGGTGGACAACACGACGTCGCGTCCCCCGACCTCCATGCGCCGACCGTCGAGGGCTTGGAGGAGCTGGCGGAGCGAAGGAACCGTCTCGTCGACCAGCCCCGAGATGGGTCCTTCGACCCGAACCACCCCCGTCCGGAGATCCTCCCCGAACCCCGACGCCAACACCGGGCCGTCCCCGCCCGCCAGGGTCGGCTCCACATATCCGATCTCCACCCCCGGGGCGGCGGCCCGCAGCGGCGCCAACGCCAGCAGCTGCGCCACACCCCCGAAGGCACGGGCCGGTTCCGGACCGACCCAGAACACGAGGGGCACCGGCGGGTCCGCCACGACGGCGGCGAGCTCCTGCAGCCGGTCGGCCGACGCGACCACCCCGGGGGCGTCGACCTGGACGACGACCACCTCCACCGCACCGGACCGCCCGGCGTCCCGAATCGCATCGAGGACGAAACCGGCCGCCCGGTCGTCGAGCACCCCACGGAGGTCGACGACCTCGATCCGGCGCTCGGCCTCCTGGGCGGCGGCGGGCACGGCCGTGGCGACCAGCGCCACACCGAGGAAGAGGAGGATCAGAACACGACGAAACACCGGAGGCGATGTTAGGGAGCTGCGAGAGCCCCGCCGCCGGGCGGGCGCCATCGGACGACTACAGTCCCCGGCGATGTCCACGCTCCTCCTCGTCGCCGACACGACCTGGGTCCGCAACGACGTCCTCGCCGCCGTCGCCGAACCCGACGTCCGGGTGGCGACCTGCGAAGATCCCCGCCGAGCGGTCGAAGCGGTCGCCACCGAACAGCCGGACGTCGTCCTCGTCGACATGCAGGTCGGCAGCATGGGCGGCATGGCCGTCACCCGCGCCCTGCGTGACGCCGCCGCCGAAGGGGAGATCCCCGACGTACCGGTCGTCCTCCTCCTCGACCGCCACGCCGACCAGTTCCTGGCTCGCCGGGCAGGGGCGGCAGCGGCGGTCACCAAACCCTTCACCCCTCAAGATCTCCGGCTGGTGTTGACGGAGCTGCTCCCCGTTGGCCACTGACGAACTCTCTCCAACGCCATGACCGCAGGCCAGATCGGCCTCCTCGTCATCCTGGGCGTCTGCATCCTGCTGTCCGGGTTCTTCTCGGGTTCGGAGACCGCCTTCGTCGGCATCCCCCGAGAGCGTGTCCGTAACCTCGCCGACCGGGACCCTCGAGGGCGCCACCTCCGGGCGCTCGTCGACGACATCGAGACGACCCTCGGCACCCTCCTCGTCGCCAACAACTTCGTCAACATCCTGGCGGCGTCGGTGGCCACCATCCTCGCCATCGACCTCGTCACCGCCGTCACCGACCAACGGCGTGGCGAAGCTCTCGGACCGTGGGTGGCGACCTTCGTCGTCACCGCCGTCATCCTCGTCGCGGGCGAGATCACCCCGAAGACCCTCGCCGCCCGCCATCCCGACCGGTTCGCCCTCGTCGTCGCACCCACCATCTGGGCCCTCAGCAGAGTCCTCAACCCCGTCGCCCGGGTGTTCCTCGCCGTCAGCGGCCGGATCCTGCGCGCCGCCGGGATGCATCGGCTGCCCCGCAGCGGCGCCACCGAAGCGGACATCCTCGCCCTGGCGGTCCTCGGGGAGGAAGCCGGAGCGATCGAACGGGCAGAGCTCGACATCATCCAGTCCCTCTTCGAGCTGGCCGACCAGCCGATCCGCGACGTGATGACACCCCGGGTCGAAGTGATCGCCCTCGAAGCAGGCACCACCGTCGCCGTCGCCGAAGAGGCGATGACCCGCCACCGCCACTCCCGCTTCCCCGTCGTCGCCCCCGGAGGCAGCCTCGACGACATCGTCGGGATCCTGTACGTGAAAGACCTCATCGGCGACGTCGACCCGGACCGCCCCATCGAAGAGTTCGTCCGGGACGCCCACTACCTTCCCGAAAGCATGTCGGTGCTGGCGGCACTCCAACAGATGCGCCGTCGACGGCTCGGGTTCGCCCTCGTCCTCGACGAACACGGGGGGATCGACGGGATCGTCACGATCAAAGACCTCATCGCCGAGCTCGTCGGCGAGATCCAAGACGAATACGACCCGAAGGAACCGTCGACGGTACGCCTCGGCCCCACCACCTGGATCGTCGACGGCCGGGTCCCGGTGGAAGACCTGGCCGACGAGCTCGGCGTCGAACTGCCCGAAGGCCCCTACGCCACCGTCGGGGGCCTCTACCTCGCCGTCACCGGCCGAGTTCCCGAAGTCGGCGACCATGCCGACGTGAACGGGATCGAGATGACCGTCCTCAAGATGGACCGCCGTCGCATCGACCGGCTCCGGGTGGAGCTGGTCGGCGACCACGCCGCCGACGGAGAGTCCGACGGCGAGGTTCCGTCCACCTGGAAGGATCCCCACCGCCGCCGGTAAGATGGCCTTCGTATCGGGACGTGGCGCAGTTTGGTAGCGCGCAGCGTTCGGGACGCTGAGGTCGCCGGTTCAAATCCGGCCGTCCCGACCCGAGAACCATCAGTCGGGGCCGTCCGTGAGGGCGGCCCCGACCGTCGAAGGTGGGGACGCCCCGCCGGCCCGGACCGGATGGAGGCACACACCGGCACGGCCACGCGGTAGCGTCGATCTCCATGGACCTCTCCTCGAAGACCATCGTCATCACCGGGGCGTCCACCGGCCTCGGCGCCGGCATGGCCGACTGGTTCGCCTCCGCCGGCGCCGCCCTGGGCCTGTGCGCCCGACGCAGCCCGACGGCGCCCCACGACCGGACCGTCGCCCAGTCGGTCGACGTCACCGACTTCGCCGCCCTGCAACGGTTCGCCGCCGACGTCGTCGACGCCCTCGGCCCGATCGACCTGTGGATCAACAACGCCGCCGTGCTGGAGCCGATCACCCCGGTGCGCCGACTCACCTGGGACGAGCTGGAACGGCATCTGGCGACCAACGTCGGCGGCGTCCTCAACGGCACCCGGACCTTCCTCGAACGGCTGGCCGCCGACCGCCACCGTGGGACGCTCGTCAACGTCTCCTCCGGCCTCGCCCAGAAGGCTCGGGCCGGACTGGCCGCCTACTCGGCGGCGAAGGCCGCCGTGGATCGACTCACCGAAGCCGTCGCCGCCGAAGAAGCGGAACTGCTGGTCGCGGCCCTCGCCGTCTCGCCGGGCGTCGTCGAGACCGCCATGCAGCGGACCCTGCGGGAACAGGACCCGGCCGTCCTCCGCGACGTCGACCTGTTCCGCAGCTTCCACGACGAAGACAAGATGAACAGCCCCGCCTGGGTCGCCGACCACATCGCCCGGTGGGTGTTCGGGGGCGTCGAACCCGGAGGCGTCATCGTCCGGGTCCCACCCGAGCCGAGATGATCCTCAGACCACCAGCTCGGCGATCTGGACGGCGTTCAAGGCGGCACCCTTGCGGAGGTTGTCGCCGACCACCCACAGGTTGATCCCGCCGGGTTCACCCACCGTCTCCCGGACCCGACCCACCAGCACGTCGTCGACCCCGGCCGAATCCAACGGCGTCGGGATCCGATCCTCCCAGAGCCGGACCCCCGGAGCGTCCGCCAGCACCTCCACGGCTTCCGCCCGGCTCACCGGGCGGTCGAACCGGAGGGTGGCGGCGATGCCGTGGCCGACCATCACCGGCACCCGAACACAGGTCGGCTCCACCGCCAGGTCGGGGATCTCCAAGATCTTGCGGGATTCGTTGACCAGTTTCCATTCCTCGTCGGTGTAGCCGAGGTCCGATTCGGAACCGGCGAACGGGATCACGTTGAACGCGATCGGCCGCGGATACACCTCCGACGGAGGCGCCTCCCAACCACCCGTCTGGAGGGCCTGCACGTCACCGGCGAGGAAGAAACGGACCTGCTCGGTCAGCTCCTGCATCCCCTTCTGACCCGAACCGGACACCGACTGGTAGGAGGTGGCCACCATCGACCGCAGACCGGCGGCACGGTGGAGCGGCCCCGCCGCCATCATCAGATCCATCGTCGTGCAGTTGGGGTTGGCGACGATGCCGCGGGGACGGGAGGCCACCGCGTGGTCGTTCACCTGGGCGACGACGAGAGGCACGTCGGGATCCATGCGGAACGCCGAAGAGTTGTCCACCACCACCGCACCGGCGGCGGCGAACCGGGGAGCGAACTCCCGGGACCGGGCACCGCCTGCACTGAACAGGGCGATCTCGACACCCGACGGGTCGGCTTCGGCGAGGTCCTCCACCTCGACCTCCCCCCAGCGGGTGGCGACCTTCGTTCCCGCCGAACGGGCCGACGCCATCAACCGGAGCTCGGCGACGGGGAAGTCACGCTCCTCCAGGACCGCGAGCATCGTTCGACCCACCGCCCCGGTGGCACCGACGACGGCGACCCGGACCCCGCTCACGCCCCCACCTCGGCTTCGACCATCGGCGGCTCGAACGCGGCATGGAGGGCACGGACCGCGTCCTCCACCTGGTCGCCGCTCACCACACAGCTGATCCGGATCGTCGACGTGGAGATCATCTCGATGTTGATCCCCGCCTCGGCGAGGGCCCGGAACACCCCGGCGGCCACACCGGGATGGGACTTCATCCCCGCCCCCACCAGCGACACCTTCGCCACATCGGCGTCGACCTGCACCCCGGCCGCACCCAGCTCGCCCGCCACCCGTTCGGCGATCTGGCGTGCGGTCTCCACCGCCGCCTTCGGCACCGTGAAACTGATGTCGGTGGTTCCCTGCCGGGACACGTTCTGGACGATCATGTCCACGTTGATGCCCGCCTCGGCCATCGGCTCGAAGAGACGGGCCGCCACGCCGGGACGATCCGGCACGGCCCAGACGGTCACCTTCGCCTCGGAGACGTCGTGGGCGATACCGCTGATGATGGCCTGTTCCATGGTGTGTTCCTTCACCCAGGTTCCTTCCGAATCGTCGAACGAAGAGCGGACGTGGATCGGGATGCCGTAGCGGCGGCCGAACTCGACCGACCGGGTCATCAACACCCCGGCCCCTCCGGCGGACAGCTCCAACATCTCGTCGAAGGAGAGCTCGTCCAGCTTACGGGCATCGGGGACGATCCTCGGGTCGGCGGTGAACACCCCCTCCACGTCCGTGTAGATCTCGCAGACGTCGGCGTCCAAGGCCGCCGCCAGCGCCACCGCCGTCGCATCGGAGCCGCCCCGCCCCAACGTCGTCACATCTCGGCTGTCCGGATTCACCCCCTGAAATCCGGCCACGATCGCCACCTTCCCCTCCGCCAGCGCCTCCCGCACCCTGGTCCCCCGGATCTCCTGGATCTTCGCCTGGCCGTGGGCGGCGTCGGTGATGATCCCGGCCTGAGAGCCGGTGAAGCTGACCGCCTCCACACCCCGGGCGGCGATCGCCATCGCCGTCAACGCCATCGAGATCCGCTCCCCGGCGCTGAGGAGCATGTCCATCTCCCGGGCTGGAGGGCGGGAGTTGACCGCCTCGGCGAGGGCCACCAGCTCGTCGGTGGTCGACCCCATCGCCGACACCACCACCACCACGTCGTTGCCAGCGGCGCGGGTGGCGACGATCCGGTCGGCGACACGGGAGATGCGGTCCGGGGACCCCACCGAGGTCCCCCCGTATTTCTGAACGACGAGCGCCATACGGTTCCGGGATGGGCGAGGTCCGGAGTGTACCGACGCGCCGGGACCGAGTTTCCGAACGGGTCCCGGCCCGGTAGGTTCTCGCC
>Ga0256830_1000434_pt1 | contig 34226 bp, 31 predicted proteins | sample 128326metaG_FD_190537 | JGI IMG/M metagenome (GOLD analysis project Ga0256830, IMG submission 190537) | Hydrothermal vent microbial communities from Lau Basin, Pacific Ocean - 128-326 | ecosystem: Environmental > Aquatic > Marine > Hydrothermal vents | place: Pacific Ocean: Lau Basin | collected...
TTCATTTTTCCCCCCAAATAGGCGCTGTCCCTATTTTTCCCCCATCCTGGTTTGTCCCTATTTTTCCCCCATCCTGGTTAAAGCTATTCTCACTCTTCAAGAAAATAATCCGAATCAATTTTCTTAATCTCTATAGTATTGGCTACAGACACACCAAGGTTGTAATCGATCATCAAGTCGACTAGCCTTTCTCCATCAATAAGCACGATGTTAGGGTCAACCTGATTTACATATTCGACAGCCTGTTGAGAAAAAGAACTCGTGGTTATGAAAACACCTTTTTTAGCTCTTTTCCCGTGCAGAGCACCCACAAATTTTTGCAACTCTGGTCTACCAACAGGAGCCTCCCAACGCTTTGCTTGGATGTAAATTAGATCCAAACCTAATTTATCTTCTTTAATTATCCCATCAATCCCCTCATCGCCGGATTGACCTATAGCTTGACCAGCATCCTTTATGGAGCCTCCATACCCCATTTTCACTAATAGCTCAACAACCAACTTCTCAAAAAAATCTGGAGAATTGTTCTTTATTAGTTTAATCAACTGATGTGCGACTTCCTCGCGAAGATTCTCAGCAGCTTGTTCTAATGCCTCTTCCGGTGTTGCAGCCTGTTCATAAACCTCGTATTCAAGCTTGCTTGTCCTGCTTCCTTTCCTTTCATATCTGAATTCTAGAAATTCAGGAAACTGCTCAAGATACTTCACAGTGATTTTATCAGGCGGGTTTGATAAGACCTTACGTCCATTTTCTGAGATTTTAAAGACCCCTCTTCCAGGGCTTTCTAATAGGCCAGCTTGTGACAGGTAAACCTTGGCCCAAGCCACACGATTTACGAATTTAGTCTGTCGTCCACTCGGCAACATTTCTTTCAGGTCAGCATCGCTAAGAGATAATTCCTTAGCCAGATATTCTCTTGTTTCGGACATAGAATGCTCTTTGCCGTCGGAAGCAAATTTTAGCATAGGCAACATTAATGATTGGAAATCCGGCACTGACACTCTTTTTCTCCCTTCTTCTAACTTCTTTTTCTACCCAACCCTCGTCACTCCGCAAATACTCACTATACACTTGCCCCTATCTTATCGAGGCGAAGCAATGCTTGTCAATCGAAAGTCGGAAAAGAATCGGGAAAAAAATGCCTTGACCCGAATCACCGCATCGGTCGATCTAACCACGGAATAATAAAGAGTATTATATAAATTATATTTAATCAGAAGGCCGAACATAAGCGGGTTCGATGATGAGTTGGCGAAGCACCGGTTTGATTCCTCTATAAATCAACAAGTTATAGATTGCTTCGTCGCTTCGCGCCTCTGACGAGTTGAACCGGAGTCTCCCTAAAAGCTGTACCTCGCCCTCAGGTACAGGTTGTCATTTCCTTCCAGTTGCCCGAACTCGGTGTGGTCGTGGCTTCCGGAGAAGATGTTGGCGCCGGCGGTTACCCCGAGGGCGTCGGTTACGTCGTAGCTGATCGACGGCCTCATGTATACGTCCCTGTCAGAGGGGCTGTAGAATGTGAAGAGCTCCATCTTCAGGGTCTGACTCAGGAAAAGACGCGTGAGCCTGAGCGTCACAAGATGCCTGAACTCGTCCCTTGCGGGCGTGCCGGCGGAAAGGGAGTCCCTGTAGCGGTCGTATAGGAGCATCTCCTCGACCAGGTATTGAACCCCCACGCTGAAGTCACCCGTGAGCTCCCTCGTGTACCCTGCAAGGTACTTGACGGACGAGTTCTCGATGTTACCGTTCCGTCCCTTCGTGTCCTCCCTGGAGTCGTAGAAGCCAACCTCTATGCTGCCTATGCCGCCGAGCAGGGGCCCCCTGAGGCTTGCGCCGTAGACGTTGAGCCTGGGGTAGAAGTACTCTTCCCTGTCAGAGTCGAGTATGCCCCGCGGCTCCTTGTAGAAGCCCCTGAAGAAGTACAGCTCGAGCTCGCTGCTCCGGAGCGTCCTGCGCACCCTGAGGGCGAACTCCATGTTCTCTGCGGTATTTTTGGGCTCGACAAAGGTCCTCCCGTCCTCCCTGCCTGTTATCCTTCCCTTGAGGCCGTCGTAGAAGGAAAGCCTCTTGCCCCTCACACTCTCGTTCGGGGTAAACGACGGTATAACGACAAGGTCGAGGTCAGCGTACTCGGTAAACACCCACAACCTCAACGCATCGCTCGGTAGCTTGAGGTATTCGTCGTCCCTGCCCGTAAAGAACGAGACATAGTCCTTGGGGAAGAGATCGTTTACGAAAAGAAGGTCGCCCGTGCCCCATGTGAGTATCTGCCTGCCGACCTTCAGGTCCATGAACTCGAACGGGGTAAACGAGAGGTTCAGCTCCCTGAAGTAAAAAGACGTATCCCCTTCGTACCCGTCGATGAGGGCCTCGCCCTTCCAGGCGACCTCTCCGGAGACGGCGTCAAGGGCCTCCGGCAGGTAAAGGCCCTTCAGCTGGACCCTCAGCTCCGAAAGGTTGTAGGCGTTCTTCTCGGCCCTCTCGTCGCCGAGCTTCAGCCCGTATGCAGCCTCCACGAATCCGCCGACGTCGGCGCCGAGGACCCGGTCCGAAAGACAAAGGGCCTGCGCTAAAAGCAGCACGCACGCCAGGAGAAATCGGCGTCCTTTCACCTTATCCACCTTCTCGGCGGCCTCCTCAGGTACCTTTCACTGAAGATGCGCTCCTTCAGCCCCACGTTGTACCTCACATCCATGAACTCTATGACCGTCTCTCCCCCTTCCACGGCCTTGGCACGCGCCTTGACCACCGTCGGTATGCCCTGTACGTTCTCGATCTTCTCGACGGTTATGATCCTCGCAAGCCTTCCGGCCTTATCGTAGTACTCGCCCTTGAGGGGGAGGAAGTTCTCCTTGTCTATCCACGTCTTGTAGAAGGAGAACTCGACGAGGTCCTTGTCCCTGGGTATGTTCTTCAGGACGTAGGTCTCCCTCCCGTCGAGTGTCTCTTCCCCTATAAGCTCGTGCGTGTCGTCGGCCGGAAGCCTTCCCGACACGTCCTCGTAGGTGAAGTTGGACCCCGCGAAGCTCGAGCGCTTGTCCCTCTGGGAGACCCTTTTTACGAGGTCTATGGCCGGTATGTATAGCCACCTGTCGTCGTCCCTCTCCGGATTCTTCCACACCATGTAGACCATGCCCTCGACGTCGGCGGGCCTGTGGAAGTACACGTAGAACTTCTGCCTGCCGCCGTCCTCCACGTCGTACCTGAGCATGGTGAGCTCCCTCAAGCGCTTCCTTCCACGGGTGTCCGTGATGGTCATCCTCACCTTGGCCGCACCGTCGGAGCCTGCATAATAGTAGGCGAGGTTGGCCTTGTTCACTATCTCGTCCGCCGAGAGGGCGAGGGCCTGCAGAGGGACGAGGACGCCGCAGACGATCAGCACGAGGCCGTACAATACAGATCTCTTCTTCATGGCAAGCCTCCCTTTACGGTCGTTTAAAGTTTGAGCGGCCTTCTTAGAATGACCATCAGCGCCGGAAGGACAAGGAGGGTCGTAAGGCCGCTTACGGCCATTATGGCCGCGAAGAAAAAGCCCACTGTCTGGTACGGAACAAGGGGGGAGAAAAAGAGCGGGGCGAAGCCCATGGATATGACCACCATGTTCCTTATTATGGCCCTAACCGGCTCGTCGAAGACCCTCTCCACGGTCTCCTCCCATGTGGCCGACTCCCTGCGGATCTGGCGCGTCCTCTGAAGAAGGTGTATGGCGAAGTCCACGGAGATACCGAGCGTAAGGGATGAAAGTACCGCAACCGGCATGTCGTAGTCCTTGCCGACCATGCCTATTAGCCCGTATATGAAGGCTATTGTAATGGAAAGCGGGACTATGGATATGAAGCCCCACAGCGGCGAGCGGAAGATAAAGACCATCATCAGGAATACCACCACACCCCCTCCTGCAAGCGACTTGAGCATGCCCCTTACCATCTTCTCCTGCCACACCACGTTCAGGTAGGTGAGGCCCGCCCACTTTGTCTCCACCTCCGCCGGCGGAGGGTTGTCTCTCATGTAGTTGTAGACAAAGGCCTCCACCGCCTTCATGTCCTGATTGTCCCCCCTTCTGAGCTGTATCCATACGTTAAGCTTTGAATAACCGGGGTCAACGAGGTGGTACAGGTCATCAGGGTCACCTGTCATCTCGTAGAGGAAAAGATACTGGGCCACCTTCCTGGATGTGTCCGGGACCCTGTTGTAGGCCGGGTCTTCGTCGTTGAGCTCGAAGGAGATCTTCTTGACCACGTCAACGACCGAGGTGGTCTTTCCCACCACATCAAGCGACGAAAGCTCACCCTGGAGCCTGTCGACGTACTCGAGCATCCCGGGTGTCTTCATAACGCCGTCCCGGCCCTCTACGACGAGGTAGGCCATGTAGGTACCGCCGAAGAGTTTGTTGAGGACCCTTTCTGCAACGCGCAGCGGATGGCCCTCGTGGAACCACCTTGTGGGGTTGTCGTTTACCCGGGTCTTTGTTATGCCGTAGACCGAGACCGCAAACACGACGAGACACACGACCGCTATGCCCCTTGCATGCCTCACGGACAGCCACCCGAGGTACTCCTGCGCCCTGTAAAGGACGGAGCCCTTACTGCGGCGATGAAGCCTTTTAAGGAAGCGCTCCGGCAGAAGCATTATGTAAGCCGGTATGAAGGCCATCGTAAGAAGCCATGCAACTGCTATACCCGCTGCGACGAAGCCGCCGAAGACCCTAACGGGAGGGATCGGCGTAAGGACGAGGGATGCGAACCCCGCCGCAGAGGTAATGGAGGTAAAGAGCATCGGGGTGAAGAGCTCCTTCATCACCATGAGGAGCGTTTCCTTCTTGTCCTTTACAGAGGGAAACCTGTCGCTGAACTCGCTCAGGATGTGGATCGAGTCGAGGACCGCTATGGGCATGAGGAATATGGGGATCATCGAGCTCATGATGTGCACGGTGAATCCCGTACCCACGAGGAAGCCCATTATCCATATGACCGTTATCATGGCGACGACCATGGATGAGGCGACCAGCACAACGCTTCTGAAGAAGAAGAGCATGAGGAGGAATATGAGGAGCCCGGCGAGTGGAGCGGACACACCCATCTGCCTGAACATCTCCACGCCGAATGTCTCCTCGACCACGGGGAGTCCGGTGATGTAATACTCCTCGCCGCCCCCGTGCCTTTCCACTATGGACTCTATCTCCTTGGCCACCCTGTAGCTGAGCTTCTTTTCCTTTATGGGGACAAAGAGGTTTACGGCCTTGCCGTCTCCGGAGATGAGGAGGTTCTTGAGTATGGGGTTTTCGAGCGCCCTCCTGCGGATCCTTTCCGCGGTCTCCTGATCCGGGATCCTTCTTCCCATGAGCGGCTCTATGGTAAGCACACCGTCCACGGCCTGTATATCATCCGTTGTAAGCGGGCTTATGACGTCCTTTGCGACAACGCCGTCTATCTTGAGGATCTCGTCGGTGATCCTCGCAATACGCTCGAGCGTTTCGGGCCTGAAGACCCCATCTTCGGAGGTATCGTCGACCACCCCGACTACAAATGAGTCGTAGAGGCTGAACTCCTTCTTTATCTCCCTGTGTGCGAGGCGCACGGGTTCGTCGGCGGGGAGCATGTTCTCAGGGTCCGTATCCACGGTTATACCCGGAAGCTGTGTCAGGAGGATGACGGTGATCACAACCGTCAGTGCCATTACCTTTCTGGGATTTTCGATGGAAAAGTGCACTATCCGAAGGAGCGGATTCTTCATACCCTGCCTCTCCCCTCACCGCACGGTCTTACGCCCGTCCTTTTCAGGATGGACATCATAGGGCACCAGTCCGTGAAGCCTGACTGCAGGAGGTTCAGCCCTACAAAGGCGGTAAATATCAGCCAGTACTCTGTGTGGACCCTCGATAGCACGAGGCTCAGAAGCACAAAGAGCCCGGCTATGAGCCTCAGGTATCTTTCGATGCACATGGGGTTCTTCCTTTCTCAAGAGAGTTTTTTCCCGGCGGCTGCAGGCCGTCTCCCGGGGCTATAAAAATAAGGCTACGACTATAAAAAGCGTGGCACGGGCCGATGTACCTGTCAAGGCCGCATTGGAAGCTCCCGCAGCAAGCTTGCATGTTTCAACCTGCGCACACCGGATCGGATGCACCCCCAAACAAGTTTTCATCTTTTACCGGAACCGCGCCTTGCTGCGGCAGCGGACAGCCTGTATCCGCCGAGGCCCCATTTGTATAATGCGGCCGGGATCTGCACAGTCGGCACGGATCCGGCGGTATCGCTCACAGCGGGTTTTCGCCGACCGCCACATCGAGGCCGCGCAAGCGCCAGTCGAGCACACCGTCTTCGAGGTATCGGGCGCTGAACCCCCTCGTGCGGAGCACCTCGACCGCCTCGATGGCAAGGATGCAGTAATGACCGCGGCAGTAGGCCACGACCTCCCGGTCCCTTGGAAGCTCGTCCAGACGGCCTTCGAGCTCCTTGAGCGGTATGGAGATCGCCCCTGGTATATGCCCTGCGCGATACTCCTCCTGCGGCCTGACGTCGAGGACTATAACGGCCCCCTCGCTTAGCCGCTCGAGCAAGGTATCCAGATCCACCGGCTCCAGATCTTCATGGTCTTTGAGGAACTGCCGCACGATCTGGTCGATCTCCGCGAGCCTCTTATCGGCAAGGGTCCTCATCCCACGGAGAAACGCGCCTACGGCCTCATCAGCGAGCCGGTACCTGACGTAAAGACCCTCCTTGCCGGCCTCGACCAGGCGCGCCGAGCGCAAAAGCTGCAGATGCCGCGAAGCATTGGCAACGGTCATGCCGGTCTCCTCGGCCAATGCCTCGACGGTCCGCGGCCCCTGGACGAGCAGGTCCAGCAACTCCAACCGCTTGGGGCTTGCCACGGCCTTGCCGATACGGGCCAGCTGCTCGTATATGGAATCCCTGAAGCGCCTGTTTTCATTCATTACCATAAAACACCCCTGATATATTCAATTGATTAATTGAATAGTATAATAAAATGACCGAAGTGTCAAGTCTTATCTCACAGAACACCTTTTGTGACCATACAAGGACCGTTATCGAAGCCCTCCCCGGAGAAAGCCCATGGTCTTCTCATGCATGGACTTGTCCGACCACGCTTCACCCGCAAGGCGGCGTACGCAGCAATGGAACCGTACTTGCAGAACAAACGGCAGCCCAACGACCGCACGGCCAACGGAAAGACGCTGCAAAGAGAAGGGTTGAGGAGGATTAAATGGATCCGTGGGATACGGGGAGGATGAAAGGGGGTTTACCGGCCGTCGCATGCTGCCGGCCATGTAGCCCAAGCCCTGTCAAGGCCGCTGGGGATGAGAGCCATGCATCTTAAACGACCGCACGCCCGGGCACGGGAACAAGCGCAACATGCGGAGTCCGGCACGGTAACAACAGGGATGGACCGGGAACCGGTCTCAGAATGTCAGGATACCTGACCTTGCACAGTGTACAGGGGTTTGCGCACTGGAGGCTTTCCTCATCCACAAGCTTAACGGCCGCACCCGTCAGCAGCAGCCTCCGCCTGCGGTATCCGAAGGAGCGCATCCAACGGGTTCCTCTCTTTCGGTATCCACTATCGTGAAGAACCTGTTGTAAGGCGGGCCGGTGAGCTTTTCCAGCGTGTCCGTGCATATCTCGACAGGAACCCCGGCCGGATACTCGTGTCCGTCGTCGTCACGGACGCTACGGAACGGACCGTTGTATATGGCGTAGTGCCCCCTGTAGACGCACTCCGGACCCTTTACGAACTTACGGCCCTCGAGCGTGATCGAATAAAACCTTATCCCCTCGACCACCCTGTAAAGGCTCCTGGACCTTATCTCCAGCCCGTAGGCCCCCGCCTTCCTTGCGATATCAAGGAACTCTTCCTCCCTGAGCGCCCCGGATATGCACTCACCCCACAGGGTCCTGTCGGCGCGCATATCCTCCGGCACATCCTTCTCGGCCACTATGTCGGAGATGCAGAAGCGCCCCCTGTCCTTCAGCACCCTCAGCACCTCGCCCATGACCCTGGGCTTATCTTCCGAGAGGTTCACCACGCAATTGGAGAGGACGACATCCACGGAGGAGTCGTCGAGCGGGATCTCCTCGAGGAAGCCCTTCTTGAAGACCACGTTGGAATAGCCGAGGTTCCTGGCCACATCCACGAGCGCATCTTTCGCCCTCTCAAGCATCTCGTCCGTCATGTCGACCCCTATCACCATCCCGCTTCTGCCGACCTTCCTGGAGGCCACAAAACAGTCTATGCCCCCTCCGCAGCCCAGGTCCAGCACGGTTTCGCCCTCCTTCAGGCCGGCAAGGGCCACCGGGCTTCCACACCCGTAGGAGATATCAAGCACCTCTTTAGGGATATGTGCTGTATCCTCGTCGTTGTAACTCTCCGGACAGCACAATGCGGCCTGCGGTTGTGCGGCTGCCCTTGCGTAGAACTCCTTGACGGCATCCCTCGTCACCTTTTTCATAACTCCTCCAAAGACCTTGATCATACATTTCGCTCGCCAACCCTGCAGCTTGCTGGAGGGAGCTTAAATGTTTTGAAGTAAGATTTTAACAAAGATTTCATGTGTTTCAAGGAGTTTGTGGGGTATTCCCCTTGACTTTTAGCCGATATTTGAGTATTGATATTATGGTTACGGCACAAACGAATAAAGGGGCGGAGAAGCAGGACCGCCACGACGGTTGACGGAATCTGATGAAGCCGAGGGGGTTTTGTCCCGGCGAGGCACCCGGTGTGGCAGGGGTGATAACCGGGTCCATAGACACGCGGACGTTGAAGAAGGCCAAGAACCTTGGTGCCGACCTTGTTGAAGTAAGGCTCGATACGTTCAAGGACAGGAACCCCTCCAGGTTGAAGTCAGGTCTTGCAAGGATCAAGGACCTCGGCCTCCCGGTGCTCCTTACGATAAGGAGCAGGAAAGAAGGGGGGCGGTATAACATCACCGATGCAGAGAGGCTTGATCTCTTCAGCGAGCTCATCCCATACGCAGACCTTGTCGACGTCGAGCTCGGCTCGAAGGGGCTCCTTAAGGAGGTAAAAGGATCCACCCGCAGGCACAAAAAAAAGCTCATAGTCTCTTACCACAACTTCAAAACCACACCCCGTATGAACAAACTCCACGATGTAATAAAAGACGCCCGCCGGCACGGGGCCGACATCGTGAAGGTAGCCACACTTGCAAGCGGCAGAGAGCATCTTAGAAGGCTTGCACATATTCTTGTAGACGGTAAGGACATGATAGTGATAGCAATGGGTGGTTACGGGGCCGCCTCAAGGGTGTTTTTCCCGTTGCTCGGCTCCATGATAACCTACGCCGCCCTGACCGAGCAAACGGCACCCGGGCAGCTGCCCCTGGGCAAACTGAAAAAGATGCTTTCTCTTTTCGCCGCCTGACCGAATCTTCTAAGTCAAAAATTCTCTGGAGGTACAGTAGATGGCCGTCAAAGTAGCTATCAACGGTTTCGGACGTATCGGGAGAAACATTCTGAGAAGGGCCGCAAGGGACGATGAGATCGAGTTCGTTGCGATAAACGACCTGACCGATGCCAGGACACTCGCTCACCTGCTGAAGTACGATTCCATATACGGCAAGTTCGACTCCGGCGTGGAGGCCGCGGAGGGCTCCATCAGGGTCAACGGCCGCGACATAAGGATATTCGCCGAAAGGGATCCCTCGAAGTTGCCGTGGAAGGACTTGGGGGTGGACATAGTGCTCGAGTGTACGGGCATATTCAGGACGCGTGAAAAGGCATCCGCGCACCTCGATGCAGGGGCTAAAAAGGTAATCATATCCGCGCCCGCAAAGAATGAGGACATAACTATATGCATGGGGGTCAACAACACCCTCTACGATCCGGACAAGCACCACATAATCTCCAACGCATCCTGCACCACCAACTGCCTCGCACCGGTGGCAAAGGTGCTGCATGAGAACTTCGGCATACGCAAGGGGCTCATGACCACGGTCCACGCATATACCAACGACCAGCGCATCCTCGACCTCCCGCACAAGGACCTGAGAAGGGCGCGGGCCGCCGCCATCTCCATGATCCCCACAACAACCGGGGCGGCAAAGGCCGTCTCTCTGGTGCTCCCCCAGCTCAAGGGCAGGCTCGACGGTATGGCCGTGAGGGTTCCGGTCCCCACGGTCTCGCTGGTTGACCTTGTCTGCGCGCTCGAAAGGGAGGCCTCTGCCGAGGAGGTCAACGCGGCGCTCAAGGAGGCGGCCTGTGGAAGCCTAAAGGGGATACTCGAATACTGCGAGGAAGAGTGCGTCTCGGTGGACTTCAAGGGCAACGGCCACTCGTCTATAGTAGACGCCCTCTCCACCAAGGCCATAGGAGGCAACATGGTCAAGGTCCTTTCATGGTATGACAACGAATGGGGCTTTTCCTGCAGGATGAGGGACCTTGTGGTGTACATGGCATCCAAAGGGATATAGTCAGGGACAGAACCTGGAGGTGCAAACTGGACAAGGATCTCACATACATAGACGACCTGGACATAGCGAAAAAACGCGTCCTCATAAGGGTGGACTTCAACGTGCCCCTCGATGAGAAGGGCAACATAACGGACGATACGAGGATAAGGAGCGTTCTTCCGACCATCAACTATGCGCTTGACGAGGGGGCGAAGATAATACTCGCATCCCATCTGGGACGCCCAGAGGGCAAGCGTGTTCCGTCCCTGAGCCTGGTGCCGGTTGCAAAAAGGCTGTCGAGGCTCCTGGAAAAGGAGGTCAAGCTCGCGCCCGACTGTATCGGCCCTGAGGTGGAAAAGATCGTAAACGAGATGAAGCCCGGGGATATCGTGCTCCTTGAAAACCTCCGGTTCCACCCGGAAGAAGAACAGAACGACGACTCGTTCGGCGAAAAACTGGGACGTCTCGCGGACGTTTACATAAACGACGCATTCGCCACCGCACACAGGGCGCACGCATCGAACGTCGCCGTAACAAAGTACGTCGACACCGTCGGCGCCGGGTTCCTGATGAAAAAGGAGCTGACCTACTTCAGCAGGGCACTCGAGAACCCGGTAAGACCGCTCGTCGCGATAATAGGCGGCAAGAAGATATCGGACAAGGTGGGGGTGCTCGTCAGCCTCTGCGAAAAGGTGGACAAGCTCGTAATCGGCGGAGGCATGGCACTCACCTTCTTCAAGGCCCTCGGCTACGAGATAGGCACCTCGTTCTGCGAAGACCAGGCCCTGGACAAGGCCAATGAGGTGATCAAAAAGGCCCGGGAGAGAAAGATAAAGCTCTTTCTGCCGGTTGACTTTGTAGTGGCCGACAAGTTCAGCCCCTCGGCAGAGACGAAGGTCGTGACCTACCAGGAGATACCCAAGGACTGGATGGCCCTGGACATAGGCCCGGCCACCGTCACACTCTTTGCCGAGGCCATACAGAACGCAAAGACCATCATCTGGAACGGGCCGATGGGTGTCTTCGAGATGGACGCATTCAGCAGGGGGACCTTCGCGATGGTGTCGAACGTCGCGAACTCCTACGCAATGACGATCGTCGGCGGCGGAGACACTGATGTTGCGGTCCACCGCGCCGGCGAGTACGCGAAGATGAGCTATATATCGACAGGGGGCGGGGCGTTCCTGGACCTCCTGCAGGGCAACGACCTGCCGGGGATCGTAGCGTTGAAAAAGAAGGCAGCCAAGGCAGCAAGCTGGGAACACAAAAGGATTGAAGACCATGCATAAACCGCTCATCGCAGGCAACTGGAAGATGAACACCACCGTCGACCAGGGTGCACAACTCGTGATGAAGCTCCGCGAGCTTCTCAAGGGCATACAGGATATAGAGATAGTCATAGCCCCGCCCTTCACCTCGCTTCAGCACCTCAACTTCCTCCTGGCAGACACGGCCATAAAGCTCTCTGCACAAAACCTCTTCTGGGAGAAGAACGGCGCCTACACCGGCGAGGTCTCGGGCGAGATGCTGAGGGCCGTGGGTTGTGAGTACGTGATAATCGGGCACTCCGAAAGGAGGCGGTACTTCGGAGAGACCGATGAGACGGTGAACAAAAAGATACTCGCCGCACTGAGAGAAGGGCTCAAGCCCATCGTATGCGTGGGCGAAACCCTCGAGGAGAGGGAGGCAGGAAGGCCCGTGGAGAAGGTATCCGCACAGGTAAGAAGCGCCCTCAACGGGCTGGGGCCGGGGATGGTCAAGGACCTCGTTGTGGCATACGAACCGGTCTGGGCCATAGGTACCGGACGGAACGCGACCCCTTCCCAGGCCGAAGAGGTGCACGACTCCATAAGGGAGCTTCTGTACGAGGAATACGGCATGGCCGCGGTCAACGACATGCGTATCATATACGGAGGAAGCGTCAAACCCACCAATATAGACAGCCTTATGGCCCAGCCCAACATAGACGGAGTGCTTGTGGGCGGGGCAAGCCTAAACGCCGAGGACTTCGCAAGGATCGTAAAGTTCGAGAAGTCCCCGGAACGATAACAGCAAACCCTGGCACCTTACCCCCGATCACAACGGCCGCTTACGGAATTTTTTCCTTGCTTTTTAACAGGGGATGTTCTTTAATAATAAATCAAGGTTTTTACAGACACAGAGGCTTACCGTCCATGTATACGGCGATCATAATACTGCATGTCATAGTGAGCATATTCCTTGTGGTCACGGTGCTGCTGCAGGTGGGCAAGGGGGCCAGCATCGGCTCCACCTTCGGCGGCACATCGAGCCAGGCGCTCTTCGGAAGCGCCGGGCCTGCGACGTTCCTTACAAAGATAACCATCGCCTGTGCGGTGGTCTTCATGTTCACATCCCTGTATCTGACCTACCTTTCCGGCAGGACGGATACCGGGTCCCTCATGAAAGAGGTTCCTGCTGTCAAGGAGACACCGGCCGCACAGCCTGATTCGGAGAAAGGTGCGCCGGCCGGGGCGGCACAGGAGGAGGGCTCCGCCCTAAAGGCGCCTTCGGGCGATACGGCCGAAAAGGCGCATCCAAAGACCACTGTAAAGGAAGGGGCCAAGAAGGCGGCACCTCAACCGTCCGAGTAGGAGCATCCGGCCGGTCAACGGCCACTGCGTGCAACCCGAAGGTCCCGCTCCGCAGCCAGTGCCGAAGTGGTGGAATTGGTAGACACGCCATCTTGAGGGGGTGGTGGGGAAACCCGTGGGGGTTCGAATCCCCCCTTCGGCACCATGAATTAAGGCTCCCTGCAGCAAGCTGCAGGGAGCCTATGTATTTTTGGTGGATTTGCTTACTCTACGTCTCCTGCGGTCAAATGACAGCCGATCCTTCAGAGCTTTCCTGATTTTTTGGAGGTATCCGGGGCTTCGAAAGCCGGGCAGGAACGAGGACGAAGGGGAACAGAACCATCGGCGCAGGAAGCCCTGTCAAGAACCGGAGGATGCCCCTGCCTTGTCCCCGTAAAGATACCCCAACACCCTCCCCGCGGTCTCCTCAGCCTCCCTTGCGGTATCGCTTATGCCTATGCCGTGGTAAGCGCTCCCGGTCAGATAAAGCCCTGGATGGGACGATGCCATCCCCTCTATCTCTTTTACGCGCTCGGCGTGTCCTATCGTGTACTGGGGCATGGCCTTCCTCCACCTGAATATCCGCACCAGCACAGGTTCGGCCTCAATACCCATTATGTCCCTGAGCTCCTGCCTAACCATCTCGGTCATCCCGCGGTCGTCGAGGAAGACCAGATCCTCGTTCCTCGCCCCTCCCACGAAGCACCTTATGAGGACCGAATCCTCCGGCGCCCTGCCCTCCCACTTGACCGAGCTCCAGGTCGCGGCCATTATCCTGCGCTTCTCGGTCCCGGGCACGACGAAGCCGAAGCCGTCGAGCGGATGCGCTATATCCTTCTTTTTGTAGCCGAGCGAGACCGTAGCTGTCGAGGTATACGGGATGGTAAGAAGCCTTTCGGAGAGCCTGCGGTCCACCCCATCGAGGAGCTCGGCCGCAACATAGGCCGGTGTGGCCACGACCACTGAGTCGGCCTCCATGGAAGAGCCGTCGTCCATTAGAAGTGTGTAGCGCCGTCCCTCCCTGATCGAGACGACCCTGGTATTGGTCCTTATGGAGACATCCTTTATCTTCTCCAGTATGGCGTCGATGAGCTCCCCGAGCCCGCCCTTGAGCGTCATGAACATAGTCACACCGGGGGCCTTTCCGCCCCCTCCCGCCTTCGTGGCGCGCATCCTCGCAAGCATCCCCCGTATGAGGCTTCCGTACCTCTCTTCGAGCTCCACGAACCTCGGGAAACTGCTCCGTATGCTCATGGTCTCTGGGTCTCCTGCGTGCACGCCCGCAACGAGCGGTTCGGCGATCTTGTCGAGCGCCTCCCTGCCGAGCCTCCTTCTGACGAAGTCACCGAGGCTCTCGTCCCCCTTGGAGGGGTCCCTCCTCGGCACGAAGACCTCGAGCGCCATCCTTATCTTTCCGGGCAGGCTTATAAGAGAGCTTGTAAGGAGCGGAAGCATCCGCGTGGGGACCATGAGGATAACCCCTTCGGGCAGGAGATGGAGCTTGGAGCCGGAAAAAACGAAGGTCTTGCCCCTGGGCCTGGAGGTGGGTAGAAGCCTCGGGGCCAGGCCGAGCCTCTTGCAGAGCTGCATGGCCCAGGGCTTCTCCGAGAGGAAACAGTCCGGACCTCCCTCTATGAGAAACCCCCCGATTCTCTCGGTCCTTATATTTCCCCCGACCCTGTCACCCTTCTCAACGAGGATTACCTCAAGGCCTGTACACCCCCTTTTACGTGCGCCTTCGAGGAGATGGTAGGCGGTGGCAAGTCCGGCGATACCCCCGCCTATTATGACGACCTTCTTCATGCAGGAATTCTTTTGCCACTGCGTACCACGTCGGCCAGCATCTCTATGAACTTGGGCGAGTCGTTGAGCGATGGGGACCTCGCGAATCTGAGGTTCATGGACTCGGCCTTCTCCTTGTAAAGGATGTCTATGTCATAGAGGGTCTCGACGTGGTCCGCAACGAACCCCACGGGCACGATCAGGACCCCTTCTTTTGCCAGCGCGCTCGCCTCTATTATGATCTCCTCGACCTCCGGGCCGAGCCACCCGTCCCCCCTTCCCTTGCTCTGGAAGGCTATCCTGTACTCGAAGTTGATCCTGTCTGTGATCTCCCGTACGGTCTCGTGGATCTTCCTCACGTACGGGTCGTTGGCCAGGAGGGCCTTGGGAAGGCTGTGGGCCGTGAATATCATGTGCGCGTCCTTGGGCGAATCAAAGGCCTTGAGCGCCTCCCTCATCTTTTCAACCACGGCCTCTATGAACAACGGATGCGTGTGCCATTCGCCGGCGAACTCGATCTTCGGCACACCGCCGGTCTCCCCGAGCGCCTCCCTGACCGCCCTGCGGTAACCGCCTGTGGACGCCTCCGTCGCATGGGGCGCCATGATCACCGCAACCGCCTCCTCTATACCCTCTTCCTTCATCTCCAGGATGGCATCCTTTATGAAGGGGTGCCAGTTGAGCATACCGACAAAGACCTTGTAACGCCTGCCGTCCCTCGCGAGCAACGCCTCGAGCGCCTCTGCCTGCTTCTTCGTTATGGACAGTAGCGGTGAGCTCCCGCCTATCTGCCTGTATCTCTCCCTTATCTCGTCAAGGAACTCCGGTGGCACCGGCCTTCCCCTGAGCACGTTCGAAACGAACGGTGCGACATCTTCCAGCGAATCGCCCCCCCCGAATGCAAGAAGAAGCACGCCCTTCACACCTTGGGATCTCTCCGTCTTCTCGTTATCTTCCATCTATCCTCCTCTGCTGCTTTGCTCGTGCACGAAGTCAACGAGCCTTTTGACGTTATCCACAGGGGTGCCTACGATGACCCCGTGACCAAGGTTGAATATGTGGCCGGGCCTGTTTGCTGCCATCTCAAGGATGCGCCCGGCCCTTTTCTCGATCTCGGATGCGGGACCGAAGAGTGTTACAGGATCAAGGTTTCCCTGTATGGCCACATCATCCCCGACAACCTCCCATGCCCTGTCCAGCCTCACCCTCCAGTCCACCCCGACCACGTCACCCCCGGCCTCCCTTACGAGGTCCAGGTAGGTACCTGTGTTGGTCGAAAAGTTTATTACCGGCACATCGCCCCTTACGGACTCTATGACCTTCCTTGTGTAGGGCAGAACGAACTCCCTGTAGTCCTCGGGCCCCAGGCAGCCCGCCCATGAGTCGAATATCTGGACCGCCTGCGCACCGGCCTCTATCTGCGCGTTGAGGTAACGCACGATTATCTCCGTGATCTTCTCCATGAGCCTGTGCCACTGGGCCGGCTCCCTGTACATGAGCCCCTTTGCATGCACGTAGTTTCTGGACCCGCCCCCCTCGATTATGTAGCTTGCAAGGGTGAATGGGGCCCCGGAAAAGCCTATGAGGGGTAGTTTCCCCTCCAGCTCCCTGCGCACCATGCGTATCGCCTCAAGTAGGTACGGCACGTCCTCCACGGGCTCGATTATGCGTATCGCATCGATGTCCGCAGGCGTCCTTACCGGGTTGTGTATCACCGGCCCCTCGTTCTTTGCGAACTCGAGCTTGATCCCCATGCCCTCGAGCGGCAGCAGTATGTCCGCAAAGATTATCGCCGCATCCACGCCGAGCTTTTCAACTGGCTGGAGCGTCACCTCGCAGGCAAGCTCCGGTGTCCTGCACATCTCGAGAAAGGAGTGCTTCGACCTTATGGCCATGTACTCCTTCATGTAACGGCCCGCCTGGCGCATGAGCCACACGGGCGTATACCCTGCCGGCTCTCTCCGGCAGGCCTTCAAAAAGGTATCGTTCACCACAGACGCTCCTTTCCCAAAGGAAAAATCTAAAGATTTTATATTATATTAAAAAAGGCCCGGATCTTGCAAGGATTTCCGAACAGAAAGGCGGGGAACCGGGACGGCGCACAGGGGGTGGTCATATGCACCGCTACGTGCATCTTCGGCAGAGCAGAAAAGGGCCGGCAGGGCCTTACCGGACCGGTCGTCCGTGCGAGCAGAAGCCCGGGGGGACCCGAAGCGGCGGTCCGGTCGATACGCTTGGGGACGGGACAGCTTCACCTCGTTCGCAACCATTCGTGATTAAGGAAAGCCGAGGCTTGCGGGCACAGATACACCTTCATGCAGACCTGCTGCGTCCCTTGGAGGATAGCCTCTCCTCGATACGCGTAAGCACCCCTCTCACCATGTTGACCTCCCTGGGCATGAGCGCCGTCCTGCCGAAGAGCTTTCTGAAGTTGCGCATCATGCTCCTCAGGAGAAACTCCCCCCTCTTTACAGCATCGCCGTAGCCGAGGAGCCTGAGCGTCCTTTCGAGGTGTTCGTACATCATCTCCACATCCTCCCTCGATGCGACCGCCATGGATGGCCCGGCCGGGGTCCGGGCGTTGAAAAGCGCGTGGCACACCGCGAAGACCGCATGGGAGAGGTTGAGCGAAGGGTACTCGTGGTGCGTGGGTATCTCGACGAGGAGGTCGCATAGCGATATCTCGTCGTTCCTGAGCCCCTTGTCCTCCCTGCCGAAGAGTATGGAGACGGTGTTCCTGCGGGCGAGGGAGAGTATCTTAGGGACCGCATCATACAGGGTCAGGATCGGATAACGCGTCTTGCCCTTCCTCCTGGTCGTACCCACGACCACGCCGGAGCCCTTTACGGCCTCCTCCAGACTCTGAAAGACGGGCGGGCCGAGGAGCATCTCCCCCGCCTTGCACGCCATGGAGAAGGCCTCGTCGTTCCTGAACTCCACAGGATTGACGAGGACGAGGTCCCTGAAGCCGGTGTTCTTCATGACCCTGGCGACACTGCCGATGTTGCCCGGGCTTCTGGGCTCGACAAGGACTATCCTTATCTCTCCGGCCTGACCGCCTTTATGTGGCTCTTCCATGTGTACGCCTCAGTATCTCCCTTGCCGCAACCACCCCCGAGACGGATGCCTGCACAATGCCCCTTGTAACACCCGCTCCGTCTCCAGCGGCGAACAGGTTCGCAACCTCGGTCTCCATCGTCGGCTCGATCCTCAGCCTCATGGAGTAGAACTTCACCTCTACGCCGTAAAGGAGCGTGCTCGTTGCGTTTATCCCTGGGGTCACCCTGTCGAGGACGCAGAGCATCTCGATTATATCGGTGATGTAACGGTAGGGTATGACAAAGGAAAGGTCCCCGGGGGTTGCGTCCGTGAGGGTCGGTTTTACCGTGTTCCTGCGTATCCTGTCAGGGGTCGACCGCCTTCCGTGCAGAAGGTCCCCGAGCCTCTGGACGATTATCCCCCCGCCGAGGAGGTTGGCGAGGTTCGCTATGTACCTCCCGTACGCTATGGGTTGATGGAACGGCTCGGTGAAGGTGGTGGAGACCAGTATGGCGAAGTTGGTGTTCTCCGACTTCCTTACCGAAAAGCTGTGGCCGTTGACCGTGCAGAACCCCTCGTGTCTCTCCTTTACCACCACACCGTAGGGGTTCATGCAGAAGGTCCTCACGCTGTCGTCGAACCTCCTCGAGTTGTAGGTGAACTTGGCCTCGTGCATGATATCCGTGACGGGCCTCAGTACCGACGCGGGCACCTCCACCCTGACGCCGATATCAACCGGGTTGGTGGCGGTTGCGAGCCCTATCTCGCCGGCCACTGTTTCGAGCCAGTGTGAACCGGCCCTGCCAGGCGCGAGTATCACGAACTCCGAGCCGAAGACCGCGCCGTCGGTGGTCCTCACCCCCCTTACCCTTCCGCCTTCGACCACTATGTCGCGCACCTCGGTCCTGAAGCGCATATGGACCCCCCTCGCCTCAAGCGCGGCCCTGATCCTTTCGAGCACCCCTACGCACCTGTCCGTACCAAGGTGCCTTATTGCGAAGGGCACAAGCCTAAGCCCGGCCCTTGCAGCGGCCTCCTCCACCCTGACGGTCTCCTTCCTGTCCATGCCCTTGAGCTCTTTCGGTGCCCCGAATTCGAGGTATAGCGAGTCCACGTAATCGATGAGCTCTTTGAGGGAGACCTCGTCCATGTAGTCGATAAGAAAGCCCCCGACCTCAGTGGAGAGGTTGAGCTTTCCGTCGCTGAAGGCGCCGGCACCGCCCCAGCCGAAGAACAGATCCTTTCTGCTCCTGTCCGGCAGATCGGCACCCTTCTCGACGATAAGGACCTTGAGCTTCTTCTTCGAAAGCTCGAGGGCCGCGAATATCCCCGCCGGACCGGACCCGACTATTATCACATCGTAATCAGCCACATCTTCCTCCCTGCATGCGTGTGAGTATAACAGAATCAGGGGCGGCTTGAAACAGTTTTCCCGGTTTCCGGAAAGCTCCGGCAGGTAGGCATGGAGCCGGTCCTGAGGTATCCGGCAGGATGCGGGACAAGAACGGGCGACTTCCTGCACCAGGCGGTACCCTGTCAAGGAACCCTTCCAGCCGGACCATGGCTTCACCGCACCGCAGCCTGGGCCCATAAAAAAAGCCGGAATGCAAAAGCATTCCGGCTTGTCGACTCCGGCCGTAAAGCGGTTACGCACGTCCCATGGCCATGGCCTCGAGCCTCTTTATCCTCTCCTCCAGGGGCGGGTGTGTGCTGAAGAGCTTGAGCATGGAGTTTCCGCCCCTAAGCGGGCTCACAATGAACATGTGGGCAGTGGCCTCGTTGGCCGTCTGCATCGGTATCCTGTTGTTGTAGTAGCCGAGTTTCCTCAGGGCGTCGGCAAGGTAGAGGGGGTTGCCCGCTATCTTCGCCCCGCCCCTGTCTGCGCCGAACTCCCTCGAACGCGAGATGGCCATCTGTATGATCATGGCGGCCATGGGCGCGACTATCATCATGAAGAGCAGGACAAAGGGGTTGCCTCCCTCCCTGCTGCTTCTGTTGCCGCCGAACATCGACGCCCACATGGCGATGTGAGAAAGATAGCTTATGGCCCCCGCTATGGTTGCGGCGACCGTGGATATGAGTATGTCCCTGTTCTGGATGTGGCTCAGCTCATGGCCTATGACCCCGCTGAGCTCCTCCTTCGTAAGGAGTTCCATGATACCGGTTGTGACCGCCACCGCGGAGTGGCGCGGGTTCCTGCCGGTCGCAAATGCATTGGGCGTGGGGTTGTTCATTATGTAGACCTTGGGCATGGGGAGCCCGGCCCTCATCGAAAGCTCCCTCACGATACCGACAAGCTCCGGGGCCTCCTCCTCGGTGACCTGTCTGGCCCGGTACATAGTAAGGATTATCTTGTCGCTGAACCAGTATGAGCCGAAGTTCATCATTCCTGCGAAGACAAGGCCGATCACGGCGCCCTGCCTTCCTCCGAGCATGTCGCCGAAGAATATGAGAAGGGCCGACAGAGCGGCAAGCAGTATCGTAGTCTTTATAAAGTTCATCATTACCTCCTGTGCACCTTAGTTTTTAAGTGGTCTATCCATGTAGGCCTCAAAGGCACACATCACTTCATAGTATATGATAGGTTAACCATCCGTTCATGTCAACAGATAACGGTGGAAAGCGGCCTACGGAAGATCAGGGCCCTGGTGTGGTATGGAGGAGTATATTCTTGCTTGAGCACCACTGCCGTCTCTCGCACACAAGAAGCAGCGCTGCATCTGAATATGCAGCGGTAGAGTGCATACCAGGCACAACGGTCATCTCACCCTCAGGCGGCTATCGCCTTCCCGCCGAGAAGATCTTCCAACGCCCTCCTTATCTCCTGGACCTCGACGCCGGTATCCATGCAGTAACCCCGCGGCCGTTTGTTGACCACGGCGAGCACGGGCAGGGGATACGCATCTTGCACTCCGCTTGTGAGGTCCCTCTCGCACGCAACGGCCACCACGGCATCCGGCCTGAACTCATAGAGCCTTCTTCTGGCCACCGTGCCGCCGGTGAGAACGAAGAGCTTCACGCTGTACTCTTCTGATAACGATACAAGTTCGGCTATCTCGCACCTGCCGCAGCCGACGCAGTTCTTAACATCCTTTGTCACCTTTATCTTGCAGTCATCCCACTGTATACAGTGGGGCATGAGGATGAGTATCTTCTCTGGACTGAAACGCCTCCCCTTCCTTATCATGGCCCGCACCATGCGGTTGTTGAGATCCACGAAGGCCTTTTCTATCTTGATCCTCGGTATCTTGAGGAGCCCGCCCACAAGCACCATTATCGGCAAAAACACCTTCACCAGAAGCCCGCGGTACCTTGACGACGGTGTGATGTCCTTGCCCCTCACGATGGCCAGTGCGATGACGAGGGCCCCGGAGAGTATGAACACGCCCACACCGAGAACGATCGCCCCGATCACATAGGGGAGCGCCGGGTGGATGTTACCGAGCCCTTTTGTGGGAACGTACCAGAGCAGGAACCCAGCGGCCACGACCCCCAGCGCGCACACGCCGAGGAGCAGGAGAAAGGTTCCCCTGTAAGGCGTGTAGGGCACGCTCTCTTCGCTCCCGGTCCACTCCTCGCCCTTAATCGAAGACCTCTTCCTTGCCAAGCCGGTATCCTCTTACAAACTCGTCTGCGGTCATGCGCCTTTTTCCTTCGATCTGCAATTCCTTGATCTCGAATACCCCTTCACCGCACTTCACCATGATGCCCCCCTTCGATACCCCCACAACAGTGCCGGGCTCCACATCGCCGTGCGCATCCGTCTCCAGGGCATCCCCGCTGTGTATCTTAAGGAGCCTGCCCTTCCAGTAGGTGTAGGCACCCGGCCAGGGCTCGAGCCCGCGCACACGGTTTTTTATCTCGATCGCCCCGAGCTTCCAGTCGATCCTGCCGTCTTCCTTCCTGAGCATGGGGGCGTAGGTCGCAATGGAATCGTCCTGCGGCCTCGGCTCTATTCTGCCCTCTGCGAAGAGGCGGACCGTTCTGACCAGCAGATCGGCACCAAGTTCAGAAAGCCTTTCGGAGAGCTCCCCGGCCGTCTCATCGTCGCCTATTGTAACCTCTTCGGTAAGGAGCACAGGGCCTGTATCCATGCCCTCTTCCATCAGCATCGTCGTCACGCCGGTCTTCCTGTCCCCGTTCATTATGGCCCAATTTATCGGGGCCGCCCCCCTGTAGCGCGGAAGAACGGACGCATGCAAGTTGACGCATCCGAGCCTTGGAACAGAAAGGACCTCTCCGGGTAGTATCTTACCGTAAGCAACGACAACTATCAAGTCGAGATCGAGCGAGCGGAGCCACCTGACAAACCCTTCATCCCGCACACCGGCGGGCTCGCTGACGGGCAGGCCGTGCTTCAACGCGAACTCCTTTACAGGGGTGGGCGAGGTCCGCCGGCCCCTGCCCCTGGGCCTTGACGGTTGCGTTACGACCCACACGACATTGAAACCTCTCTCAACGAGGGCCTTCAACGAGGGGACCGCAAACCGCGGCGTACCCATGAACAGTATCCTCGGACCGGTCACAGATGCTTGCTCTGACACTGGGTTCCCCTATTGTTTATTAAAGGATCTGCGGGAGTACCGCGGGTGGAGTCGGCTGCAAAACGGACCGGCAGCCTACAGCGCCTTTTCGGCCATCATGGCCTTCTTGAACCTCCTCAGCACCATGTTTCTCTTGAGGCGGCTCAGACGGTCTATAAAGAGGATACCGTCGAGGTGGTCTATCTCATGCTGAAGCGCTATCGCCAAAAGCCCGTCCGCCCTTATCTTGACCGGCTCGCCGTCTTCGTTAAGGGCCCTCACCACGACCTCCGCAGCCCTCTTAACCTCGGCAGTCACTCCGGGAAGGCTCAGGCACCCCTCTTCGAACCTGATCTCTCCGCTTGCCTCGATTATCTCCGGGTTTACGAGCTTCAGCAGATTGACACCCTTCCTGGGCTCCGGCCTTCTTTCCTCCGGAACGCTCTCGTCACGTGACTCCGGGACATCGAGCACGATAACCCGCTTGCACACTCCCACCTGCGGCGCTGCAAGTCCCAATCCACGGCCATAGTACATCGTCTCGACCATGTCATCGATGAGCGCCTTCACAGCAGAGTCGACCCTCTCCACAGGTTCTGCCTTTTTCCTTAAAAAGGGCTCAGGGTATATAAGTATCTTGCGTACAGACATCTCCGGAAATGAAGATATCAGGTGTTGCGGCCTCCGCGGCTTGCTGCGGTAAAGGAACCGCCGAACCTGAAACTTTAGGGAAACTCTTCTTTATTACCTGTCTCGTCATTGCGCAGCGAAGCAATGACGAACTAATCAGAGTTTCTTTAAATTTTAATTATACCGCAAACGATCTTGCTATTGAACAGAAAAATGGTCGTGCAGGCACCCATGAAACCGCCGTACAGAAAGGATCGGGCACACACGGTCCGCAAATAATGGTCGGCAAATCGTGGACAGCGGCTGCATGGGGCGGCCGTTACGCATTGAGGTAAGGACCTGTACAAAAGTACAGTTTCATCGAAATATTTTTCTGTAGTAAATCAAAAAAGTCCAAGGGATTGCAGGTGTTGCACATAAGCCGGGTACTGAGGGTCGGCCGGAGGAGACCCTCCATCAACATACAGGATCTGGCAAATGGCAGACCGACTCCATGAATTCGTCGCCCCGGCCCGGGGAAGAAGGTCCACCGGAAACGCACCCGTTCCGGGTGCCGTTCTGATCGGTTTTGCATGCCTCCTCGTCTGCCTGGTTGTGCCCTGCCTGGCGTACGGCTCCGTGACGGTATGGAGGAACATGGGCCGGGGCATAAAAGAGCCTGACCTGCGCACAGTGGCGGCGGTGAGCCACGACGGTTCGGGCCTGATATTCGCGGCCTCTTCCAGCACCCTCTACAGAACAGGCGACGGGGGCAGGAGCTGGGACGAGGTCCTCTCATTCAGGGGTACGGGGAATGCCATAAACTCCATCGCCATAAATCCCCTTGATACAAACACCGTCTATGCAGGGACCGGTAACGGCCTCTACATGAGCAGGGACGGCGGCGAAAGCTGGAGAAGGGTCCTCGAAGGCATCGGAGACCGGGAGGGCCGTATCCTCCATGTCGCCGTCAATCCGGCCCGGCCCGATGTAGTGTACGTCGGCACCGGATCGGGCCTCTTCAGGACGGACAACGGCGGGGGCGACTGGACCAAGGGCCGGGGGCTGCCCAACGGGGTCCCGGTTACATCGGTCGCCGTACACCCCTCAGAGCCCGACACCGTTTACGCAGGAACAGGACGGGGAGTGTACCGGAGCCTGAACAGCGGCAGGGACTGGAAGAGGGTCTTCGGCGTAGGCGGCCCGGCGGACGGCAATGGATACGAGCCCTACGACGATGCCGATACAGACGAATACACCGGCGCCGGAGCGGAGGTAAGGAGCCTGGCCGTAGACCCGGTGGACCGCTCCACCGTATACGCCTATACGACAAGGGGACTTTTCTTTACCGAGGATGGGGGGCTTACGTGGAGGGCGCTCGGCACCCTTGGCATGGCAGGCGGAAAGATACACCAGCTTCTGACCGGACCGGCTGACCCTGACGGTGTATATGCGGCGACAGGCAAGGGAGTCTTCAGGTACTCGAAGGCCTCGGGGAGATGGACGGAGCTCTACAAGGGGCTTGCATCAACCGAGGTGCGGTTCCTGGCCTTCGGCCCCCCGGCCGCGAGGACCCTCTGGGCCGTAACCGACAGGGGGATCTTCAAGACCGTCTCTGTGTCGCCGGATGACCTCCTCAAAGATGGTGCGAAGGATGTGCTTTCGCTCTTTGCTGATGAGCCTTCTATCATGGAAATACAGGAGGCCGCCATAAGGTACGCAGAGGTACACCCGGACAAGATAAGAAGCTGGAGAAGCGCTGCGGCGAAGAGGGCCTGGCTTCCGACCCTGAAGATCGCGTACGACGAGGGCAGGGACTGGGAAAGTAGCGGCTACTTCTACGGCGGAACATACCGGGACGACGACATCACAAAGGGAAGGGACCGCGGATGGTCCGTATCGCTTACGTGGGAGCTCGGCGACCTCATCTGGAACGATGACCAGACGTCAATAGATACGAGATCGAGGCTCATGGTGCAGCTGAGGGACGACGTGCTCAACGAGGTCACAAGGCTCTACTTCGAGAGAAGGAGGCTCCAGGTGGAGATGCACCTCTCTTCCCCGAAGGAGACAAAGGAGCGGATGGAAAAGGTACTGAGGATTCAGGAGCTCACCGCAGACATCGACGCCCTCACGGGCTTCTACCTTTCAAGGAGGCTCGGCCGGGGGAGGATGGCGGGCGTGAGTGGAGCGGACATCCGGTAGTCCACGGCGGACCGTGATACGGCAGGCCGTGAAATCTTCAATACCAGGAGGGAAGGATCATGAGGTCAAGGCTCGGCAAGATATTTCTCGTGGGCATCATGGTCATTACGGCATCGGTCTTTTTCCAGGGCATGGTCTCTGCAGCGGGTATCATCATAAACGAGATCGGCTTTAATCCGGATGTTGTAGACGATACCGACGGGGAGTTCATTGAACTCTATAACGCGGGTATCGATGCGGTCAACATCGACGGATATTCGTTCGAGGGCGTAAGCGTCGATCTTTCGGGTATAACGCTCCTGCCCGGGGAGTTTCTCGTTCTGGCCAGGGAGGCTGTGGATGGAAGCGACGCGGACACCGACAGCTTCGAGACCGTATACGGTGACGGCGACGGAGACCTCGATGAGTTCGGTTTCATTGTCCTGGATTTTGCAGGAAGCCTCCTCAACAGCGGCGAGCTCCTGGTCCTCAGAGACAACGGTGGATCGGTGGTCGACAGCTACGACTATACCGCTTTTTTGGGCACCGGAGCGGACGGAGGTGGATTCACCGTCGAGAGGATTAACCCGTACGGACCCTCAGTCAACAGCAACTTCGGTGTGAGCGTACTCTCCGGAGGAACCCCTGGACACATGAACTCGATCGCTGTCCCTGTCCCCGAGCCCTCCACGGCCCTGCTCCTTGCAGGCGGCCTGGTTACACTGGTGGTACTCAGGAAGAGATTGAACGGCTGTGCCGGCACAGGCTGAGCCGTCGTTACTGGCGGGAGATTGGAGATTAATGACAGGGGCAGAGCCCCTGTATACCATACGGTTTGGATGCGGATGCATCCGGTGCGGGCTTGGAAGGCGGCATCTACAGCTTAGAACTCCGACATGTAAAACACCCTAAGCATTCCATCCCGAAGCGCCGCCTTCCACCGAGGGCGTCTGTAAAGAGGCGCCCTCGTTTTTTTGAAGCTCACCCGAAGCCGCGGAGAGCTTCACGATGAATTCAGGGTATGAATCAGCATTGTACCGGAGTGTACTCAAAGGTCTTAACATGCATCTCAAGCGCCTGTGAGTATCCATACGCACAGGCAGGCATTCCCCGCAGAGGGCTTCTGGGTTAGCGAGCGAGATGTAATCGGATAATTCCTTACATGAGAAGACTCCCCGTCTTCTGCAGGGAGCTTCGATCCGGCCTTATCGAAACAACGCTGCGAGCGCCTTATCGCTCGCTGATAGGACAAAGTCAGGGCAGACCGTAGAGGACTGTGGACACCATGCCAATTTCGTAAAACCTTCCCTCCATAAAGCCCTCTGAGCTTCCTTGAAATGGCCTGCTACAAACCTCCTATGTACCGTCAAAGCGCTCATGCCCATGAGGCCGTGTGGACTACATAAAAAGGGGTGTACAATTTGCAAACCCTTCGTGCTTCCGGCCTGCAAAAGACCGTAGAAAAGGAACGGGTTTGACAAGCCGAAACAAACTTGTTATACTTCAACAAAAAAGTAGGACTATTTTCAGGAGGTAAAGCTGAATGCCGACTGTAACCGTATCACCCAAGGGACAAATAGTCGTACCCAAAGAAGTGAGAGAGGCCCTTGGGATAAAACCTTCCCAAAAGCTGTTTATCAAGGTCGTAAAAGACCACGCCGAAATAATTCCGCTGCCGAAGGACCCCGTCGAGGGCTTTTGCGGGATTTTCAGCAAGGGATCATCTCTTACGAAGGCGCTCCTTAGAGAGAGGAAGGAGGAGGCGAGGCTTGAAAAAGAAAAGATTGCTTGACTCCTTTGCGATACTTGCGTACTTGAAAAAGGAAAACAACTATCAAAAAGTGGTCAAGCTGTTGTCATCGAACCCGAAGGAATGCTCCGTTATAATGAACGAGATAAACATCGGGGAAAGTTACTATATAATCTCCAGGGAGAGGGGCCGCGAGCAGGCTGATTACTTTGTGGAGACTGTCCTCCCCAATCTGCCCGTGGCGGTTATTCCGAATTCTTTTGAGCAGATCATAGAGGCTTCGAGGATCAAGGCGAAGTATCCGATCTCGTATGCCGACTGCTTCGCCGTTGCAACGGCTGTCCGCGAAAAGGCCACCATAGTGACGGGGGACCCGGAGTTCAAAAAGGTTAAAGACCTCGTGGAGGTGGAATGGCTTTAGAAGCTTAAGTAAGAACGTCATGCCTATAATGAGGCTGCAAGGCAGGTCCTCCGCCGGCTTTGTTTACATCCCCGATCTTAAACAGGCAGCTAAAAAAACCTTTGAAACAGCAAGGCAGTCTAACAGAGGGCCTTTGGCCCGAAGCATCTATGAATTTGTCGAGATGTTGCCGCCGGCAACATCATAGGCATAGCTTATCGTGCCTCGCGGTATAGTGGTCATACCGAGACTCCCCCTGCATCATGGCCAAAGCCCACAGTAGGCGTATGATTGAACGAATGGGTCAGCCTGCACGGAGGGGTTATGGACGCCACCTACCAGTGGCGCCGCAGGTGTAGCCGGTCCGGCGGCCTTCGTTGATATAGTCGAAATGCTGGACTTCGGTCCCGGAAGCCTGTATAATAATTTGTGCGGATCTGCGGCAAGGGGTTACCCGGTGGCACGGTCGTGCCGAGGATTGTTTAAAGTTTAAGGATTCGGGGCGTGGCTCAGCCTGGTAGAGCACCGCGTTCGGGACGCGGGGGTCGGAGGTTCAAATCCTCTCGCCCCGACCATCTTTGACCTTCCGATTTTTCAGAGGGGTTCATCCGGCGTCAAGAAGGACATTCAGCGTGTCTTGATCCGACTCCCTACTATCTCCCCGAGATGCTCCACGATTCTTTCCAGAACATAATCATGCACTCCTTCTTTTAATTAGCCTAACGAGGCAGCTGATCAGCCGCGGACGGCGCAGGCGGGCTTGCCGGGGACGCCGTCGGTTGCATTAGCTTGTTCGAGGGCGCACATGGCGCATCCTCGACAAAACTCACCGGCACGCGTTAACGCGTCCGATGCAACGAGTGTTAGGCCTTTTATTCAGCATTCAAATTCTTCAGAATCTTCTTCGCTAACGGCTCCTTAATTTCTTTATGGCGTGGAACCGCTTCAATAACCCCATTCTTCGGATTTATCCACAGCGAATGTGAATTACCCTCTCTCTTCTAACAACCAGCGATCCTAAGCTTCCTTTCCAAGTCACGGCGCTTCATGCAACCTCAACCTTGTCTCGTATTGCATCTTCGGGCAGTCCTCGCAATATATCTTCTCGCCGGTCTCTCAAGATCAATTCAATTGCTTCCTTGAGACTTTGTTTGGCCTCTTCTATCGTCTCCCCCTGACCATTTGCACCTGGTATTTCAGGACATATAGCCCAATAACCTCCTTCAGGGGCCTTTTCAATAATAGCTGTAAACTCTGCTTTCATTATTACCTCCAGCTCATTCATGACTCAACGGCGCTGCGATCAGCCGCAGCTCAGTTTGATGAACGCGCAGCGTCCATCAAACCTCTTTTTCCACCCAATCTCCATTACCCAGGGAATACTCACTATCCATTAACTCCTATCTTACGAAAGCAAAACGGCACTTGTCAATCGGAAAGGCCGCATAAAATAGGGCATAAAATAGCATAAAATAGAAAATAGGTAGAAAATAGGTAAAAACAGGGACAGCGCCTATTTTTTGGCTTCCTTTCTCGGCCTTCCCCAAGGAAGGGCACGCAACCTTCGATTGAGAAGCCCCTCCATCTTGCAAATAAAGCGCTCATCCCCGCATGGCCGTCCGCTCCTGGAACTCTTTCGGATAGCATCAACTAACTGACTATCCTCTTCTTGCTTCAAGTACTCAAGCCAGTCTTTGATCTCCTTCTCCAGATGGCAATCATACGACAGCACAGGATCCGTGACCTTTCCAACATGCCCTCTTGCACTAGACCATCTGTAATGTTCAGGACTTTTTACAACTCCGGCCCGGACAGGGTTACTCTCCACATAGCGGATTGCCGCGTGGAGATGCCTTTCATCAAGTATACATGAAAAGAACCTCCCCTGCCACAGATGGCCTCTTGCCCCCTTCTTTTGATTGAAGTACTGTGAGTATCTCATATGCAGGATGTTGAATGTCTTTGAAAGAGAATCTGCATCGTCCGGAACACAGACGAAGTGGACGTGATTAGACATAAGGCAGTAGGCCCAAATCCTAAGGCCATACTTTGCGCTGTACTCCTTTAGCCAAGAGAGATATTGACGATAGTCCTCCTCTGTTTCAAAGACAGGTTGTCGGTAGTTGCCTCTCTGGGTGACATGATGGGGGTAATATGGAGCAACAGCTCTTGCTATTCTTGGCATGGTAAATATCTATTATCACCATTGACTCGGGATCTCAACAAAATAGTTGCTGTCCCTATTTACAAATAGTTGCTGTCCCTATTTATTTCTTTGAGGCCGTGTATCCCAAGCCATGGTTAAGTAAGTCGGCCAAGGACCACAAGAAGTATCCGTACCTTCTGAAGGACGTCGTCATAGAGCGTCCTGACCAGGTATGGAGCACGGACATCACGTATATAAGGCTCAAGGGCGGCTTTATCTACCTTGTGGCCATAATGGACTGGTATAGCCGGTACGTGCTTTCCTGGGAGGTCTCGACGACGTTGGACTCCGAGTTTTGCGTAAGAGCGCTTGAGCAGGCATTGACGCTTTCAAGCCCGGAGGTCTTCAACTCGGACCAGGGCAGCCAGTTTACGAGCACAGAGTTTACCGGGCGGCTTGAGGATCTCGGTGTCGCCATAAGCATGGACGGACGGGGCCGCGCCCTTGACAACATCTTCGTGGAGAGGCTCTGGAGGACGGTCAAGTACGAGGAGGTATACCTTAAGAGCTACGAGACGGTCATAGAGGCCCGGGAGTCCCTTGCAAGGTACTTCCACTTCTACAACACCGAGAGGCTTCACGAGTCCCTCGGATACCGTACACCCCAGGAGGTCTACTTCGAGGGACAGAGGCTCAAGGAAGGCTCAGAGACTAAACCGGTGCAGGCTCCTCTACACCAAATACAACCCTCTTTTTTGTCTTGACAATGGGGACAGGCTCAGCTTGTCCCTATTTTAAATAGTTGCTGTCCCTATTTATTTCTCTATAGGGGCAACTCCATAAGGCGCATACTAACAGGTTACGACATCAATGGTTGATAATTACCAATATATTTAGAAACACGTATTGGATCGCTCCGAGGAACTGATAGGAAAAAATCACCATTTCGTCTTTGTATATGTAATTTGATTTGATCTTTACTCCGGCTCAATTTTTTCCATGATTCTTCTATTGAAATAACAGGTATTACTATGTCATATAATTTTCCTTCCAAATCACTACATAGCAGCACAACAACATCTATTGGCTCATCCTTTAAGCCCAGGAACCATTTGCTTAATAGCTGCGCCTGGTTCAGCTCATTAGCTGATGCAATACCAACCAATTTTCCCCGCTCTGTGGAGTATCTTTTCCCGTGACCGCTTAAAAATATTCCTTTTGAGGCAAGATTTTGTACCCATGAGGAACGCATTTTTGCCCCTTGCTGCTTCGGAGATAATTTGGGCTTGGAAATATTGTTATTAGAAATACGAGAGTTTGTTTTTAAGGAAATATTGCCTTTATTTGTGTCTGACCAAAAGGAATTTCTGAATTCCGCAATACGGCGATTGAGATTAGCAACTTCTTTAATATATGACTCACACTGTTCAGCAGCTTTGCTCCATTTAGAAATAGTTTTAATCTCGCCCTGTTGAGCGGCGATTTTGATATTTTCAATAATTTCGTCTTTCATTTTTAACAAATCATACAGAGAAATCATCACTCCTCCTTTCATGGCAATATTACCTATAAACAAATAGCATTTTTAGCAAAAAGTGTTGCCGATGTCAAGGCAAAAATACCATAAAAGAGAATCAAATAATTTCATTGGGAAAGTTCTGGTTAATCGGCTGACATTGTGAGCAAAGGGGCGTGAGTCTGAAGTAGCATCAGTCTCTTTTTGATATGAACCCAATACTCAGAGATTGCTTCGGGCCGAAGGCCCTCGCAACGACGAGCAAACCGAAGCTTCCTTAACGCAACTCCGGGTTTACTGTACTATGGAGTTTTCACGTAATCCCGAGTCTAGATATAGACAACAGGTTGAAGCCGATGCTCAGGGCTATTAAAAGTTTCTGCTGGAATGCGCGGATTGACATCGCCCGGGCATCAACCGTGCCTTAGTCTTTACAAGGTGGTCGGAAGCTGCTCGATCTGTTTTGTCATATGGCCGGGAATGGGGTATCACAGCACCTTCAGTCCGGTGCATGCCGCGGTACGGTCAAAGTCACAGTCCTTGTGCAGGGGTGTAAGCCCGTTCTCAATGGCTGTTGCGGCGATGATGCAATCGACGGTTTTCCTTAATATAACAGAATACAACAGATGTTTGAGTGGCGTACAAGGCAAGGAGGAAAACAGGACAAGAGGGGCGCTCTCGATGCATCTTCGCATTGACCCTCACAACCCCCGGGTGTTATAATCCGTTCCGGCACTGGTGGAGCATCCTCTCTTTGAGGAAACGACCCTTTTAAGAAAGGTCTGAAAAATTCCATTTTTGTCATTGTGAGGCTTATCCCGGTGAGCCAAGCCTGAGCAAAACGAAGAGGGGATGCCAATGGAACTCAACAGGGCAATCCCATAACCGGTTGATTTTCAAGTAAGACGAGATTGCCGCGCCGCGCTCGCAATGACGACCAAACAGAGTTTCCTTAACAAGCATCCCTTAAATACCGCTAAACACCGCGACGACATCCCGCGCATGGCCGAAACAGACATGAAAAAGCTGAAACGCCGCCTCGAAAGGCTGTATGCAACCTACGACCACGCCTTCCTCTCTTCCGACCCCATCGAATTCGTCCACAGGTTCAAGGCCAAACGGGACAGGGAGGTGGTGGGTCTCATCGCCTCGAGCCTTGCGTACGGAAGGGTGGATACCATAAAGAGGAGCATCCAAAGGGTGCTGGAGATCATGGAATGGAAGCCTTACGTATTCACCGTAAACTTCGACCCCGCAAAAGACGGCCGGCTCTTTTCCGGCTTCAAACACCGCTTCAACGACGGGAGGGACATCTCCTGCCTCATATACTTTGCAAGGCAGATGATCGAAGGGTACGGCTCCATCGGGGCCTTCTTCAAGAAGGGGTACAAGCCTGCGCACGGGAACATAAAGGAGGCCCTCATCTCGTTCTCCGAAAGGACACTCGCCCTCGACACCGCGGGGCTGTACGGCACGGAACGCCTCCCCGAACGCGCCGGGGTGAGGTTCTTTTTTCCGTCACCAGCGGCCAAGAGCCCGTGCAAGAGGCTCAACCTCTACCTTAGATGGATGGTACGGAGCGCCGACTCCCTGGACTTCGGCCTGTGGAAGGGTATCGAGCCCTCGAGGCTGGTGATACCGCTTGACACCCACATAGCCCGCATCTCCGGCTACATAGGCCTTACCGGCCGGACCACGCCGGACTGGAAGATGGCCGAGGAGATAACCGAGAACCTCAAGAGGCTCGACCCGTCGGACCCGGTCAAGTATGACTTCGCACTGTCGAGGCTCGGCATCCTCGAAGAATGCCGCAGAAAGAGGGATGCGGCAAGGTGCCGATCATGCCTCATAAAGGACATATGCATCATCGCGTAAACCCTCAAGAAAGCGCATCCCTTCAGCCCCTCCTTTCACCGAGGAAAAAATTGACATCTCAGCGCATAGTACGGTAACATTATGCCACGCGAAAGGAGCCGGAGATGCATATTCAGGAGGCGTTCAACCTCATAAGAGACGATATCCTGAGGGTCGAAGCCGAGTTCAAGAAGAACCTCGACTCCGACGTCTATCTCATTAAAAAAGTAGGCGAGTACATCCTCACAAGCGGTGGAAAGAGGCTGCGCCCCCTGGTGCTGCTCCTTTCGAGCAGACTCTGCGGCTACGGCGGCTCGATCCACATACCGATGTCCGTGGTGGTGGAGTTCATACACACGGCCACGCTCCTGCACGACGACGTCGTGGACAACGCAGACTTGAGGAGGGGCAATGCATCGGCCAACTCGCTCTGGGGAAACGGCTCGAGCGTGCTCGTGGGAGACTACCTCCTCTCAAAGGCCTTCTACCTCGCCGTAAAACAGGGGGATATGAGGATACTGCAGATCCTTTCGGACACCACGACCCGCATGGCTGAGGGCGAGGTGCTTCAGCTCATAAAGCACTCTGACATAGAGACCACGGAAGAGGAGTACCTAAACGTCATAACGAACAAGACCGCTGTTCTCTTTTCGGCATCGTGCCGCATACCGGCGATCCTGGCCGGCATGGACACCGAGAGGGAAGAGGCCCTGGCGGGCTACGGCATGGAGCTCGGGATCGCCTACCAGCTCATGGACGACTGCCTCGACTACACCTCAAAGGACGAATGCCTGGGTAAGACCATCGGTAACGATCTCAGGGAAGGCAAGGTCACCATGCCTCTGATAAAGGCCTGCAGGGACGCCACACCCGGCGAAAGGGAGATCATGCGCGAGGCCATCGAGGCCGACGACGTGGACAGGGAAAGGCTCGAAGAGGTCCTGGCGATAATCAAGAAGTACGGCGGCATCGAATACACCACCGCCTTTGCAAAGGAAAGGATCGAAAAGGCGAAGAAGTACCTCGACCCCTTCGACCCGGACACCGAAAGGGCCTCGCTTGCGGCGGTGGCCGATTACGTGATAGAGAGAACGAGCTGAAGGGCGTATTTACTTCACCGACAACGGACCTCCGCATCCCGAGAGACCACTCTCAGACCGTTCACCTTCCGCATGGATAAAAGGGACAGGGCAAGAAAGATACTTAAGACACTTAAAAGGGAGATGCCCGGCGCAAGGATCGCGCTGAACTTCTCATCCCCGCTTGAGCTGCTTGTTGCCACGATTCTTTCCGCCCAGTGCACGGACGAGCGCGTAAACAAGGTGACACCGGCGCTCTTTGCGAGGTACAGGACGGCCAGGGACTACGCAGAGGCCGAGACCGAGGAGCTCGAAGGGCTCATACGCTCGATA
>Ga0256830_1000435_pt1 | contig 34207 bp, 39 predicted proteins | sample 128326metaG_FD_190537 | JGI IMG/M metagenome (GOLD analysis project Ga0256830, IMG submission 190537) | Hydrothermal vent microbial communities from Lau Basin, Pacific Ocean - 128-326 | ecosystem: Environmental > Aquatic > Marine > Hydrothermal vents | place: Pacific Ocean: Lau Basin | collected...
ACGAGGGAGTGTATAGTGTGAGGCGGGGTTTAATCTACCTCTACACCGGCGAGGGTGAGGGAAAGACCACCAACGCCATAGGGCTTGCGGTTCGTGCGGTCGGGCACGGGTTCAAAGCCATAGTGGTGCAGTTCCTTAAGGGAAACCCCGACATAGGCGAGTACAGGGTGCAGGAGAAGCTCGCGCCTCTATACGAGGTGCACCAGTTCGGCAGCAGGCACTGCATAGACCTGCTCCACCCGCGCGCGGAGGATAAGAAGCATGCCCGCGAGGCACTGGCCTTTGCGAAGCAGGCTTTAAAGCAGAGGCCGCGCATACTCGTGCTCGACGAGGTGAACCTCGCCGTTGCCTTCGGGCTTGTGCCCAAGGAGGCTGTGCTCGAGCTGATGGAGCGCGTACCCCCGGAGACGGTGCTCGTGCTCACCGGAAGGCGCGCCCCTAAGGAGTTCATAGAAAAAGCGGACCTCGTCACTGAAATGAAACTGGTGAAGCACCCCTACCAGCGGGGTTACATAGGCAGGCGGGGCGTGGAGTACTAAAGCAGCCTCGTTATAACCACAGTGCCAAGGGTGACCACAACGGCGAAGAGGGAGGAAAGGGTGACTCTGTACAGGTCTCCTATCCTCTTTTCCACGGATTCGAACTTCACATCCACATAATCCTTCAGCCTTTCTTCAGACTCTTTTATCTCTGCTTTCATCTCGCTGCGCACATTTTCTATCTCGGCCTTGAGCCCGGTCTCGATCTCCTTAAGGTCCGGCCTTGTGGCGACAGCGCCCAGGCTCTTTTCGATAATGGCGAGTCTCAGCTCTGGATCAAGCAGTATCTCCGCAACAATAAGCTTTGACAGCCTCTTTTCTCAGCTCTTCATCCTTCTCAAGAACCCCGAGGATATCAGAAGCCACCCGAAGGACCCCGGTACATGCCCAAAACATACCGTTAAAAACAATAAATATCAGAGCAGCCGCTCGTAGTTCTCAACCTTCTTCATCAGGTCCTCCCTTTCAAGCTCCAGCTTGCCTATTCTCTCCTTGAGCGTAAAAATTTCTTTCTCAAGCTCCTCCAGCTTCCTCTCCTTCTTCTCCAGCTCCCTCTCCTTCTCGGCCAGGTAGCGTGTAAGTGTTCTGACCTCAGCCTCAAGCTCGGCGCCCTTTCGCAGGGCTTCGCGAAGCTCGCGCTCCTTCTCCAGGAGCTGCATCTTCTTCTCCTCTATATCCTCGCGGTATCCCTCTACCTTTGCCTTGAAGGCTGCCCTCTCATTTGTGAGCTTCAAGATAACCTCTTCTTTCTCCTCCAGCTCTCTCCTCACCTTGACAAGTTCTCCCTCCAGTTTCCCCAGCAGATTCTTCTTCTCCTCCAGCATCACCCTGAGTGTCTTAATCTCACCCTCCGCCTTCTCATAAAGTTCTCTCAGCTCGTTTCTCTCTCTTCTGTACCTCTCCAGCCGGGCGACCTCCCCCTCCAGCTCCTCCAGCTTCTTCTCTTTTTCCTCAAGCTGTCTAAGCAGCGACGCCTCATGCTGCTTCAGCTTATTTATTTTGTCCTCGTAAAACTCCTTCTCCGTCGCATGCATAACAGTACGCCCTTGTAACAGTGGAGTGGGGGAGATTTGAACTCCCGACCACTCGATCTTCAGTCGAGCGCTCTCCCAGGCTGAGCTACCACTCCAGGGTAATATCATAATTTGAGCACGAACTTAAATATTTTACCCCGGCCGGTATATTAACGTCAAAAATCTGGCCCCGGAAGTTATTTATAGTTTCTGACACAAAGCATTAGGGAGTTTGAAATGAATGGCACACTCATCCTTCTGGCGGTTTGGGTGCTTCTGCTCCCAGTTGCGCTTGGTGACAATGTAGACTTCTATGTAATGGAAGTGGTTCCTGAAAAGCTCATACCCGGCAAGCCCGCAGTACTGAACATCACTGTGGCAAACCTGGGCACAGATTACGCCACCTATGTCTACGGGGTTCTCGATCCTGATTCAGCAACCCCTGTCTCGGTACTGGGCTCCAGAAAGATGTACGTAACCAAATACGCCGCCGCAGGCAGGGAGACACTCTACTTTGGAGTAATAATGCAGAATGAGAGATTCACTCTGAGCTACAGGGTGTACGTGGACAGGGACACAGCCTTTGGCACATACACAGTTCCTCTGAAGCTGGTGTGGCGTGATGAGTACAATCAGGTGCAGAGCGAAACGCTGAGCTTTGGCATAACTGTTGCGGGAGCACCCGAGCTTGTTATCTCCGGCACCAATAAAACACCGTCCCGTCTGTACCCTGACACTGAATTTACACTGGCACTTACCCTGGAAAACATTGGCACCGCCAAAGCAGAAAATGTGGTGGCGGAGCTTGTGCTACCACCTGGAATAACCGGCGAGAGGCAGGCATTCCTGGGTACCATGAAACGCAATGAGCGTGCAACAGCCACCTTCTCCCTCAAAGTGGAGAAAAATGCCACAAAGGGTCCAAAAAAGATTGGTGTAAAGCTTGGCTATACGGGGGAGGATGGCAATCGTGAGATGCTAACCCGGGAAGTTGAGCTCTTTATTTATGAGAAGGAGCCTGCCAAGCTGGAGGTGGCGGGTCTCGATACATCTCCGGCGAAGCTGGAGCCGGGCACAATTTTTACCCTGTCGGTTCAGTTCGAAAACATAGGGAAGCAGGACGCAAAGGCAGTAAGGGTTGAGCTTTCACTTCCCGTGGGTTTCGCAGGCTCGAGAGTCTCATATCTGGGCACAATAAAGCAGGACGATACCTCTACTGCAATCTTCGATCTTGAAGTTTCCGGAAATGTGCAGCCCGGAAGCTACCCGCTGGAAATGGAGATTTACTATCTGGATGAGAGGGGAGAGATGCATAGAGAGGAGCAGAATATCACAGTGGCCGTGGTAGCACCCGCAAAGCGCTCCTCACTCCCGTGGCTGGCCGGAGCAGGAGCTCTCCTCCTCATACTGCTCCTCTGGTGGCGCCGGCACAGGGCGGCGAGCTTTGAAGGGGAGTGAGATGGTAATAAAACTGGAGAATGTTGTAAAGGTGTACCGGCTGGGCAAGGTCCGGGTACACGCGCTGAGGGGTATCAGTCTTGAAATACCGCGGGGGGAGTATGTCTCGATAATGGGCCCCTCAGGCTCCGGAAAGAGCACCCTGATGAACCTTATAGGCGCCCTTGACAGACCCACCGGGGGCAGGGTATATATAGATGGCGTGGACATCTCCAGACTTACCGATGACCGTCTTGCTGTGCTAAGGAGAAAAAAGGTGGGCTTTGTATTTCAGCAGTTTAACCTGATAGGCAAACTTAGCGCTCTTGAAAATGTGGCGCTTCCCATGTGGTTCGCGGGCGTGAGCAGGAGCGCACGGGTGCACCGCGCAAAGCAGCTGCTGGAGATGGTTGGCCTCGGCAACAGACTGCACCACAAACCAGCTGAGCTCAGCGGCGGTGAAAGACAGCGCGTAGCCATAGCCCGCGCGCTTGCCAACGACCCGGAGATAATACTGGCAGATGAGCCCACGGGAAACCTTGATACCAGCTCAGGGATGGCGGTGATTCAGCTTCTGGAGAAGCTCAATCACATGGGCAAAACACTGGTGGTGGTGACCCACGACCCTGAGTTCGGCAGGCGGGCGAGGATGCGGGTCAAGTTGAGGGACGGCCTTATAAGGGGGATAGACAGGAATGGCGGTACTTGACTACTTAATCTTTTCATTGAGGAACCTGAGCCACCACAAGCTCAGAAGCTTTCTCACACTGCTGGGCGTTATCATAGGGATAATGGCGGTGGTTTCCATGATATCAATAGGCTCGGGTATGAAGGCCTCGCTCAAGGAGCAGCTGGAGCAGCTGGGTAGCGATAAGGTATTCATACTCCCCAGAATGGCATACGGCACAGCAGCCGTCACCCTGAGTGATGATGATGCAGATGCTGTAGCGCGTGTTCCCGGTGTCGCCTTTGTCTCACCTCTGTACAGTGTCGCAGGCGATGTGGCATACCGCAATGAGCGAAAAATTGTTAAAATTTACGGTGTTGACCCGGAAAAGGCAGAGGCCACCTTCGGTGCAGGAGCGAGCGGCTATCAGCTGCTCAAGGGAAGATGGCTTCAGAGGGGTGATGTGTACAAGGCTGTGATAGGCTATGGAGTCCACGACGATGTTTTTTCAAGGGATATCAACGTGGGAAGTGTGCTCAGAATACACGGTGTGGAGTTTCAGGTGGTGGGGGTGTTTAAGAAGACGGGCGACAGGGAGAAGGACTACACCATATATGCAAATCTGGACGCTGTGAGGGAAATATTTGGTGTGGGTGACAGGGTTACACTTATTATAGCCCGGGTGGACAAGGGTGCAGACATCGAGGAGGTGAGGCAGAGGATAGAACGCCTGCTGGAGGACCGCAAAGGGTCAAAGGAAAACTTTTTTGTGATGACCCAGAAGGAGATAATTGAGCGTGTTGGTGAAGCCTACCGTGTGGTGCAGGTTGTTTTCGGGGGCCTTGCCGCAGTTTCGCTGATTGTGGGAGCGGTGGGCATAGCGAACACGATGGTGATGAATGTTACAGAACGCACCCGGGAGATAGGTGTGCTCAAGGCTACGGGGGCGAGCAATGCGCAGGTGCTCAGGATATTTCTGACAGATGCTGCGATTCTCGGCGTGGCCGGAGGAGCGGCGGGGATTGCTCTGGGCTACCTCATATCGCTGAGCATCAACATGGCGGCGGCGCGGTATCTGGGCGAGGGTATGCTCACCACAGCGGTTACTCCTGAGCTTGTGGTGTTTGCCCTGGGCTTTTCCCTTATTATAGGGGTGGTGGCAGGTATATACCCCGCCTACCGTGCGGTGAGGCTTGACCCCGTGGAGGCGCTTCGTGGATGATAGAGGAGGTAAACTACGCTTTCAGGAACATGGCGGAGGCAAAGCTCAGAACCGTCCTCACGGTGCTCGGTATAGTTATCGGTATTGCCATAGTTGTGGCGATGCTCGCCATAGGCGAGGGTATGCGGGTTAGCATAACGGAGCAGCTTGATGCGCTTGGAGGCGACAAAATAATTGTGACACCGCCTCAGGCCTTTGCCCTGAGGGGAGCGCCCACGGAGTTTAAGCCCTTTACGAGCGCAGACCTGCGGGCAGTGAAAAATCTGCCCAGTGTGAAGGATGTGCTGCCCATGTTTTACCGTCCGGGAACAATCGAGTACCGCGGCAAGAGCAGGGAGATATATGTGATGGGCGTGGAGAGCAGGGGTGTGGACTACTTCAGGCAGTTCTACTCTCTCAGGGAGGGACGATTCTTCACCGACAGGGAACTCAGGAGTGTGGACCTTGGCTACAGGGTGGCGGAGAAGTTCTTTGACGAAAGGGTCAGGGTGGGTGAGAGGGTGAAGATAAACCAGCGCAGCTTTGAGGTTGTTGGAGTTCTGGAGGAGATAGGCAATCCAGAGGACGATTCGAGTGTGTACATGACTCTTAAGGCAGCCCAGGATTTGTACGATGCCGGTGACGAGATTACCATGCTCTGGGTGATAGCGGAGAACGAGGCGGCTGTGCGGACACTGGCAAAAAAGATTGAAAACACTCTGGAGAAGCGCCGCGGTGGCAGGGACTTCGAGGTGCTAACCACCGAGCAGCTGGCGGAGCAGGTGTCCACGGTTGTCACCATAGTTACCTTTGTGCTCGGCGGGATAGCGGGCATCTCAATACTTGTGGGCGGGGTGATAATCATGAATACCATGCTCACCTCTGTACTTGAGCGCACCCGGGAGATAGGTGTGCTCAAGGCTACGGGGGCGAGCAATGCGCAGGTGCTCAGGATATTTCTGGTGGAGTCGGCGCTGATAGGTGCCGTGGGCGGAGTGCTTGGCCTGCTGCTGGGGACTGGCCTCTCAAGGGCAATAGAGGTGGCGGGGCAGGTGTACATCGGCTCGAGCTTCATCACTATTGTTGACGTGGAGCTTGTGACGGGGGCGCTGGTGTTCTCCGTGCTGGTGGGAATGGTATCCGGGATTTATCCTGCCTACAGGGCTGCGAAGCTCGACCCCATAGAGGCGCTGAGGTATGAGTAGGGCAGTCTGTACTGGCGCCGCTAACCTTCTGATGGTTTCAGGAGCAAAAATTCTTTAAGCCCAGGGAGCGAGACTTGGTCATGCTCCGGAAGCTCAGAGTTATTCTGGACATGATAAAGGTGGAGCACACCCTCTTTGCGATGCCCTTCCTGTACTCGGGTGCCATACTCGCGGCCAGAGGATTGCCCGATGCCAGGGTGGTGTTCTGGATAACCCTCGGCTTATTCTCAGCGCGCACCGCGGCGATGTGCCTCAACCGCCTGATAGACCGCGAGATAGATGCGGCGAATCCGAGAACCGCCCACAGGGCTCTGCCCCGCGGGCTGATCTCGCCGCGGGAGGTCTGGGTTGTAGTTGGCGTTTCCCTGGCGCTCCTCCTGCTGGCGGCGGCGATGCTAAACCCGCTGTGCGTTAAGCTCTATCCCCTCGCCGTTGCAATAATCTGGGGCTACCCCTATACAAAGCGATTCACCTGGCTGAGCCACCTGGTGCTGGGTTCTGCACTTGCGATTGCTCCCCTGGGTGCTTACGTTGCTGTGAGTGCGAGTATAACAGCGGAGGCGCTTCTGCTCGCAGCGGCGGTGGTCTTCTGGGTGGCGGGCTTCGACATAATATATGCGACACAGGACGTGGATTTTGACAGACGCGAAGGACTTTTTTCAGTGCCTGCGCGGTTTGGAATACCGGCAGCGCTGAGGATTTCTGCGATGTTTCACGGGATAGCTCTTATTCTGCTTCTGCTGCTGTACTTTGCTTCTCCGCTGGGCAGGATTTACCTCCTGGGTCTGGGAATTATGGCGGTGCTGCTGGCCTATGAGCATGTCATAGTGAAGCCGGATAACCTGAGCAGGGTTGGTGTCGCCTTCTTCAGGATAAATGTGCTGTTCTCTCTGACGATGTTCGCATCAATATCACTGGATATATTGCTGTGAGGTCTGGCAATGCTGGTATGTGATGAGAAGCTGAGAAACAGGCATCGTGTATTCAGGGACAGAGCCCATGCTGGCAGGCTGCTCGCCAGACGACTTGAAGGCCTAATCGGCCGGAAAGCGGCGGTGCTTGCTGTGCCTTCGGGAGGGATTCCCGTTGCATGCGAGGTGGCGCTGCATTTAAATCTGCCCCTGGCAGCTGTGGCGGTGCGCAAGCTTCCTGTGCCCGGTGACCCGGAGGCCGGGATAGGTGCGCTGAGTTTCGATGGAGAAGTGCTCCTGAACACGCATCTTGTGGAGCGCCTGGGGATAAGCCAGGAACAGCTCATGCAGATTGTCAGCCGCGTGAGGCAGGATGTGGAGAGACGCCAGAGGTTATTTGGAAAAATCCCCGAGCTGAAGGGAAGGGAGGCAATACTGGTGGACGACGGTCTGGCAAGCGGATATACCATGCTGGCGGCTGTGGCGAGTGTGAGAAAAAGAAGTCCGGCAAGGATAGTGGTTGCGGTGCCCACATCCCCCGGCAGAACAGCAGAGGCGCTGGAGCATGAGGTTGACCTGCTGGTTTGTCTGAATCTGAGGGATGACCCGGTTTTTGCAGTGGCGGATGCATACAGGGCATGGTACGACCTGGAGGAGGGGGAGGCTCTTAAAATACTGCGCGGGTGCCAAGAAAAAAAGAGGAGGCGGGTAGATGGGGCTATGGCAGAATAGCATTTGTTAAAACATGTCTATATTCTTTTATGCGAACATGTTCGTCAGCTTCTGGCGGCGTCCGAAAAGAACCTCTCCTCACACTCCTTGGAGCAGAAATCCCTGTGGGAGGGTATTGCAGTGCCACAGTTGAGACACCTGAACTGATAAAATACACCAAAGGAGCCGTTTCTCTTCATCAGCCCACCACTTTAATACCTGTGGTGCACTCTCTTATTTGTGAACTCCGCACATATTAACTTTATGGCTGGGAGGCTACTCCCTGACAAGGCGCTCGGCCTCTCTCCGGAGCTTCTCCAGCACCTTTACAGATATTCCTGACTTCTCGGAGACATGCTCCAGGTCAGCCTCCAGCAGGTCGTTGGCACTCCTGATACCAGCTCTTGCAAGCTGTTCGGCCTTCTTTGGACCCACCCCCTTAATCTCCTCCAGCTCAATGCGCTTCTCTGCTTTTTCCACCTTTTCAGCCCGGCTCTTCGTCACTATTTTCCTGAGCACCTCAACATTCTCAGGGTGCATACTCCTGCGTCTTCTGTCAACAGCGATGTTGAGCTTTCTGGCATCGGCCAGGCTCAGTCCGGCCTCTTTCAGCTCCCTCAGACTGAAGCCCCTGCCCTTCCGCAGTCCATCCGGCTTTCTGACCACAGGACGGTACATGAGCACGACCTCCGGATATGCCCAGCCAGTCACCATGGGCAAGAATAATTAAACCTCTTCTGTCCACCAGGGGGAACGCGGGTTTTCATCAACGTACATGGCACACCACACTTTCTCCCCGCGCAGTTCTTTGAGGAGGTAAAGCCTTATAAAGCAGGCGCTGGTTTCTTCATAGTTGTAGAATTCGAAAAACCTGCCGCGCAGTATCAGGAAGTGCTCTTCCCGCTGGTCAATGATCTTCCCGGAAGATATCTCACAGGATATGAGCTCCCCGCCGTGCAAACTTTCCAGCAGGCGGGAGAGCTTCTTTTCGACCTCCGTGTAGTCCTTTCCTGAGAAAAATGCGCTGGCTGCATAGCAGCCGGCGTTCTCCATAAAACTGCTTCGCTCCGCCAGATGCTGGAGGTGGGAGAGCAGACGCCGGGTTAGCATACAGTATTTCTTTACGCTGCCACCTTTTAATGTATTTATGTTCATGAAAGTTCAACATAAAAAAACTACGAGGTGAAAAAGGTGAAATTTGAATACACCAGAAGGGCATCCGGGGATTTTGAAGAGGTTGTTGAGAGGGTAAAAAAGCTCGCAATGGAGGAAGGATTTGGAATTCTGGCGGTGCATGATTTTCAGAAGTCCTTTGCCAGCAGGGGCATAGAATTTGTGCCCTTCACAATGGTGGAGATATGCAAGCCAGAGATAGCTGCAGAGGTGCTTAAGAAGGACATAAACCTGGGCCTCTTCATGCCATGCAGAATAAATATCTACGAGAAGGGCCGTGAAGTGGTGGTGAGCGGTATTGCTGCGGATATGCTTGCAGGTTTTACAGACTCGGACCTGGGGGAGATTCCTGATAGGGTTGCGGGGGCGATAAGGAGAATAGTGGATGGAGCATCAGCGTAGCCTTGTGGCAGACTTCAGTCCGGCGGCAAGGGTGCGGAGCTCTTCACACGCTCTGGCACCTTTCTCCTCAACTATCCTGACAAATGCGCTTCCCACAACTGCCCCTGAGGCACCTGCCTCAATAACTGCGCGCACATGCTCTGGCTTTGATATTCCAAAACCAACAGCCAGGGGAAGTTCTCTCACAAACTGAAGCGCCCACTTTGTTTTTTCTATTGTCAGTTCGCTTAGCCTGTCTCTTGCTCCGGTCGTGCCCAGGAGGGCAACCAGATAAACAAACCCGGAGGCGTTCCTCAGAATCTTCCGCATCCTCGCCTCGGTGGTGGTGGGGGCTATCAGGAATATCATGTCCACCCCGTGTTTCCTGCAGATTTTTACAAGAGGAGACGCCTCCTCCACGGGCAGGTCACTGACCAGAAGCCCATCGACACCAGCCCGGCGGCATCTGGCGACGAAGCGCTCCTCTCCGTACTGCAGCACTATGTTGTAGTAGGTCATAAAAACCAGGGGTATTTCTACACCCCGCTCTCTGAGCTCATGGGCGATTTCAAAACAGTGGTCGGTGTTGGTACCCGCCCGCAGCGCTCTGTCGATGGCGCCCTGGATGGTTGGACCGTCGGCTATGGGGTCTGAAAAGGGTATGCCCAGCTCCAGTATATCAACCTCCTGTGCAAGACAGGAGGCAAGCCTCAGGGAATCTTCCGGCGTTGGGTCGCCCAGGGTCAGGTATCCTATGAGTGCGCCCTCATTGCGCTGCTTCAGCTCTGCAAACTTCTCTGAAATTCTGCTCATAAGCCTTAAGTGAGCGCTGCAAATAAAAAGCTTTACTACCGCTCCACCTTAATACTGACGGTCCCTCCGGGAGGTACCTCCGGAAATACAACGTACAGCTCGCCGCTTACAGGGTCCCGCCAGGTTTCCACGGCGCCTTCCGCACTTTTTGCACGCAATATCGCAGTTGCGCCCTTCACCGGCCTGGCGTTGAGGTTTTCCAGAATCAGGGTGTCCCCGGCTGTACTGAGCCTGAGATTTTCCCTGAGGAGCCACCAGTCAGCGAGCTCCCTCGCAGATGGAAACCACACCCTGCGCTCCATCATGTAGTCCAGGAAGGCGGTGAGGTTCTCCAGGTACCTGTGGGAGGTGTGGACGTGGGTTAGCAGGATGAAAACCCCTCCAGTATCGTAGGCGCGCTGGAAGGTGAGGTAGGCTACTGGGAGGGTGATTTTCATCTTTTCTTCGTCCCAGAATGGGTCGAAGTTTGTGCTAACAGGCAGTTCAAGTATGCCGTTAACGGGATAGGGCTCAAAGCCGTATGAGAGGGAGGAGTCGTATGTGTAGCCAAGCTCTGCCACAAGCTCAAGGGTTCTGCGGCTTGCCTTCAGATACGGTGCCCTGAAGCCCGTTACATTGAAGCCGTGCTCCAGAAACCATGCATGTGCCCTGAGCATCTGACGCCTTCTTTCAGAGAGGGTGGCATTAACCCATTCTGGCTGGGACCACGCCATGCTGGCAACTTCAAACCCTCTAAGCGGTTCAAGCACCTCCGGTGTGGACTCAAAGTACCCGGCCACCACAAAGAAGGTGGCGTTTATACCCCTCATCCTGAGAGCAGAGGTTATGTCCTCCAGCTCATCTCCACGCACCACCTCAGTCTCGAAGGTGAGCACAGTGGCAGACCTGTAGGCGTCGGGATACCTGGACAGAGTCGCCTCCTCCTGCGGTGCTGCGCAGGCTGAAAGAAGCGCAATCAGCAGTAACGGCGCATAGGGCATCATTTGCCGTCCCTGGATATAAGGAGACCCGCCGCAGTAATAAGCTTTCGCAAAAAGGTACTGGGAGGAGGTGGGGGGAGGGGGAACCCATGAGTCGTATAAAAGAAGCTAAACGCCTCATGGGTTCAACCAGACTTATAAATTTTACATCGCCAAACATTATTATAAAAATATCCTGCGGGTAAAACTATTAATTTAAGTAACATACTTTGAGCATGTATAAGTGAAAGGGGCGCTCTTTAAGTTTGTTATTTAAAAACGGGAACATCCCGTGGTTGAATTAATTTTTAGTATAAATCAAAATTATTAAAAAATAATTCAACTATTCTCCGCCTCCCTTATCGCGAGAACACACCTTTTGAGCACAAGCTTTGCGGCTTCCTGGGAGGGCCAGCTTCCGAGACCGCAATCCGGTCCGGCAAAGCTCATCCGCTCACCGAATTTCTCTTTTAACCTGAGATAGAGCGCCTTTATCTGTTCCACACCGTCGGCAAGCTGTTCAGGTGATGGATGTTTTATCCCGCGCTCAATAAAGCTGCCCAGTTTGCGGTCAATGCTCGTGCTCGCTACACCTCCGCGCAGAAACTTGTCGTAACTCTCGAGCTCCTGCTTCGAGATGAAGTTGATGTTCTCCGGCGAGGAGGCAAATTCGCCGGTGAGCACATCTATACCCCTGGCCTCAAGCGGATATTCAGCCGCTTTAAGGGTGTGCAGATGCACCTGGACTTTTGCGTTAACCCCGCGCACACTCTTCTCGAGGGCTCTAATTATGCCATCCCTGTCTATATTTAAGAGGTCCACAAACCCAAGGCTGGGCTCATCTATGCTAACCACCTCTGTAACAATGTGCTTCGAGGCGATTACTGAGTTCCTGAGAAAGCTGTTAACACTCTCAGCGATGTTCATGAGCACCTCCTCGTATATGTTGAAGCCAAAGGGGGTTTTCAGGTACAGCTCCACAGGACCAGTTACACATACGCGGAGGCGGATGGGTCTTCCGCTCTCTTCCCAGTAATGCCAGGCTTCCCTGTTCACAACATACAGCTCCGGAATCACGGCAAACTTCTCCCTGATAAGAAAGGGCTCATGCTGATACTTCTCGATGGGCTCCATGAACTGACGGTGCATATCGTAGTGCTGAGGATAGGTTACTACATCAAGCCCTGTTTCAAGTTTTGCCCGCAGCGAGGTCGCCACTGCCCTGTAAAACACCTCCAGCCCCGGTTCCTCTTCCAGCCGTTTCCCTGAGGCAAATGCTTCCAGGGCCCTGATGTAAACCCCGTCAAACTCCTTTCTGCTAACATTTGAAGGCAGCGGAAAGCTGCCTATATCGTCGATTACAACCATACTCTCTATTGCTCTGTGCTGCTCTTATAAACTTTTAGCTCGGGAGTTTTTGTGAATATTGCTATGTGCGAATCCAGGGTATATCTTCTGGAGAACGGCAGGCGAACCAGGGTCATGGATGAAGCCATACTGGTGCGGGAGGTGGAGGGAAAGGTTGTTGCAGTGAGTGTTGTGGGGGAGCGCCGCGATTTTGAAGGTGCACGCATCGTCGAGATAGACATGGACAGGCACAGCATAACCATTGAAAGAGGAAAATGATAGTTGCTGAGCTGAGCATTCTTCCGGTGGGCACAGGCAGAACAGGTGTGAGTGAGTACGTAAAGGCTGCAATAGGAGCACTTAAGCAGGCAGATGTGCGCATAGTACCGCGTGCCATGGCTACAGAGATAGAGGCAAAGGATTTGGAGACGTTACTCTTTGCGGTAAAACTTGCCCATGAGGCGGTTGTCGCAAAAGGGGCGAAGCGCGTGGTTACGACGCTTCGCATCGACCACCGTCTGGATAAAGAGGCGAGTATTGAAAGCAAACTGCGCAGCATCGGTTCCTATGATGAGTGAACCCAAGTACGACCCGGCGGGATGAAGTCCGTCTGGAGCACTGAGGAACCGCAGTGCTGTCACGTGTGGTATGTGCAAACCGGCCACTCCTTCTCTGCCAGTCCGGCACCAGCCATAATATTCCCCCCGTACCTTAGAAAGAGCTTTTTGTGCAATCAGCACCTGTCGATTCTTTTAAACGTTAAAACAGCAATAAGGAGGGCATGGATGCCACAGCTGCCATACTTCTGAGCGTTCTCCTCACAAGCATTGTATCGCTGGTGGGGATTTTAACTCTCGCTCTCAGGCAGAGCGCACTCCGGAAGCTGCTGAAGGGGCTGGTTGCCTTCGCCTCCGGTACACTGCTTGCCACTGCCTTCATTGACCTGCTTCCGGAGGCCATTGAGCAGAATGCCCCGGCCATGGGATTTGCCCTTCTGGGAATTGTTATGTTCTTCACCATAGAAGGTGTGGTGAGGTGGCACCACTGTCATGACGAAAAGTGTGAAGTACATCCCTTCACCTACCTCAACCTGCTGGGAGATGGGGTTCACAACTTCATCGACGGTGCCATCATCGCGGCAGCCTATCTGACGAACTTTGAGCTTGGAGTAGTCACCACCTTCGCCATCCTTCTGCATGAGGTGCCCCAGGAAATAAGCGACTTCGGAATACTGATCTACGGCGGCTTTTCAAGAAGAAAAGCGCTGACCTTCAACTTCCTCACGTCACTCGCCAGCTTTGGCGGTGCGGGTGCGGCGCTTCTGTTTTCTCCTGTAATAGAAGAGCTTGTACCCGCGCTTCTGGGCCTGGCTGCAGGAGGATTCATATACATCGCCACCACTGACCTTATGCCGGAGCTTCAGCGAAGTGAGCGCATCGGCGACGTGCTGGGCTCGCTGCTGGTGCTTCTTGCGGGAATTGGAGCTGTGCAGCTGCTAACCCTTCTGTTTGAAGCCTGAATCATCTTCGCCATCGGCGAAGAATAATAAGATTTTTTCAGGGTAAAATTCAGAGTGGAGGCGATGGCTCTGGATAAACTGGGCGAATCGCTGGGCAGAGTAATACGCAGAATAACCCTCGCCGGCATGGTGGACGAAAAGCTCGTGCGTGAGGTGGTGCGCGAGCTTCAGCGCGCCCTGCTCAGCGCCGATGTAAATGTGAAGCTGGTGATGGAGCTCTCCAGGAAGGTGCAGGAGCGAGCCCTCAGGGAAAAGCCTCCGGGGGGAATGGGGCGGAAGGAGCACACAATTCGCGTGCTCTATGAGGAGCTGGTAAATCTCCTGGGTGGAGAGGGTGGCTACGCCCTTCCCAGGAAGAGCAGGATAATGCTTGTGGGTTTGCAGGGCTCCGGCAAGACCACCACAGTGGCCAAGCTTGCCCGGTACTTCCAGAAGCGCGGGTTAAGTGTTGCCGTTATCGCTGCGGATACGCACCGTCCGGCTGCGTACGAGCAGCTCTCCCAGCTGGTGGAGCCGCTGCACATAAAGCTGGTGGGCCATCCCCAGGGTAGAGATGCGGTGGAGGTGGTTAAAGCCGCGCTTCCCCAGGTTGAGAAATATGACATTGTTATTCTCGACACCGCCGGCAGGCACAGAAGCGAAGCAGAGCTTTTCGCCGAGATGGTTGCCCTTGCAGAGGTTTTCCGTCCGGATGAGAAGTTTCTGGTGATAGACTCCAACCTGGGGCAACAGGCCGGCGAGCAGGCAAGAGCTTTTGACGAGCACATCGGCATAACAGGCGTTGTTCTTACAAAACTCGACGGTTCAGCCCGCGGCGGAGGCGCGCTCTCGGCGGTTGCCGCCACGGGAGCGCCAATCCGCTTTGTGGGCACTGGTGAGAGTGTAGATGCTCTGGAGATTTTCGATGCAGGACGCTTCATCTCCCGTTTGCTCGGGATGGGCGACCTTCAGACCCTGATGGAGAAGGCAAAGGAGACAATGGACGAGGCAAAGGCCAGGGAGCTGCTTAAGGGAGACTTCACCCTGGAGGACCTCTATGCACAGATAGAGTCGCTGACAAAGATGGGACCTCTCGGCAGCATCCTCAAGATGATTCCTGGAATGGGCCTGGCGCTGCCAAGCGGGGCAGCGGAACTCACTGAGGCGAGGATGAAGCGCTTTCTGGTAATCATGGATTCCATGACCGGGGAGGAGAGAAGGAAACCCAAAATAATAAACTCCTCAAGAATCAGAAGAATCGCCATTGGCTCTGGAACAAAGGTGGAGGATGTTAGGGAGCTGCTGAAGTACTACAACACCATGAAGAGGGCGCTGAAGAATCTCAAAAAAGGCAGGGGAAGGGGGATGCAGCAGCTCGCCAGGCTTATGCGGGGCATGCGATAGGCGCGCTACCCCATGTACACCAGCCGCTCCAGCTCCTTTGTCTCGTAGCGCTTCAGGAACTGCTCGTAGGTCTTCTTTATCTCATCAGTCAGACTGGGTTTGATGGTGCGCAGCGCCTCGCGAAAGTGGCGCATCTCCACCTTCTTCTCGTCGAAGCTTTCTCTGTTGAGCACCGCCTCACGAAACGCGAGCATCGCGGCCTCGCGGCACAGTGCCTCTATGTCGGCACCCGAGAAGTTCTCAGTATCTCTAACCAGTGCCTCAAAGTTCACATCCCCGGCAAGGGGCATGTTGCGGGTGTGCACCCTGAAAATTTCCATTCTCGCCTCCGCATCCGGTGCCTGAACGAGCAGGATCTTGTCGAATCTGCCGGGGCGGAGAAGCGCCGGGTCGAGCATATCCGGGCGGTTCGTGGCTGCGATAATCACCACGTTGTGCAGCTCCTCCAGGCCGTCCATCTCTGTGAGCAGCTGGTTGAGCACCCGCTCGCCTACCTTGCTCCCTACTTCAATTCCCCGGATGCTTGCTATGGCATCGATTTCATCAAAGAACACGACAGTGGGTGCTGCCTGTTTCGCCTTCTTGAAAATTTCCCTTATCGCCTTCTCGCTCTCGCCCACCCATTTGCTCAGAATTTCAGGTCCTTTAACACTGATGAAGTTGGCCTCGCTTTCTGTGGCCACCGCCTTGGCGAGAAGCGTCTTTCCCGTGCCCGGCGGGCCGAAAAGCAGCACACCCTTTGGTGGGGAGATACCAAGTTTGCTGAAGCCTTCCGGATACTTTATCGGCCACTCCACCATCTCCCGCAGCGCCTGCTTGACCTCATGCAGCCCTCCAATGTCGCTCCACCTCACATCAGGAACTTCCACATAGACCTCACGCAGAGCGCTGGGCTCCATCACCTTCCAGGCATCCAGAAAGTCCTCTCTGGTCACCTCAAGGCTTTCAAGAATCTCCGGCGGAATACTCTCCTCCTCCAGGTCAATTTTTGGCAGCACCTTGCGCAGTGCATTCATCGCCGCCTCTTTGCAGAGAGCTTCTAAATCTGCGCCCACAAAGCCGTGGGTTATGTCCGCAAGCTCATCGAGGTTCACATCCTCGGCAAGGGGCATGCCACGGGTGTGAATCTGGAGTATCTCCTTCCTTCCCTTGCGATCCGGGACGCCTATCACTATCTCGCGGTCAAACCTTCCTGGGCGGCGGAGCGCCGGGTCAAGTGCATCAGGACGGTTCGTCGCACCTATCACCACGACCCTGCCGCGAGATTTGAGCCCGTCCATCAGCGCGAGAAGCTGCGCAACCACGCGGCGCTCGACCTCGCCGTGCACCTCCTCACGCTTCGGTGCGATGGCATCTATCTCGTCGATAAATATAATGCTGGGGGCGTTGTCCTCGGCCTCCTTGAAGACCTTGCGCAGATTCTCCTCGCTCTCGCCGTAGAACTTGCTCATTATCTCGGGCCCATTGAGGTGGATGAAGTAGGCGTTGGTCTCATTTGCCACCGCCTTGGCGATAAGCGTCTTTCCCGTGCCCGGGGGACCGTGCAGGAGCACACCTTTGGGCGGCTCTATTCCCAGGCGCTCAAATAGTTCCGGATGTTTCATAGGCAGCTCTATCATCTCGCGAATCTTCTGAACCTCATCCTTCAGGCCGCCTATGTCCTCGTAGGCCACGCTGGGTATGCCCGCGCGCTCCTTTACCGGCTCTTCACGCACTATTACCTCAGTGCGGTCGGCCACACGAACTATACCCCCTGGTATGGTCTGGGTAACCGTAAAGGGCAGCGTGGTGCCGAGCACGCCCACCACTATCTTATCACCCTGGGTTAGGGGTCTGCCCAGCAACCTGCGCTTCACAAAGTCTCCAAAGCCGGCGGAGAAGCGTATCGCCTGATTCGGAGAGAGCACAACCCTGCGCGCATCACTGACCTTCGCCTTGCGCACACGCACATTCTCTCCCAGTGAAATCTGTGCATTCTGACGTATTATACCGTCCATGCGGATTATTCCCAGTCCCTCGTCTTCAGCGTAGGCACGCCACACTATTGCGCCTGTCTTTCGCTTCCCGTATATCTCCACTATATCGCCGGTGGATATGCCCAGTATCTCCCTGGTGCGGGTATCCAGCCTTACTATACCTCGCCCCACGTCGTTCTGCAGCGCTTCTGCCACCTTGAGCTCCACTTCCATACTCACCACGACCGCTATTTAATATTTCATGCAGGTCTTTAAATTTGTTTGGGATTACTGTCTCTGGAACTTCTCGGCAATGCGCAGATAGTGCTCCAGCTCCTCCCTGGAGATGGGTTTTATCTTCTTCATGGCCTCCTCGAAGTGCCTCATTCTGAGCCTGAGCCCCTTCTTCATGGCCTCCCTGTCAAGAGGTTTGCCCTCGCTTATGTATTCGCGTATCGCCAGCATCACCGCCTCGTTGCACACCGCTTCGATGTCTGCACCGGTGTAGTTCTCCGTCGCCTCCGCCAGCTTTGCCAGGTCAACGTCCTCGCCCAGAGGCTTGCTGCGGGTGTGGATTCTGAAGATCTCCTCCCTTGCCTCCCTATCAGGAGGCGGGATGAATATCAGGCGGTCAAATCTGCCGGGACGGAGAAGTGCCGGGTCAATTATGTCAGGACGATTCGTCGCGGCTATCACCACAACGCCGCGCAGCTCCTCCAGACCGTCGAGCTCGGTTAAAATCTGGCTGACAACGCGCTCCGTGACGTGGGAATCGAAGCCGGAGCCCCGGGTTGGTGCGATGGCGTCTATCTCATCCATGAATACAACACAGGGTGCCGCCTGCCTGGCCTTGCGGAAGGTCTCGCGCACGGCCTTTTCGCTTTCACCAACCCACTTGCTCAGAAACTCGGGACCTTTGACGCTTATGAAGTTGGCCTCGCTCTCATTTGCCACCGCCTTGGCGAGAAGCGTCTTTCCCGTGCCCGGAGGACCGTAGAGCAGAATACCCTTGGGCGGCTTTGCCCGCATATGAGAGAACACCTCCGGGTACTTGAGCGGCCACTCCACCGCCTCGCGGAGCTCCTGCTTGGCATCCCTGAGGCCGCCAATATCGCTCCACCTCACGTCCGGAACCTCAACCAGAACCTCTCGCAGCGCACTGGGTTCGATGTCCATAAACGCCTCCTCGAAGTCCTGATAGGTGACCTGTATCTTGTCCAGAATCTCTGCGGGAATGCTCTCCAGCTCGAAGTCTATCTCCGGCAGTATCCTGCGCAGTGAGCGCATCGCCGCCTCTTTGCAGAGAGCTTCTAAATCAGCGCCCACAAAGCCGTGGGTCTTGTCAGCGAAGTCCTCGATAATTCTTCTCCGCTCCTCCTCATCTTCCGGCAGAGGCATGCCGCGGGTATGGATGAGCAGTATCTCCTTCCTCGCGTTTCTGTCGGGTATGCCTATCTCTATCTCGCGGTCAAACCTTCCTGGGCGGCGGAGCGCCGGGTCAAGTGCGTTGGGCCGGTTCGTCGCACCTATCACCACCACCTGCCCCCTGCTCTCGAGCCCGTCCATCAGCGCGAGAAGCTGCGCAACCACGCGGCGCTCGACCTCGCCAGTCACTTCCTCACGCTTCGGCGCTATAGAGTCTATTTCGTCGATGAATATAATGCTGGGGGCGTTCTCCTCAGCCTCCTTGAAAATCTCCCTGAGCCTCTCCTCGCTCTCGCCGTAGTACTTGCTCATTATCTCCGGTCCCGAGATGCTGTAGAAGTTGGCGTTGGTCTCATTTGCCACCGCCTTGGCGAGAAGCGTCTTTCCCGTGCCCGGAGGACCGTGCAGGAGCACACCTTTGGGCGCTTCGACGCCGAGACGCTCGAAAATCTCGGGGTACTTCAGCGGAAGCTCTATCATCTCACGAACCTTTCGAATCTCCTCCTTGAGGCCACCTATGTCCTCGTAGGTAACACGCGGAATCTTGGTCTCTGTGACCTTCGCCGGCTTTTCGCTTATCTCTACCCGCGTTGCATAGTTTATTATCACAGCTTCGCCTGGTGGCTGCACACTGGTTACGACCAGGCCTATCTTCCTGCCCATTATGTTGAGCTCAATCATGTCTCCTCTCGATACGGCACGGTTCTCCAGGTATTGCCTGAGGTAGGCTTCGCCGCCCACGATGCGCAGGGGCTCTGTTGGTGCAAGCTTCACAAGCTTTGCCGGCTGTGCGGTGACCTTCCTTATTTTTACCTTGTCATCTATGCCAACGCCTGCATTTTTCCTGGTGAAGCCGTCAATGCGGATTATCCTCAAACCAGCATCTTCGGGATAGCCGGGCCACACTATGGCAACGGTCTTGCTCTTGCCTATAATCTGAATCACATCTCCGGATGTGAGGCCCATCTCCTCAATAACCCGGGGGTCTATCCTGGCTATCCCCCTCCCGACATCGTTTGACCTGGCCTCGGCAACCTTAAGCTCTATTTCCTTCATGCACATCACCTCCTACAGGCTTGAAAGATAGTGTATGAGCTGCTCCTCGCGCGGCACACCCAGTATCCTGTACTTCCTGTTGATGACCATTGCAGGCACACCCTGGATGCCATAGCTTCTTGCTATGGCTGCATTCTCGGGCTCGGAAATATCCCGCTCTATGAGGATAACGCCAGGTATTCTTCTGACTATTCTCTCCGCAACCTCCTTTGCGCGCGGACAGTAGGGACACGCGGGTGAGGTGAACAGCTCAATAAGTATGCCCTCTTCCATTTCAGCCCTCCTTTTACTAACCTTTTGTTACTAAAGTTTTTTCCTTACCTTTGGTAAGAAATATTGTTACTCCACCTTTATGGATTTTCTCTCCTGCCTGAGTCTGGGCAGGGTTATCTCAAGTACACCGTTCCTGTACGTCGCCCTTGCCTTGCCCGGGTCAACCTCAGCAGGCAGCACAAAGCTGCGCCTGAAGCTCCGGTAGCTCCTCTCCCTCTTCACATAGTTTCCTTCTCTTTTCTCCTGCTCATGCCTCACCTCAGCTGCAATCTCCAGCTCCCGTTCTGTGGCGCTTATTTTTATGTCCTCCCTTTTTACACCCGGCAGCTCAACACTCACTTTTATCTCCTTTCCGGTATCGACCAGGTCTGCAGGGGGCTCTCTCACCTCTGAAAGCGGGATGGACCTCTCTCTTAGAAGTTCTGCAAAAAGCCTGTTCATTCTCCTTTCTATGTTTCTCAGCTCTTCCATGGGATCTCTCCACATCCTTACCACCTCCCTTATCTTACTTCCTCTGCAGAAGATAAATAGCTTGCGGAAGGATTTTTTTCTAACTTTTGGTTAATAAAAAAGTTTACATTGTTAATGTCCCATTTTATTGACATGAACCTGGAGGTTCTCCTGAACATGCTGGGAAGTGAGACCAGAAGGGAGATTCTCCAGCTCCTTTCTCATAGGCCATGCTACGTCAGTGAGCTCTCCCAGACGCTGAACATTGGGCAGAAGGCGGTTATCGAGCACCTGGAGCTGATGCGACAGGCCGGAATCCTGGAAACACGCCTGGAGAGGATAGACAAGGGAAGGCCACGGAAGTACTACCATATAAGTGAGGATATCCTCATTGAGGTTAAAATATCACCGCACCATTTTTACATTGAGACACTGCTCCCTGAAATCAAGGAAGAAGTGCTTGCCTCCTTTCCGAAGATTGCAGAGGTGGTCCACCGTTTTGAAGAAGCCTCAAGGTTGCGCGGCTGGGAGCGCGTGGAGAGGCTCAGCGAGCTCCACAGGGAAGTTATGAGAGAGAACGAGCGCATAAATGAAGCGAAGCGCGTTCTTGAGTATCTCCAGCGGGAGATTCGTGAGGAGATTAAAAAAGAGGTGGCAATCGAAGAACTGAGAGAGATGCTGTACAGCTAATTTTCTTACCCGCAACCTGATGCGCTCAGCAAGCCGATGTATTTGTAATACAAATAGTATTTTACTAAACGAAAAATTTAAATATAATGATAGTATTCAGTTATATACATAAATCCAGGAGAGAGAAATATGGCCGGGCGTCTTGTTTTTGTTCTCACCACAGGTTTATCTTCCCCAGGAGTTACCCGCGCCACACTCATGTTCTCTGCGATAAGCGCTGCGATGGACGTTGAGACCACACTTTTCTGTGTTCAGGATGGGGTTGAGGTAATGGTTCGCGGGGCTCTTGATGGTGAGGAGGTTTCTCCTGGTGTGCCCACGATAAAGCAGCGCCTTGATGAAGCCATTGAAGCAGGAGTGGAGATTCTTGTATGCGAGCAGACCATGCGTGTTAAGGGTATCAGTGAGGATGAGCTTATTCCAGAGGCAGCGGTTTCCGGTGCTGCGACGCTCATAGACCTTGCCCTTGAGGCTGAGAATGTACTCTGCCTGGGGTGATACTTGTGGGAGTTGAGGCAGATGTGGTTCTGGACGTGAGCGGCGAGGTGTGTCCAAAGCCTGTGCTCAGGGCGAGAGCTGCGCTCAAAAAGATGAAACGCGGAGAAGTGCTCATGATAATTGCAACAGATAAAGCCTCAAAAACAGATATTCCCGCGTGCGTAAAGAGAACCGGAAATGAGCTGCTTGAAGTGAGGGAGCATGGAGGAGAGGTGCTCTTCTTTATAAGGAAAAGTTAGAAAGCATTCCTGCCCCAAATGTTAGACACACAAAAGCTACGATCTTTTTCAGCTGTCCAGTTCTCAGTTTATGGACGATTCTTGTACCTATCCATACACCAGCAAGTTCCAGAGGGGTTATAGTAAAAAGCAGAGAAATGTTGATAGTATCGGCGATAATATTGCCTGCTGTACCGGAAGCTGCTGCAAAGAACATGCTGAACTGGCTCGTACCTATGGCGAGAAGTACAGGAAATCTGAGAACAATCAAGGCTGGAACGCTCAGCAGTGGACCGCCTATACCGGTGAGCCCTGAGGCCACACCAATACACAAACCGAGAAAGAAAAGTGTCGCTACAGATGGTTGCTTCCAATTATGATGGCTTTTCACAAGCCTATCCTGGCTCAGGATATAGGCACCGGAGAAGAGGAGGAAAAGTGATAGTAGCAGCAATAGCTGAGCTTCATTCATGGAGAGGTTGAGCTTAACACCCAGAGGCCCACCTATCAGACTTCCCAAGCTCAGCAGTAGAGCTGAGCGTAGATCGATAGCATCCATTTTCCTATAAAGGTAGGTGGCCACTACTGACACAAAAACGAGGGTTCCGAGGGTAGTAGCCATGGCCTCTCTTGCAGAGAGGCCGAATGTATAGATAAGCACCGGAGGGAGAAGCACCCCTCCCACTGCAATGGTCCCCATTAACACTCCTATTGCGAAGGCTGCCAGATATGCGAACAGCTCCAATAAGGGCAGAACTAAACCTCCACCCCGGGCAAACTCTCTTTTTTAAGTTCGAAGGCTCTCAGATTATCATCTATACGGAGCACCATACATACCACTTCTGTACCGATGCGCAGCGCTTGTGCTTTTATTTTTGCTGGCTCAAGTACGCCCATTTCAACCATATCAGCTACACCCCCATGCACATCTATCCCCAGGTTAACTCCACCTTCAGCATGTCCCCTCCGTAACTCTACAAGCACATCAATAGAATTCTGACCAGCATTTCTTGCCAGTGCCTTGGGAAGTTCTTCGATAGCGTCAGCAAAGGCCTCCATAGCCATCTGCTCTCTGTTCCCTGCCCGAACTGATGCTCTCCTCAGTCTGAGCGCCAGTTCCACCTCCACCGCACCACCACCGGGGACTATCCCACTTTCCAGCGCAGCCAGCATCGCCGAAAAGGCGCATCTTATCACTCTTTCAGTTTCTGAGCATCTCTCTTCTGGTCCACTGAGCAGCAGCGTAACTACGCGTCCCCTGCTCTCAATCAGAACATTTCTTTCCTCACCCAGCAAAAATTCCTCCACCATTTCGGCATAGCCGAGGTCTTCAGGCGCAATGTTTCTGACTCTGTGCACAATCTCTGCACCTGTTGCCCTTGCAAGTTTTCTCAGATCCTCCCTCCTTATACGCGCAACTCCCAGAATACCGGCTCTTGCCAGGCTGCCGGCGGCCCACGCGTCAATTTCACCGCTGCAGAAAACAGCTGTCACTTCGAGCTCCTTCAGCCTTTTCACCTGCTCATCTATCAGACTTTTCTCCAGCTCTAAAACTTCTTTCTGACTATCCTGCACAACATACATACCTCTCATCGGCTTTTCTATTCCCACTCCACCGGTAAGAATAGCAATCCTGCATTTTTCCACCTTTCCGGGCATTCCGGGGTGGGCTCTCTCGGCTTTGACAATCAATCCTTCAAAAATGTCTCTTTTCACTTTACTTTTGGGCATTCTAAAGAAAAGGAGGTCATTTCTGTCTGGTCTGCCTTTCTCTCCCAGATAGCTCAAGACCTCTACCAGCATCCCAGCATATTTTTCCTTAAGCTTCTCACCAATCCTGCCACTCATTGCCGTTGATGCAACTTTAAACAAGGCATTGTGGTCAATGTTAATGGGTACAGCCATTTCTTCAATCAGCCTGTTTGCCTCGTAAAGCGCCTTTCTGTATCCTGCAACCACATTGTTTGGATGGAGCCCGCGTTTAATGAGCTTCACCCCATTGCTCAGTAGCTCTGCAGCCAGCACCATGGCACTTTTTGTACCGTCGCCCAATTCACTGCCCATTGTTCCTGCGATTGCCGCTGTCAGTCTTGTAGCTGGATGTCTGACGGATAACTCCTCCATTACCTTCAAACCATCGTTTGTAATAACCACATCTCCCAGTGAGTTCATGAGCATCTTATATCCTCCTTGAGGACCCAGCATGCTCTTTACCATATCTCCCATAGCCTTTGCAGCAGCTATATTAAATGCCTGATTCTCCTTTAGTCTCATTCTCCCTCCACCCCGTCCATCCGGATCAGATGGAAATCAGTAAACTGCTTCATAGGCAAAAGAGAAGCTGGCAAAGAGATGGCGAAGATGGTGTTATCAACAGGTGCAAATGAGAAGATGGTGCTATAGCTGCTGCGCCTCCGTTCTTTTATCGGATTTGAAATGGCTATACTATCCTGCTTCACCATTCTCATGACCCATAAAGGGTTGCAGTTTGGTATAAAGCTCATACTCCAGCCGAGATGCGCGCTCCTCGCTGAGGTCGCGGTGTTTCTGCGATCCAATCCTTCTGTTAAGATCGTATGTGTGCAGAATTCTACCAGGCCGTGTTCCAAAAACCGAAACTCTGCTCGATATAACCATCGCCTCTCTTATAGAGTGGGTCACAAACACAACAGTTTTCTGCGTCTCCTCCCAAATCCTTAGCAACTCCCTCTGCATGTAGCTTCTGGTCTGTGCATCCAGCGCTCCGAAGGGCTCATCCATGAGGATTATCTCCGGCCCGTTGGCAAGCACAGTTGCGAGTACCATCTTCTGTCTCATACCACCAGAAATCTGGTGAGGGTAGTAGTTTTCAAAACCTTCGAGACCGACAAGTTTTATGTACTTTCTGCATATTTCCCTCCTTTTTTCTTTGTCAATTCCTTTGAGCTCCAGTCCGAATTCTATGTTTTTTAACACCGTTCTCCAGGGGAAAGCTGCACCATGCTGAAAGATAAAACCCCTGCTGGCAGAAGGCCCTGTGATAACCTGTGTATTGTTGAGAATTTTTCCTTCAGTGGGAGATTCCAGTCCGGCGATCATTCTGAGCAAAGTTGTTTTCCCGCAGCCGCTTGGTCCGAGCAATGTGTGAATCTCACCTTTAAAAATCTCCAGATTTATGCTCTCCAGACACGTAAAATCACCAAATTTCTTAGTAACGTTGTCTATCTTTATCGCCACCTTCATCCTCCCACCACCATTCCCTTCCTCCACTTGAAGAGCCTATCTTCCAGCTTCATCATTAGGGTCACCATGCTGATACTTACCACACCTATCGTAATCATTCCTCCTATTATCAGCGCAGTGTCGAATTGATGGCGGGCGAACCATATCATGTAGCCCAGTCCGTATTTTGCAGCTATCATTTCAGCCGCCACAACAGTCATCCAGGCGATTCCCATACCTATCCGCATCCCGGTGAATATTGATGGCAGAGCTGACGGAAGCACCACCTTATACAATATCTGCCTCTGTGAAGCACCAAGGGTCTGAGCAAATTCAATGGCTGTTTTGTCCACGGATTTTACCCCGTGTATTGTATTTAACAGGATGGGAAAAAATGCGCCAAGAAAGACTATGAACACTGTTGAAGTAAAACCGAGGCCAAACCATATAACCGCAAGGGGTATCCAAGCAAGAGGGGGTATAGGGCGAACCGCCTCAATAAGAGGGTTTAACACCGCCTCCATGTTCTTGGACCATCCCATTATGACTCCGAGAGGTACCGCCAGCAGTATACCCAGACCCCATCCTACCAGAACCCTCCAGATACTCCACAATGTGTGGGGAATCAGGTCACCGGAAAATGGAAACCCTGTCTGTGGATTTTCAACGTAGAGGGAGCTAAACAGACTTTTCATAACTGTTGAAAATTTTGGCAGAATGTAGGGTGGAAATATCCCCATGGATGCAACCAGCTCCCAGAGGATAATAAAGGCAAGGATTACTGCATATGGGCGGAGGAGTCTCCAGAAAGGTAGCCTCCAGTAGTGGGCTGTAAATATGTTCTCCACCTTACCAACCTCTTCTTCCACCCTACATCCTGCTTTCAGAATTCTCCTTTGCCGATGAACTTCTTGGCATCCTCGTAAACCTGCTTTACGAAGGCGTCGCTAACCACATCAACGGGTCCGTCTTGGTCGATGAAGCCAGCAAGGCTTGGATAGGGTGGCTCAATACCTGTCGCAAACTCTGTATCCACCCAGTCCTCCAGCTTAAGCCCCCCTTTGGCCAGTCCCAGCTTCTGAAATCCCTTGTAGCCCTGCTCCAGAGAGTAGTACCATATATCAACCTGCCATCTGGGCCTCCTGAACAGACCCACATACTCTACTGTTAGTGGTGTCTTTGAAATCTTGGACATAAGCTTCATAGCCTCGAGCGGCTCGTCGTGCATAAACTGAACGGCTTTTCTCTGGGCCTCTATGTAGTCTCTTTTTGCCTGCGCTTCCAGATTTGGGTTGTATGCAAATGTTGTGCATATTCCATAAGAGTTCTCATCTTTGGCATCTATGTGTCCAAACATGCAGTATGGGCGCTCGGATATACCATGACCTATAATCTTTGTCTGACCGTAATATTCCGGATAGGTATCCCATTGCTCGCATATAGACTGAGCTTCAACTCTGCCAGAGATTATTGAAAGGGCTACCTCTGCAGGAGGCAGCATCTTGACATCAAAGTCCTTCTCCGGATCCATACCGTACTTCAGGCAAGTAACCCCGTACCAAAGGTAGGTGGTGGTCGCAGGCACTTGGGTAGCTACCTTTACCGGATTACCTTCCGCTTTCCTCTGCTTCGCATACTCAAAGAACTCGTCCATATTGGTTATGTCTTCTTTCTCAGCAAGCTCCTTTCGAATCGACCAGCCTCCATGGGCTATCATTGCTGTGGCGGCATTTTTAAGTGCAATACCTTTTTCTACCGCCATAGCTACGGTGCAGGCTCCCGGGTAAAGTCCGTTTATCTCGCCAGCCATGAAGGCTTCCACTAAAGTTGGAGATGTGGGAACATAAACGTAGTTCATATCGTAGCCCATCTCTTCAAGGATTCGCTTTTCCTTTATTATGTATCCGTAACCCTCACAGTCCAGCACAGATATCGCTCCAAGACCAAGCTTTCCTTTTTTAATCGCCTTGTCAGTTGGACTTTTACCCGCCTGAACTTCTGCTTTTTGTTGTGTGCAGCCTGCAAAACCACCAAGCGCTAAGGTTGTGCCAAAGATTGCGGCATAGCCCATGAATCTTCTCCGGGACATGAGATACCGCTGCTTAAATTTTCTCAGATAGGGAAGTGCTTCGTCCAGATTGCCACTCTCAACATAGTGCCTCAAAATCTCTCTGAAGCGCTCTGAGGATACATTGGGGCTGAAGTACAGTTCTCCCAGACTTATCTGCCTTCCGCTTTCCAGATGGTCGCTGAGAATCTGTTCGAATTCCCCCTCCGGTACCTTTGTATCGTACAACACCTCCTCAAGCTTCCTATCTTCACTCATCTTCTTTCCTCCCAGCCATCTCCACCAAACCTGTCCCTCACAGCAGTAGGGCATTCCATTTCAACGTTTAACTCTGTATTTCTGAGTATTGTGTTACCCACTGGTGAGGTCTCAAGAACAAGGTGGTGCAGTTTCCTGAGCTCCTCCTCCGTTGCTGTGGTGACCAGTCGCACCTTCACGTCTATTTTAAGATAGCCCCTGTTGTTAGAAAGCCCAAAGAAGCCCCTTTGGTCTATTTTGCCACACAGCTCAATCTTGATATCCTCTATATCTATACCAAGCAGCGCAGCATTGACGGCGTAGCCGACAGTAAGACAGGCTCCAAGAGAAGCCAGCAGGGTCTCTGTCGGCGTTTGTGCAGTGTTGGTACCTCCCAGCTCCTCAGGCTCATCGACAACAACCTCAAAATCCCTTACGCGGGTTACAGACCTCAGACCACCAAGCCATTCTGTCACAGCGGACGGTGTTTTTTCTCCGAGCGAAGGGTCAGCGGCAAGCGCCATTTTTCTTAGTATCAGTTTTTCTGCATCGACCTTTCTGAGCATCATCACTATTACCTCTTCCATCCTATATAAATGTTTCGTTTTACAAATACTATTTTGTTAAATAAATATTTGAGTATGTTAAACACTATTTCCTATACGAATATTTAGTTTATTGTTATTGTTGTACATGGAAATCGTAAAAGCAGAGAGGATGGTCGACGATGGAAATCTCCAGGAGTAATTTAACTCTCGAGCATCTCTACACCCTGCTGGTGGTGGCCAAAAAGAAAAGCTTTCTGGATGCTGCCAGAGAGCTGGGAATAGTGCAGAGTACTGTTAGTATGAGGATAGCCGCGCTGGAGAAGGCTTTTGGTGCAAAGCTTTTCAAACGCACTCTTTATGGTGTCACTCTCACAGAGGAAGGAGTGATGGTACTTAATGCGATTAAGTCCGCACTTGGGACTCTGGAAGACGCGGGAAAAAGAGTAAAAAAAGGCGTAAAGGAGGAGAAATCTGCTGTCTCTATAGCGACATGTTTCACCGGCGGAATATATGTTCTGCCTCCCATACTGGATGCTTTTGAAAAGGCTCATGGGTTTAGACCAGAGCTCGTTATAACAGATACAGGCCGAGTCATTAACAAGCTGAGGAGGGGTGAGGTAAACTTTGTATGCTTTGGGAGCAGAGGATATGCGAACAGATATGTACGTGAAAAGTGTGTGTTTATGCCTATCGGCTGGGATGAACTGGTGCTGGTAGTACCCAAGTACCACGAACTTGCTGAAAGGGCGGAGGTGGCTCTGAAGGAGATTCGCAGCTACCCGTTTATCATGCCGATGAAACATTCTGAAGCCTATGGGGAGATAACCGCCATGTCTCCAAAGATAAAGAAGCTCATGAATAAATTGAATGTGGTAACAGAACTGGAATCCACAGAAACGATACTCACGGCGATTTCCAGAAATGTGGGAATAAGCATTCTTCCATCTCTGCCGGTGGAAGAGGCGCAGAAGTGCATGCCTCTCAGCTCTGTGAAGATTTCGGGGCTTAATGCAAAACGTACCTTCTATCTCGGATGTCCAAAGGGGGAGAACGAAAAGGATGAGGTTAAACCTTTCTGGGAATTTGTTAAATCCTATCGTCAGATTAAGAGCGCTCCCCTTCAGAGGGTTTAGCGCGCCTCACCATCTTCAGCAGTGATGCGCGCTCTTCGTCCACCGTGAATCCCCTCCTCTCATACCAGGAACTCCTCCCGTTAAAGGTCCAGGTAAACAGCTCCTTGTGGAGGAAGTCAGAAACTATCCTTTCGAGCAGCATGCTGCCTATGCCCTCCCCCCTTCTGTGGCGTGCGACATTTATCAGCTTTATCTCCGCCTTTTCCGGGTATTCCACCACCACAGCCCTTGCAATTACCTCGGCAGTGCTCCAGTACAGATACTCGCGGGTGTGGCCGCTGACGAGGACTTCAAGCATCCCCTCCCGCATCACAGGAACGTTGTAAATCATTTCTGCATGAACATGTTCGGAAAAAGAAAGATTAATATGAAAATTAAGTTTTACAGTATGAAACAAAAGTTTAATAAAAATCTTCGGTGGGGTGTGCAGGCTTTCTTTGTACTCTTCTCCATCTATATCTGGTACCGTCTCTATCTCTTTGTGAGGCATTTCGACACCGGGGGCGCCACCCCCTTTGTTCCCCGTCCGGAAAGCATCGACGCCTTCATGCCGGTCGGTGCTCTTGTGGCGCTAAAACACCTTATAGTAAACCGTGCGGTGGATGTCACGCATCCGGCAGCGCTTGTGTTATTTCTTGCAGCACTTACCGTATCCTTTCTGTTCCGCAGGGGCTTCTGCGGATGGATATGCCCGGTGGGTGCTCTCTCGGAATTCATCGGGAAAACGGGTGAAAGACTGTTTGGCAGGAACTTCAGTCTGCCCCGTTTTCTGGATGTGTCGCTGAGGGCTGTTAAGTACCTCCTGCTCCTCTTCTTCATAAAGCTGGTTCTAATAGACATGTCACCCCAGGCAGTGGCAGCCTTTCTTCAATCACCCTACTACAAGATAGTGGATGCAAAGCTGCTGGATTTCTGGATACGTCCTGGCAGGAACACAATACTTTTCCTCTCGGCAATGGTGCTCCTCTCCCTGGTTGTGAGAAACTTCTGGTGCAGGTACCTGTGCCCCTACGGTGCCCTGCTGGGTGTTCTTGGCTCGCTGGGTGTAACGTCGGTGAAGAGGGATGAGAGCAGATGCACCTCCTGCAGACTGTGCACAAAAGGGTGCCCGGGAGGTATTGAGGTGCACACAAAAAATTCGGTGAGGACACCGGAGTGCATAGGCTGCCTCTCCTGTGTGGATGTCTGCCCCCGCGGAGCTCTGAGCGTCTCCGCCGGGAGCTTCAAGCTTGAAAAAACCGTCTTTGCAGCGCTGCTGCTTGGCGTGTTCTTTGCTTTCGTTGCTGTTGCAAAGCTCACAGGCCACTGGGAATCCGGGGTAACCTACAGGGAGTACGCCTACTATCTTCCCATCAGGGACATGATATCCCACTGAGCTCGCTATGAGATGCCCAGGTCGTTTGCTGTTAGCAGGCGGATGTTTGCCGGCTTCTTGGTGAGGTTGCCCACTTTTGCTCCCACCAGGTACTCCACTTCCTTCTCCGCTGCTATCTCCACCAGACGCTGGGTTATCACCCCGTCAAATATAACCACAGAAACCACATCCTTGGAGTTCTTCAGCGCCATGGCGAGGTCCCTTACGGCAACCTCCTTTATTATGTTGGAGTCCTGGTCCAGCAGATACGCCTTCAGCGTGCCCGAGAGGTCTGTGAAGAACTTCCTGAAGGTCTCAAGCTTGCCGTTCTTCTCAGCCTGTTTCTCCACTTCCCTGGAAGGCTTTCTGCTTCTCGTCTTCTTGCCGCCGAAGGGCTTTGGCTCCTCCTTCTTTTTGATGGATAGGTAGTCCATCACCTGCTCTGCCGGTACCTTGTTGCGCAGCGCCTTAAAGATCTCCTTCTTTGTCAGGTCCTCAACCTCCTTGCCATCAGGAGCCCTTGCGACAAAGTCCACCTCGGCTACCTGCAGCAGCTCGCGCAGTATGAGCTCACCACCGCGGTCGCCGTCCACGAAGGCGGTGACAGTCTTCTTCCTGCTCAGGTCGATTATCGTCTTTGGCACACTCGTGCCCTCCACAGCGATGGCATTTTTAATTCCGTACTTGAGCAGCAGGAGCACGTCTGCCCTTCCCTCCACCACTATTATAGCATCGCTATCGTCGATATTGGGGCCTGCGGGCAGCCTGTCAGGGCCATACTCCTGAATCTCCCTGAGCCGTATGGCCTCCTTTACCTCCTCCGTTATCTCAACGCTGTCCGGGGTTATCTCCTCCACCATGGTTGTCAGGATCTCCTTGGCGCGCTCTATCACCTGTCTGCGCTTGCTAACCCTCACATCCTCAATGCTGTCAACCACAAGCTTCGCCTCACATGGGCCTACCCGGTCGATAGTTTCAAGAGCAGCTGCGAGTATCGCCGTCTCAATCTTGTCCAGGCTGGACGGTACCTTTACGGTGCCTCTGGACCTGCCACCCCTGGTCTCTATCTCCACCTCTATTCTGCCTATTCTTCCTGTTTTCTGAAGCTCCCGCAGGTCCAGGTCGTTTCCGAGTAAACCCTCAGTTTGACCGAAGATGGCCCCAACTACATCTGGCTTTTCCACAACACCGTTGGTTTCAATCCTTGCATGAATAACATACTTGGTGGTGCCCAAGTCAATCTTACCCATGTCTGTGACCTCCTTTAATTCCCCAAAAAAGCAACTGCTCAGATGGAAATCTCACTACTGCCTCTCCCCAACTCAGGAGCAGGGCATACCAGATGAATTATCAGTATGATCTTTTCCCTCATGCTTCTTACCTTGGTGAGTAGTGAGATTCCAGTGAGCAATCACTTTTTTGGGGACTGGTACTATTTAGTTGCCCTTTAGTAACATCAGTAATTTTTAGAAAACCTGTTAAAATGATTTTTAAATATTAAAGTTTTTATTTATATTTTCCAGCCCCTGCGGCCGGCAAACCTTTATTGTAGGCGATAGATTTTTATATTTCATAGGCAGTATAATAACACTGCCACCCTCCAAAAGCCCAGGGGCCTGTGGCGACACAGGCCCACACTCTTTTTAAGATAATGTGGCGGGAAACTTTTTATTCTTACCTGCCAATTAGATAACAGGAGGGACGAAGGTGAAGGAACTGGTAAAGAAGGCGTTACTTCTGGGAATAGGCCTTGCTGCCATAACCGAAGAGAAGCTACGTGAGTTTGTGGCTGAGCTTGAAAAGAAGGGAGAGCTTAGCAGAGAAGAGGGCAAGTCACTGGTAAAGGAGCTCCTCAGCGAGAGGGAGAAGCAGAGGAAAGAGTTCCAGAGAAGAGTGGCGGAGGAGGTGGAAAAGGTTCTCAGCAGGACTGGTGTGGCATCCAGAAGGGACGTGGAGGAGCTCAGCAGGAAGATAGAAAAGCTGGAACGAACAATTACCAGACTCGCGGAAGAGAAGTAGTATGTGGCCGCGCAGACGCAGACTGAGCAACGTGGCCAGGCTGCGTGAGATTGTCAGTGTTTTAAGCAAGTATGGCTTTGACATTTTTCTGAAGCGCGCAGGTCTGTACTCCTACATCCCCTTTAAAAGGCGGCTGTTTCCTGAAGAGGTAAGGGGACTCACCGCACCCGAAAAGGTGCGCCTCATCCTTGAGGAGCTTGGTACCACCTACATAAAGCTGGGACAGGTGCTCAGCACCCGGCCCGACCTGATACCCAAGGAGTACATAGACGAGCTCAGCAAGCTGCAGGACGAGGCACGTCCACTGAGCTTTGAGCTCATCCGCAGGGTGGTGGAGGAGGAGCTGGGGAAAAGAATGGAAGATGTCTTCGTCCACTTCGAAACAGAGCCCGTAGCAAGTGCCTCCCTTGCACAGGTGCACAGAGCCAGGCTGAAGAGCGGTGAGGATGTTGTTGTCAAGGTGCAGCGTCCAAATATACTGCGCACAATAGAGTCGGATATCGCACTGCTGCAGCAGCTCGCCTCACTTATTGAGGCACGTGTGCGGGAGGCGAGGCGCTACAACCTGGTGGGCATCGTAAAGGAGTTCTCAAAGAGCATACGACGCGAGCTTGATTTTATGCGGGAGGGGAGAAATGCAGAGCGCTTTGCGAGGAACTTCTCTGGTACAGAGTACATAAAAATTCCCGAGATATACTGGGAGTTCACCACAAAGCGGGTGCTCTGCATGGAGTACATTGAAGGGGTGAAGATAAGCCGGGTTGAGGAGCTCAGAAGCAGGGGATTCAACCTCAGTTTGATAGCGGAAAGGCTGGCAAAGGCTTTTATGAAGCAGTACTTTGTGGACGGATTCTTTCAGGCGGATCCGCATCCAGGCAACCTGCTGGTTCTCCCAGGGGAGCGAATTGCAATGGTGGACTTCGGAATGGTGGCGCGCATAGACAGCGAACTCAGGGACAAGCTTGGGGACCTTGCCATTGCAATTGTGGATAAGGATGTGGAGCGTGTTGTGGAACAGCTGCTGCGCATAGGGATAGTCACTCCAGAGAGCGACCTTGCGGAGTTTCGCGCCGATATAGAGGATTTAATTCTGGAGTACTATGACACAAGGCTGAGCCAGGTGAATGTTGCTGCGCTTTTAAATGAGATGCTGGAGATAGCCCTCAGGCATCGCGTTATGATGCCGCCAACCTTTGCCTTCCTCATAAAGAGCATGGTCACAATCGAGAGCGTGGCCAGAACTCTGGACCCGGAGTTCAACTTCACCAGGGTGGCAAAGCCCTTTGTGAAGGAGATGATACGCCGGCGCCTTGCGCCAGGACGTATGGTGAGGGACTTCCTGCGTGAGCTCTCTGCGCTTGCCAAGTCAATGGGCAGAATCCCACCTGCGACAGAGGCGGTGCTCAGGCGCGCAGAGGAAGGCAGACTCACACTTCAGCACAGGGGTTTCAGTGAACTCCTCTACGAACTTGAGGTGATGAGCAACCGGATCTCCTTTGCGCTCATAACCTCTGCCATCGTTGTGGGTTCTGCACTTATAATGCAGAGCGACAGAGGGCCGAGTTTCATAGGCTATCCCCTCCTGGGAATTCTGGGCTTTGCCTTCGCCAGCATACTGGGAACGGTGCTGCTGCTCAGCATCCTGAGAAGTGGAAAACTGTAGCGGGCCCGGGGGGATTTGAACCCCCGATCTACAGCTTAGGAGGCTGCCGCCTTGTCCAGGCTAGGCTACGAGCCCTACCGCGAGCACTGAAATTCCCGTTTTTAAGAATATCTAAAGGATAAGCTTTTATTCCAGGATGCAGATTTTAACCCATGGCGGA
>Ga0256830_1000436_pt1 | contig 34162 bp, 31 predicted proteins | sample 128326metaG_FD_190537 | JGI IMG/M metagenome (GOLD analysis project Ga0256830, IMG submission 190537) | Hydrothermal vent microbial communities from Lau Basin, Pacific Ocean - 128-326 | ecosystem: Environmental > Aquatic > Marine > Hydrothermal vents | place: Pacific Ocean: Lau Basin | collected...
CGATCCATACGTCTCCGTATTGGCCTCGGCCTCCTGTCTGCTTTTTGTAGCGGCCTTGCATCTTCACCTTCTTTTTTATGGTCTCTTTGTAGGGGACCTTGGGGGTCTGGAGTTCCACTTCCACCCCGAATTTCCTCTTGAGACGTTCCACGATGGTTTCCAGGTGAAGCTGGCCCAGCCCAGAGATGATGAGTTCCTTGGTCTGCTCGTCCCTTTTCACCTTGAGGCCGGGGTCCTCTTCCATGAGGCGCTGAAGGGCCGAGCTGATCTTCTCTTCGTCGCTCCTGCTCTTGGCCTGGATGGCAAAGGAGAGAATAGGTTCGGGGAAGGGTATGGGAGGGAATAAGAAGGGGGCCTCAGGGGAGCAGAGGGTATCACCCGTGCCGGTCTCTTTCAGCTTGGCTACGGCGCCTATGTCGCCTGCTATCACCTTGTCCGTGGGTTTCTGTTCCTTGCCCACCATGAAGAAGGGTTTCCCCACCCTCTCTTTCGTCTCTTTGGTGGAGTTGTACACCGTGGAGTCTCCCTCCAGGGTCCCTGAGAAGACCTTGAAGAGGGTGATCTTGCCGGCATAGGGATCAGAGATGGTCTTGAATACCAGGGCCGCCATGGGTTCCTCCAGGGCGCATCTCCTCTCTTCTTCCTCTCCCGTGCCTGGATTGATCCCCTTGGCGGGGGGCCTTTCGTCGGGGGCAGGAAGGACCTCCACCATGGCCTCCATGAGGGAGTGAACTCCCCTGTTGAGGAGGGCTGAACCCGTGAGGACGGGGAATAGGGTCCCATCTTTCACTCCCTGGGCCAGGGCATCCATGAGTTCTTCCGGGGTGAGCTCTTCCCCCTCCAGGTACTTTTCCATGAGCTCGTCGTTGGTCTCGGCGATGTCTTCTATAAGGGTGTTTCTGGCTTCCTCCACGGCATCTTTGAATTCATCGGGCACTTCTCCTTCGGTGAACTGTCCCTCTTCATCCTGGTAGAGAAGGGCCCTGCCCTTGAGGAGTTCCACCACCCCTCTGAAGTCTTCACCCTTGCCAAGGGGGTAGGTGAGGAGGGCGGGTTTCACCCCCAGTTCGTTCTTGATCTCTTCCAGGGTTCTCTCAACTTCAGCCTGGGCCCGGTCCAAATCGTTGATGAATAGGATGCGGGGAATGCCCAGTTCCTTGGCCGAATTCCAGAGTTTCTCTGTCTGGACCTTGAGCCCGTCCACAGCGCTCACCAGAAAGATGGCCCCGTCTATCACCCTGAGGCAGCCTATGGTGTCGGTGATGAAGTTGGCGTAGCCCGGGGTGTCGATCAAATTCACCTTTTTATTCTTGTAAAAGAAGGTGGCCACGGCAGCGTTGATGGAACAACCCCTGCGGTGCTCATCGGGATCGTAGTCCATCACGGTGTTTCCGTCAGTCACCTTGCCCAAGCGATTGATGACTCCTGCATTGAAAAGGATGGCTTCGGCCAGGGTGGTCTTCCCCGTTCCGCCGTCAGATAGGAGGCCGATGTTTCTGATTTGATGGATTCCGTACTCCTTCATAACCGACTCCTTTCTTACCTGCCTTTGTGTGGATGGAAGCGAAAAAACCTGGGGAAAACTAACAGATTTTGGAGAGAGGGTCAAGAAAGAGGGCCTTCACCAGCCCTCCTGGATCCTCATGGCCAGGAGAGGGGGGAGTCCCCTGTCCTTGATTTTTTCGGCCGTGACATGGGCAGGGTAGGGGACCCTCTCCAACCGTACCCAGCCTCCTTCCATGAAGATGCAACACGCCCGGGGGTCTCCATCCCGGGGTTGTCCTACGCTCCCCGCGTTCACCAGATATCGGGCTTCCCCTTCTATGGCGAAGGGAAAAGGGATGGCCTTTATGGTTCCGCCTTCCATGCGATAGGCCAGGGGTATATGGGTATGGCCCACCATGACCAGCTTTTCCCGGCATCCCTCAAGAGCCACCCTGGCGGAGAACTCGTCCATGAGGTAGGGCCACTGGTGGGGCATGACAGGGGAGGAGTGGACCAGGAGGATGGAAGAAGGCAGGGGAAGGGTGAGGGGGAGAGTGGCCAGATACTCTGTCTGGGATGGGGATAGCCTCTCCCTGGTCCAGTAAATGGCAGCCCTGGCCAGGACGTTGAAGTCCTCCAGGGGGGTTTTCCCCACGGCAGCCCAGTCGTGGTTCCCTGCCACCACCATGGAACACCTCTTGGCCACCTCATCCAGACACTTTTCGGGGTCGGGGCCGTAGCCCACCATGTCCCCCAGGCAGTGGATCTCGTCTGTTCCCAGAGACTCCAGCCTTTCCAGAGTCTTCTCCAGGGCTTCCCAGTTGCCGTGAATGTCGGAGATGAACGCGACTCCCCCCATGGAGAAGATAGGAAACAGTTTCTATGGTGGAAGGCAAGAAGGAGGAGAACGTTGACACGGTTTCCATTTAAAGATAAGAAATGAGCCAAACTCCAAAGGGGCGTTACAAGGGAGGGGGTATGGCGAAAAAAGAACAGCCAAAGGGTGAACTTCAGGCCTTTTTAGGGAAAGGCACCCAGTTCAAGGGTATTCTCATCTTTGACGGGGTGGTGAGGCTGGAGGGCAAGCTGGAGGGTGAGATCTCTTCCGAAGGTCATCTCATCGTGGGTAGGGATGCCGAGGTGAAGGCCGAGGTGAAGGTGGTCTCTATCCAGGTGGCGGGAACCGTTATAGGTAACATCACAGCCCATGAAAAGGTGGAGATCCTGGCCACGGGTAAGGTCCAGGGTGACATCGTCACACCCAAGCTGGCCATCGAAGAGGGAGCCCTCTTCACCGGTCACTGTCAAATGGAGCCTGAGGTCGGCGGGTCCAGGGTGATCCCCATGGAAAAGGGGAGTCCCGAAAGTTAAAAATGCATTTGCTATTTAATGGAAATCCCAGCCTTGACAGGGAATTTTTTTTTGTGCTACTCACCGCCAGGAATTTGAGAAATAAATAACAGGTTACGGGGTGGACCATGGTAAATCTGGATTACACGCTATTTATCCAGATGGCGAACTTCATTGTGCTTGTTCTCCTGATGAATTTCCTCATATTCAAACCAATCTTGAGGATTCTGGATGAGCGGAGAGATCAGATTGATGGGGTCATGGACGAGGCCCGCCGCATTATGGAGGAGGCGGAACGCCTCATGGAGGAGTACAATAAAAAGATATTGGAGGCCAGGCAGCAGGCCCTCCAGATTGTGAACGAAGGGAGGGTCAGAGCCGTGGAGGAGCAGAGGATGGCTCTGGCCAAGGCCAGGGATGAGGCCGAGGCCCAGCTCAAGGCTTTGAGGGAGCGGATAGAGAAAGAGAGGGAAGCGGCAGCAGCCACCCTCAGAAGGATGGTCCAAGCCCTGTCCATCAGCATAGCTGAGAGGCTGTTGGGCAGGCCCCTGGAGACCAAGGAGGGGGCGAAATGGGAGTCGTGAAGATGAGGCGTTTAGCCACCCTTCTGACAGCCCTTGTGGTGGTCTTGCTGTGGGTTGGACTGGTTTGGGCTGCCGAAGGGGAGGGTGGTGAACAGCATGTCAGTTTCATGATGGAGGCCTTCAGGGTTATCAACTTTGTTATATTTGCCTTTCTCCTTTATAAGTTTGTCGGCCAGCCTGTCAAAAACTACTTCAAGGAGAGGGTCCACACCATAGAGCTGGCCCTTAAGGAGGCCAGGGAAGCCAGGGATGAGGCCCAGAAGAGGATGCAGGAGTATTCCGCCAAACTCAAGAACGCCGAGGTGGAGCTTAAAGATATGCTCTACCAAGCGGAGAGAGAGCGGGATGACCAGATGCGCCGCATTCGGGAGGAGACGGAGAGGATGGTGGAGAGAATAAAGGAACAGGCCGAGGCGGCGGCCAACTTGGAGGTGAAGAAGGCCCGTATGGAGCTTCAGAGGGAAGCGGCAGACCTGGCTGTTGGAATGGCCGAGGGCCTTTTGAAGGAGAACTTCACCGACGAAGACCAGAAGAGACTTCTCTCGGAGTACACCACCAAGATTAAAGGGGTACACTGATGAGCAGAGTGTTAGCCAGAAGGTACGCCAAGGCCCTGGTGGAGAATCTCACGGAACACAAGGAGGACTTTGAAAAGGCCCTTGCCCAGTTGAGGAAGGTCCTGGATGTTCTAAAGGCCAATCCCAGGTTGTACCGTTACCTCTCCCAACCCGTGGTCCCCAGAAGGGACCGTCTGGAGATGGGCAAGGTGCTGGTGGAGGACCTAAAGCTCTCTCCCAGAATCAGAAATTTTGTCCTCATCCTCGTGGAGAAGGAAAGGATGCCCCTTTTGGAGGTCATTGTAGAGGAATTCAGAAAGCTGGCCGACGAGGCTCTGGGGCAGGTGAGGGGCAGGGTGAGAACCGCAATGCCTCTCTCCTCCCGGGATCTGGAGGCCTTGAGCAAGAGCTTCCAGGAGCTGGTAGGCAAGAGGGTGGTTCTAGAGGTGGAGGAGGACCCTTCTATCATTGGGGGGGTGGTCACCCTCCTGGGTGGGGTGGTCTTCGATGGCAGCATAAAGGGCAACCTTGAGCAGATTAGAGAGAAGCTTATAGAGGGGTGAAGGGTATGCAGATCAGGGCGGAAGAGATCAGCGCAATTTTAAAGGAGCGGATCGAAGAGTTCGAGCGGGGAGTGGAACTGGCGGAAGAGGGTATTGTCACCTACGTTGGTGACAGAATCGCCAGGGTCTACGGTCTGGACAACGTCATGTACTCCGAGTTGGTGGAGTTTCCCCATGGTGTCATGGGTATGGCCTTCAACCTGGAAGAGGATAGCGTGGGAATTGTTATCCTGGGCGACGATGTCTACATCAAGGAGGGAGACAGGGTAAAGAGGACCAAGAGGATCGTCCAGGTCCCCGTGGGGGAGAGCCTCATCGGCAGGGTGGTCAACCCTCTGGGACAGCCCATCGACGGTCTGGGGCCCATTGAGGCCACAGAGTTTGCCCCTGTGGAGAGGTTGGCTCCCGGTGTGGTTGATAGGCAGCCCGTTTGTGAACCCCTCCAGACGGGACTTAAGGCCATCGATTCCATGATCCCCATCGGCAGGGGGCAACGTGAGCTCATCATTGGTGACAGGCAGACGGGTAAGACGGCCATCGCCATTGATGCCATCATAAACCAGAAGGATACGGATGTCTTCTGTATATACGTGGCCATAGGCCAGAAGAGGTCCCTGGTTGCCCAGATAGTGGAGAAGCTCCGCCAGTACGGGGCCATGGACTATACCGTTGTGGTGGCGGCTACGGCCAGCGAACCCGCCCCGTTGCTCTACCTTGCTCCCTATGCCGGTTGCGCCATGGGAGAGTGGTTCAGGGATAGGGGGCAGCATGCCCTTATTATCTATGATGATTTGACCAAGCAGGCCCAGGCTTACAGGGAGATGTCCCTGCTTCTCAGGCGTCCTCCCGGTCGTGAGGCCTATCCCGGTGACATCTTCTACCTTCACTCCAGGCTTCTGGAGAGGGCGGCGAAGCTCAACGAGGAACTGGGCGGCGGCTCCCTGACAGCCCTGCCCATCATCGAGACCCAGGCGGGCGACGTCTCCGCCTACATTCCCACCAACGTCATCTCCATTACCGATGGTCAGATCTATCTGCAGACAGACCTCTTCTACGCCGGTGTGAGGCCCGCCATCTCCGTGGGTCTCTCCGTGTCTCGAGTGGGCGGTGCCGCCCAGATCAAGGCCATGAAACAGGTGGCAGGAATGCTCAGGCTGGACCTGGCCCAGTACAGGGAGATGGAGGCTTTTGCCCAGTTTGCCAGCGAACTGGACGAGTCTACCAGGAAGCTCCTCATCAGGGGCGAGAGGATGGTGGAGATCCTGAAACAGGATCAATACCAGCCCATGCCCGTGGAAGAGCAGATCGCCGTCATCTTCGTGGGCATCAATGGATACCTGGACGACCTGCCCGTGGAAGCCTGCCGTAGATTCGAGTCCGAGTTCCTCCAGTACCTCAGGAGCAGCCATCCCGACCTTTTGAGTGAGATCAAGGAGAAGAAGGAGATCTCTCCTGAGTTGGAAGAGAAGATGAAGAAGGCCGTGGAAGAGTTCAAGAAGATCTTTGTGGTGTAGGGGGTGAGCCATGAGCGGCAACCTCCGAGACATGCGGCGTAAGATCGCCAGCATCAAGAGCACCCAGAAGATCACAAACACCATGAAGCTGGTGGCGGCGGCCAAGTTCCGCCGGGCCCAGAACGACATCCTTCTGTTGCGGCCTTACGCCTATAAGATGCATGAGATGGCTTCTTCCCTGGCCTTGAGAGCCAATCCTGAGCTTCATCCCCTTCTGGCCAAGAAGGAAGAGAAGAGGGTTCTCCTGGTGACGGTCACCTCTGACAGGGGACTTTGCGGTGCCTTCAATGTCAACATCCTTTCTAAGGCCGAAGCCTTCTGCCAGGAGAAGGGGACCCAGGGTAAAGAGGTGGTCGTCATCACCGTGGGTCGCAAGGCCAGGGACCATTTCAAGAGGAGACCCGAGTACAGAGTGGAGAGGACCTTCGTGGACTTCTTCCTTAAAAGGGTGGAGTACAGCGATGCTGCCATGTTGGCGGAGTTGGTGACGGCGGAGTTTGTGAGTGGCAAGTACGACGCCGTTTACGTGGTGTATAACGAATTCAAATCGGCCATTCGCCAGGAGGTGCGGCTGGAGAGGCTGTTGCCCATAGAGCCCATGGAGGTTAGGGAGGAGGAGGTTGTGGTGGACTTCATTTACGAGCCTTCTCCCCAGGAGATACTGGACGAACTCTTGCCCCTCCATTTCAAGACCCAGATGTATAGGGTTTTCCTGGAGTCCTACGCCAGTGAGCAAGGTGCCAGGATGACGGCCATGGATAATGCCACCAAGAATGCTGAAGATCTGATAAAGAGTCTTACCCTGCAGTACAATAAGGCCAGACAGGCCTCCATCACCAAGGAGATCCTGGAGGTGGTGGCAGGAGCCGAGGCCTTGACCTAAAAGGTTGATGGGGAGGAGTGAAATGGAGAAAAACATGGGACACGTGGTTCAGGTTATGGGGAACGTGGTGGACGTGGAGTTCGAGCCCGGTCGGCTCCCCGCCCTCTACAACGCTCTGGAGCTTAAAGAAAGGGACGAGACCCAGGGAATAGATTTCGACCTCATTCTGGAGGTGGAGCAGCACCTGGGAAACAACAGGGTGAGGTGTGTGGCCATGGGCCCCACAGAAGGCCTGGTGAGGGGTATGAAGGTGACGGACACAGGGGCTCCCATCAAGACTCCCGTGGGACGGGGGGTTCTGGGCAGGGTGCTCAACGTCCTTGGCAAGCCTGTGGATAGGCTGGGTCCTGTGGAGGCCGAGGAGTACTGGCCCATCCTGAGACCCGCTCCCTCCTTCGAGGAGCAGGCCACCAGTACCGAGATCCTGGAGACGGGAATCAAGGTTATCGATCTTCTTGAGCCTTACTGCAAGGGCGGAAAGACGGGCATGTTCGGCGGGGCAGGAGTGGGCAAGACGGTGATCATCATGGAGCTCATACGTAACATCGCCATTGAGCACGGAGGAGTGTCCGTCTTTATTGGGGCCGGGGAGAGGACCAGGGAAGGGACGGATCTCTGGCTGGAGACCAAGCATGCAGGGGTCCTCGACAAGACCGCTCTGGTTTACGGTCAGATGACCGAGCCCCCCGGTTGTCGCTTCCGGGTCTCCCACACGGGTCTCACCATCGCCGAGTACTTCCGTGATGTGGAGGGTCAGGACGTCCTGGTCTTTATCGATAACATCTTCCGGTTTTCCCAGGCCGGTTCCGAGGTTTCCGCCCTCCTGGGGCGCATGCCTTCGGCCGTGGGCTATCAGCCTACCCTGGCCACGGACATTGCCCAGCTCCAGGAGAGGATCACCTCCACCAAGAAGGGTTCCATTACGGCTGCCCAGGCGGTGTATGTCCCGGCCGACGACCTCACTGATCCCGCTCCCGCCACCACCTTTGCCCATCTGGATGCCACCACCGTTCTCTCCAGACAGATCGCCGAGCTGGGCATCTATCCCGCTGTGGATCCCCTGGACTCCACATCCCGGATCCTGGACCCCAAGATCGTGGGGGAGGAGCACTACACCGTGGCCAGAAGGGTCCAGATGATCCTTCAGAGGTACAAGGAACTGCAGGAGATCATTGCCATCCTGGGTATGGAAGAGCTTTCCGAGGAGGACAAGATCGTTGTCAACAGGGCCCGCCGTATCCAGAGGTTCCTCTCCCAGCCTTTCTTTGTAGCCGAGCAGTTCACGGGTAGACCGGGCCGTTATGTGCCCCTGGAGGATACTGTGAGGAGCTTTAAGGCCCTGGTGGACGGCGAGTACGACGATCTGCCCGAGGCGGCTTTCTATATGGTGGGGGCTATAGAGGAGGCGGTGGAGAAGGCCCAGGAAATGAAGAAGGGGGTCTAGAGCATGGCAGAGAGGGCCCTTAAACTGGAGATAGCCACCCCTCAGCGGCTGGTCCTCTCCCAGGAGGTTTCCTTGGTCACCGTCCCCGGTGGGGAAGGGGAGTTCGGGGTGCTCCCGGGACACACCCCCTTCCTCACCACGGTGAGACCGGGGCGGCTGGAGTACGAGGCACAGGGCAAAAGGGAGGTCCTGGCTGTAGGATGGGGATACGCCGAGGTAGGGCCCCACAAGGTCCTTATCCTCACGGAGATGGCCAAAAGACCCGGTGAGATCAACAGGGACGAGGTGCGCAGGGAGTTTGAGGACATCAATCGACATCTTGCCGGGGAGATCACTCCCGAGGAACGGGAGGCTTTCACCAAGAGGCTGGAGAGGGTGAAAGCCCAGCTGAAGGTTCTGGAGTCGGCCTAGACCAACAGGAAATGGGTGTAAGGGGGGCGGCTGAGCTGGCCCCCCTTTTCATTTTATCAGCTTTTCCTCCTCCAGACGGGGCAGCTTGATGTACCTCCAGACCGCTTTGTTGTGTTCCAACAGGGTTCTGGAGAAGTGGTGGGTGCCGTCGCCCTTGGAGACGAAGTACAGGTAATCCACGGGGGCGGGATTGACGGCGGCTTCAATGGCATCCAGCCCAGGGTTGCAAATGGGGCCTGGAGGCAGACCTTTGTAGCGGTAGGTGTTATAGGGAGAGTCTATGGTCAGGTCCTTTCTGGTGAGCCTGAGCTTCTCTTTGCCGTACTTCAACTTTATGGCGTAGATGACAGTGGGATCGGCCTGGAGCCTCATTCCTCTCTTCAAACGGTTATGGTAAACGGCGGAGATGAGAGGCATCTCCCTCTTGTCGAAGGTCTCCTTCTGGATGATGGAAGCCAGAGTGACGGCCTGATAAAGGGTGAAACCCATCTCTCGGCACTTCTCCAGTATGTCGGGGGTGATCTTGCCCCAAAAGGTGTAGACCATCTTTTTCACCACCCGCTGGGGAGGAGAGTTTCTGGGAAACCGGTAGGTTTCGGGGAAGAGAAAGCCCTCTGCCGTTTCTCCTGGGACCTTGAGTTTCTTGAGGAGAAAGGGGTTGGTGGCGGCATCCAGAAAGTCCTCCTTTCTGGAAAGAATCCCGGCCTGGACCATGAGGCGGGCAATGTCGAACATGTCCAGCCCTTCCCATACAATCACCTTGCGCAGGTAAATCTTTCCCTTCACCAGGGTTTCCGCCAGGGTCTTGATGGAGTGGCCTGTGGAGACGAGATACTCTCCAGCTTTCAGGTCTCTGGAGTGGCCCGTGAGTTTGAGATAGAGGCGAAAGGCCAGAGGGTTCACCTTTATTCCCTTCTCGTTGAGTTTCCTGAGGAAGGTGTTGACGGGCTCCCCCTTTTCCAGGACCACCAGGACCGACAGGTTCTTTTTCCCCAGGGGCATGTTGACGTAGTAGAAGGTGCCTATGATGAGGTAGAGGAGGAGGGTGGATAGGATCACCCCCCCTATCATTCCCAAGACGTAAGGCCTCTCTTCCTGGGGGATCACCGGCTATCTCCTGGGTTTGAAGGTGAGTTTCAGGGGCACCCCCTCCAGCCTCAGTTCCTGGGCCAGGGCCTTTTCCAGGTAGCGTTGGAAAGAGGGAGGCACTTTTTGGGGCAGGTTGGTGAAGAGGAGAAAGTGGGGGGGAGCTGTGGAGGCCTGGGTGGCGTAATAGATCTTGAGCTTTTTCCCCTCCACCGTTGGGGAATGGCGGGCTAAGGCTCTCTCCAGGGCCTTATTGAGGGTGCTGGTGGAAATCTGGGCCGTGAATCTATTATTGAGAGAGGCGGCCTCTTCCAGGAGACGGGTCACCCCTTTTCCCGTCACTGCCGAGGTATAGATAGGCGTGAAGGGAGGGAGGAAGTGAAACTTGACTGCCAGCAGGGCCTCCAGTCGGGTTTTCTCGTGGGGGGTAAGGAGGTCGGCCTTGCTCACGGCTAAGAGGCAGACCTTCTTTTCTCGTTCTATGAGTCCGGCTATCTTCTGGTCCTGGGTGGTGGGCCCTTCCTGGGCGTCTATTAAGAGGAGGCATACGTGGGCCTTTTTTATGCTGTTCACCGTCCTGGTGATGGAGTAGGCCTCTAAAGCAGAGTCCACCCGGGCTTTGCGCCTGAGGCCCGCCGTGTCTATAAGGATGAACTTTCTGCCTTTGTAGGTGAGGGTCACCTCAATGGCGTCTCTGGTGGTTCCCGGGGTTTCACTCACCACCACCCTCTCCTCCCCCAGGAGTCGGTTGAGAAGACTGGACTTACCCACGTTGGGTCTTCCCACTATGGCCAGGGGGATGACCTCTGAGGGCCCAGGGGTGGACTCCTCCTGGGGAGTCTCAATTCGGGCAAAGAGGCCCTCCATGAGGTCGTGAATCCCCTTTTTCTGGAGAACGGAGACGGGATATAGGCTCTCCTCTCCCAGCTCGTAAAAGGTGGCTGTCTCTTCTTCCCAGCGCGGACCCTCCACCTTGTTTACAGCCACCAGGTAGGGTTTGCCACTCTTTTTCAGGAGAGTGTGGATCTCTTTGTCCAGGGGATGGAGGCCTTCTCTAACGTCCACCATGAAAATGAGGATGTCTGCTTCGTCTATGGCCTTTCGGGCCTGACGCTGAATCTCTTCTCCAAGGGGACTATCTCCCAGTCCCATACCCCCTGTGTCAATGAGGATGGCCTTCCTGCCCTCCCAGGTGATTTCCTCCTCCAGACGGTCGATGGTCACGCCGGGGATGGGGGCTATGACGGCCTTCCTCCTTCTGGTTAGTAGATTGAAGAGGCTGGACTTACCTACGTTGGGTCTTCCCACTATGGCGATCTTAGGAGGCGCCATAAACTCCCTCCAGTCTATCCTTCCTCACCTGGTCTAAGAGGCCGTTGATGAACTTGTAGGCTTTGCTTGAGGAGAATTTCTTGGCCAGTTCCACGGCTTCGTCTATGGCTACGGCAGGTGGGACTGTGGGGTCGTAGAGCATTTCGTACAGGGCCAGTTTCAGAATGGCCCTGTCCACCAGATCGATCCTCTCTTTCCTCCATTTGCTGTAGTTCTCTATAATCTCCTCCAGTTCCCCTTCCTTCTTTTTCACTTCAGTGCGCATGTCTAGGGCCTTTTTCTTCACTTCTGGGGGTATCTCCTCTTCCTGTAGAAGGGCAAAGGTCTCCTCCAGGGGAGGTGCTTTCTGGAAGTGATCTTGGAATAAGAGTGCCAGAGCCAGTTCCCTGGCTTTGCTTCGCTCTTTTGGTTTCATTTCATGAGGGAAGCTTCTTCAGGAGATTGGCCATCTCCAAGGCTGCCAGAGCAGCGTCGCCTCCCTTGTTGCCCATCTTGGTGCCCGCCCTCTCCACGGCCTGTTCGATGGTGTCGGCAGTGACAATGCCGTAGATGACGGGAACTCCTGTCTCCAGACCCACCTGGGCGATCCCTTTGGTCACTTCGGCGCTCACGTACTCAAAGTGGGGTGTTGCCCCCCGAATGACGGCGGAGAGGCAGATGACGCCGTGGAATTGTCCGCTGGATGCCAGCTTCTTGGCCACCAAAGGCACCTCGAAGGCCCCCGGTACCCTCACCAGGGTGATGTCCCCCCTCTCCACTCCGTGGCGTAAGAGCTGGTCCAGGGCGCCATCCACCAGCTTTGCGGTGATAAAGTCGTTGAACCTGCTCACCACCAGGGCGAACCTGAGTCCTTCCCCCCTCAGTTCTCCTTCCCATATCTCCATGGTCCCACTCCTAAAGGGCCTATATGTGACAGAGATAATGGCCCATTTTCTGTTTTTTGGTAGCTAGATAGTCCCGGTTGCACTCGCTGGGTGGGATCTCTATGGGGACCCTCTCCACTATCTCCAGGCCGTATCCCTTGAGTCCCACGATTTTCCTGGGGTTGTTGGTCATGAGCCTGATTTTCTTCACTCCCAGGTCTACCAGGATCTGGGCCCCCAGGCCGTAATCCCTGAGGTCGGGAGGAAATCCCAGCTTCTCATTGGCCTCCACGGTATCCAGCCCTTCGTCCTGGAGATGGTAGGCCCTGATTTTGTTACCCAGGCCTATCCCCCTTCCCTCCTGGGAGAGATAGACCACCACTCCCCTACCTTCCCGGGCGATCATTTCCATGGCTTTGTGGAGCTGGGCGCCGCAGTCACACCTCCTGGAGTGGAAAACGTCTCCTGTGAGGCACTGGGAGTGCATCCTCACCAGAACAGGTTCCTCGGAACTCACGTCTCCCATGACCAGGGCCACATGGGTGAAGTTGTCAATATGGTTGTCGTAGGCGATGACCTTGAAGTCTCCGTAGTCGGTGGGCAAATCCGCCTCGGCCGTGCGATATACCAGGAACTCCTTCTGGAGTCTGTAGTGGATGAGGTCCGCTATGGTTATGATTTTGAGTCCGTGTCTCCTGGCGAACTCCATGAGTTGGGGCACCCGGGCCATGGTTCCGTCGTCGTTCATGATCTCACAGATGACTCCTGCAGGGTAGAGTCCCGCCAGACGGGCCAGGTCCACAGAACCCTCTGTATGGCCTGCCCTTCTCAGTACCCCTCCCTTCCTGGCCCTGAGGGGAAAGACGTGCCCCGGCCTCACCAGATCCTCAGGTCTGCTACCGGGATCGATGGCCACTTTTATGGTGTGAGCCCTGTCGGCGGCGGATATCCCGGTGGTGACTCCGTGACGGGCATCTACAGAGACAGTGAAGGCCGTTCCATAGGGGGTGCCGTTGTCCTGGGGAGCCATGAGGGGTAGCTGGAGCTCTTCCACCCTATCGGGGGTGAGGGCCAGGCAGATGAGGCCCCTGCCGTACTTGGCCATGAAGTTTATGGCCTCGGGAGTCACCTTTTCGGCGGCCAGTACCAGGTCGCCCTCGTTTTCCCGGTCTTCGTCGTCCACCATGATCACCATCTTGCCTGCCCTGATGTCTTCGATAGCCTCATCTATGGTGTTGAAGCGGTACTCTCCCATTTCTTGGCTCCTCTTTTTGATGGGAGTTAAATATAACCGCCTCTCGGGGATGTCAACTGAAGGTCCTTTTCCCGTCCTTGCTCCGGCGGGATCTAAGGTATATCCTCTTCCAAAAACGCCTGGAGGTATGAGTATGAACAGAAGGTGGGTGACGGGATTGGTCATCCTCTTGATTTTCTCTTTCTCCATGCCTGTCTATGGTCTCAAGGTGCTGCAGGGGAGGGACTTCTACGACTATGTGGAGGTGAGAAAAGACAGGGTAGTGGCCCCGCCGGGTAAGAGCGTCCACTGGGTGCTGGTATGGAACCACAGGCAGTACAACGCCACCATCTTCGACATTCCCACTACCCTGGACTGCCAGGGCGCCACCGTTTATCTAGAGCCCCAGCCAAACTTCTACAAAGGGAGCGATGGTTGGAGGCTCTTCATGAAGCGCAAGGGGTACATCAAGGTGGTGGTGGAGAACCCTGGAGTCCAGGGGCAGTGCTTGGTGGAGATTCCCTGCCGAAGTTATGATGGCAGGCTGAGGGACGTTATGCCCATCAGGATCGTCCTTTTGAAGGGAGAATAGTGAAGGACTCTGTGTCTATCGTGGGCCTGGGCAGGGTGGGTACGGCCCTGGCCGTGGCCTTGCAGGAAAAGGGATACGTTCTGAAGAGTCTGATAGATCTGGATGCCTCCGCCCTTGAACGGGCCCGGTCCTTGCTGGGGGAAGTGCCGGTCTCTTCTTCCCTGGAGGATATAGCCCCTGCTCAGGCGGTTCTTATCACTGTGAGGGACGACTCCATCTCTCCTGTAGCCTCCCATTTGCGCCGTAACCTTCCCCAGACCCTTCTGGTCCACACCAGTGGTCTCCATCCCTCTCTCCTTTTGGGAGAGGGGCCCAGGCTGGCCATGCATCCTCTCCAGAGCTTTGCTCATGTGAAAGAGGCCCTGGAAAATCTTTCCTCTTCCCTATTTTCACTGGAAGGGGATGCTCTGGGTCTGGAATGGGGCATGAGGGTGGTGGAGGACCTGGGTGGCAGGTGGATGGTCCTGGAGGCTGCCCAGAAGCCCCTTTACCATCTGGCTGCCTGCATAGCCTCCAACTACCTCATAACCCTCCTCCATGAGGCCCTGAAGGCCATGGAGGGGGCCGGCTTGAGGAGGGAGGAGGTGCTGCCCGGTCTCTTGGCACTTATGAAGGGTACCCTGAGGAATGCAGAGAATCTAGGGGTGCCCCGGGCCTTGACGGGGCCCATGGTGAGGGGGGATGTGGGCACGGTAAAGAGTCACCTGCTGGCCCTGGAAGGTTGGGAAGATCTGGGCACTTTCTACCGCTTCATGGGAACCAGGACCCTGGATATGATCAAGGAAGGGGCGTTGCCTACTCCCACTGACGCCCTGGAGGCTATGGCAGAACTCCTCAACAGGGGGAGTAGCCGCAGTGGGGGCAGGTGATACACCCCTCTCCCGGGACGAGAAGATGGCCGCACTCGGGACATAGTCCCCCGTGGCCCCTGGGGCCTCTTTCCTGCCACCCTTGGGTGAGTTTTAAATGCCTTATAATGGCCTTGGCAATGGCATCGGGGCAGGAGAGGATCTGTTCCCCTTGGTCCCAGGAGGGCAGGGGACATCGAATGCCCTGGAGCTGTTTTAGTAGAGCTTCCACGGCGATTCCAGATCTAAGGGCCAGGGATATGAGGCGGCTGGTGGCCTCAAGTTGGGAGGCGGCGCAGCCCCCCGTTTTACCCATCTGAGAGAATACTTCGCATAGACCGTGACGGTCCTCGTTTATGGTGATATAGAGGTTGCCGCAGCCCGTCTTCATCTTCCAGGTGGCCCCCCGGGTCACCTGGGGGCGGGGGCGGGGCTTCAACACCTCTTCTTCCCTTCCCACGGTGATCACCTGCTCCCGGCTCCGATCTCTGAAGACGGTGATCCCCTTGCATCCCAGTTGATAGGCCAGGAGATAGATCTCCTCCACGTCCTGGGGGGTGGCGTCGTGGGGGAGGTTTACAGTCTTGGATACGGCGTTGTCGGTGAAGACCTGAAAGGCCGCCTGCATCTCCACGTGGTCCCGGGGGGGGATTTCATAGGCGGTGGCCAGGACCTTCTTGAGATGGGGGTCCAGATCCAGATTTTGAACCCTTCCCTCTTCCAAAATCCTTTTCCAGGTTTCAGGGTCCACCTGGTCCAGTACCTCCCGAATCAGGGGATGGACGTACTCCACCGCTTCATCCAACAAGCGGCGCTTGTAGGCCAGGGCGAAAAGGGGCTCAATACCGCTGGACACTCCGGCAATTAGGCTGATGGTGCCGGTGGGGGCCAGAGTGGTGGTGGTGGCGTTTCTTATACCCTTCTCCTTGATCTCCCTCTCCAGAGCCTCCCAGTCCAGATGGGGGGCTTCGTGGCCGTGGAGCGCCCTGGCCAGGCCTTCTCTGGCATAGAGGCTTTCGGTGAAGGCGGGAAAGGGTCCCCTCTCCCGGGCCAAAGCGGCAGAGGCCTTTTTGGAGTGGAACTGGATGAAAGCCATGATCTTTTTAGCCAGTTCCCTGGCCTGGGGGCTGGCGTAGGGGATGCCAAGCTTTATGAGGAGGTCGGCAAACCCCATGACTCCCAGCCCCACCTTTCTGGTGAGCATGGTCTTCTCTCTTATGGCCTCCAGGGGGTGATGGTTCACTTCTATCACGTTGTCCAGGAATCTCACCCCCTTCTCTACCGTCTCCCGGAGGAGGTCCCAGTGGATACCCCCGTCTTCTACCATGGCCGACAGGTTCACGGACCCCAGGACACAGCTCTCGTGGGGGAGGAGGGGCTGTTCTCCGCAGGGATTGGTGCTCTCTATGAGGCCCAGACCGGGGGTAGGGTTCTCCCTGTTGACCGTATCCAGAAAGAGGAGTCCGGGGTCTCCCCCCTTCCAGGCCATGCGGCAGATCAGGGAGAAGAGTTCCTGGGCTGGAAGGGTTTTCGTGGTCTTGCCGCTTCTCGGGTTCACCAGGGGCCAGTCCCGCCCCTCTTGAAGGGCCTCCATAAAGGAGTCGGACACGGCTACCGAGAGGTTGAAGTTGGTGAGGTGTCCCGGCCTCTCTTTGGCCAGGATGAAGTCCAGGACGTCGGGATGGGATACAGCTAGAACGGCCATATTGGCTCCCCTGCGCTTTCCACCCTGTTTGATCTCTTCTGTGGCAGCATCGAAGACCTTGATGAAGGAGAGGGGTCCACTGGAGACTCCGGCCGTGGATCTAACCATGTCTCCCCGGGGCCGAAGCCTGGAAAAGGAGAACCCCGTGCCTCCTCCGCTCTTGTGGATGATGGCCGCCTCTTTCAGGGCCTGAAAGATGGACTCCATGGAGTCTTCTATGGGGAGTACGAAGCAGGCAGCCAGTTGCCCCAGGGGAGTGCCGGCGTTCATAAGGCAGGGGCTGTTGGGGAGGAAATGGAGGTGGGCCATCATGTGGTAGAACTCTTCCTCCCACTTCTTCGCATCCCCGTGGGACCCTCCGAAGAGGGTTTCAGCCTGGGCTATGGCCCTGGCCACCCTTCGAAAGAGGTCCTCCGGCGACTCTTTGGGGTGTCCCTCTTGGTCTTTGAGGAGGTAACGCCTCTCCAGGATTTTTAAGGCCTGGTGGGTGAGATTCATGTCTCCCTCCCTTTTATCTCCCTTTTTCATAAAGGGCCCTTTTCTTCAATATGCAAGGGAGGGATGGGGACGGATCTCTGTATGATCCGTCCCCCTGGGAAGGGTGGTGGGTTACTCTTCCACCTGGACGGTGATCTGTTTGGGCTTCACCTCGTCCTTCTTGGGCAGGACAAGGGTGAGGATGCCGTTCTTGAGGGTGGCTTTTATCTTTTCCCTATCCACGGTCTGAGGAAGGGAGAAAGTCCTCTGGAAGGTGCCGTAGACCCTTTCGGCCCTCAGGAAGTTCTCCGTCTTGGTATCCCTCTCCACTTTCTTCTCCCCTTTGAGGACGAGGGAGTCGTCTTCTACCTTGATCTCCAGGTCTTTTTGGTCCACACCTGGAAGCTCGGCCTTCAGGATGATCTGGTCTTCCGTTTCGTAGATGTCTACTGGAGGATACCAGGACGCCCTGCTCCACTCTTCCTTCTCCCTGCCCAGCAGGTCTTCAAAGATCCTGTCCATCTGGCTGCGCAATAAGTTCAACTCCCTAAAGGGATCCCATCTCACGATAGCCATGATCCACCTCCCGGGTCACTTTTTCTGTCATATATAAATATACTTTAGCTGATCATTGTCAAGATATCTAATAAGAACATAGTCAAAATAGGAGGGGCCTTGGGGCAGGATTGACAGGCTGCCTTCGGGAATCTTATCATCGCCACCGGCAGAAGGAGGGGCCCTGGAAGGTTTTCCGGGGTTGTGGGGAGGATGATAGTAGCCGTCATTCCAGCGAGATTCGGTTCTACCCGATTTCCGGGCAAGCCTCTGGTGTCCATCTGCGGTCTGCCCATGATCCAGCATGTCTATGAGAGGGTAGCCCAGGCTCCGGGAGTGGACAGGGTGGTGGTGGCCACAGATGACGACAGGATTCTTGAGGTGGTGAGGGGATTTGGAGGAGATGTTCTTCTCACTTCCCCTTGCTGTCCTTCAGGAACCGATCGGGTGGCTGAGGTGGCCAAAGTGTTGGATGCTCGGGCCTTCATAAATGTCCAGGGTGATGAACCCCTCATTCATCCCCAGGCCGTTTCCCTGGTGGCCCAGGCCCTGAAAGAGGGTGAGGAGATGGTCACCCTCAAGACCCCCATAGAGTCCCAGGAGGAGCTGAAGAGTCCTCATGTGGTGAAAGTGGTGACTGATGGCGAAGGGTACGCCCTCTATTTTTCCAGGGCTCCCATACCCTACCCCAGAGGGGGTTGGGGAAATGTGGATCTCAAAGGCTACTTTAAGCACGTGGGTGTTTACGGGTACACCAGGGAAACCCTTCTCAATCTGGCCTCCTGGCCTCCCAGTTTTTTAGAGACCTTGGAGGGATTGGAGCAGCTGAGAGCTTTGGAGAGGGGAATTAAGATAAGGGTGTTGGAGACCGGTTACCGGGCGATAGGGGTGGATGTCCCTCAGGACGTGGCCCGGGTAGAAGCCATCTTGAAAGGGGAGGAGCGGTGAATACCAAGTTCATATTTGTCACGGGTGGGGTTTTGTCGTCCCTGGGTAAGGGTATAGCCTCGGCTTCTATAGGGGCTCTGCTGGAGGCTAGGGGGTTCAGGGTCACTTTTTTGAAGTTTGATCCTTACATTAACGTAGACCCGGGGACCATGAACCCTTTCCAGCACGGGGAGGTTTATGTGACCGAGGACGGGGCGGAGACGGATTTGGACCTGGGTCACTATGAAAGGTTCACCCAGGTGAAGCTCACCAGGGACAACAACGTGACCACGGGCCGCATTTACTACTCGGTCATCACCAAGGAGAGACGGGGAGAGTTTCTGGGGGGTACCGTTCAGGTGATTCCCCACATCACCAACGAGATCAAGGATTCTATTAGGCGTGTGGCTAAAGACGTGGACGTGGTCATTGTGGAAGTGGGGGGTACCGTGGGAGACATCGAGAGCCTCCCCTTCCTGGAGGCCATTCGTCAGTTCGGTCTGGAGGAGGGTAGGGAGAACGTCCTTTACGTACACCTCACCCTGGTCCCTTACATAGAGACGGCGGGAGAGTTGAAGACCAAACCCACTCAGCACAGCGTAAAGGAGCTGAGGGCCATTGGTATCCAGCCCGATGTCATCCTGTGTAGGACCAACCGGTTCCTCCCTAGAGAGATAAAGGCCAAGATCTCCCTGTTCTGCAACGTGGAGGAAAGGGCCGTCATCACTGCCAAGGACGTGGATGTGGTTTACGAGATTCCCCTGGTTTTTCACAGGGAGGCCCTGGGAGACATTATAACGGAGAAGCTGGGACTCCCCCAGCGCCAAGTGGATCTGGAGGTCTGGGAAGAGGTGGTCTCCAGGATGAGGGAGACCAAGGGAGAGGTGGAGATAGGCATAGTGGGCAAATATGCCAATCTGAGGGATTCTTACAAGAGTCTGGTGGAGGCCCTTCATCACGGGGGGCTTCACCATAATTTGAGGGTGAAGATCCGGTGGGTGGACGCCGAGGAGGTGGAGAGGGAAGGGCCAGCCTTGTTGGAGGGTCTGGATGGAATGATAGTTCCCGGAGGCTTTGGCTCAAGGGGGATAGAAGGAAAGATCAATGCCATCACCTATGCCCGGGAGGAGGGTATCCCCTTTTTGGGGATATGTCTGGGGATGCAGTGCGCCGTGGTAGAGTTTGCCAGGCATGTATGCGGTTTGTCGGAGGCCAACAGCACCGAATTCAACTCTCACACCCCTTATCCCGTCATCCACCTCTCCCCGGAACAGGAGGGGGTGGTGGACAAGGGAGGTACCATGAGATTGGGAGCCTACCCCTGCCTTCTTAGAAAGGACACTCTCTCTTTCCAGGCCTATGGGGTGGAGGAAATCGTGGAGCGCCACCGCCATAGGTATGAGTTTAACAATGAGTACAGAGAGATGTTCAAAGAGAGGGGTATGGTGGTGGCGGGAGTGTACCCCAAAAGGGACTTGGTGGAGATTGTGGAGGTGAAGGATCACCCCTGGTTCGTGGGGGTCCAGTTTCATCCCGAGTTTAAGTCCAAACCTTTCAGACCCCATCCCCTTTTTAGAGAGCTGGTGGATAGGGCGTGGGAGAGGAGGAGGACCTATGGCAAGGAGGGTTAGGATAGGGGACGTGGTGATAGGGTCCGGCGTGCCTTTGGCCTTCATTGCGGGTCCCTGCGTCATTGAGACCCAGGATCTTCTCTTCAGGATAGCTGAGGCTTTAGTGAAGATCAGGGAAGACCTGGGCATCCCCGTAGTCTTCAAAGCCTCTTACGACAAGGCCAACAGGACTTCCCTTCGGTCCTTTAGGGGACCTGGTCTCCTCATGGGCTTGGAGATGCTGGCCAAGGTGAGGGAGAGGTTCGGCCTGCCCCTTTTGTCCGACGTCCATAAGGAGAGTGAAGTGGAGGCTGCTGCTGAGGTGCTGGACGCTATTCAGATACCGGCCTTCCTTTGCAGGCAGACGGATCTGCTCCTGGCTGCGGCGGAGACCAACAAGCCAATAAACGTGAAGAAGGGGCAGTTCATGGCACCCTGGGATATGGTCCACGTGGTGGAGAAGATCCTTTCTACGGGTAACGGAAAGGTACTGCTGACGGAGAGGGGGGTTTCTTTTGGTTACAACAACCTGGTGGTGGACTTCCGTTCCCTCCCTATCATGGCGTCTCTGGGCTATCCCGTGGTTTTCGATGCTACCCATGCCGTTCAACTTCCCGGAGGGGGCAGGGGAGCGTCTTCCGGTCAGAGGGAATTTGTGGAACCTCTGGCCAGGGCGGCGGTGGCTGTGGGATGCCATGCCCTGTTTATGGAGGTTCATCCAGACCCGGATAGGGCCCTCTCCGACGGACCCAATATGGTGCCGTTGGAGGGGCTTTCTTCCATGCTGGGGCGACTCCTCAAGGTGGCAGAGGCGGTGAGAGATGAGTGAGGACAAGATCCTGCAAGTGGCCCGGAGAGTCATCTCCATAGAGGGCGAGGCTGTCCAGGCCCTGCTGAACCGCATTGACAGCTCTTTCGTGGAGGCGGTGAAGCTCCTTTATTACTGCAGGGGACGGGTGGTGGTGACGGGTATGGGCAAGTCGGGCATCATAGGGCGTAAGATATCGGCCACCATGGCTAGCACGGGTACCCCATCCATCTTTCTCCATCCCGCCGAAGGGAGCCATGGGGATCTGGGCATGGTGGTGAAAGGTGATGTGGTGTTGGCCATCTCCTATAGTGGAGAGACCCCTGAGATTCTCTCCCTCCTTCCCGTCATAAAGCGCCTGGCCCTTCCCCTGGTTTCCCTGACGGGTAACCTGGCCTCTACCCTGGCAAGGAAGAGTGACGTGGTATTGGACGTTTCTGTCTCCAAGGAGGCCTCTTCTCTGGAAATGGCCCCTACGGCCAGTACCACGGCTGCTTTGGCCATGGGAGATGCCTTGGCTGTCGCCCTTTTAGAGATGCGGGGCTTTTCTGAAGAGGACTTTGCCCTCCTCCATCCCGGGGGCACCATTGGTAAAAAGCTTCTCCTCAGGGTGGAAGACCTGATGCACACGGGGGAGGAGTTGCCCGTGGTCTCTGTGGATACCCCTATGAAGGACGTAATTCTGGAGATCTCTTCCAAGAGACTGGGCATAACCACAGTTGTGGACGGAGATGGTCTGTTGAAGGGAGTTATTACGGATGGTGATCTAAGGAGAATTCTTGAGAGGTATGGCCAGTCTTTCTTTGAACTTAAAGCAGGGGAAGTGATGACTAAGAATCCAAAAACGATAGATGAGGATGCTCTAGCAGCTAAGGCTCTGCAAAGAATGGAGTTATATTCCATTACTGCTCTGGTGGTGCCCGATGAGGGGGGAAGACCCTTGGGGATCATTCATCTCCACGACCTCCTTAAAGTGGGAATAGTTTAAAACACTAGCTCACATAAACGCTACGCTTTTTATCCTACCTTTTCCGCCTTTTGGTTCCCTCTAGTTTGCCGCAAAGGCTCTAATACTAGTTGTTATTACCTATTGCCTTGGTTTTATAATTAACCATTGATAAAAACCAAGTTTTATACTTAAACTTATAGTAACTCTGGGGGAAACGGTCTTGGCTTTTCCGCAAACTTAGTTTTAAGATGCACTTCCCCAAGAAAGGAGGTGAGGAGATGATGGTGAGAGGACCACCCTGTAGGGCTATATAGTTAGTAGGGCCAGTATGTTAGGGTATGTGACTAGGGTTTAGGATTAGAAACTTGGATTTTAAAAAACCCAGGAACTAAAAAATTTAAGGAGGTAAGCAATGATAAGGATGGACGTTCGTCACGAGGTGAACATACCTGTAGAGATCACAACCAAAGAAATAAGGGGTAGGTCTTTCAAGGCCATGTTGAGAGACTTTGATCTCTACGGAGCCGAACTTAAGGACAGACTGGATATTCCTGATAATTTCCATGCTGATGTGAAGGTTGTTCTACCTGATGGCGCCATAATGGTGGAAAGCAGGGTAGATGTGAAGGAGAACGGTGAAATGAGACTTAAGTTTTTGAATATGGAGCCGGAAGCAAGAAGGAGGTTATGGAACCATCTGAAGAAGAAGGTAGAGGAAACCGGATGTTGCCCCTACTGTAAATCTAGTCTGAGGCCGAGACAGGAAAGGTGCGGAACATGCGGCTTGTTCGTAGATGTGGAGAATGAGCGCTATTTGGAGATAAGCCATAATGACCTGATTTCTCTCAGGGTAGTAATGTTGGAAGAAGCCGTTGATTTGTTCAATAGGGAAATGGACGAGATAGAAAGGTTCTATGCTTCCAGGAGAGGAGACGAGAGAGAATTGGTGAAGGAGGTGACAGCTGCAATCCACAGGGTGTGCGATGTGTGCAGAGACTTAGAAGATATTGCCGGAGTTAGATCTGATCTAGTGAAACAAAAGCAGAAATGGTTGAGAAAGAAGACTGATCCACATTTCTCCATGAGCTATTTCTGCAACCATGCTAGAACATGGCCTAGAGGTTATCCTGGAGACTTTGAAATCCTGGAAGGTATTTACAGAAATGTGCCTCTTTCCTCGGGCATGGGCTACTTGCTGGATCTCTTTTTCTTAAACACGACACTTGCGGTAGCTGTGAAGGAGAGGCTTGCTACTCTTAGAGAGATGCTGAGAGGTGAATTGGTGAAAAGGGACAGGCCGAGTGTATTGGATATAGCCTGCGGATCTTGTAGAGAGGTTTTCGAGCTTACTCCTGAAATAGGAGCTTCAGGGGCTGAGTTTACCTGCCTAGACTTCGATTCAGATTCTCTTAGCTTCTCGAGTGATAGGCTCTCTTATACTATGATCCATGGCCAGATATCTTTTAGGAAGTATAATGCTATCAGAATGGTGAATCATGAAAGAAACGTGAGAGAGTTCGGATATCAAGATATCGTTTACAGCACGGGGTTGTTTGATTACCTCACTGACGATGTTCTGGTGAAAATGATAAGAGCTCTGTATGATTTGACCAACCCAGGTGGAAAGATGATATCTTCGTTTAAGGACTGCAACATGTACAAGACTCAGATATATCACTGGTTCGCAGATTGGGATGCCTTCTATCAGAGAACAGAGAAAGATTGTCTACAGCTGTTTAAAGAGGCTGATATCCCCATGGATGAGTTGTCTATAGTGAGAGAGAGATCTGGAGTGATAATGTTTTTCGTTGTGGAAAAGAAGTGAGGTTCTGGCAGTAGGCTGAAGGTTTCTTTTCTTGGCCCGACGGAGTCGGGCCGATTTTTTTTATTTATCTTTACTTGTGTTACTGACGGGCTTGACTTAGCCAATGCTTGGTGTTATCGATGTAGTACCTCTAAGATAACGAGAGTAGACATGGCTGAAGAAAGTCTAAGTAAAGAAGTTTATATAAGGGAGCAGTTAACAGATCTTATAAGATCCTGGATAAGCTTTGCAATTCCTCTGGGGATATTTATCTATTTGTTTCTTGCAATTTTAGACTACGTTGTGACTCCTCGCTATTTCAAAGTTTTTCTTGCAGTAAGAGGTGCTATCTCTGGAATATTAGCACTGCTTTGGCTTTTAAATAATTTAAAGAGAAACAGAGTGCTCCAGTATGGCATAGTAATAATTGGTACCTTCTTATGCGCAGTAGCTATTGAGGTTATGATTGTCCTTCTTGGTGGAGGTTCTTCTAGTTACTATGCTGGACTGGGACTTCTGGTCATTTCTGTTCTAGGTTTCGTTCCTGTGGATATGTGGGTAGCTGCTATTGTAGTTATGGAGGTTTTTCTTGTTTATCTAGCTCCTATTCTTTTAACGCAAGAGATAACGAACCCCCCTTTATTTATTAGCAATCTTTTCTTTCTTACTTCCACTTTTATGGTGTCTCTTGCTTGGAGGTATTTGAACCAAAAGAAATTGCTTAGTGAGCTGAGTCTGCAATATGATCTTAATCGGGAAAGAGAAAAGTTAAGGCAATACTCCGATGAGTTGGAAAAATTGGTGGAGCAGCGCACCAAGGAGCTCAACAAATCCGAAAGGATGCTTAGGTCCATGTTTGACAATGCTAACGATGGCATCCTTATCATGGATTCCGAGGGAAGGATCGTAAATGCCAACAAGCGGGCCTGTGAGATATATGGCTTTTCCCGAGAGGCCCTTTTAGGTACAAGCATTCACCTCTTGGAAGCCGAAGCGGACAGGACCCTTTGGCAGAAGCGGATTAAGAGGCTTTTGGATGGAGAGTCCCTCCTGTTTGAGACCGTTCATTATAGGAAGGACGGGTCCAGCGTCATCCTCGAGGTGAGTGCCAATGCTGTCAGGATAGAAGATGGAGTCTTGATCCAGGCCTTCATAAGGGACATCACTGAAAAGAAGAAAATCCAGGAGCAGCTTCTCCACTCTCAGAAGATGGAGTCGGTGGTGGTCCTGGCTGGCGGGTTGGCCCACGACTTCAACAACATGCTCTCCATAATTCTGGGCTACACAGAGATGGCCCTGAACGATGATGACCTAGGCTTTGAGACCAGGCAAAAGCTGGCCAAAGTGGAGAAGTCTGCCAGATCCGCAGCCCAACTGGTGAGGAAGCTTCTCAGGTTTGCCCGCCGGGAGAAGAAGGGCGATCTCAGGCCCTTCGACTTGAACCAGGTGATCCAGGAGACTCTGGATCTGTTGAGCAGAAACCTGCCTGCCAACGTTAAAGTGAAAACCGAGCTTTGCGAAGAGATACCAATAGTTAAGGGAGATATCAGCGACATTGAACAGGTCATAATAAACCTTGTACTTAATGCTAAAGACGCCATGCCCGACGGAGGCGAGATCATTATACGGACCGAAGTCGGGGAGTTGCCGCCAGAGATCCTACAGGTGGAGAAGCTTAAGAAAGGCAGATACGTCCACTTGAGTGTTGCAGACACGGGAACAGGCATTCCTTCCGAAATCATCTCCCGGATCTTCGAGCCCTTTTTCACCACCAAAGGGAAGGGTATGGGCACAGGGCTGGGTCTGGCCATGGTGTATGGCATAGTGAAAGAGCACATGGGCCATATTCACGTGGAGAGTGACGAAGGGAAAGGGGCCACCTTCCATGTATACCTGCCTTTAATGGTAGAGGCTTCGCCCTTTGGCCAAGGCGCTTTATCAGAAAGGAGAAGCGGAGGCGAGAATATTTTGGTGGTAGACGATGATCCCATGGCCCTGGAGCTCATAAAAGAGGTGCTCCAGAGGAGAGGTTACAACGTCATCGCTACCGATAAGCCTTTGCTGGGGGTGAAACTCTTTAAAAACAACCTTAAAAAGATCGACTTGGTTATCACTGACTTGGCCATGCCTTTTATGAACGGCGAAAAGCTTCTTCAGACCATTAAAGACATGGAGCCTGGCGCCAAGTTCTTGGTGATAAGCGGTTTTTTGGAGGAGTACGGGGACCTGAAGGCCGATGGCATTTTGAGGAAACCCTTTGATCCCATAGATCTTTTGAGCATGGTGAGGGATATATTGGATTGACCGGGGTTTTTCTCATTTGGTCACCACCACCTCTATGCCTTTCTTTTTCCTGAGAACGTTCACTACCACGTCACCGTGGAACCTTCGCAGGGAGAGGTCTATGGAAGTGTCTTTGACCTTCAGTCCTTTGATGTGGACCTCCTCCAAAAAAGAGGGGAGGATGGGATGGCGGAGAAGCACCTGGTTATCATTTAGGGCAAGCCCCAGACAGGCCTGGAGGAGCATAAACACCGCTCCGGCGGCCCAGGCCTGGGGATTGCAGGCTACAGGGTAGGGGGTGGGCCCCTCTTTTGTCCTTTTGGGAAAGCCACAGAAGAGTTCTGGGAGGCGATTGAGCCGGAAATAGGTACTGGCCTCGAAGAGGCCCTTCAGGATCTTGATCAGGCCGTCTCTGAGTCCGTAGCGCCCGAGGCCAAAGGCTATTATGGCGTTGTCATGGGGCCAGACGGAGCCGTTGTGGTAAGAGAGGGGATTGTACATGACTTCTGTGGATGCCAGGGTCCTGATGCCCCAGCCCGAAAAGAGAGGGGTACTGAAAAGAGTTCTCAACATCTCTTTTGCATGTTCCAGGGAGGCAATGCCGGAGAAGAGGGTGTGACCGGCGTTGGAGGTCTTCACCCTGCAAGGCCTCTTTTCGCCGTCCAGGGCCAGAACGTAACTGCCCAGTTCCTTGTCCCAGAAAGTGTCGGTGAATCTTTTGGCCAGTTCTGCACCCTCTTCCTCCAGTTTCTGAGCCTTCTCTTTCATACCCATGGCCCTGGCCATCTCTGCGGCCAAAAGTTTGGCTTGATATACGTAGCCTTGGACCTCTACCAGGGCTATGGGAGGGCAGGCATGGGAGCCGTCTGAGTGCATGATGCTGTCGTGGGAGTCTTTCCAGCCTTTGTTTATCAAGCCGTTGGGGGAGGGGACGTACTCTACAAAACCATCGCGGTCTACGTCTCCGTACTGGTCAATCCATCGAAGGGCCATTTCGATGTGGGGCCATAGTTTTCTGACGAATTCCAGATCCCGGGTCCTTTGAAAATAGGCTCCTGCCAGAATGATGAAAAGGGGAGTGGCGTCTACACTGCCGTAGTATCTGCCAAAAGGCACTTCTCCCAGGGCGGCCATCTCTCCCTGGCGTATCTCGTGAATGATCTTGCCGGGCTCTGCGTCTTCTTCTGGGTTCTCCTCTCGTGCCTGGGTGGCGGCCAGGAATTCCAACACCCCCCTGGCTATGGCGGGATTTATCCATAAGCACTCTAGGGCGGTGATGATACCGTCTCTGCCGAACACTGTGCTGAACCAGGGAATACCGGCGTATGGATATAGCCCATAGGGGGTGTGGGTGAGCATCATGAATATATCGCTGTAGGATCGGTCCAACCATGAGTTGAAGGCCTCGTTGGAGGTGGTGATGAGACAGGTAGACTCTTTCAGCTCTCTTAAGAGTTCCCTGGTTTTCGACATGGCTTCTTTAAAGGAGATTCGTTTCTTCTCGTTACCTTCTCCCTCTCTGCATTCCACCGTGAGGAAGAGGGTGGCTCTCTCCCCGGGTTTTAGATGGATGTGGAATATGGCATGACCGGGGCCCACCTCCATGGGCTGGGGACTGAAGGAGAGGATGGTTCTCCGGGGAATGCCATCTAGACCCCTGTAGCCCAGGGCCACCTCGTTTCCTCTCACCATCTCCGGTAGGGGATTCCCCCGTCTTTTCCTTTGGGTTCCCCTCACCTCGAAGATGTCGGCAAAGTCGGCGCCGAAGAGGAAGGAGAAGGGGAGATGAACCTCCTGAAGGGAGAAATTCTCTATGGTGATCTCTTCATAATACCCATTGTCGAAGAGGAGCTTGCTCCGTTTAATGTGGAGCACTCCCCTGGGCAGGAATAATTCCTTTCCTAAGAAAATATCCGGGTTGGTCATGTCCACAGTGAGGACGAGATTGTCCTCCCTCACCGCTGAGCTGAGAAGGAAGGGTCTTGTGTCGCACAATACAAACTCCAGCCGGGAGAGGAAGCGGGTGCCGTGGTGGAAGATGCCTTCCTCTCCCAGCCCTTCCTTAATTATGTCTCCGTGCCGATTGAAGACGGCAAAAGTGTCCTCGCTCTTGAGGACCAGATAGTCCTCAAGAGAGCGGGGAACTGTGGCCAGTATGTAGTACCTGTATGGGTGTAGTACACACTCTCTGAGCATCACACGGCCTTGAGCAGTGGTTTCTTCTCTTCTATCAATTTCCTGTAGACCTTTGCATAGTCTCGAGCCATTCTGGATGCAGTGAATCGTTCTTCGAAGGTCCTCCTGCAGCCTAGCCGGCTGATTTCACCCACCTTTTCCACGGCTGCCACGGCCTCTTCCAGGCTTTCCACAATAAACCCTGTCCTTCCCGTGTCTATGACTTCCGGTACCGAGCCATTCTTCCACGCTATCACAGGGGTACCGCAGGCCATGGCTTCAATCATCACCAGGCCGAAGGGCTCCGGCCAGTCTATGGGGAACAAAAGGGCATAGGCTCCTCCCAAAAACCCGTCTTTTTCTTTTTCACCTATCTCTCCTATGAACTCTACCCATGGACTCTTGAGCATGGGCTCTATCACACATTCGAAATACTCCTTGTCGGCATTGTCCACCTTGGCCGCCATTAGGAGTTTCATTCCGGCCTTTTCTGCGATCTCTATGGCCCTGTCAGGCCTCTTTTCCGGAGATATTCTTCCCAGAAAGGCCAGATATTTTCCTGGTTCAGGGTGGAAAGTATAGAGATCCTCTGGCAGGCCATGGTAGACATTTCCCACCCAGTTGAGCCAGGGCAGGGGCCTTCTCTGGGCGTAGGAGATGGAGACTACGGGCATGTCCCTGAACTCCCAGTAGAGGGGTTTCTGATCTTCCATGTCTAGCCTGCCATGGAGGGTGGTAACGCAAGGGGTGGAGCACCTTCTGAACAGGGGATAGTGAATATAGTCGATGTTAAAGTGTATGACGTCAAAACCAGGGGCCCTTTTAAATACTTCCTCCACCATGAGAACATGATGGGCTATGGGGTCCTTGCAGTTGGCCAAACGCAAGCCTTGGGGGCATGGAGAGGCGAGTTGAGCCTGGGTCCTGGAATCCCCGCTGGCGAAAAGGGTTACATCATGACCCTGCCTCACCAACTCCTCTGTCAGATATGAGACCACCCTTTCAGTGCCGCCGTAGAGTTTTGGAGGTACACTCTCATAAAGGGGAGAAACCATAGCAATTCTCATGGCTGCTCCTCCTTCGTCTAGTGTTTTCGAACTGACGGGTAAGGGTGATTTCCTGTCCGTTCATAAAATTTTAGTCGGCAGTTCGGGGAAGGCAAGGGCGGAGGCGGCATCGCCGCCTCCGCCCTTGTTCAGAAGTTTGCCTGCATCCTGGTGCCGAGAACCCATACAGTGTCGGCGTTGTGGTTGCCATTGGGATTCCACACCGCCTGGAGATCGGGCGTGAACTCCAGTCTACCTTCGAAGAAAGAGAGTTTGTAGTAGACTTCCAGGTGGTACTCGTTTCCCATGTCCACTTCTCCGGGGTTTTTGTAATAATCGTAGTATACTTTTCGATAGATCTCTTTGGCCTTGTCATTCACCACGACCCCGCCAAAAGCCATACCCAGTACGTCGTTTTTCCGCCCCCAGTAGACGCCTTCTACTTGGAAGCCTAGGCTATAGGCCCCTTTGATGGGTACCGTGTCCAGCTCTTCGTCGCTGATGGAGCCTGCCACTACATCGTCGTCCATGATGCCGCCCCTCACAAACAGAGTGACGCCCTTGTGTATCTTCTGGTCAAAGGAGAAGCCCACGCCCCAGTTGGTGTTGTTATCGTCGACCTGAGACCAGTCTTTCTTTCCCTTGCCCACGTCTTCCAGGTCGTCTACATCTAGATGGTCTTTGGCGTTAACCCAGGCGTAGAAGCGGTAGTTGCCGGGGTAGCCTGCGAAGGTAGGTTTGAAGTCCAGCTCAAAGATGCCAAACCCGTCATCGAAGATGTCTTCCCAGTCGGAGTCGGCTTCTGCTACACCCAGGCTCACATCCAACCAGTTAACGGGACTCCATGTAATCCTGGCCCCCAGACCGTTGTCGTCGGGCCACTCCACGGCCAGGTTGTTGACAAAGCCCGAGGATAGGAACTGGGCTGTCTCGTCGTTGGCCACTTCGTTGGTGTCAAAATAGTTGGTGAGATCCACCTTCCCAAGGGTGAAGACCAGACTTCCTGCCTTGCCCAGATTCACTTCTTGCTCGTACCATGCCTCTGTCACCTCGGCTGCGGTGTTACCTGGTGCGTCATCATTGAATCCTGAAAGGGTGGGCACTTCTTCGTCCACTCCTTCACCATTGCCCCCTTCAATGAGAAGATAGGCTGCTCCCTTCTCCCAGATCCGGGCCGTGACCTCCAGATCGTAGGAGAAAGTAGCATCCTGAACGTCTCCTTCGTCGTGCTCCTTATTGTTGTTGTCATGGTTGTTGATAGTACCCTGGCCTACGAAGGTGGCATCGGCCCCTATGGAGATGTTGCCCAGGGCCTCTTCTATTTTTTTCAGGCGTTGGGCCTTCTCGCTGAGTTCTTCTTTAAGCTCCTTTGTTTCTTTCACAGAGGCCTTCAGTTCCCTTTGCTTTGTCTCCAACCCTCGAACTCTCCTCTCCAAAGCATCCACCTTGGTTTTTAGCTGCTGGATGGTTTGGATGAGTTGGTGAATCTCTTGGGAGCTCACCTCCGTGGCCCCTCCCCTGGCACTGAAAAGAAGACACCCTAGCAGAGCTACAATTACCCACACTTTCCTCATAGGTCCCTCCTGCCTCCTGGTTTTTAGTTGTTACAGAAATAGTCTTCCCACCTGGTATACCACCACAGCCAGAAACCAGCCTAGGAACAGGCTATAGCCCACAGAGAATGCTGTCCATTTCCAGGAGTTGGTTTCCCTCCTGATGACCCCTATGGTGGCGATGCAGGGGATGTAGACCAGGCTCATGACCATGAAGGCATAGGCTGTGAGAGGTGTGAACTGGTGGGCTATGACGGTTCCCAGTTTCTCTTCTCCAGTCCCATAGAGGGTGCCCAGGGTGCCTACCACTACCTCCTTTGCCAAAATCCCAAAGAAGAGGGCCACTGCTGCTTGCCAAAAGCCGAAGCCTGCAGGCTTCAAGATAGGAGCCAGAAAGGTGCCCATTCCTCCTATGATGCTCTGCTGACTGGCATACTCTACCCCCAGGGGCATACTGGCCAAGAACCATATAAGCACTACCGTGGCAAAGATTATGGTGCCTGCCTTTTTGACGAAGATGAGACTCCGCTGCCATGTGTTGAGAAGAACGCTCTTCCAGGTAGGCAGACGGTAGGGCGGGAGTTCCATGATAAGAGGGGCGGGTTCTCCTTTGAAGAATAAGGTTTTAAAGAGCCGGGCCAGGAGGATGGCCAGAACCACGCCGAGAAAATAGAGGGAAAAGATAACCGTACCCTGATGGGCGCTGAAGAGGGCTCCGGCAAAAAGTACGTAGATGGGCAGTCGGGCTGAGCAGGACATGAGGGGGTTAACCAGGATGGTGATGATGCGGTCCTTGGGATTTTCCAAGGTGCGGGTGGCCATGATGGCAGGAACGTTGCAGCCAAACCCCAGGACCATGGGGATGAAGGACTTGCCGTGGAGTCCCATGGCATGCATGAGTCTGTCCATAACAAAGGCACCCCGGGCCATGTAACCTGTCTCTTCCATAATGGAGATGGCCAGAAAGAGGAAGAAGATGTTGGGAAGAAAGACCAGCACAGAGCCCACGCCCCCGATTATACCGTTCTGGAGGAGGGAGGCCAGCCAAGGGGGTCCATGGACCAGGTGCACCAGGAGGGCCGCCTTCTCCCCCAGGAACCCGAAAAGTGCGTCGATATAGTCCAGGAAGAATCCCCCTACGCTGAAGGTGAGCTTGAAAGTGAGCCACATAAGGAACAGGAATATGGGCAACCCTAAAAATCGGTTTGTGACCACCTTGTCGATCTTGTCCGACATGGAGAGACGTTGCTCCAGGCTCCCCTTCCTTTTCACAAATTCGCTGACGAGGCCCTTGATATACCCGTATCTGGCCTCCACCAGAGCCGTTTCTAAATCGTATCCCAGCTCCGCTTCAAGATCTTCTTTCACCATGGTGAGGAGGGAGAGGATTCTCTCCTTTGCCGGACTATTTTGAACCCTGGCCAGATACTCTTCGTCTCCTTCCAATAGTTTCAGGGCCGTCCAACGAGTGTTATGGGGAGAAGAGGAGAGGGGAGGGTGGGGTTTCAGGATTTCTGATAACCTTTCTATGCCTTTCTCTATGGGTTCCGGGTAGGAGAAGGGGAATCCGGAGGTCTGATGCTCTTTTTCCAGTTCCCTGGCCAGGGTCTTTTTCAGTTCCTCGATACCCACTCTTTTGTTGGCTACGGTAGTCACTACAGGTACCCCAAGGGTCCTGGACAGACCCTCGACGTCTATCTCCAGTCCTTTGGCCCGGGCCTCGTCCATCATGTTCAGAATGAGAACCAGGCGGCTCACTCCCAATTCCATGAGCTGAAGGGGAAGATAGAGGTGCCTATCTAAGTTAGATGAATCTAACACAATGGCCACTAAAAAAGGCCTTTCTGTCAGAAGAAAGTCCCTGGCGATGCGTTCATCTATGGAACTGGCCGTCAAGCCATAGATGCCGGGAAGGTCCACCACGGTCACCTCTCTGTTCCCCAGGAGGACTTTACCCTCTTTCCTCTCGACAGTGACTCCGGGCCAGTTGCCTACTTTTTGCCTCGTTCCTGTGAGGGCATTGAAGACGGTGGTCTTGCCGGAGTTAGGGTTTCCTGCCAGTGCTATGACTTGCTTCTTATCCATTTACTGCCTCCTCTCCTTTTTGCCCATTTGCCGCAACCATGATCTTGTGAGCCATACCCCGCCCTATGCCTACCCGGCAGCCCTTCACCCTCACAATCACGGGACCCTTTTGGGCTGAGAGGACCGTTATCTCCTCTCCAGGATAGAGCCCCATAGATTCCAGGCGTTTTCTCACTCCCATCCCGCCGGCGATGTCTTTCACCACCACCTTCTCTCCGGGTTTGCACAGGGCCAGGGGCCACATTTCACTCCACCTCCACTTCAATGTTCTGGGCCTCTTCTCTCCTTAGAGATAGATGGAAGCCCTTCAGGGAGATCTCCATAGGGTCTCCCAAGGGTGCTACCTTCTCCACTCTCACCTGGGTCCCCGGTATGGCTCCCATAGTGAGTAGCCGTTTTTTCAGGACTTCTTCCCCTTTCACCCGTTTGATGACTCCTGTTTCTCCCACTTTCAGTTCGCTTAGGCTTTTCACTTTTTCACCTCCTCTGGGGCATTTGTCTAAGGCGCAGGGGGGTGGTTCTCCCCTCTCGGCGTATCTCTTGAAGTAGTGGAGCCATTTGGGGTCCTCCTCTGAATCGGGGAAAGACTCGACAAATTCCACAAACTTCACCAGTCTCGCCAGAGTCTTGGAGCTGATGTAATGCTCTATCTGGCAGGCATCTCTCTCTGCCGTGGTGGCCTCCACTCCCAAGATACGGTGGAGGAATCTGTAGATGGTCTGGTGGCGATGATATATATCTCTGGCCATGGCCAGTCCCCTGGGCGTGAGCTCCAGGTAGCCGTAGTGCTCGTGTTTTACCAGTCCTTTGCTCATGAGTCCCTTTACTGCGGCCACTACGCTGGGTTTTTTCACGCCGAGAAACTCTGCCACCTCCTTCACCCTGGCCTGACCCCTTTCCAGAGAGAGGACCAGAATGGCCTCTAGGTAGTCTTGAGCGCTGTGGGACAGGGCATCCATCTTCTCCCTCCCAGGATTGTTAGGTCTATCTAACAATCTTGTTGGGGGTTGTCAAGAGGGTGAGATAGGGGTACATTTTCCATCGTTTCGAATCTGACAGGAGAAGGTGGAGTGGCGGTCAGCGAGGAATTGATAAAAATTTTGGCGTGCCCCAAATGTAAAGGGGACCTGGAATACGTCAACGATTCCAGGGGCGAAGCTTTCATCTGCCGCCCCTGCTCCCTGGTTTACCTGGTGAAGGATGACATTCCTATCATGTTGATAGAAGAGGCTTTGCCGCTGGAAAAGTGGGAGGCCTCAAGGGACTCGTGAGACTTCTCCTTCCCTTGACAGGAGACAGAGGCAAGGTTATAGATTAGATTGGTTTTTTGTGGCTCTTTGACAACGGGATATGGGGGTAGAGTTAAAGGAAGTGGAGAGAGGGCTGGGGTTAGTAGATTGGCATGGAGGGTTTGATCCTGGCTCAGCGTGAACGCTGGC
>Ga0256830_1000437_pt1 | contig 34102 bp, 29 predicted proteins | sample 128326metaG_FD_190537 | JGI IMG/M metagenome (GOLD analysis project Ga0256830, IMG submission 190537) | Hydrothermal vent microbial communities from Lau Basin, Pacific Ocean - 128-326 | ecosystem: Environmental > Aquatic > Marine > Hydrothermal vents | place: Pacific Ocean: Lau Basin | collected...
AAACCCATGCGCTCATGGACTTGGTCGGGAAGATTCAGGCACGGGGCATCACCCCTTTTTTAATTGAACATAATATGCAGTTGGTTATGGGCATCTCGGATCAGATTGTTGTATTGGATCACGGGCTTAAAATCGCCCAAGGCCGCCCGGAAGAAATTCAAAAAGACGCGGCGGTTATTTCAGCCTATCTCGGTGCGACACGGGTATCATGATGTTGGTGATTGATGGACTGCATGCCGGGTACGGCGGCGTCAGCGTTTTGAAGGGGATCTCGCTTGAAATGAATCAGGGGGAAATCGTTGCCGTTATCGGTGCAAACGGGGCGGGAAAAACGACAAGCCTGATGGCGATTTCAGGTGTTGTGGCCAAACAATCCGGGAGGATTTTTTTTTGCGGAGAGGAGATTACAAATCTTGCATCTCATGAAGTGGTCGAGAAGGGCATTTCCCATGTGCCGGAAGGCCGCCGGATTTTTCCACGGCTTTCGGTGACCGAAAATCTGGAGATGGGCGCCTATCTTCGGAAAGATGCGAAAAAACGTGCGGAAGATCTCGAAGCGATCTTCGAACGTTTCCCCGTTTTAAAAACGCGTGCCGACCAAGGCGGCGGTACATTAAGCGGCGGAGAGCAGCAGATGTTGGCGATTGGACGCGCCTTGATGGCCCGGCCCAAACTTTTGCTTTTGGATGAGCCTTCTTTAGGGCTTGCACCCTTGATGGTTGAAAAGATTTTTGAGATGATACGCCAAATCAGTCAGCAGGGCACCACCATCCTTTTGGTCGAGCAAAATGCACACGCGGCGCTTGCGTTGGCCGACCGGGCGTATGTAATGGCAACCGGTCAAATTGTGTTGAGTGACCGTGCGGATGCCTTGTTGCGTCATGAAGAAGTGCAACGGGTTTATTTGGGCGGCGGGCTTTCTGCTTGACGCGATACGGAGACAGCCGGTTATTTTTTGAGGAGGGTCTATGAAAAGAACACCGTTGTATGAAGTCCATGTGGAGGCCGGGGCGAAGTTGGTTCCTTTTTCCGGTTGGGAAATGCCGCTGTCTTATTCCGGTGTGACGGATGAACACTCCGCCGTGCGCAATGCAGCGGGCCTCTTTGATGTGAGTCACATGGGTCGTTTCGAGTTCTCGGGTGTAGGAACAGAAGCCTTTTTGGATTACATGACCCCGGCGGCCTTAAAAAAAATGCCCCGCGGTGGTGCGCTTTATTCGATGCTTTTGAATGAGGCGGGCGGTATTATTGATGACATTTATCTTTATAAAAGAGGGGTCGATCGTTATCTCATGATTGTGAATGCGGCAAATCGCGCCAAGGCCTTGAAGTGGCTCACGAAACATCTGACGAAAGACGGCGTGATGCTGGAAGATGTCACGGAAGAGACTGCCCTGCTTGCTTTGCAGGGGCCGAAATCCCGGGATATTTTACAGCGCATTATGCCGTTTTCAAAAACGGAGATTGCCCTGCGTAAGTTTACCGAGGTTGAGCTTGTGCCGGTACGGGGAGCAAAAGTTCTCATTGCGCGAACGGGTTATACCGGAGAGAAGGGGTATGAGATGGTCATTCCGGCTGAGCATGCGATTGCCGTCTGGCAGGCACTCATGGAAGCAGGCCGTGAATTTATGCTGAAACCCGCCGGGCTGGGCGCGCGTGATACCTTGCGTCTTGAAATGGGTTATCCCTTGTATGGCCAGGAAATGGATGAAAATACCACGCCTGTCGAGGCTTCGCTTGTGCAGTTTGTGGATTTTGACAAGGATTTTATCGGCAAGGCGCCGCTGCTGGAGCAGAAAGCTAGGGGTGTGTCTCGTAAATTATTGGGATTTGAACTCATGGTGCGCGGCATTCCGCGGGCGGGGCACCTTATTTATTCCGATCAAAAGGAAGTAGGCAAAGTGACTTCCGGCAACTACGCGCCTTCATTGAAAAAAGGCATCGGCATGGGTTACGTGGATGTGGCCTACAGCGAACCCGGCAGTGAATTATTGGTTGATATTCGCGGCAAGGCCGCAGCCGCATTGGTTGTAAAAAAACCGTTTTACCGAAAGAAAAAATAAGGACGCTTGATGGAATATATCCCCAAAACCCCCGAAGAAGAAAAAGAGATGCTGGAGGCAATCGATGCCGCTTCTTTTGACGCCTTGCTCGAAATCCCTGCCGAATTTCGTTTGAATCGCGCGCTGGATCTTCCGGCGCCTCTTTCTCAAATGGCGCTTAAGCGGGAGATGTCGGCTTTAAGCCGAAAAAACCGGGACACGGCCACAACGCTTTCTTTTTTAGGAGGCGGCAGCTACGATCATTTTATCCCCGGCACGGTTGATCATGTGATCGGGCGTTCCGAATTTTACACCGCATATACGCCTTATCAGGCCGAGTTGAGCCAGGGGCTTTTGCAAACCATTTACGAATATCAAACCATGATTTGCCAGCTCACGGATATGGAGGTTTCCGGCGCTTCGCTTTATGACGGCGCATCGGCACTTGCCGAGGCGGCGTTGATGGCGATTCGTTTTACGAAACGGGGAAAAATCCTGGTTGCGAAATCCGTGCACCCGCATCACCGTGAAGTGATCAAGACCTATCTTTCCGGACTGCCGGGTGCCGTGGTGGAAGAAATTCCGCTTGAGGCCGGAACTTTGGAGATTCCGTCGCTTGAAGCCCGGATGGACGATACGGTTGCGGCGCTGTTGATGCAATATCCCAATTTTTACGGGCAGTTGGAAAATGCAGAAGCCCTTGAAGGCATTGTGCATGCCCAGGGCGGATTGTTGGTGATGGGCGTTGATCCCATTTCGCTTGGCGTACTCAAAACACCGGGGGAGTTTAATGCCGACATTGCCGTGGGAGAGGGTCAGGCGATGGGCAATCCCCAAAGCTTCGGTGGCCCCTACATGGGGTTTTTTGCGACGCGTAAAAAAATGATTCGTCAATTGCCGGGCCGAATTGTGGGGGCAACGACGGATGTCCGGGGCCGCGCGGGGTTTTGTCTTACCTTGCAAACCCGAGAGCAGCATATCAAGCGGGAACGGGCCACCTCAAATATTTGCACCAATCAAGCCTTAAATGCGCTGGCAGCCTCGGTTTATTTGGCGACAGTGGGGAAAAACGGTCTGAGAGCAGTCGCAAGCCTTTGCCTGGAAAAATCTCATGCGGCACAGGCGCGGATCACGGCGCTCCCCGGATTTTCGACACCCTTTGACGGGCCGTTTTTTAAGGAATTTGTCGTGAAAACGCCAAAAGCGGCGGCCGACATTCTGGATGATGTTTTGAAAGCGGATATTTTTGCAGGCATTGACCTGGGCATTTATGATCCGCAACTTGCGGATCATTTGCTCATCTGCGTGACCGAAAAACACGAAACCTCAGATCTTGACCGCTTGGTGGCGGCGCTTTCAAGTACGGTATAAGTCCCTCTGAATCCCAAGATGCCTGTGTAAATTGGACTTCTGCCCGCATATCCTGTATCTATCGCCGATGCGAATTTTCCCCGCTTTTGCCTCAAAATGCTGTGCCTGTTTTATCCGGATGTTTTGTTTAACGGTGCTTTTTGTTACAAATACGCAGGCCGCGCCGCCTATTGCCGTGGTTGCCACGCTTCCTGTTTTAAAAGATTTGGCCGAGGCCGTCGGCAAAGAACATGTCCGGGTTTCAAGCTTAATCTCGGGTTTGGAGAGCGAACACACCTACACCCCCAAGCCGAGCGATCTGATTACGATTCAAAAAGCGAAAGTCTTGTTTCAAATCGGTCTGGATTTGGAGCTTTGGGTGAGGCCGCTGATTCAAAATGCGGACCGGCCGGATTTACCCCTTATCACGACTTCCCGAGAGGTGAAGGTGATTGAGACGGGTGCGGCGGATGATCACGGGCACGGTGCGGCCAATCCGCACATCTGGCTTGATCCGCAGAATGTAAAGGTGATGATCGGCCATATCTTAAAAGGCTTGATTGCCGCCGACCCGGATCACCGACAGGATTATGAAAAAAACGCCTCAGACTATATTCGCGCCTTGGAAAACCTTGAGAAGGAGTTGAAAACAAAAGTCGGGCGATTGAAAGATAAAAAAATCATCACACATCATCCGGCCTGGCCCTATTTTGCGCAACGCTTCGGTTTCGATATTCGCAGCAATATTTTGATGCAGATCGGCAGTGCGCCCTCGGCGAAAAAATTGGGTGTGCTGATTCGACAAATCAAAGAAGAAGGAATCCGGGTGATTGTTTCGGAGCCGCAGTTGAATCAGAAGATTCCGAGTATCCTGGCCGAAGAAACGGGTGCGACGGTAGTGCCGCTTTCTCCCTTGACGGGGGCGATTTCCGGAACGGATCATTACTTGGATCTGATGCGTTACAATATCGAAACTCTCGCCGCAGCCTTGGAAAAGCCCTAGCGTTGCGTCAAGTGTGAAGTGACGCTTACAGGAAGCTGATGATGAATTTGAGATTGTTTAAATGACGGCGCAGCCGATTGTTCAGTTTTCGCAGGCGAGCTTTGCTTACAATGGTCACACTGCTCTTGAAGATTTGACGCTGGACTTACACGAAGGGGAGTTTGTCGGCGTAATCGGTCCGAACGGTTCCGGAAAGACGACCCTGCTTAAAGCCTTGTTGGGATTAATGCATCCTGTTTCCGGTGCGCTTCAGATTTTTGATTGCGCCTGCCAGGCCTTGCGCTGTGAACACCGGGCACGCATCGGTTATTTGCCGCAAAAAGAAAAGACCGACCCCAACTATCCGATTACGATCTGGGAGGTCGCCATGATGGGGCGCTACGGGTCTTTGGGTTTGATAAAGCGGCCTTCCAAAGCAGACCGTGAAATCGTGCTGGACGCACTGGATTCCGTTGATATGGCGGATTTAAAGGACCATCCTTTTGGTCATCTTTCGGGCGGAGAGCAGCAGCGTGTGCTGATCGCGCGTGCACTGGCGCAGCGGCCTGAAATTCTGTTGCTGGATGAACCCACAACAGGCATTGATGCGACAACACAGCGGCGCTTGGTTGAACTAATCTGCAAGGTGCATCAGGCCTACCGTTTGACGATTGTCTTGGTGACACACGATATTAATATGATTAGTAGCATTGCTGAAACAATTTTACTTCTAAAAACAAAACTTTATGCAAAAGGCCCGCCTGCTGAAATATTGACAAAGGACGTGCTTTCGCCCGTTTACGGCGAAGAAGTGATTATCGCAAAACGGGATCAAAAGCCCTATATCATCCTCAGCGACGAACATCATCATGCTTGAATTGCTTTCTTACGGTTTTATGCAGCGTGCCTTCATTGCCTCACTGCTCATCGGTCTGGTTTGCTCGACAATCGGGGTTTTTGCCGTTTTAAGGGGCATCACCTTTATCGGTGCGGGCACCGCACACGCGGCTTTTGCAGGGGTGACTCTGGCTTTTTTAACGGGGCTTCCGCCTTTTCTGATGGCGGTGATCAGCGGGCTTTCCATGGTGTGGGTGACGACTTACGTGCAGGAAAAAGGTAAGATGAAACCCGATGTCCCGATCGGCGTTTTTTATACCTTTACGATGGCGCTGGCGATTTTTTTTATCGGCTTGATGCAAGGGTATCGCCCGGAAGTGTTTGCCTATCTCTTCGGCAGCATTCTCTCCGTGACACAATCGGACCTCATCGTCATCTTGGTGCTTTCACTTGCCATCCTTCTTGTGCTCGCTCTTTTTTTTAAGGAATTTCATTTTATTTCTTTCGATCAGGAAATGGCCGAAGCCAGCGGCATCCCGGCAAAAAAGCTCAGTTTTTTGCTTTTGAATTTGATTGCTTTAGCGGTGGTGATTGCGTTGAAGGCCGTTGGGGCGATTTTGGTTTTTGCTTTGTTGGTCATTCCGGCCGCCGCAGCGCAGCAGTGGGCACACAACATGCGGTCGATGATGATCTATTCGGCCCTCATCGGTGTGGGAGCGTCCTGGACGGGTGTGCTGCTTTCTTACTGGTTTGATGTGCCTTCGGGGGCGACGATTGTGCTCTTGGCCTCCGCAGTCTTTTTATTCTCTGTGCTTTTTCCCGGGAAGCGTCAGGGTTTGCGGCGCTTCTGATTCAATCCGGATTGCCCTTTACCGCCTCACTGTTTTTTTATTCGGCCTCTGCCGACTTTTTTCTCACGCCGGGCCACACCGCTCTTAATGGCGGCTTCGGAGACCGCCTGTGCGACCACTTTGGCCACACGACGGTTGAAGACACCGGGAATGATGTAATCCTCGGAAAGCTCTTCTTCGCGGATCATCGAGGCGATGGCGATGGCTGCGGCCAAATCCATTGCTCCGTTGATTTCCGAGGCACGGACATCCAGCACGCCGCGGAAGATCCCGGGGAAAGCCAGGACGTTGTTGATTTGATTCGGATAGTCGGAGCGGCCCGTTGCCATGACGCGCGCAATATCCGCCGCGTCTTCCGGCATGATTTCCGGGGTCGGGTTGGCGAGCGCAAACACAATGGGGTCGCACGCCATATTCAGGATGCCTTTTCGGCTGAGCGCACTCGGTCCTGAGACGCCGATAAAAACATCGGCGTCTTGTAAGGCATCGTCCAAAGCCCCTTTTTCTTTTTCGAAATTGGTCATTTTTGCGTATTCCTGTTTCATCGGAATCATGCCCTTGCGTCTGCCGGTATAAATGATGCCTGTCCGGTCGCAGCCGATCAGGGTTTTCACGCCGTAATCGATTAAGATCTTGGTGATGGCGACCCCGGCGGCGCCGATGCCGTTGACAACAACCTTTAAGTCACCGACTTTTTTATGAACGACTTTTGCGGCATTGATCAGCGCAGCCAAGACGACGATGGCGGTACCGTGTTGGTCGTCATGAAAGACGGGGATTTTAAGGCGTTTTTTGAGTTGGGCTTCGATTTCAAAACAGCGCGGAGAAGAAATATCCTCCAGGTTTACAGCGCCAAAGCCGGGAGAAATGGCTTCGATGGTGTTGATGATTTCCTTTGTGTTTTGTGTCTTTAGGCAGATGGGATAGGCATCCACGCCGCCGAATTCTTTAAAAAGCATGGCTTTGCCTTCCATGACCGGCATGGCGGCCTCCGGTCCGATGTTGCCCAGCCCCAGTACTGCCGAACCGTCGGTTACAATCAAGACGCTGTTTTTTTTGATTGTGAGTGAAAAAGCTTTGTTTTTATCCTCATGAATTGCCATGCACACCCGCGCGACGCCGGGTGTGTAGGCGCGGGAAAGGTCGTCGCGTGTTTTTAAGGGGATTTTGTTTTTGAGTTCTATTTTCCCGCCCAAGTGCAGCAGAAAGGTGCGATCGGAGCGGTGTAGCAAGGTGACGCCGGAAAGCTTGTCGAGTGCGGCTTCGATTTCTTTGAGATGGGTTTCGTTCCGTGTTTTAAAGGTAAGATCACGCAAAATCATACCGTCTTCGGTATTGACGATGTCAATGGCGTCAATGTCTCCGCCCGCTTTGCCGACGGCGGAAGTAATTTTGCCGAGCATGCCGATTTTATTGGGAAATTTAAGCCGAAGTGTGACGCTCCGGCTTGCACTGAGTTGCTCCATTTGAGTCCTCGTCTCTTAAAAACGCGATGAAAAACGCCCTTCTTTTATGATAATGCCTTCCAAGGCTAACAATTTTTTCTTGATTTCGATACCTCCGGTATATCCACCCAGCGTCCCGTTTTGGCGCACAACCCGGTGGCAGGGAATAATGACGGGAATAGGATTTTTACCGCAGGCGTTTCCGATTGCGCGGCCTGCGCGCTCCAAGGCCATCTGTTCGCCGACCCATTGATAACTGCGCACGGTCCCGTACGGAATTTCGAGCAAGGTCCGCCAGACGCTTTGCTGGAAAGGGCTGCCTTCCAAAAAGGAAATCGGGCCGTCAAAGACAATTGCCTCTCCGGAGAAATAACGGACCAAGGGGCCACGCCATCGTGACATTTGGTTCAGTTTTTTTAAGGGGCGTCGGCCTGTTCTGCTTTCAATCTCGGTCAGGAGTAAGTCTTCGCTTTTTCCTCTAATGAGGTAAGAGAGTCCCGCCGGACCGGCGACGATCCAGAGCGGCCCCAGGGGCGATTCAAAATAGTCATAATAGAGTTCGGGCCGGGAGCCTGTTTTGTCCATCGGAGGATTGGTATTCCCTTTGGCCGGATTTTTTGTCCGTGATGAAAATGCATCCAAGCCAAGGATATCATATTGTTTAAAAAAGTCATCGATTTTACTGTGTGATGTCCCTAAAAATTTCGGGCTGCTTTCTGTTCGCACAGGGCTTAAATACGCTGAGGCCCGAATGGGCCGCGCGCTTCCGGCTTGTCATCCCTGTTTCCTTATAGTAATATCCCGCGATATTTGTGTGGCAGGTTTTTTAATGTTGGGAGGAAAAAAGAAGATGACTTATTTCAATTTATTTCTGGCCGTCTCGATCATGATGATGACGCTCATTCCGGAGGCTTCCGCAGAAGAAAAGAAGCTCGCGCCAGGATTGTACGCAATCTTTAATACTTCGCAGGGTAAAATCACGGTACAGCTTTTTGAAAAAGAATCACCCAAAACAGTGGCAAACTTTGTCGGTCTGGCGGAAGGGACAAAGGAATGGACGGATCCCAATTCCAAAGAAAAGGTCAAAAAACCCTTTTATAACGGCATCATTTTTCATCGTGTGATCCCGGGGTTTATGATTCAGGGCGGTGATCCGCTAGGTTCGGGCATTGGCGGACCCGGTTATCAGTTTGAGGATGAATTTGACTCGGACTTAAAGTTTGACCGGCCGGGCCGTTTGGCGATGGCAAACGCGGGACCGAATACAAACGGCAGCCAATTTTTTATCACGGAAGGTGCAACAACGCATCTGAATAATAAACACACGATCTTTGGCCAGGTTTATGACGGGCAGGACATTGTGCAAAAGATCGCCCGCGTGCCGCGTGACCGACGGGATCGGCCGAATACACCCGTGGTCATTGAGACGCTTGAGATTGTGCGCATCAAATAATCAAGTCCGTTTGATAAGTAGTATGGGTACGGCTTAATTGGGGAATTGATAGCCCTTTGTGACAACCACAATCCCTCCTTCCGAAACGGTAAACCTAAGTTTATCCAAGTTACGATTCCACCCGATATTCGCGCCGGGTGGAATCGTAACCCGTTTATCTACGATACAGCGCCGTAAACGCGCACCGGCGCCCACACGCACACCGTCAAACAAGATCGATCCTTCAACCAGTGCATGGGCTTCGACTCGGACGTTATGGGAAAGGATGGAACGGATCACTCGCGCGCCAATGATGACATCCCCGCCGGCGAGTGAAGCATTTTCGACAAAACCCACTTCCCCTGTCTTTGAAGGGACCATTCGTGCCGAAGGAAATTGCCCGTGATACGTGCGAATCAACCAGTCTTTTTGGTAAAGGTTGATCGGGGGCATTGGTTTGAGCAAATCCATATTTGCCTGATAATAGGCATCAATTGTCCCCACATCACGCCAATAAGCATCTTGTGTCACGCGACCGGATTTTCCGCCGAAAGGGTAGGCCCCGACCGTAATATTCGAACCCATCATGCTGGGAAATATATTTTTCCCGAAATCGTGTGCGGATGAGCTGACGCCGTGATCTTTTTGCACCACATCCAGCAGTGTTTCGGTATTAAAAACATAAATCCCCATCGAAGCCAATGCGTGTTCAGGCTTGTCCGGTATGGTGGGCGGATGTGCTTCTTTCTCATGAAAGCGCCGAATGAGGCTGCCTTCGTCAACTTCGACGACACCAAAAGACTTCGCCTCTTCAAGCGGTACGGGCATGCAGGCCACGGTTACATCACGTTTTTTGTTGATATGATCTTTGAGCATTTCGGCATAATCCATCCGGTAAATGTGATCTCCCGCCAGAATCAAGACTTGTTTGGCTTCGCTTCGTTGAATGAGAAAGCGATTTTGATAGATGGCATCTGCGGTCCCCACATACCAATCCTCCCCGGTCTGTTTCTGTGCCGGAATGGCCGTAATAAATTCATCAATTTCGGGATTAAAAATCGACCAGCCGTCCCGAAGGTGTTTATTGAGCGAATGCGACTTATATTGTGTCAGAATCATGATCTGACGCAGGCCGGAATGCAAACAGTTTGAAAGGGCGAAGTCGATGATGCGATAGATGCCGCCGAAAGGGACTGCCGGTTTCGCGCGTTCAGAGGTTAAAGGATGCAGGCGGGAACCGACGCCGCCTGCCAGAATGACCGTTAGGGTTTTGTCAGAAATTTCCACAAACCTTCTCCTGAAACGTAAGGGTTTCGGATATTGAATAGGGAATATATTAGGGGATGCGGTGCGACAAAGACAAGACCCCAAAATCAATCGCTGATTTTGGGAGACCTTAAGGCCGTTCCGCTTACTTGCAGGCGGGTTCCGGTATCGCTTTGAAATGATGCGCAACACCGGGTGTAAAACGGATATTCATCATGTCGAATTCACACAGGGCAATGTGTCGGAGCCCGTAGCCTTCCTGACCTTTTTTGCCGCCATGACCGTGTTTGTGTCCATCGGCTTTCATTGAGCTGTGAAAATCACATAGCCGTTTTTCCGCCTGCCAAACGCGCACCCTGTGTCATGATGCCGATACCTCCGGTTCTCCGAAGATTTCTCAGGATTCCAAGAGCGCAGTGGAACCTGTTTTGTAAAAAATGTGTCGTTCCCTGCTTTGATCGGATTTGCTATAATGCGGTCTTGATTTGGCCCAAATTACGCAAATAATCGGTCTGCCGACTTAGAAATGTGGGATAGCCTGCAGTGAGGCCTTACGGTTTTCGGTATCTATTGGAACACTAAGATATATCATTAATCACGGAGTAGATTAAATGACGGATGTAATACAAAAAGACACCCGCTTTTTCGCCCCGGTTTATCGGGAGGTTTCGCGTGAAGGCCTTAGGCTTCTCATTGACCCGGAGACCCCGCATTGGATGACAACCGATGTGCGCGGTGCGCGCATCATGCGCCTGCTCGACGGTCAGCGCGATTTTTCAGAAATTGTCCGGCACTATGCTCGTGCGGAAGATACGGATTGGAGTTTGGCATGGCTGCACTGCCACAGTTTTTTGCAAGACGCGCTGCGCAGAAATTTTATCTCCGAATCGCCCCGGCTTAAGGCACCCTATCCCGGCCGTGCCGAAACCCTGCGGCTTGATCATTTGACCGACTTATGGCTGCATGTGACGAATGCCTGCAACCTGGCCTGCGAACATTGTCTGGTGGATTCTTCCCCAAGCGGCGAGGCGGGAGGGGATACCGATTTTTGGCGACGCACGATTGACCAGGGCCTGGCTTTGGGGGTGACCCGTTTTTTTATCACGGGAGGAGAGCCTTTTTTGCGCGAGGATATTTTTGAAATTATCGACCACATTTTGTCTCCGCCGCATGGGGAAAAAACCGAATTGATGATTTTGACCAACGCCATGCTCTTCCGGGGCAAACACCTCAAACGCCTCACGACTTATGCGCCCGATGCCTTTCAACTTCAGATCAGTCTCGACGGACCTACAGCCGAAATCAACAACCCCATTCGGGGCAAGGGCAGCTTTGACGCAACCGTTCGCGGCATTAAAGAAGTGATCGGTCTCGGCTTTTCTCCCACCCTCACCACGGTCGTCAATCGCGCGAATATTGCGCACTTGCCTGAGATGGTGAAACTGGGCGCTTCCCTGGGCATCAAAAATATTCACCTTTTGTTAAGCCATCATCGCGGGCGGGCCGCAGGCACTGAAAGTCTTAAATCGCCCTCTGCTTCGGCATTACTGCATGCCTTTAAAACCGTTAAACGCTTGAGCAATGAAGCAGGGATGACTTTTGATAACGATGACGTGCTCTTGGGAAAATTGATGGGGCCTTCCGGTGTGAAAGGTGACCTTTCGAATGCGGGTTATGAATCACTTTGTGTTTATGCCGATGGGCAGGTTTATCCCTCCGCAGCCTTAGCCGGTATTCCGGCGCTTCGTATGGGGAATCCCGATGAAACCTCACTGGAAGCCATCTGGCGCAGTGCGGCCCTTGCGGAAGAAATGCGACAGTGCACGGTTCAAAAAAAGCGCAAGTGCAAAGATTGTTACCTGAAATATTTGTGCGGGGGCGGCGACATCGAACACACTTATCTTTACAGCGGTCAATTTATGGGGGAAGATCCTTTTTCAGAATTTTATGAACAGCGGATTTTGGACTTGCTCTTTGAATTGGCACAAAAAAAATCACGGCAAACCACTGCTTCGGGTTATGATCGGCCCGTGATTTTCTCGGCAATGGGTGAAGGGGCTGTTGTTGAAGACATCGTGCCGGGCGCGCCTGCCGTCGGGGGATTTGAGGTTTCACTCTCCCGCTCGGCCTGTGTCTTGTCGGTTGATTTGGATCACTCCCGCCGTGTCGTGAGTGATTTTTACGGGGATGCCGCAGATGTGCCGCAACCCGCCTTGTGCTGTCCCGATGTTTATTCCGATCACGACAGTGAACACATTCCGCAAGAAGTCATGGATATTTCTTACGGCTGTGGCAGTCCCGTGGGTCTTGCCGATGTTTCGGAGGGAGAAACGATGGTGGACTTGGGCTCCGGCGGCGGCATCGATTGTTTTATTGCAGCCAAGAAAGTCGGGCCGTCGGGAAAAGTTGTAGGCATCGATATGACGGATCAAATGCTGCGTAAAGCCCGGCGTGCGAAAGAAAAGGTGATAAAAAATCTGGGTTTTGAGAATGTGACGTTTAAAAAAGGGTATTTGGAAGATATCCCCCTGCCGGATCAGTTTGCGGATTTGATAACCTCAAATTGTGTCATCAATCTTTCCCCGGATAAAAAGCAGGTTTTTGTCGAAATCTGGCGCGTTTTGAAAGACTTCGGCCGTATTGTCGTTTCCGACACAATTTCAGAAAAGCCCGTGCCGGAAGGCATGCGTGCCAATCCGCGGCTCTGGGGCGAGTGTGTTTCCGGGGCCCTCACCGAAACGGAATACATCGCAAAGATGGAGCAAGCGGGATTTTATGGGCTCTCTATCTTAAAACGCAGCCTTTGGAAAGAAGTGGAGGGTTACCGTTTCTTTTCAGTCGTCATTCGAGGTTATAAATTTCAAAAAAAGGCGGCTTGCCGCTACATCGGGCAGGAGGCGACTTATTTAGGTCCAATGCAGGCCGTCATGGACGAAGAAGGCCACTTTTTTCCACGCGATCAAGCCGTTGCCGTCTGCACGGACACGGCGGAAAAATTGAAAAAACCACCCTACCAATCCGATTTTGTCGTGACTCAGGGCGATCAGGCCGGGGTGCGCAGCCCGCAGGACACGGACAATCCCTGTTGTGAACCCGAAGCGTGCTGTTAAGGCCCCTCCAATTCAAGGAAGCTCTGATTAAGTTCTGCAAAAAAGCCCGTCTCTGAAGGTTTCGGCGGCGGGTTTTTTTACTGCCTTCCGGTGGGTTTTATCCTGCTTGAATTCGTTTTTAAAGCTGTAAACGGGCCTTGCAGATCATCCGATTTCTGGTAAGCTTTTTCTTGATTGTCTTGATCCGGGAAGGATGATGTTATGGCGCAAATCGACACCTTGTTTAAAACATTAAAGGAAAAAGGCGGCTCGGATTTGCACCTTTCCCCTGATAATCCGCCGCTCATGCGGGCCGCAGGAGATTTGGTTCCGGTTTTGGAGCATGCGCTTGCGCGTGAGCAAATTAAAACCCTGCTCAAAGAGATCATGTCCGAGTCTCAGAATAAACAGTTTGAGAAAACGCGGGATCTGGATTTTGCCTATGAGGTGCCTGCCCTGGCCTCGCGCTTTCGGGCGAATATCTTCTATGGCCGCCTGGGCATCAGTGCCGTTTTTCGTCTGATTCCGACTACGATTTTAACGGTTGAGCAACTGGGACTTCCACCCGCCGTGCTGCGTTTTGCACAGCTCAAAAAAGGCCTGGTATTAGTGACCGGCGGGACGGGCAGCGGGAAATCGACCACACTGGCCGCCTTGATCGATCACATCAATAAAACACAAAAGGAGCATGTTCTTACGGTCGAAGACCCGATTGAGTTTGTTCATAAAAGTCAGAACAGTTTGATTAACCAGCGAGAGGTCGGACGGCATACGATTTCCTTTGCTTCCGCTTTGAAAGCGGCCTTACGTGAAGATCCCGATATTATTTTGGTCGGAGAGATGCGTGATCTGGAAACGATTGAGCTTGCCATTACGGCTGCGGAAACCGGACACCTTGTTTTTGGCACCTTACATACCAGCAGTGCCGCAAAGACGGTGGATCGCGTCATCAATGTTTTTCCCACAAATCAACAGGAGCAGATCCGTGCCATGCTTTCCGAATCCCTCAAGGGCGTTATTGCACAGCAACTCTTAAAAACCGTGGATGGGAAACGGGCGGCAGCCTTGGAAATTCTCTATGTTACTCACGCGGTGTCCAATTTGATTCGGGAGGGTAAAACCTTCCAAATCCCCTCGATCATTCAAACCGGGAAAAAAGAGGGCATGCAGCTTATGGATCAGGCTTTACAGGATTTGCTCACCCAAAAACGGGTTACGGTTGAAGAAGCGTATAAGTTTGCGGTCAACAAAGCACTCTTCCCCCTTCCCACTCAAGGAGGGGTTTCGCATGAATGACCGGAAAATCGAAAAAAAGATTCGCAAGGTTTTTTTTCTGCTGTCGGACCACAGCAAAATTGACGGCCATGTGTTTTTGAGCCTCTATGAAGTCACCCACTCCGGACCCCAAAATCTGGGCGATTTGCTGAATGGGGAGGACGAGTTTATTCCGCTTAAAACGGAAAAAGGCATTGTATTGCTTAACCGGACCCACATTGTGCAAGCCAGAATCGACTCGGAAGGGGAATCGGACGACATTATGAAAATGGGCAGCGGTTATTCGATTTGCGCAAAGATGGGCGTCGGCGAATCGGTTGAAGGCGATATCTTTATCTCGCTGCAAGACGGTCGTTTCGGTCGTGTAAAAGACTATGCGAACCTCCCCTTCACCTTCCTTCGCTTGTTTCAACCGAAGCATGTGGTGTACCTTAACCAACATTATATCATTTCCATTCATGACTAAAGGCCGCTCTGGCTAAATCCGTCCGTTTCCCCCCGTATTCGTCAATGGCGTTCTTGTTGTTCAAATCACATGTTTTAGCAGGCTGAGTGCATAAAATTCAGTCGGAAATATTGGTGGAGGAATAGATTTTATTCCGACAAAGCCTTATGGTATGATCAGTTTCAAATTTGTTTTCGGGGCGCCCGGATGAAGCACCTCACATCACTATTTTAGGAGGGATTATTTATGAAAAAAGTATTTCAAGACGCGGTTGAATTTCACCGGCATCTTTGCCTCGACATTGCCGTAGGCTATCGCGCCGCTGAAATTTTGGTTCGCGAAATGGGCGATGAGTTAAAAAACATGAAAGAGGTTGTCGCACTTGTGGGAAACCAAACCTGTGCCCTGGATGCCATTCAGGAGATTACCGGCTGCACCTTCGGCAAACGCAACCTTATTCTGACCGATGTGGGAAAACCCGTGTATATCCTGCAAAATACGAAGACCGGCAACAGCGTGCGCGCTTATTGCCATTATTGGGATACTTTTGACCACAGCGAATTTCGGGCACTGCGAAAGGCGGTGAAAAAAAACGAGGCGACAGCCGAACAAAAAGCAACTTTGGAACGACTCACAAAAGAGACGATCGACAAAATTTTGGCCGCCCCGGAATCAGAGCTGTTTCAGGTCTCCCGTCCCGTCTTGTCTGCCCCGAAGATATCGGGTAAATATCCGGCCGCCCCTTGTGAGGCCTGCGGAGAACATACGGATGAAGCCTTGTTGTCAGAAGGGGAAGACAAAAGACTCTGCAAGGAATGTTTGGCCCTGAAAGCTGCTTAAAGCACAAGGTAGATTGTGAAGACCCGCCGTTTACGCATTGGGGAAAAAGGCCCTGATTTTAATCTGCCCGGTGTGGATGGGCAGAACCACACCCTAAGTGGTTTCAGCGATAAAAAAATCGTGGTTGTGATTTTTACCTGCAATCATTGCCCTTATGCACAGGCCTACGAAGATCGTTTGATAAACATCCAACGCGATTTTTCAGACGAAGGCGTCGCCCTGATTGCAATTAATGCCAATGAAACCCGAAATTATCCCGAGGACGATTTTCCCAAGATGGTCCTGCGTGCAAAAGAAAAGGGTTTCAATTTTCCCTATCTGCGTGATGAGACGCAGGCCGTCGCCAATGCCTACGGTGCGCACTATACGCCGGAGATTTTTTTGTTGGATCAGGAACGAAGACTGAGATACACGGGCCGGATCGACGATCACTGGCAGGATGCCGAAGGCGCGCGCATCCACGATTTGCGGGAGGCCATTTCAGCCTTGCTTTCCGGAGCAACAATTCCGTCCTCCGAAACCTGTGCAATCGGTTGTACCATTAAATGGGCCGGAAGTTGAGTCTTCGGCCCGCCTTCCCTTGCAGATGATTTTCAGGATCAATTATGGCAGGAAACACATTCGGTCAAGTCTTCCGGCTGACCACCTTTGGTGAAAGTCACGGCATTGCATTGGGCGGCATTGTAGACGGCTGTCCCGCAGGGCTGCCGCTCTCCGCGCGCGATCTCCAGAAAGACCTGGATCGCCGACGGCCGGGGCAGAATCGCTACCAGACCCGGCGCAAAGAATCCGATACGGTTCAAATTCTTTCCGGCATGTTTGAAGGAAAGACGACCGGCACACCCATCGCCTTTATCATTCACAATGAAGATCAAAAATCCAGAGATTATGCAGGCATCAAAGATCTTTTTCGTCCGGGGCATGCCGATTACACCTATTTTAAAAAATATGGTCACCGGGATTACAGGGGCGGCGGCCGTGCCTCCGCCCGTGAAACGGTTGCGCGGGTTGCGGCAGGTGCGATTGCCCGGAAACTGCTTGCAGCGGAAGGGCTTGAGATTTTTGCATATGTGAGGCAAATCGGAGATGTGAAAATCTCAAAAATTGATCGGGCGCAGATTGAGCAAAATGAACTTTTTTGCCCCGATGCTGATGTGGTCGGCGAAATGGAAGCCGTGATACGCAAGACGCAGTCCGAACATGATTCCATTGGCGCCTGTGTGGAAGTTGTGGCCAAGGGTGTGCCCGCGGGCTTGGGTGAACCGGTTTTTGATAAACTGGATGCCGTTTTGGCCGCAGGCATGATGTCCGTCAATGCCGTCAAAGGGGTGGAAATCGGTGCGGGTTTTCAAGTCGTGACCATGAAAGGCAGTGAAAATTGCGATGCCATGACCCCTGAAGGCTTTTGTTCAAATCACGCCGGGGGCGTTTTAGGCGGGATTTCAAATGGCGGCGATCTTATCGTGCGCCTGGCACTTAAGCCCACGTCCTCAATATCAATCGCGCAAGATACGATTGATACCCTGGGTCGGCCCGCAAAAATTGTTACAAAGGGGCGTCATGATCCTTGCGTCGGCATTCGGGCCGTTCCCATCGCGGAGGCAATGATGGCGCTTATCCTGGCTGATTTTTTCCTTCGCAATCAGCTTTCTCGAATACGCCCCGCTTCGATATAAAAAGCACCCGGTAAAAGCAAGGTCATGTCTTTAACTGTGGTAATGTCGATAAAAAGGGCTGTTCATTTTTTTAGATAAATGCTAATATCCCGCTTAATCGGCTGTATCGGCGGAAAACTTCCGTTATTTTTAAAAACGCCAGCCAACGGGTTATTTTGTCATGAAAACCAAGAAACATACGTCTTCCGGCGGCGTTGTTTACAAAGTTGAAGACGAGCAACTCCGGGTCATCCTCATCTGTCATCATAATTTGAAAGGCAAGCTTATTTGGTGCCTGCCCAAAGGATCGATCGAAAAGGGGGAAACCCTGCCCGAAACGGCCTTGCGGGAAGTGCGTGAAGAAACCGGCACCCACGGGAAAATCCTGGAGAAAATCGGTCAAATCCAGTACTGGTTTTATTCACGCCAAGAAGAGATGAAAATTTTCAAAACCGTCCATTTTTATCTCTTGGAATATCTCAACGGCAATGTCTGCGATCATGACGGCGAAGTGGACGAGGCCCGCTGGGTGCCTCTGCAGAAAGGCTTGGACATGCTTACCCACAATAGCGAACGCTCCATTTTGGAAAAGGCCGGTCGCTATCTCTCGGCGCGTTTCGGCCGGGATGTTGACACGTCCTAACACAACTTCAAGCGGGTCTTCGCGGCTTCAGCCAAACCCTATCTTTTTTCTTTTTATCCCCTTCAAATCAGCCTGTTTTCGGTGTTGCCGCACGGCATGCGAAAGCCCGCCCTTGTTTGACAAGCAATCACTTATAAAATACACTTTTTACTGTGTTTAAAGATCTCATTTATAAGGAAAACAAGGTCTTCTCCACACCGCTCAAATCTTCCGAATCCATTGAAGCACTGCTGAGCAAAACCAAAGAAAAAGAAGACCTTAGCACTGCAATTGTCCTCATCGAGGGAAATGCGCCGACCAAGGCGCTTTTCATTCTTGAGAACAAATGCTATGCCGCTTATTGCCTTGATATGTTCGACTTTTCCCCGCTGATTTTTTCGGGCGGTTTGAAAGAAGCCTCCGGGTTTAAAGGCGAACTTCAGCTTTATCAGGTGAGTCCCGTTTTATTTAAATGTCTGCTTATTTTTGCTCAATATTTGCCGAGTGTTGTCGGCACAACGGCCCTTATTGATATTGAACGGATTTTGGCGCCGATCCACGAACAAAAAAAAGAAGCCGTCCTTGTTTTTAAAAAGAAATCGCAGGTTCAACTCTTTTATTTTATGAACGGCAAGGTTTGCGATACCTATTTTACAGGGCAAAACGAGATCCGTGCTTCACAGGATCTTAAAGCGCAGTTGATTGCCGCTGCCAAACAAGATCCTGAGATGCGGATCGAGCTTTTTGATGAAACAGAAATAAAAGCCGCACACGACAGAGAAAATGCGGAAGAGCGTATTGCGGAAGCCCCTGCAATGCCTGCGCAAAATGAAGACGCGGAGGGGGAAAATCAGGCCGCTGATGTTCAAGCCGGGCTTGATATCCCTGACCCGTCTTCTGAAACCGCAGAGGAAAATGCGCGCGGTGCGCTTCAGGATGGAAACGGGACTGAGGCCCCTTCTTTTGAAAAAGCCGAAGGGGAGAGACTCTTGTGTGTGAAGGTCCTTTCCGGTAGCCGGGCCGGCTTTTTGATTCGTTTTTCGCCGGATCCGGTTTCCCTGGGACGCGGAAACGTTGCCGTGCGCCTCAATGATCCGCAGGTTTCCCGTTTTCACGCGGAATTGGCCTGGGGGAAAGACGGGCTTTTTATCCGGGACAACCACAGTACAAACGGTATTTTAGTCAACGATGAAAAAGTCGATCAAAAAACACTCCGCCTCAATGATGTAATCCGCTTGGGTGATGTCCGCTTAAAGGTTGTGCGCGGATCATGAATCTCTCCAATTGGCAGCATGATCTGCTCCCGCCGCTGCTTTCCGTACTGGAACTGGCTCAAAACTATTTGCTGACCCTGTCCACAACAACCATCATCGCGTATCTCTTGTTGATCGGTTTGATTGTTTGGGGCTATTCCCTCTTCAAAAAATACCGGGTCATGCAATTTGAAAACTCCCACAGCATTTCCAGAGGCATTGAGCGTGCGGCCCGATCAGGAGACCCTCTCATGGCGGGAGAGCTTTATGAACAAGCTCAGGATTATCAGCAGGCAATTCAGGCCTACAAATCGGTGAGAGCCTTTCAGCAGGTCGGGCGTGTTTATGAGCATTTAAAACAGTGGGATGATGCCGCGCAGTTTTACAGTTTGTCCGGGGATTCTGAGAAGTCGGCCATCATGTATCAGCGCGGGGGAAATTATCTGGACGCCGCCGAATGCTACCTTTCCTGCAATAAAAACATCCTTGCCGCCGAAATGTACGAAAAGGGGCGGGAATATAAAAAGGCCGCCGCCCAGTATGAGAAGTTTGGGAAACAGTTGAAATCGGCCCATCTTTATAAACTTTCCGAGGATTACGAACGTGCGGCGGAAAAATACGAAGCCTATTTTTTAAAACAGAAAGTGGTTTCGACAAATCACTCTGTCGAAAAACAGCAACAAGTCAAGCAGGCGGCTTTTGAAAGCGGCACGCTCTATATGAAAATCAAACGTTTTCGAAAAGCCATGGAGATTTTTTCAGCCGCCGATTTTTCGGAACAAGCCGCGGAAGCTGCGGTGCATGCCGGTGAAATTGAGAAGGCGGCGCAATTTTACTTGGCGGCACACCTCTTCGAAAAGGCGGCGAAGATTTATGATGCCATGGGGGATGAAAAACAGGGCCACTGGATTATGGCAAAAAAATACCAGGAAGAAGGCGATTTTTTAGAGGCGGCCAAGGCCTTTGAACTGGGTGAAAGTTGGGTCGAAGCGGCTGAAATGTATGAGAAGTCTGGTTACACGACCGGCGCGGCGGATATGTACCAGCATGCCGGGGATTATCACCGCGCCGCAGACCTTTTTCTTTCAAACGGGAATCTTGAGGGCGCGGCCAAATCGCTTGAAAGAGGTGGGCGTTTGGAAGAAGCTGCGGAGCTTTATGTCAAGCTGAAAAAATTTGACCGTGCCGCGCAAATGCAGGAATTAATTGGCGATTATTACGCTGCGGCGCTTTTGCTGAAACAAGAAGGGGATGTGGATCGCTGTATCTCCTATCTGCAAAAGGTGAATCCGGACGCACCCGATTTTGTTTCTGCTTCCGGACTCTTGGGAGAGTTATTGCTTGAGCGCGGCATGGTTTCTGCGGCAAAAGACTGTTTCCAAAAAGTCATTGCCAAGAATCCCATCTCCGATAAAAATATCGAAATCTACTACCGTTTTGCCGCACTGCATGAATCGGAAAAAGAATTTAAAGAAGCAGAAGCACTTTACGAAGCGATTTTGCAAAAAAATTATAACTACAAGGATGTTAAACAACGCAGTATGCTGCTTAAAAAAGCTTTAAAAGAGGTCAACAAAGCACTCCATGATAGTCAGGAAGAAAGTCCGCTTAAAACGGTTGCTTCAGACAACAAAGCCCCGGCACGGTATAAAATGATTCGGAAAATCGGTCAAGGCGGTATGGGTGTCGTTTATCTGGCGGAAGATGCCATTCTAAAGCGTCAAGTGGCGTATAAAATCCTTCCGCAATCCATTCGTGAAAATCCGGCCGTTCTTCAAAATTTCCTTCAGGAAGCACGCATTGCGGCGGCTTTGAATCACCCGAATATCGTCACCATTTTTGATACCGGGAAAAACGGTGACGACATTTACATCACGATGGAATTCATTGACGGAATTAGCCTGAAACATTATTTGGAGCGCTACCGCGCTCCCTTAAGGGAGCGGATTGGAATTATGAAATCCATCTGCCGCGGGGTGATTTATGCCCATGAGCGACAAGTTATTCACCGGGACTTAAAACCCGCAAATGTCATGTTGCTTAAAGATCGCACCGTCAAAATCATGGATTTCGGCTTGGCCAAGATGATGACGGATACCATGCAGGAAAAGACCTCGATCAAGGGCACGCCCCTTTATATGTCTCCGGAACAAATTGTCGGCGAGAAAGTGGATACGGCCTCTGATATCTATTCCCTGGGGTGCACATTTTACCGTATGCTGACGGCACGCCCCCCTTTTTCAAAAGGGGATATCTATTACCAACACTTGCATACCCCTCCTACACCGCCCAAAATGGTGACCCCTGAAATTCCGGCCGCTTTGGACGAAATCATCCTTAAATGTCTCGAAAAAGAAAAAGCAAAACGCTTCAAGTCCGTCAAGAAACTCCTTGAGGCCCTTTCCGCTCTGTCTCAAGTTGCCGCATAATCAGCATTTCCTTAAGGTCAAAATCAAGCAATCCTTATTTCAGGATTCCCGCCTCCCAATAACGTCAAAATGGGGAGATCCCCCCAAATTAGCGATTGATTTTGGGGGATCTGAAATGGCTTGACACTCTTTAAGTCAATATTATAGTATCCGGACGGTGAAAATATGCTTGCTTGTAGCTGTATTGGAGTGATTGTTGTTCTCGCATAATAGGGTTCGTGCGATGGCTTTCAATTTGCCCTGATCCATTGGGAAGACCTGAGGAAAGTTGTAAGCAATACCCGTAAACAGGAGGAATACAGAGATGGTCAAAGGTCGTGTTAAGTGGTTCAATGCCAGCAAAGGTTTTGGATTTATCACACAGGAAGATGGTAATGATATCTTCGTTCACTTTACGGCAATTCAGGGAGAAGGATTTAAATCTCTTGAAGAAGGTGAAGAAGTCGAATTTGAAGTAAGTTCTGGCGAAAAAGGACCGCAAGCGGCTAATGTTGTAAAAGCCTAGCTTTTTCATAACTTCTCAAAAAAGCCTCAAGATGTATTTCTTGGGGCTTTTTTGTTTTTATGTCCCGAAAACCGCAGCCGTCTTTGGTCTTTACCGGAAGTAAATTTTACATCTGGTGAATTTTGATGGAGTCTGTCGGAGGCGGGCTGGGTTGTTTTTTTGATGTGCGGCTGGGGGATTGGGAAAGCATCACGAGCAGATCCCCTTTTTTGGCCAGGGATTCGGAACGCATGCAGGCAATCATCTCCTGAAAAAGATTTTCCTCCCCTTTTAACATCGGCATTCTATAAGGCGCTACCCCCCAGTAGAGACTCATCCGGCGTACAATCTGGGGGTCCGGTGTGAAGGCCAATATGGGGATTTTAGGGCGAAATTTTGAGAGACGGCGTGCCGATCCGCCTGAAAGCGTGGAGGTCAGGATGCCTTTTGCGTCCATTTGTGCGGCCAGTGTGCAGGCCGTTTGACTGACGGCCTTGGGAATCGAAACGCCTTTTTGCAGTGGCGGGGTCACAAAAGGCAACTCCTTTTCGGCAGCCAGAATAATGCGGGACATGATTTGCACCGCGCGCAGCGGATATTTTCCCGATGCCGTTTCCCCTGACAGCATCACCGCATCCGTGCCGTCAAAAATGGCGTTTGCCACATCGGATGCCTCGGCGCGTGTCGGTCGTGTTCGCGCCACCATCGACTCCAGCATCTGTGTTGCGGTAATCACGGGGATATGCGTTTCGTTGGCCATTTTGATTATTTTTTTTTGGAGCAGGGGCACTTGCTCCAAGGGGATTTCCACGCCCAAATCACCCCGTGCCACCATGACCCCATCGGAAACCGCCATGATACCTTCGAGGTGTTCGATGGCCGTCGCCTGCTCCAGTTTCGCGATGACGGGCGTTACGCGTTTTTCTTTTTTGATGATGCGTTGGACTGCAAGCACATCTTCCGCCCGGCGTACCATTGAAAGGGCAATATAATCAACATTTTGAGACAAACCAAAACGAAGGTCGCTTCGATCTTTTTTTGTCAGCACGGGAAAACCAAGGTCCCTTCCGGGGACATTGACCCCTTTGTTTGCCTCCAAAACGCCCCCTTCGATGACGCGGCAGTGGATGATAGCTTGCCGGATACGGATCACTTTTAAAACAATATTGCCGTCATTGATTAAAACCGTATCCCCGGTGTTGACCTTTTGATGCAAGGTCGGGTAATCCACTGGAGCGCCTTGCTCCGTTCCCGGCGTGAGACTGTTGAACAATTGAAAAGAAGCGTTTCGCTCTAACACATAGGCCGGGGCGTTCAAGGGTCCGATCCGGACCTTTGGCCCCTGAAGGTCTTGAATGATTGCAACGGGAGCGCCTGCTTTTTGGGACACTTCCCGAATCAATGCGATGGTCTGCCCGTGTGTTTTTTGAGTTCCGTGTGAAAAATTCAGGCGAATCACATTCACGCCTGCTTTGATAAGGCGCAGAAGGAGTACCGGCGAATCAATCGCGGGGCCAAAGGTTGCGACAATTTTTGTTTTACGGGACAAGGTTTTCTTCACGCCGGACTTCATCGGTGTTTCATTAAAAGATTGTATCAGCTTTTTAAATTTTAAGTCTTTCACAAAAAAAGAATCATACGCAAAATAAACCGGAACGATAGGCCATATTGCCGATAGGAGCCGAATAATGCTATAGTTTGCATCCTTAATTTATGGGAAGCAAGATGAAAAAGAACATCCTTCAATCTATTGTTTTATCCGTATTGGTCGCAATTTTTATACCAAACCCGGCGCTGGGCGATTACGTTGCGGACCAGTTTGTCACCATTTCCCAAGGGGAAATCGGCGTAAACCCCCGTATTTTTTCTTCAAGAATTTATTCTCAGAAAAAAAAGCTGCGCATGGAAGTGGTGATTGCCGGGCGGCGCTCGATTAACATTTCGCGCGGGGATAAAGAAGAACCCCTCTTTTGGAACTTGATGCCCGATGAAAAAATGTATACGGAGTCGCGCGGTGAGGCGGGCAGTCTCTTGCCCGATTCCAAGCAGGATTACGAAAAAGTCTTCCTCGCAAAAGAACCCGTCGCCGGGATCATGACCAACAAATTCAAACTTTCCTGGAAAGAAGAAGACGGCACAAGAAAGAGCGGTTTTGTTTGGGAAGCGATCGAATTCGACAATGCCCCCATCCGGCAGGAATTTTTTAACAACAACCAACACATATTGCTTCAACTCGCCAATATCAAAGTGCAAAAGCTCGACCCCGCCCTTTTCGAAGTGCCGCCCGGTTACAAAAAGATATCCGTGCCGCTTGAGATGCCCGGAAAATAGCGTTTTCCTCAAGCCATCATATCAGGGGCATTAACTTAGCCCTGATGTGCGCCAAAAGCCCGCTCGATGGCTTTCGGGTCACTCTCACAGGTTTTTCCGACTTGTTTTGACATCACATCCGGAAAAAATCTTCCGCTTTTTAATGACGTTTAAACAAGTTTTTCACGCCCGTGCGGCGAAGTGAGATCCAAAACAGGGCCGAGCGGGACAATTTGTGTGGGGTTGATATCCGTATGCGTCACATAATAGTGACGTTTGATGTGATCAAAATTCACCGTCCCGGCGACATGGTCGTATTGGTAAATCTCCTTCATATAAGCCTGGAGATGGGGGTAATCCGCAATCCGCCGGATGTTACATTTGAAATGACCGTGGTAGACGGCGTCAAAACGGATGAGTGTGGGAAAGAGCCGCCAATCCGCTTCGGTCAACTGATTTCCGACAAGGTAACGGTGTTTTGAAAGACGGTTTTCAAGTTGATCCAGGGTTTCAAAAAGCTGAAGCACTTCTTTTTCATAAACCGCCTGCCGCGTGGCGAAACCCGCTTTGTAAACCCCGTTGTTGATGTTGGGATAAATGATTTCAATCATGGCATCGATTTCGGGCCGCAGCGCCTCCGGGTAAATATCGAGCGCGCTTTCGGTGAAGGCATTGAAGGCGCTGTTGAACATGCGCGTGATGTCGTCTTCCGAGTTATTCACAATCCGGCCCGTTTTTTTATCCCAAAGTACGGGAACGGTCACGCGCCCGTCAAACCCGGGCTTACTTGCGCGGTAGGCCTCGCTTAAGTAGTGAAAGTGATTAACGGGATCTTTGCCGTGCCCGGAGCCTTCTCGAAAAGCCCAGCCTCGTTCGTCCCGGATCGGGTCCAGCACCGTCATGCCGATGACCGATTCAAGCTGCTTCAACTTGCGAATGATAACGGTGCGGTGCGCCCAGGGACAGGCCAGAGACACATACAGATGATAGCGGCCTGCTTCCGCAGGGTATTCGGATGACCCGTCGCTGCTTACCCATTTTCTAAAGGCGTCTTCCTGTCGGACAAATGCCCCTTCTTCATCCTGCTCGTCACGAAAATCCATCGCTTTTCTCCTTAAGGAGGATTGATGATTGCCTTGATTCTCTTTACGATGCGGTGCCGGGACAGCTATCTGTCCCGCCGCTGCCAGATCAGTCCCGGTTTTTCTTCCTGAAGCGGGACAAGGGAAAGTGTTGTGGGCCGGTTCGCCAAGTGCGTAATCAATTCTTTCACAACACGTCCCACGCCGACCATGCCGGGCAGGTCAATTTTTTCTAAGGTGTCGCTCGGCCGGTCCGTATCGGCGGTGAGGCCCGTAAAGAGTTGAATGGCCGGAATGCCTGCATGAATAAAACTCATCTGGTCGCTTGTGCCGAAGTGATTGGGGAAGACCGCAAGGTTCACCCCGGCATCTGCCCCGATACGGCGCAGCATCGGCGGCCATTCACGCGATGATCCCGCACCCAGCGCGAATAAACGATTGTTCCGCAAAGTTCCGACCGTGTCCAAATTAATCATTGCGCGCATGCGAGCGCGCGGCAGTCCCTGTTGTTGCGATGCCAAATGCGCCGATCCGAGCAGTCCGACCTCTTTGCCTGTGAATGCGACGAATAGAATGGATCGCCTGAGATTCTGTTCTTCTTTTAACAAACGCGCAAGTTCTAATAAAAGGGCGACTCCGCTGGCATTGTCATTTGCACCCGGATGAATTTTTCCTTCATTTCCCTGGTGTACGCGCGGCCAACCAAAACCGAGATGGTCGTAATGTGCGCCAATTACAATCTGCTCTTGACTTAAACCGGGGGCGGTGCCCGGCAAAATGGCCACAACATTTTTTAGGGTGCGGCCGCGGCCAGTGCCGCTGTCCGCTTCTTGCCACTGCTGTAAAAAACTCCGGCCTTGCCCGTCGGCGGGGCTTAAACCCGCTTTACGAAATGCGGCGGCAATGTATTCCGCAGCGCGATCGAGTTCCGCCGTGCCAAAACCACGGCCTTTTAAATCCGGGCTGGAAAGGTATCGGATGTCCTTCCGCATCCGCGTTTCTGAAAAAAGCGGGGGTAGGGTGGTCAGTGCCTTACGTGCCGCCAATGCCGCAGGTTCTTCTTTGATCCATCGCCCGTCACCCTGTTTAATACGGATGGACATGGGTGAGCCGATTGCAGGCCAGCGCCCTTTCTCGATATTTTTCACGGCGTCTCCCGAAAAACCGAGATAGCCGTAGCTGCGATAGTGCGGCAGTTTGCGTCCCAAGTTTGGAATAGCTGCCGCACGGTCGCTTGCAAGCCAGCTTAAGGCGTATTTTGCGCGCTTCGGGTGTTTTGCGGTCAAGACAAGACTGTGCCCGCGACGGGGGATTTGAATATTTCCAATGCGTGTCATGGCGCTATTGGCGGAGACGCCAAATCCTCGCAGTTGTGTCAGAATGATCCGTTGAAAGCGGTTTTCCCAACCAAAAAGCCATACGGAACGGTCCTCCGGCAGGGTTTTGTAGGTATTGTCCCATCCGATTTCGATCTGTTCCGGTTGCGCTTGCTGCATGGACTTTGCCAGTGTTTCGTAAGCCCGCTGCAAGGGAAGCGGTGCGGCGGCGGGCAGGAGAATCAGGGTGGATTCCGCCGCAAACGCCTTTGCCAGCGTCGGAGGCATTTCAGAGGGGTGCAGACGGCGGAACAGATCATATTCCGGATCGATCTTTAAGCGGATGGGACGGGCCGGTAAAACAAGCGCCAGTTCCATTTTCTTTTCCCGCATTTCGATAGTGGTTTGGAAGGCTTCTTTTTTGCCGTGCAGGGTGATGGCGACCGGGATCTGCAAGTGATAGGCGGGGCCGGCCTGCCGTTGCTCAAGGCTTGCACTCAAAAGATAGCCGTTCTCCGTTTTATCGGAGCGGACGTTTTGGGCGCGCAGACTGGGTGCGCCCGCCCGTTCAACCCACTGCATAAATTCGTGGCCAAGGTCACGACGCGCCGCCCGGCTGAACGCCCGGCTTAAATCCGAAAAAGTAGCGGTCTTAAAACGGTTTTCGTGAAAAAAGGTACGCAAAGCCGTGATAAAGACCTGATCGCCCAGGCTTTGCCGAAACATGTGAAATAAAAACAGTGTTTTGGAATAACCAATGGCCTGAGAGGCCGTATCGTAACGGGATTGAAACTGCGAAAGCGGGAAATCTTCCCCTGCGCGTACCGTATTGGCATAACGTTGCAAATCTGAAAGCCGTGCTTCTTGTGCCTTGCCCGCCTGCTCCCGAAGCAGATAATCCGCAAGATAGGTCGTGAGGCCCTCGCTCCAATTGCCCTGGCTTTCATCCACATAAACGCTATTTCCCCACCAATTATGCAGTATTTCATGCGGGTAGGAGGTCTTGAGGATAAACGGCAGGCGCAGCACTTTTGAACCCAGCAAGGTAAAAGAGGGCATGCCGTAGCCGGTTTCCCAAAAGTTTTCGACCAGTGCAAATTTTTTATAAGGGTAAGGGCCGAGCAGTTTTTGATACATTTCGATGTACTGCTCGGTGGCTTTTAAATAACGGTCGGCCAAGGCCTTGTCGGGTGTTCTGAGGTAGGCCAGTGTTTCAATACGTCCGGCGCGCCGACGATATTCCGTCCATGCTCCGCCGACAAGATAAATTTCCTGCTGCGGCTCAGGGGAATCCCAGCGTAGCTGCCGTGTCCCGTCTTCCAGGAGATGATGCCGAACCCGCTCCCCCTGACTGACGGCATGCCAGGATTCCGGCAAGCTGATGTCGAGCGAAAAGGTCATACGATTTTCTTGAAACCGGGGATACCACAAGCTCTGCCCCGAAAGGAAAATTCCCTCTGAGGAAATCATACCGGGGGTGTCCGCCTCTTGCCCCGAAAGGGTATTGCCGCCGCGAAGGGGGTGGTGGATGCGGCCTTGGTATCGTAAAACAAAGGTCCTCAAGCCGATGGGAAGTGTCAGGGTATAGCGGGCCGAAGGCAGGGGCGTATTTTTTTGCACAATTTCTTCTGTTTGTTCTTCCTGCTCCGATATTTCTGGTATGGGAATTTCAGGAACCCGCTCAATGATAACGCCGGGTGTCAGCGCCCGGGGATTGAGTCCTTCGTGCAGATAAAAATGATATTTTCCTGCTTCATCGGGAAGTAAGTGGTCGGGAAGTGTGATGCGGTCGCGCACCCTCAACTCATTTGATGCCGGGGAAAGGCTTACCTCCAGTGCATGATGCAGGAGATTGGCCGCCTGCGCCGTGCGCGGTATTGCAATCAGCAGCAGCGAAAAAAAGAGCATCTTCGCGATTTTTATTGTGTATTGGGAAAGGGGAGTGCGGAGGCGGGAGTGGCCCATAAATTACTTTCCTTCAAATGCCGGCGACATGCCGATCAGTATATAACAAGTCCCGAAAGCAGTCATCATATGATTTGCTTGTTTTGCTTCCTATGCCGTAGATCGAGAGAACGGAGTTTTTTCCCGTCCTTGTCCCGTGCAGGTTTTAGCGGCAGCATGTTTGACAAGCTAAAATCCCTATGATAAACATTTTATCATTGATAATAAAGGGATATTTCATTGAAAATCGGTATCTTAATGACAACGAGTCCCGAACACCAAAACGGCCAAACGGTTTGTGCGCTGACGGAAGCCTTTCTTGCCGCGTCGCATCAGGTCCGTCTTTTTTTAATGGATGACGGGATCTACCACATTGTGAAAAACAATGAAATCGGTGCGGCCGAAAAACTCCGGAGCCTGCTTTCGGCACAGATGACCGTTTCGATTTGCAGTCAGTCCGCGCAAAAACGCGGCATTGCCGAAGCGGATACCTTGCACGGCGCGGGATGGTTTTCTCAACATGAACTTGCTCATATTGTTGCGGATACCGACCGTTTTCTTTCCTTTACAAATTAAAACGGGCTATAGAGATAGCATGCGCCGAGATCGGGGGAAACAGGTTGCCATCATCATTCGGTCGGGGCCTTTTAACACGCTGTGTGCGAGTGAGGCCTTCCGCACGGGTGTCGGTTTGACCCTTTCGGAACATAAGGTGACTTTTTTGCTGGTTCAGGACGGGGCCTATCATTTGATGCCGCTACAAGGTAAAAAAATCGGTCGGCCTTCAATGTATGATTTTATTGCGGTTTTTGAAGAAATCGGGATAACATTGTGTGTTGATGCCGACGACATGCTTGTCCGGAAAATCGAGCGAATCCCCGCAATCACCCGGCAATTGCCGCGAACAGAGGTTTTTCAGATGATTCGGGATGCCGATGTGGTGATTCCCTTTCAATGAAAACCTTGCACATTCTCAGAAAAATCGATGATCCCTTTGTAAAATCGGTCATTGCCGATGAAGCCGCCCATCGACCGCTCACTCTGCTCTTGATGCAAGACGGTGTTTTGGCCACGGGAGAGTTTCCGGAGGACACCTATGTGTGTCAGGAAGACCTTGCGGCGCGTGCTGCCGAAAGTCCGTATTTTCTGATAAATTACGCCGGAATTACCCGTTTAATCACTGAGTGTGAACGTATCATTACCTGGTAATACATTTTAGGCGCTTCCTTATGTAAGGGCCGCCGTATGGAAAGGCTTTTTTGCGGGTTCGCATTTCGATATAATAAATAATTTCTGAGGCGCGGCATGATTATTTCGCAGATCCCGGACTTGGTTTATATCGCAAGTTCTCTTGCGCCGGTTACCGTGCTCGTCCTTTTTTTGCTCATCATTACATTTTTAAAGAAAAAATAAGACACAGGTTTTTATTTCTCCGCTAGGCTCTGAAAGTCTGTCATCATATTCTTCTTAGCTTCACCTGTTAGAGACATCCCGTCATAGCATCAAAACGGCCTCCTGCATGACCGGAGGGCTGTGTTTCAATCTCCCGGTCTGTTTGATGGGCGCGATCACCCTGCGCTTCATTAAAATGCTTGTAAAACCTCGTTTTTAAAGGTCTTACTGCGGGAAGAGGTGTTTGACAGATAAGGAGAATTTGATAGGTTTAATGAAGAATACGCTGACAAAATGTGCAGGTTTTTTTCAGGTTTCGGGGCAAGGTTAAAACAGTGTGTTCCCGCACTTGTTTTTTTCGGAGCGGCCTCATCGCTTTCCCTCAACTGTCAAGCGTCTGTTGCTGTCCTGAGCCGTTTCCCTTGTATAAGGAAGCTCTGATGAAGTTTGCGGAGACAAAATGATGTTTCACCATCTATCTCTTATACTGCGGGCCATTCGGAATTTTAGGGATGAACATTGTTCAAAGGCCCGCACGCTTTTTTTGTCCCTCATTTTATTTTTATGCCTTCTGCCATCCCCGGCAGGTGTTTATGCCATTGATGTCGCCGTTATTGTACATCAGGATAATACGCTTGATGAGATTTCAAGGCGTGATTTATCCCGCCTCTTCAAAGGCGAAAAACGGCATTGGGCGGACGCAAGCAATGTTTACGTCATTATGCAGGAAGACGGCAGCCCTGAAAAAGGTTTGATCGTCCGCAAAATATTCAAAATGCGCCCCAACGAACTCAAGCGGTATTGGCTGACGAAGATCATTAAGGGTGAGCTGCTGTCCTTCCCCAAGACACTCAGTTCCAGCGATGCCATTAAGCGTTTTGTGCGTCATATCCCCTCAGCCATCGCTTATGTCAACGCCGATGCCGTGGACGGGAGTGTCAAGGTCCTGCGTATCGACGGTAAAAAACCGGGAGAGAAGGGTTATTTCTTGAGCGGTCGTTAATGTTTTGATGAAGACCGTGAATGGGTTTTTATGAAAATCAGAACGAAAATCACGCTGATCTTTCTGATTTTGTCTTTAGTGCCGCTGACTTTGATGAGTTATGTGGTTTATCAAAACGGCAAAAAGGCGCTTAAAGAAAACCTCGGGGCGACTTATCAATTGCTTGCCCGCCAAACGATCGATAAAATTGATCGCACGCTTTATGAGGTTTACCGTGATGTGGCGGCTTGGTCGGAGCTTGAGGTGATGGATGAAATCATCGCGGGTGACGTGGATGGTAAGATGACTTCGTTTTTAATCAGTCTGAGCCAGCAGTACGGCTACTTTTCAAGCATCAGTGCGATGAATCGCGACGGGCGGGTGATTGCCTCAAGCCGTCCTGAATTTATCGGACGGCAGTTTAATGCGAATCCCTTTTTCAAAAGTGCGATAAAGCGAAAACCCTACCTTGAAGACCTTTATTTTGATGCGACGGGACAGGAATGGGTGATCTCTTTTTCATTTCCGATCACAGCAAAATTCCAACAGGACGAGGTGATCGGTGTATTGAGCGCGCGATGGAAGGCAGAAGAATTGGTCAAGCTGACACAGGTTTTGTCCCATCAAGGGGAGGAAAGTTTGCATGCCCGCATCGTTTTGGTTCAAGACGAAGGGCTTGTGATTTCCGGGCCTGCTTCCCGACAGGCGGGGCTTTTTGAAAATCTTCGCATTAACGATGAATTGAGAAAGACGATTTTGAGTGATTTGAGTGGAAACGGATATTTAATCGGAAAGGATGAGGAAAATAAGGCTGCGCTCATTGCTTATGCCCGTTCCAAAGGTTACCGGGATTTCCCGGGCATGGGCTGGCGCATCCTCGTGCTGAAGGATGTTGAGACCGCTTTTCGCTCGATTGACCGTCTAAAAGTCGTGGTGTTTCGTGTGGAAGGCATTGTGGCCTTTTTTGTCCTGATTCTTTCGCTTTGGGTCACCCGGCGCATGGCGCAGCCCATCCTTCAAATCTCGCGAGCGGCCGGTCGTGTCGCCAAAGGGGATTTTGAGGCGCGTGCCGAATATCATGCGAATGATGAAATCGGTTCTTTGACCAAAACCTTCAATCAAATGATTCGAGATTTAAAAGAACAACGTGCGCAACTGGTGGATAAACATTATGTGGACTCCATTATCGCCAATATGATGAACAGTTTGATCGTCATTGATCCGGAGGGGCGGATTCGGCGGGTGAATAAGTCCACCGTGGCGCTGCTCGGTTACAGCGAAGCCGAGCTGATCGATCAGCCGATTGAAAAGATTTTTAATGAAAAACATCCCCGAAAGGGCGCATGGATCGGGCAATTGCTGCAACAGGGGTTTTTGCGCAATATCGAGTCAAATTACCGGGCAAAAGACGGGCGTATTGTGCCGGTTTGGTTTTCGTGTTCTGTCATGCGGGATGCTCAGGAACGTGTCGAAGGCATTGTCTGTGTCGCGCAGGATATCTCGGAACGCAAACGCTCATTGGCACGCCTTAATCATATGGTGAATCACGATACATTAACCAATTTGCCCAACCGCACTTTGTTTGTCGGTCGACTCACTCAATTGCTCAGCGGCATCCACCGCAGAAAACGTCTGATGGCCGTTTTGTCGCTTGATTTGGATCGTTTCAAAAATATTAACGATACCTTAGGCCATGTGATCGGTGACTTATTATTACAACGGGTTGCTGAGCGTTTGATGGGTTGTGTCCGTGAGGGAGATACCATCGCACGTCTCGGTGGCGATGAATTTGTTCTTTTGATCGATGACATTATGCGTCCGGAGGATGTGGGCAAAATCGCAAAAAAAATTCTGGAGACCTTTAGAAGACCGATGTTGCTCAAGGGCAACGAGTTTTTCATCACCACAAGTATCGGCATCAGTCTTTATCCCAATGACGGAAAGACGGCTGAAACCCTGCTGAAAAAGGCCGATACAGCGATGTATCGCGCGAAGGAGCAGGGGAAAAATAATTATCAACTGTTTTCTGCCGATATGAATGTGAAAGCCGAAGCATATCTGAAACTGGAAACCCATTTGCGTTATGCCTTGGCGCGCGATGAGTTTGTGCTTTGTTACCAACCGATGGTGGATTGCAAGACGGGACGGGTCGTGAGCATGGAGGTCCTGCTGCGTTGGCAACACAGTGAATTCGGCGATATTCCGCCCGAAAAATTTATTCCGATCGCGGAGGAGACAGGTTTGATCGGCCAGATCGGACATTGGGTTTTGAAGACGGCTTGTGCGCAAAATAAAGCCTGGCAGGATGCGGGTTTTGATCCCTTTCGTGTGGCAGTCAATCTGTCCGCCCGTCAATTCGACGATAAAAAACTAGCAAAAAAGGTTCAAGAGGTGTTGAGTGAAACCGGTCTGGATCCGGTGTATTTGGAATTGGAGTTGACCGAAGGCATTGTCATGAAAAATCCCGAAGCAACCGTGGACATGCTGTGCGCCTTCCATGCCGTGGGCATTGAGATTTCAATCGATGATTTTGGAACGGGGTATTCTTCTTTGAGTTATCTCAAACGTTTTCCCGTGAATACCTTGAAGATCGACCGGTCATTTGTTCAGGATATTACCCGTGATCCGGACGATGCAGCGATTATTCGGGCGGTGATTGCGATGGGACACAGTCTTAATCTTAAAATCATTGCCGAGGGCGTAGAGACCCCGGCGCAACGGGAATTTTTACGCGTGATGCAATGTGACACGCTTCAAGGCTACCTGTTCAGTCAGCCGC